>LXNJ01001386.1_pt1 | contig 14567 bp, 12 predicted proteins | sample 809081 | NCBI WGS metagenome assembly LXNJ01 (sample SAMN04870510, study PRJNA318959) | sponge metagenome | biome: sponge; feature: marine sponge reef; material: water | host: Petrosia ficiformis | place: Greece: Milos, Mediterranean Sea | collected 2013-05-29 | depth 5-7 m
AACGATAAGGAAACGACGACAAGAATATTTTAATTTATCATTAAAAAGTGTAACTTAATTTTTTTAGCCTCGTGGACCACTTTGGTTTGAAGACCTACATCTATAAAAGCTTTTTAATTAGTCGGAGTTTATGGGTATGGGCGCGAACGTCTTTGTTAAAGATCCCATGCTGATCAATCCGATCGACGCGTACTTTTCCACTTGCATGTATGATGTGATGATCGTCGAGCATAATGCCCACATGAGTGATGATTCCCTCCTTGTTATCAAAGAAGGCCAAATCACCGGCTTCCGATTCTTCAACAAAACTCAATACTTGCCCAAGATCAGCTTGATCTTTAGCATCTCTTGGAATGTTTACACCAATAAGTTTGTATACCATTTGACTAAAACCCGAACAGTCTATTCCAAAAGCCGAACGCCCTCCCCATAAATAAGGACTGTTTAAATACATAAAGGCCACTTCGATCAATTCTGACTTCTCTTGCTTTCCAGTCAAGGGGTCATTCTCGTAACTGAAGATTTCGGTGCCAATTCGTAATACACCATCATGATAATGAGGTAAGGTACTTCCTAAAAGGACAGGTAGTATTTGATTGGTTTGAGCACAGACCACCATGTCGACTAAATCGTTTACAAAGTGCTGGTGGACTTTTTTGTCCGGTAAGTCTTCCTTTTCAACTATGTTGATCTGCTTATTATCTACCCAACCTTCGTATTTGTCGTGGAGGGTACGAACGCGAGACCACTTCTTATTTTCCTGAAGTATGGTGTAGGCCTCTCCAAAGAGGATCTGACTAACCATTTCAGAAGTATCTGAAGCTTCAGCGCGCATAGGAACTACGCTTAATGAACTCAATCCGTATTTGGGCATAGACAGTTTTCTGCTCAGCCTAAAAATACTACCAATGCGAATTTCATTGTAAACAGTCCTACAAATTCTTGTTAACAGGATTGTTCACGAAAAAGAAAGCCCGAATCATCCGATTCGGGCTTAGAATATTTAAAGACTTTGGTTCCTTAGAGTCGCTCAATAACCATGGCCGAAGCACCACCGCCACCATTGCAAATTCCAGCAGCACCAATTTTAGCATTGTTCTGCTCTAGCACATTAAGAAGTGTAACTATAATTCTCGAGCCTGAATTACCTAATGGATGCCCCAATGATACGGCACCTCCGTTTACATTAACATTCTCAGGATTGAGTCCTAATTCCTTAATGTTCGCCAATCCAACCACACTAAAGGCTTCGTTGAGCTCATAGTATTCAACATCTTCCAATTCCAATCCCGCTTTTCCTATAGCGATGGGTAAGGCTTTAGCAGGGGCAGTGGTAAACCACTCTGGAGCTTGTGCTGCATCCGCATAGCTCACAATTCTTGCGATTGGCTTTAATCCTAATTCTTCCGCCTTTTCAGCACTCATTAGAACCAAGGCCGAAGCTCCATCATTCAATGTGCTGGCATTAGCCGCTGTAACCGTTCCATCTTTTTCAAAAACAGGACGCAATGCCGGAATTTTTTCCATCTTGACATTCTTGTATTCTTCATCTTCAGAAATAACCAAATCATCACCTCGGCGTTGTGGGACCGTTACAGAAACCACTTCATTATTGAATTTACCTGCCGACCAAGCCTTCGCACTTCGATTGTACGACTCGATGGCAAAGGCATCTTGTTCTTCTCTACTATATTCTCCTTCACGAGCACATAATTCGGCACAAACACCCATATGGGTACGATTATAAACATCGATTAGTCCATCCTTCACCATCCCATCGATGAGCTTTAGATCACCCAATTTCTGTCCTGTTCTCCCACTTGGCAAATAGTGAGGCACTGCACTCATGTTTTCCATTCCACCAGCAACCACAACATCATTATCTCCGGCCTTAATGGTTTGAGCAGCCAACATGATGGCTTTCATACCGCTAGCACAAACTTTATTGACTGTAGTACAAGGCACATCATCAGGAAGTCCAGCAAACTTAGCCGCCTGGCGAGCAGGAGCCTGACCTAGATTGGCCTGAAGAACATTTCCCATGAACACATCCTGAACCATATTAGGGTCAAGGGCAATTCTTTCCAGAGATTCTTTTATCGCCGTGGCACCTAACTGAGTGGCCGAAACGCTTGACAATGATCCCATGAAGCTCCCAATAGGAGTTCGAACAGCACTTACAATTACTACATCTTTCATATCCATCTTATTCTAAATATAGGGCTGCAATTTATTAAAATGAAGCCGAACAGCGTTTGCAATAAAATGGGTTTGTGTAAATTCGTTTGCTACCTAGCTGTATGAAAAAATTCTTCAATTTTCTTCGTGACCGACATGCGGTCATTTACAAGGCGTTCCTGTTTTTGATAACGGTTTGCGCTATCGTGTACTTGTTTCCAAAGGAAGGAAAGTTTAAGTATGAATTTCAAAAAGGAAAGCCCTGGATGCATGAAAATCTGATCGCTCCTTTTGATTTTGCGGTACTCAAGTCGGCCGACCAAATCAAGGAGGAGAAGGATGATTTGAAGAATAATGCATCGGTCTATCTGAGTTATGATTCGAATATTGCAAAGGAAAAACTCGATGCTCTTGGCTTAGAACTGGAAGAGATTGAATCAAACTTCGACTCCAACGATGAAGATCAATGGAAAAGTCGATTGCTTTCCTGGATCGAAGAAGAATACAATTCCGGGATTTTACAACGGGATGACCGCATGAATGCTTTTGCTTCGGGAAGGTATTTCATGATTCGTTCCGGACAAATGAAAGAGATTAGGCTGAACGATTTTTCTCCCATTCGAACTATTATTGAAAGGGTTGAAGATGGTGTGCGTGTTAATTATGGACAGGAGAATTTGGATGTACTCACAAATTCCATCGTCCAATCCTTGGCATATAATGTGTTTTACGATGAACAGCGCACCATTAGTGTGTTAGAGGATGAAATTGCAGGTATAAGTACTACTCAGGGAGTGGTTCAGCGTGGGCAGAGCATTATACTAAAAGGGGAGGTGGTCGATGAAATTAAGTATCTAAAACTTACTAGCCTTAAAGAGGAATATGAATCTCAGATTTGGACCGAATCAAATTACTATTGGATCTTATCGGGACAGTTGTTGGTCGTTGGAATTGCGCTCTCTGTGCTCTTTTTCTTTTTGATGTACTTCAGACCGACTATTCTGGCTGATAACAACCAGATTACCTTCATTCTCTTGAATGTCTTTTTAGCGGCCCTTATGGCAGCGGTGGCTATACGTATCGACGCAACCTATATGTATCTGGTGCCCTTTTGCATACTACCACTGATATTAAGGGCCTTTTTTGATGCGAGAGTGGCCATCTTTACGCATTTCGTTACCATCCTTATCGTTGGATTCATGGCTCCAAATCCATTCGAGTTTGTATTCCTACAATTGATTGCCGGGATCATTTCCATTCTGACCGTGACTAATTTGTATAAAAGGGTGGAGCTTTTCTTGGCGGTAGCGAAAATCATCATTGTATACTTTGCTTGTTACTTTGCTATAGCAATCATTCAGGAAGGAAGCCTACAAGATATCCGCTTGATTAATTTCGCCTATTTCGCAGGAAATGGAGCACTCACACTTTTTGTTATACCGCTTATCTATGTATTTGAACGCTTGTTTAGATTGGTTTCGGATGCCTCATTATTGGAACTGTCCGATATCAATAACAAACTACTAAGAGAATTGTCGGAGAAGGCACCGGGTACGTTTCAGCATAGCCTGCAAGTGGCAAATTTGGCGGAAAGTGTGATTCAAGAGATTGGTGGATCAGCCCTTCTTGCACGAACGGGGGCGTTGTATCATGACATCGGAAAAATGCGCTCTCCATTGTATTTCATTGAAAACCAACGTACAGGAGTGAACCCGCACGATGAGTTACCTTTTGATGAAAGTGCTCGAATTATCATTGATCATGTTTCTTTTGGAGTGGATTTGGCCAAGAAACATCGATTGCCAGATCGAATTATTGATTTTATCCGAACTCATCATGGAACTTCAATGGTTCAATATTTCTACAAGCAATACATCAAGAATTTCCCGGACGAAATGGTCGATCAGAGTACGTTTAGATATCCTGGTCCAAAGCCATTCTCCAAAGAAACGGCCGTAGTCATGATGTCGGATGCAGTAGAAGCAGCCTCTAAAAGTCTAAATAAACTGGATGCCTTTAGTATTGGAAAATTGGTTGACTCCATCATAGATAACCAAATGAAAGACAGGCAGTTCGAAAATTCGGATATTACGTTTAAAGAGATCAACAGAGCAAGGAAAATATTCAAAAAGAAACTGATGAATATCTTTCACTTGAGAATCGAATATCCCGACTAATTAAAGTTCCTTAGGTAGTTTGTGTGTTGTTCTCTGGCTAAGTCCTTCTCCGATAAGTTGGAACGAAAGAACGCTGAAGAAAATCATTACACCAGGGAATAGGACCAACCACCAAGATTCAATATGACTTCGGCCTTGTGCGATCATCGCACCCCAACTCACGGTATCGGCCGGAACTCCAATCCCTAAGAATGACAATGAGCTTTCAATGATAATGGCAGATCCCGCACCAAAGGCCAAAGAAACCACAATGGGATTCATCACATTTGGTAGGGCGTGTCGCACAAATATTCTAAAACGATTATAACCAAGTGCATTGGCCGATTGAACGAAGGGAACTTCACGAACACGCAACATTTCCGCCCTAGCTATACGCGCAATAAAGGTCCAAGAGGTGAATCCTATGACCAACAATACCAATAGATAGCTTCCTTCCATGACCGCCGCTATGGATAGAATAAGGATAAGCTTAGGCAATGAAGTAAACCATTCGATTAATCGACTCAACCAGTGATCGATTTTTAAGGCTCGCCTGCGACGGAAAACGCCAGGTGCAAGACCAAATAATAGAGGAATACCCACTAAAACGACCATGGAAATGAAGATGATGGCCAATTTATTTGGTTCTTCTGACATATAGGTCGGTAGCACGAAACCATAGTAAATGATAAGTGCTATGGCCGCCAGTAAACCCAACCTATGACCAAGGTTAATGCGCAAACCATGATCACCAAAGAAACCTGCTAAACCTCCAAGAAGTAATCCGATCAAACCCGCAATGAGCATGGAAAAGAAGGCAATGCCCAATGATATTCGGGTACCATATATTAATCCTGAGGCAATGTCACGACCAACCTGATCGGTCCCTAGAATATGCCGATACCTTGATTTTAAGCTTCCCCCAAGATCATCTTTTTGTGCTCCGCCTGGTGACACTCGCATACGATTGAAAGGATCGGCAACATCAGCCGTGTAAGGAATCAAAGGCCAAATCATTCTTTCAGCACCCATAAACCTCCAATCGTCATAAATCAAGGATCGCTCCATCTGCTTTCCATCAATCTTAAGCTGAATACTGTGCTCACCCTTTAACTTCTCCCACAAAGGAAAATAAGACTCGCCCTGCAATGAGAGAAAGTAGGGGACATTGTTTGAAATCAAGGGGGCTGTTAAGGCAATCAAACTCATCAATCCGAGTAGAGCAATGCCCAGCTTAAACGAAACCCTATGTCTCAACATCCTTTTCAAACCTTATCGAGTTTTATTCTTGGATCGGCAATTTGATAAAGCACATCTGCCAGTAAATAAAATAGGATGGTGATGAGGCCGCTGAATGTAAACACACCAACAACCACGGCATAATCGCGCTGAAGGATAGCCTCAAAGATTTCATATCCTAGACCAGGAATTTGAAAAATAGACTCAATAATAACGGATCCTCCTAAGGCGGCTGGGAAGGCTTGGGTGAAAATGGTGATCAGTGGAAGTAAGATGTTTCTTAGTATGTGTTTGGAGTATACTTTGCCGGAGCTTAACCCTTTCGTATATGCTGTCAAAACATAGGGTTGTTGTGCCTCATTGATGGACTCAGATCGCACCAGGTTTAAGATATAGGCAAACATTCCATAAGTGAAACTTAGTATTGGAAGGACAAAATAAGGTGTCTGATGTGAAACTTTTTGGGCAAAGGACCAGTTTGGGTTGTAGACAAGCGGGTCCATTAATCCGCTTTCTGGAAACCAGTACAAGAAATGCGGATTAGAGAAGAAAAGGAGTAGAAGACTAGCGACAAAGAAGGAGGGAAGTCCATATAACAGAAAACTTCCAAGCCGACCAATTCTATCCAACCATCCGTTTCGATTTTTTGCCATTAATAATCCTAAGGGTATTGAAAGTAGATAGGCAAGACAGATACTGAGAAAACTAAGAAGAAAGCTGATCTTAAATTTTGGCCAAATAAGCTTTGATACTTCTTGTCCTGATCTATTAGAGATGCCAAAATCAGCCCGCACTAAACCTGAAAGCCAATGATGAAATCGGTTATTAGAGCCATGCCATACCATGCTGGGTATCATGGCGTGTTCATTTTTCTCCAAAGAGAGTTGAACGTAAAGATCTTTTATTTGATTCCATTCCTCCTTGTGATTTTCAGAATGCCAGGCTTCAATTCCACGAACGGACTCTTCTATATTCCAATGAAAGCGAAGAGCGCTACTCAATTCCAAATCGGTTGAATTTGCTCCTTCTTGAAGTTGCAATATTTGGGTCCGAATTTGATTGATCAAAGGCCAATTATCTGTCTGAAAGGCCATTTGATTCCAGTGCTTTCGTTCGTCCTTAGATCGAATTCTATATGACGTATCAGAAACTCCCAAAGGTTTTAATTGGAAGTAAAAGCCAGGTAGATCTAGATGAAGATCCGAGATGATCTTTTCTTGTATTTGCTTTCTTTCAGCAGGAGTCATACGGGCTGTCTCTGTATGACGAGCCATATACATTTGTACAGGATCTCCAGGAGCCTGAATACTTAAATAGAATGAGGCTGCGGCAATTAGAAATAGCGTAGGAATAATCCAAAGGACTCTTCGAAAGATATAATTCATTCGACAGTACTAGGTTCTGCAGATACTCCGGCAAAGCTTGGATCCAACCGAAATGTGTTGACAATCATACCGGGACGTTCGCTATATAATTCAGGTTTTTGAAAGCGCTTATGTACAGCCATTTTCTTCATAGACGAGTACAGGAAGATATAGGGTTGATCGTCGTATATCTTCTTTTGAAGCTCTTTCATGATCTCCGTACGTTTCACAGGATCAAGTGTAGAATTACTTGCAGTAATCAGACTATCACTTAAATCATCTCCAAACCCACAAATATTGAAACCGTTGTTGGCCCAGTTCTCGGTGTGCCATAATTGATAGGGGTCGGTATAGGCCGCACTTAGTGACCATGCACCCATTAAGGCATCAAAATCATGACCCATGGCAGCTCCCCAAAAAGCCCCAAACTCTAAGGGATTAGGAACGACTTCGATTCCAGCTTTAGCATAAAATTCTTGGACCAAAAGCAGGATGTCCAAGGTCGACTGATTTCCGGTCATATAGTTCATCTTAAAACTAAATGGAACATAGCCTCCATTGGATTCTATTTCTCGAATACCATCTCCATAGCGATCAATAATCCCTTCTTCATCAAGAATGCTTTTGGCCTTCTCCACATCCACATCAATAGGTGTTAAATCAACATTGTATAGATCCGGTAAATTAGGTGATACCATGCTCACTTGACGCTGCCCACCTATTCCGTAGAGCACGTTTTTAATGATTTCATCAGTTGGTGTCAAATGAGCCATTGCCCTTCTAACAGAAGCCTTGGCAAAGTATGGTGTCTGAGTTTCTGCATTGGGTTTGCAATTCAAACCTAGAAAAGTATAGCTGAAATCTCCAGTTAATTCATGATGATAATTATTCGTAAATCCTGCATCTTCTCTTAATCGAACGAAATCTTTCGTTCCAATTTTATAGGAGGCATCAACGGTCTGATTCTGTAGTGCCAAGCTGGCACTATTGTCATCGGTAATAAACTTGAACACAATCTGTTCCGGGTATTGCTGATCATAGGCCAGGGTAGAACCAGCTCCCCACCAATTTTCCTTCCGAACGAGCTTGATATACTGACCTTCTTCCCATTGGGTGATCTTATATGGTCCTAATCCTCCCATTTGTTCAGGTTCTCTGCCCACTTCAATGGCATTAAATGCCTCATACCATTTAACTAGTAAGGAATCTTCGGTATTAATCTCACCGTCAGATAAAGAAGATACACTATAGGCATCCATCAAGCCATCGGGGTCCCAAGCATCCTTTTGCATAATATAGGCCTCGGTAAGAATTTGGTCGTTTCCGTAATGCGCTTCTCTACATTCCAAAACCAAGGTATTCGGATCAGTTTCATCAGGATAAGCGTCTTTAATAACGGAACTAAACATACCTCGTACACTGGAATTATTGCTCAAGGGGCTCAAATTCATTTTTATCGAAAAAATGATATCGCCCATCCGCAATGGAAATCCGTCATCCCAACACACATCATCGCGCAACTTGTATTTATATACTATTCCATCGTCTGATTGACCAATCCCATCGGTTAGAAGTGGGACTTGTTGAATGCTTTTTAGATCCAGCCTAGTCAGTGTCCTTTGAGTATACATAAACAAGTGTGAACGTAAACTGGATTGATCGTTGGTGATATGGATGCTCTTAGGCTCGAAAGAGGAATGAACGGTAACGGTGGAATTATCCAATTGCTTTTCCTGAACACAGGCAAAGACTACAAATATTGGAAGAAGTAGTGCAGTTCTGAACTTCATATCATGTGCTTTCTAACAAATATAACGAAAGTGGAATGGGCAGGCGCGTTGAGTTTAGGCTAAAGTTGCACGATGAGGACGGAGTAAATCTCTATACTCAGTCATGTCCTTATGCGGAACCAACATATAGGCAATCCAATGATATTCAGTTATTTGCTCAGATCCGAACTCAGGATTCGCTGTGTTACGCTTCTTCATGAACTCTCCGAGGTGGATGGCGTGATGCACGGCGGTGGATTCAGAATCGGGTCCCCTAAAATCCCAGATTAGACGAATCATTTCATCGTTTTCCATGGCTGGAAGATATTTCTTTTAGCGTGTATATTCCAATTGAAAAGCGGGATAAGTGGCTCAGCTTTTATTCTGTCTGTCTTAGGTTGAATCCACTGATTTATGAGAGTTCCAATTATTTCTTTTGGAAAGAACATTTGCTGTATCTTCGAGTGAGCCCTGAAACGAGCAGATGAGATTTGAAGAGTTTGATTTACACGACGATATACTAGACGCCCTTTATTACATGAATTTTAAGGAGGCCACGCCCATTCAAGAGCAGGCCATACCTATTATTCTTGATGGAAAGGACCTAATTGGTTGCGCACAAACAGGAACGGGAAAGACCGCTGCCTTTATGCTGCCGGTACTTGATTTGTTGGCTCATCCGGAACGCAAACATACCACAACATTGGTTGTTGTACCCACCAGGGAGTTGGCACAACAAATCCATCAGGCCATTCAAGGTTTCAGTTATTATATTCCAGTTCATTCGGTAGCCGTGTATGGTGGAGGTGATGGCCGCGATTTTGATTTACAAAAAATGGCTCTCGAGCGCGGAACAAGCATTGTGGTGGGAACACCCGGGAAATTGCTGAGTCATATGTCAATGAGTTATTCTGATTTCAGTCGAGTGGAACACTTCATCTTAGATGAAGCTGATCGTATGCTGGATATGGGATTCATAGAAGATATTGAGCGCATCATGGACCATCTTCCAGAAAAGCGTCAAAATCTATTGTTCAGCGCAACAATGTCTCCGCCCATCTGGAAACTGGCCAAGAAAATGATGACGGATCCAGAGGAAATCACCATTGAGGTGTCCAAACCTTCCGATTCGGTTTTTCAATTGGCCTTTGCCGTTCATGATGATCAAAAGGCACAGCTCGTTCGCAAGATTGTTTCGGATAATGAGGACTATCAAACCATTTTAATTTTTTCAAGCACAAAGAAAAAGGTCAATCAGATCATTCGTGCCATTAAAGGAAATGGTGATGATGTAGAGGGAATTAGCTCTGATTTTGATCAGAAAGAACGAGAAGCTGTCCTGTCCCGATTTAGAAGTCGGAAGACACGTATTCTCGTGGCCACTGACGTTCTAAGTAGAGGAATTGATATCAAAGACATCGACCTTGTTATTAATTATGGTGTTCCTTCGGATCCAGCTGACTATGTCCATAGAGTTGGCAGAACAGCTCGAGCTAAGAGTACAGGCGAGGCCATTACATTGGTGAATAGCGATGATATGTACAAGTTTGCTCGAATCGAAAAGCTCAATGGAAAGCCGGTAACCAAATCACCTTTACCGGATGGATTCAGTGAAGGTCCTGTTTGGGGATCGAGAGGATCGGGAAATAGTAGAGGAAAGGGAAAGGGCAATTATCGCCACAAGAAGCGGTAAAACCTTATTTCAACTCTGAATACAAAGTGTCTGTTCCAAAGGCAATCAAAGAAACATGTCGGGTTGAATTCTTGGGATTTAATAGACTCCAGTGTTTGGCATATCGAATATCAATAAGCTCACCTTCTAAGTCCTTCAATTTAGAATACAAATCCGGATCTTTTTCTATTCCCCTATTCACATAATAGTAGTTTTCCTTATCGTCGAACCACAGGCTAATATCGTTTTGAACATTCGTTCGGGCCTCATTTAGGGTTAGCTGAATGGGATTTGATGTCGATTCAGACTGTTCGGTGATGGGAACAAAAGCCAAGAGTAATAAAATTGGTAGGGCAACAATACCAATGAGAAAAAATCTGTACGTTTTCATACTCTTGAAACTAAGGAGAAGGTATTTTATTGCTTAACCCTCTACTTCAGCGAATTTTTTGAAATTCTCAAGGTATTTGAAACTCTCCTTTTTAAAGGAAGCGGGCATTAGAAAACCAATAACACTCATTAGTAATCCTTTAAATTTGAATTCATTGTTTGTTACCCATTTGGTCTTGTTTTCCGATAACTCAATGAATTGATTTTCAACCTTATTCCATACTCCTTTGGCTACGTAAATGGCATCGAAATGATCCGGTAAATCTCTACGTACGATGGTTTCCACCATTTCAATTCTTCGTTTGCCCATATCATAAATGGCTTTGCTTTTCGCACCAACCTTACCAAATTCACCTTCTTGATGTTCGAAGCTTACGAGTCCTGGTTGCCAGTGTTTCAGATTGTCTGGATTGTCCATTAATTCAACCACACGGTCTCTAGGGAGGTCGATTTCAATTTCACATTGGTAGTTCATTTTTTGGAATTGAGAGTTTGAAGAAAGATAATGAAATGGCCTAAAAATAGAAAACCCCTCCGGTTGGTCAGGGAGGGGTTAAGCTATGTGCTTTTTGCAAAGCACGTGAACCACAATAAGTCTTTTCTCAATTCCTCTTCACTGGTTCTCTCGGCTGAAGACCATCTTGGTTGGAGGATGGTCTTCTTGGGTTGAGGCCAAAGGTGGATGTGCTTTGCTAAAGTAGTGTGGTAATCCTCAAGGGATATGCAATTATGTTACATCCACTTTCATTATTGTAACAATTGTTATAGTCAACTATGCAAAACCACTATATTTAAATTATGATACAACAGAGATACAAACTATTCTTTACAATGATAGCCTTAGGCTTTCTGTTATTGGGATTCCATGCCCAAGTACGATTGGATGATACCTTTGAGGCGATAGGAGATAAGGACTATATGATTGTGACCACCAATCATGGAGATATCCGAGGTGAGGTTCAGAAGATGTACAACAATGCTGGGGAACCACATATTTTGAAAGTTACTGTACAGACTGATAATTATGAGGCATTGGCCGACGTATGCGCCAAGCTAGTACAGCGTCAATTGGATTTAGGCCTGGTGTTTTTAAAAGGGGAAGAATCACCTAGAAAACGCTATCTGTTTTACATAGAAGGACATACTTCTTTTCATATGACCTTAAAAAAGGAGACTTTTTATTGGAGTATTGTCGGAAATCCAACGGAAGAAAAATCGGAGGATGGACAGCTAATTTATTCAGTTTTATTCGAATCTGTGGAGTCTAGTCGGGAGGATGAAGACTGACTCATTAAGACAGCAAGCGGTCTCTGGGGGTCATGAACAAACCATAGCCATTGCAAAAGAAATACTATTAGCCGGGGGGAATGCTTTTGATGCGGCCATCTCAGCTTATTTGGCCATGTTTTTAACAGAACCATGCATGGCATCGGCCGGAGCAGGTGGATTTGCAATGTGCTCGAAAGTAGGAGAGCCGGCAAGTATGCTTGAATTCTTTGTTCAAACCCCTCTACGAAAAAGCAAATTAGAAAAGAAAGACTTTCATCCCATCCATGTTGATTTTGGGGGAGAGATCGAGACCTTTCATGTGGGATTGGCTTCTGCTGCTGTTCCAGGTGCTATTTCCGGGATTTTCGCTTTATACGAACGTTACGCTAGCTTACCATTTAAAGAATTGGTTGCTCCAGTAATGGACATAGCCAAAAGCGGTGTTGAATTAAATGAATTTCAAGCGTATGATCTGGGACTTCTCGAATCCATTTTCAAATTGGATCCAGATTTGTCTCAGGTTTTCTTCAATAATGGAGTACTTAAAAAAGTTGGGGAACACATACAATTGCCTCATTATCCAGACTTTTTGCAGTTTTTAATTGATGAAGGGGCACGTGGATTTTATCATGGAGAGATTGCCAATAGAGTAGAAAAGGATTCCATTGATCGAGGTGCTTTTTTGCGGAGAGCTGATTTTGAATCTTATGAATCGGTTTGGAGAAAACCTCTTGTGATTCATCCGTATGACAAAAACATGATTTTGCCTAATGGACCTAGTTTGGGAGGCGCGATCATAGCCTTGCTCTATAAGTATAGAGTAAGACACAATGGGGAATGGGCGGCTAGCATTTATGATATCAAACATAAGTATGAGCATCCATTCGATTTATCGAAACGAATTGAAGAATTGTATCCTGAATTGGGATTGCATGTTGAGAGTCCTTCCAAGGCAACCAAAGGAACAAGCCATTTTAACATCCTTGATAAGGAAGGAAATGCAGTTTCATTGACCACCAGTATAGGGGAAGGTTGCGGTTACTTTATCCCTGGTACGGATATGCACATGAACAATATGATGGGTGAGCCATTTTTGCTTCCTTTTGGATTTGATAGTTGGATTGAGAACAAACGATTGAATTCCATGATGACTCCGGTAATAATTGAAGACTCGGAAGGAAAGGTTGAATATTTGGGTGGAAGCGGCGGTGCCAGTCGCATACCTTTCGTAATTGCTCAGGTGATTTCGTACTTGTACGAAGATAAAATGAGTTTGAATGAGGCGACCGAAAAGGGTAGAATCAACATACAGGAAGAGACTTTACATGTTGAAGGAGGAAGTGAAATTCACTCAACGATTAGAGATCTAGAAAAAAAGCATTGGGAAGGACTAAACCTATATTTCGGCGGAGTTCACAGCATTTATCAGCATCCAAAGAAAGGCTTGCAGGCATCCGGAGACCCACGAAGATTTGGTCGTTCGGAGGTGTTCTAGGCCTGTGAACCACCGTACAGGACTTATCTTAAAATTGTTTTAAAACACGAAGTCTTTATCTATCTTTGCCGCCCCTTGGTCGCGTTGCTTCCCTCGATTAACTCGAGACAGGCACTTCGCTGCTTAACCAAAGGTCGCGTAGCTCAGCTGGATAGAGCATCTGCCTTCTAAGCAGACGGTCACAGGTTCGAATCCTGTCGCGATCACAAAGAAAAAGCCTGTTAAACAAAGGTTTAACAGGCTTTATTATTTCACACCTTAGCTGTGCTTGTACATGATAAAGTGTGAAATAATAAATATGAAATGCATTGCATTTCAAGCTTTTTCGAATGAGCACTAGTTAGCTTAACAGGATCACGAAGTAATCCAAAACACCCAAATAGCTCCGTGCCATTAGGTGCTTAGTGCTTGGTCACTATAATAGCTCCCCAGGATCACGAAGTAATCAACGGGACGCGCAATTTAGAAATGCATCACGTTTCAGGCTTTTTCGAATGAGCACTATTTAGCTTAACAGGATCACGAAATAATCCAAAACACCCAAATAGCTTTGCTCCATTGGGTGCTTTAGTGCTTGATCACTATAATAGCTCCCCAGGATCACGAAGTAATCAACGGGACGCGCAATTTAGAAATGCACAGTATACCTTATTTGTTACTTAGCTTACCTAGATCTGCTTATGGTGTTAACTAGATATATGGGAACTCCCAATTGTGACCCTATCATTAAATTAATCGCAATAAAAAGCTTGTATAATTAATTCAGGATTATGTAGATTTGCAACCGCTTGTTCGGGGCGTAGCGCAGTCCGGTTAGCGCACCTGCTTTGGGAGCAGGGGGTCGCAGGTTCGAATCCTGCTGCCCCGACAAAGAAAAGGCCTTATGACTACTACAGTTATAGGGCTTTTATATTTATAGAGGATTAGAAAGAGGTTATTAGAGTTGTTGATATTCGAGACTTTAATGGCTGGTGTACGAGCTGATGTGGGGCTTGGTAAGCGATGCTATACCGAAAAAAAGGAACGGCCGTACAC
>LXNJ01001387.1_pt1 | contig 14561 bp, 12 predicted proteins | sample 809081 | NCBI WGS metagenome assembly LXNJ01 (sample SAMN04870510, study PRJNA318959) | sponge metagenome | biome: sponge; feature: marine sponge reef; material: water | host: Petrosia ficiformis | place: Greece: Milos, Mediterranean Sea | collected 2013-05-29 | depth 5-7 m
GCTGGAGTCCAGGCTGGTGAAGGTTTTTCGGCCCATCGACACGGAATACCCGACCGCGCTCTATAGCCACAACGTCGTGGAGGCGCCGGACGGCCGGGTCCTTCTCGCCATCGACGTGCCGCAGGCACGGTTTGTATTGCTGAACCTTGAAACGATGACTGCGGAATCCCACACTCCAGATAACATCCGGGGCGCAGGTTCCACGTCAGATGCCCTTTTTTGGGACAACGGGACCCTTGCGGCGTTTGTTCGTGGCGAACTCCATTTCATGACGTATCCCGGCTTTGAATTAATGCAGCGGATCGCGTGGACCGGGCAAGGGAGTCTCGGCGGAAAGGCCTGTGTTGTGGACGGCCGACTCTATGCGTACGGCGCTGCTGACGACGCGCTATATGTACTGGACCGAGAGGCTGAAGAGTGGGAGGTTGCCGCGCCCGGGTGGTCGGACGGAGGTCCGGCAACCCTGCATCCGTGGGGCGACGCCAACGTGTGCGGCGTGACGCTGTCCGGTTTGGCGCTCCGTTACGATACAAGGACGGGCCGAACGGACCGCATCGACCTGGAATCCACCGGTCCCATGGCCGCGCATGCCTTGTGCCCGGTCCCGGACAGAAAGATAATCGTTGGCGCGCCGTTCATCAACCAGCGGTTCTGGGTTGTCGACATGGAAACGGGAGACGGGGAGGACTGCGGCAGGGCCGCGCCTGGCGGCGGGCAGATCAACCAGATCATCTGGGAGCCGCTCACCCGGCGGGTGCTCCAGAGCAGCTATACCACGTCCAGCGTCACGTCGTTTGACCCGGAAGCCTTGGCGGACTGGCCGAACAATCCGCGGGTGCTTGCCAGCGCACAGCAGGAAGGGCAGATGAGACCCACGGGCCTGGTCCACGACGGCCGATACGTCTGGATGGCCACCAGCCCTGAATACGGGCACCTGGGCGGCGCGCTCAGCCGCATCGATCCCCTAACCTGCGAAATCCGTATCTGGCGGCATCTTGTGCAGGACCAGAAGGTCAATTCCGTGCAGATCGATTCGAACCGGCGCAGGGTCTTCTGCGGGACCGAAATCTACGCCGATGCAAATTCCGCACCGCCAACTCAGACCACCGGCCGCCTGCTGTCATTCGATATGGACAGTCTGACGATCGACCGGACGCAGGCCATTCACGACGGTGAGGGCGCCGCCAGGGTGCTCGTCGTCATCGCGTCGGGGGAGGTGCTTGCGTCACAGCGGGGTCGATTCTACATCTGGAATGCGCGGGAAGGCGATCTGCGCGATCTTGGCCCGGCGCCGCCGGGATGTCGTGAGGTGATTCGTGACGAGGCGGACGACCGGTTGTGGACGTCTGCCCGGGATAGGGTCGGCCAATTGCAAGTCCACGATGAGCACGTCGAATTCGTACCCCTTCTCGACGGGAAGGGAGAGCATCTCCGGATCGTGGACCGCACGCTCTATTTTGCCGATGGATTCGAGATTTGCCAGGTGGACCTGCGTGACTTTGAGAGTTCGCGGTAGAAGACTTGCGAAGCAGGGTGTGAGCACGTATATTTAATGATCGGGACGTGCCGTGTCATTTGAATCCGGGTCTCCGGTAAAAGGTCCCACCGAAAGACGTTTCCGGGTTGATGTGAAGCAGGACACGAGAAGGGTTTTCGTTTATGGCAATTGAGCAGACTTTGCCGTCCGACGCTAAGGCCGGGCTCGACGCCGATCCAGACGCGGTATACCTGGACGTGCGTACCGAAATTGAATTCGCCGCGGGCCACCCTGAGGGCGCTGTCAATATTCCGGTCGCCTTTCAGAGTCCGGCCGGCGGAATGATGCCCAACCCGGATTTTCAGTCCGTGGTGGCGCGTGTGCTGCACCGCGAGACGAAGGTCTACTGCGGCTGCCAGTCGGGTGTGCGTTCACAGTACGCGGCGGAGATGCTGGAAAAAGCCGGGTATTCGAACGTTGCAAATGTCGTCGGGGGCTTCGGCGGCAAGGTCAATCCGGGAACCGGAGCGGTGGAAGTCGCCGGATGGCGGGATTCGGGATTGCCGGTATCAACGCAGGTTACGGAACAGAATTCCTACGATGGACAGAAGGGACGCTGAGCGCACGTATGCGTTTCCGGGCGCCAGTCCGAACGGTAACATGACCTGGTTTTCGGGGTGTCCGGGGTGCGTCGCCGACGGTGCGCAGCCGGTGTTTACCATGGGAATGGGCGGTGTCGCTGCAATGGAGTGGCTTCGCAGGTCGTACGCGGAGCGGTTCGGATGTATCGAACGACGATACGTGGTTCCATATCAGGATGCGCGATTGCGCATCCCTTTTTGTTTCCAGACTTCATCAACCGCAGCCGCTGTGGTTGCCGGTTCCCGACGTCTGCGGGTCCGGTTCGCATACCGGCGGGTTACCCGGGTGGGTACTCATGCATCGTGGCGGGGGCGGCGGCAGTTGCTGCCTGAAAGGGGCAATCTGAGTTGGACATCGACTATGACGCGCCAGCGATTCGGGCGACGGATCTGACCAAGGTCTTCCGGGTGCCCGATAACGAGACCGACAGGGCGAACGGATTTCTCCGCCGATTCAGACGGCGCCGCAAAGAAATTATGGCCGTGGACCGGGTGGGGTTCGAAGTGAAACGAGGTGAGATCTTCGGGATTCTGGGTCCAAATGGCTCAGGCAAGTCGACCCTGATTCGCATTCTCTCCACCCTCGTCTTTCCGGACAGTGGCGAGGCGCATGTATTCGGGCTTCACGTTGAAAGGGATGCGATGCGTGTGAAACGTTGCATCAATCGGGTGTCCGTCGACGCGGCCTTTTTCAAAAAGCTCTCGGCATGGGAAAACCTGAGTTACGCTGCCAGGCTGTACGGAGTTCCGGTACGTGAAGGCCGTCGTCGAGCCGAGGCGATACTGGCGGAAATGGGCTTCGGCGAAGACCGGATAGACCAGCCTGTGGAGGACCTGTCACGCGGCATGCAGCAGAAAGTTGCCGTTGCCCGCGCACTTTTTACGTCACCGGTTCTGCTGCTGATGGACGAGCCGACCACGGGATTGGACCCGGTGTCAAAACGGCAGGTGCAGGATTACGTGATGGGAATTCGGGAGCGCCATGAAGCGACGGTTCTCTTGACAACCCACGACATGGACGAGGCGGAACGTGTGTGCAACCGCGTATCCATTATTCACCACGGGAAATTCATCGCCATGGGCACGGTCGACGAGCTGAAGGTACGCGCCGGCTGCGTGGGGGGTAGTCTGGAGGATGTGTTTTTCAAGATGACGGGAATGGATCTTGCCCACGCCGACCTGGAAGTCGAGGCGGAAGGAGACGGAGAATGAACTCGGTGACCGCCGAGATCAAGGCATCGGTAGCCTTTATCGAACGGAATTTCAATCTCGCGAGGCGATACGCAAGCTGGGAACTGATTTTTGTTGTCTGGAACGTGGTGCACGCGTTGACGATCGGGTTGATCGGGGTGTATATGGGCGGAGACGATCCGGTGAAAGTGCGGGAGGCGGTGCTCTTCCTGATCGTGGGCGCCGTACTCTGGAATTTTCTCCGCCTGCTTTTCTTCGAAGTGGCGGACGCCGTCGCGTGGGAGCGATGGGAAGGGACCATCGAATACACGTTCATGTCTCCGGTCTACCGACTCACGCACCTCGCGGGGCAATGCATATACGCGATCGTTTACGGATTTCTCAGGTCCGGCATCGTCCTCGTATCAGCCGTTTTGTTTTTCGATCTGAGCCTGTCAGATGCGAATCTGACCACGGCGGTCGCCGTTTTGGCAACGGCCAGTCTCTCGTTCCTCGGCATGGGCCTGACGGCAGCCGTATTTCCGCTTCTTTCTCCCGAGAAAGGCGCACGGGCCACAGACATTTTCGGAACGCTTGTGCTGCTGATATCAGGAGTCTACTACGACGTGTCGGTACTCCCCGACTGGCTGAGGCCGCTCTCGACCTTTTCGCCGGGAACCTATGCGCTCCGATCCATCAGGACGGCCCTGCTCGACAACGCGAGCGTCGCCGATGTACAGGGCGACCTCATCATTCTGACGGTTTCAGGCGTAATCATGGTTCCACTGGGACTGTGGATCTTTCACGTGGCCGAGGTGTATGCCAAGCGGACGGGGCGTCTGAAGCGTAGCGGGTGACATCGGCGCGCTGATGAAACAGACGACGGGATTGATCTACAAGGGATCGAAAACGGGAACGCCGGTTTCACCGACAGGGCCGGTGTTTTGTGTTACATGATCCGGGAGTTGAAGTCCGGGCTGACGCTTTTTCAGGCCGTGCAGCGAATTCGGAGGGAAAGACAGATCGGAAACCTCCGCAAATCCCAGGATAGGGGAGTCTCCGCGCTGCTCGCGGCCGCGGCAGTCGAATCGCACGAACGCGTCCTGGACCTGGGCATGGCCGGGCGCACCGCTGGGCTTGGGCTGAATGCTGCAGGCATCCATTTCGTGGGTTCCGACCTCCGCGAAGTCAGGTGTTGTGAGAAAACGATCCGGCGCATGGCGCTGGACAATGCGTGCGCCTGGCTCGAAGTCTCGCCGGCGGTTCTCACCGGACCGTGTTTCGACGTGGTTCTCTTCGCTCCCGCCCGATGGGAGGCCAAGGCACGGGTGTTCGAACTCATCGACGCGGCATTCGGGAAATTGGCCATACACGGACGGTTTCTCCTGGCCGGACGAAGAAACGCGGGCGTGGAGAGCTATCGGCGCCGGCTGAAGGCAGTATTCGGGCGGGTTGAAACGACATTGTCGAAATCGGGCTTTCGGGTCTACCGGTCGAGCAGGAGCGCTGCGGAAACCGGTGCGCATCCGGTGGATGCGGCGCATGTTTTCGACGTGGACGATATACCTGGAGGTCCGTACACGTTTGAGGCGTCGTCGGGCGTCTTTTCGAGCCGGGGACTGGATCCCGGCACCCGGATTCTGATTGAAACGCTCGACGTCAAGTCGGGCGATCGCGTGCTCGACCTGGGCTGCGGATACGGCGCGATCGGAATCGCTGCCGCCAGGCGTGCTCTCGAAGTTCAGTTGCTGGATACCAACCTGTTGGCCGTTCGCTGCGCGAGGCGAAATATCGCACGTAACGGCGTGGCGAACGCGCGGGTTGCCCTTAGCGACGGTTTCGAAGCCGCTCCGGGGCGGACCTTCGATCTCATCCTGTGCAATGCGCCAACGCATGAGGGCGCTGAAACGGCACGGCAATTTGTCCAGGGCGCCGCCCGGCATCTCAAATCGAAGGGGAGATTCGCGGTTGTCGCGATGCGACCGGGCCTGTACCTCAGACAGATGAAGCGCGTGTTCGGCGCTGTGGATCAGCTGGAATCCCGTCAAGGATATACCGTTCTCTGTGCCCGGGACGCAAAGTCGGCCGTCACGGCGGCTTGAGGGGCCACAGATCGTATGGTTTCGCGCCCGAAAACGGGGTTCTGGCGCGATGCGCCCAGGGGGGAGGCGGACCGCATCGGGCGCCCCGAAAACCCTTGACAATACGCGCGGAAGGGCTTATCCTTAGCCGCAATCCCGGGACATTTCAAGTGGGTCTGCTACAACCGGGAGATCTACGCAACCCGGAGTGGCGTTTTCAACGGGCTGCCAAGACATCAGTACAGGAGGAACGAACCTTGTATGCGTTCGATTACGTAGCGCCGCAAACAGTAGAAGAAGCCGTCGCCGTACTTTCCGAAAACGGGTCGGACGCCAGGATGTTGGCGGGCGGATCCGACATTATTGCGCAGTTGAAAGAGGGGCGGCGTGAGGTGAAGGTGCTGGTGGATGTCAAGAAAATTCCCGCGGCGAACGAACTCGCGTTCAACTCCCGGCAAGGATTGACGATCGGCGCCGGGGTTTCCTGCTGCGACATCTACGAGAACGAGCATGTGGCGTCGAACTACCCTGCGCTCGTAGATTCGACGGAACTCATCGGATCCATCCAGATCCAGGGGCGGGCGACAATCGGTGGGAACCTGTGTAATGCGTCCCCTGCTGCGGATACCATTCCAACGCTCATCGTTCTCGGGGCTACCGCGAAAATTGCCGGCCTCGGGGGAGTACGTGAGGTCGCTGTGGAGGACTTCTGCACGGCGCCGGGGCAAACGGTGCTGCAGGGCGGCGAGTTCCTGGTTTCTCTCCATTTTCCGCCTCCCGCGGCGAACTCCGGGGCGTACTTCCTCCGGTTCATTCCCCGGAACGAAATGGATATCGCCGTTGTCAACGCCGCGGCCTCCGTCGTATTGGACGCCGGGAAGAACGCGTTTGAGTCCGCCCGGATCGCCGTTGGCGCCGTCGCGCCGGTCCCGCTTTACCTGCCCGCCGCGGGGGCCGCCCTTGCCGGCAGCGACGTATCGGATCAATCGATCGAAATGGCAGCCGAAATCGCCCGGCAGTCCGCCAGACCCATTACGGATATGCGTGGGACGATTGAGCAACGGGTTCACCTGGCCGGCGTCCTGACCCGGCGCGCGGTTCGTGGCGCGGTGGAACGCGCCAGTTAGTCAACGTGTCTCGAATCTTCGGATTATTCGCGAAAAAAGGAGTCCGCATAAGATGGCCGGCAAAGTTCATGTCACAACAACGATCAACGAAGAAGAAACGGAGTTCCTTTGTGAACCCCGGGATACGCTGCTGGACGTGCTTCGCGACAACCTGGGTCTCACCGGCGCTAAAGAGGGTTGTGGCAACGGCAACTGCGGCGCCTGCAGCGTCATCCTCGACGGACGCGTCATCAATTCCTGTCTCGTCCTGGGCGTCGAGGCTGAGGGATGCGAAATCACGACCATTGAAGGTGTGGCCACCGCGGAGGGCCTGCATCCGTTGCAGCAGAAGTTCCTGGAACATGCAGCGCTTCAGTGCGGCGTATGCACGCCCGGGTTTATCGTGGCGGCGAAGGCGCTGCTCGACCGGGAACCGGAACCCGACGAGCATCGGATTCGCCTGTGGCTGGCAGGGAATCTCTGCAGGTGCACCGGATACGACAAGATCGTCAGAGCGGTGATGGACACAGCCGGAACGATGAAGGAGACGGCCTGATGCCAGCTGAGGAGTATCTCGGAATTCAAGAGTACAAGGTACTGGGCACCCGGCCGATCCGCCACGATGGCGTGGACAAGGTTACGGGTCGGGCCATATACGGAGCCGACGTCCGGATGTCCGGCCTGATCTACGGGAAAGTGCTGCGGAGTCCTCACGCCCACGCGCGCATCTTGTCCATCAATACCGAAAAGGCCGAAGCGCTCGACGGCGTAAAGGCCATTGCCACCGTCAACGACATTCCCGTACCGGAGAAGAAGGTGGAGGATTTGGGGGAAGGCGCGGCCAATATGGTGGACCTGCGCGCCAACGTACTGGCCGACGGAAAGGTGGTCTATGACGGCCACGCGGTGGCGGCCGTGGCCGCAACAAGCGCGCATATTGCGGAGGAGGCGCTTGGGCTGATTCACGTGGATTACGAGGTTCTGGAGCCGCTGCTCGACGTGCGGGAGGCAATGAATCCGGAATCTCCGCTCCTGCACGAAGCCCTCACCACCGAGTCGCTGGGCGAAGACACCGGAAAGCCAAGCAATATCGCCACGCACTTTCAGCATAAGCTGGGGGATATCGAATCGGGCTTCGCGCAGGCCGACGTGGTGATTGAAAAGGAGTTCTTTACCGACACCGTGCACCAGGGATACATCGAACCTCAGAATGCCACGGCACTGTGGAACCCCGACGGACGTCTCACCGTCTGGTGCAGCACCCAGGGTTCGTTTACCGTGCGCGAGCAGCTGGCCGGCCTGCTGCAGATATCGCCCGTGAATATCCGGGTCATCCCAACAGAGATAGGCGGGGGATTCGGCGGCAAGATCAGGGTTTACCTGGAACCTGTTGCCGCTGTTCTTTCGAGAAAGTCCGGCCATCCGGTGAAAATGGTGATGAATCGCGACGAAGTGTTGAAGGCAACCGGCCCCACCCCCGGATCCTACATACGGGTGAAGATGGGGGCCACAAACGACGGTAAACTGGTGGCCGCACAGGCCTACCTGGCTTACGAGTCGGGTGGATTCGCCGGAGCATGGGCCGAACCCGGCGCCATGTGCATTTTCGCTCCGTACGATATCGAGAACGTCGTCATCGACGGGTACAACGTCGTTGTTAACAAGCCGCAGACGATGGCCTATCGGGCGCCAGGCGCCACCAACGCGGCGTTTGCATCGGAGACCATTGTCGACGAGATCTGCGAGAGGCTTGGCGAGGATCCACTCGAGTTCCGCATGAATAATACGGCAAAAGAAGGTACGCGCAGGGCTGACGGTCCCGCGTTTCCCCGCATCGGCCACGAGGAAGTGTTAAAGGCGGCGATGACGAGCGATCACTACAACGCGCCCCTGGATGGGAAAAACAGGGGTCGCGGCGTCGCTTCCGGCTTCTGGTTCAACGTGGGGTTGAAGTCCAGCGCATGTGCGTCTGTGAATACAGACGGCACGGTAAGCCTGGTCGAAGGGTCCACCGATATCGGAGGTACGCGAACCTCGGTGGCGATGCAGCTCGCCGAGCCGCTGGGCATCCCCGCGGAAGACGTCAACCCGGTGGTGGCGGACACCGACGGCGTGGGGGAGACCGACGTGACCGGCGGAAGCCGGGTGACGTTCGCTACGGGCTGGGCGGCCTACAATGCCGCACACGATATCATTGCGCAAATGGTCGAGCGCGCCGCGAAATACTGGGAGATTTCGCCGGATGACGTGGCATTTGAAGACGGCACGTTCAAATCCAGGTCCGATCCGTCCAAATCCTTGACGTTCAAAGAACTCGCTGGAAAACTCAATGAAACCGGCGGGCCCGTCGTCGGGCGTGCGACCGTCGATCCGCAGGGCGTGGGCGGCGCATTCTCGCTGATGATCGCGGACGTGGAAACCGACCCGGATACGGGAAAGGTGGATATTCTCAGGGTCACCATGGTCCAGGACGCGGGCAAAGCCATCCATCCCGCTTATGTCGAGGGCCAGATGCAGGGGGGCGCGGCGCAGGGGATCGGTTGGGGACTGAACGAAGAGTACTGGTACAACAACAAGGGTGAGTTGACCAACGCCAGCCTGCTGGATTACCGGATGCCAACCTGCCTGGACCTGCCGATGATTGAAACCATCATCGTGGAAGTTCCCAATCCCGGACATCCATACGGCGTGCGCGGCGTGGGAGAGGCGCCAATTGTGCCGCCGCCGGCCGCACTCGCCAATGCCATCTACCGTGCCGCGGGGATCCGGATGAACGTGTTGCCGATGTCTCCCGGCAATGTCCTTAAAGCGCTGTGGAATAATAACGGAACATAAAGAAGAGACCGTGCGCGGGCCCCGCGTCGCTTCCGCCGCGCGCCAATTACCGGAGATTCAATCACAATGGCCACGAAGACTGAAGACTATCTTGGCATCGAGAGCTACAATGTAGTGGGAACCCGGCCGATTCGCCACGATGGCACGGATAAGGTGACGGGCCGCGCGAAATACGGAGCGGATACCCACACGTCGGGTGTGTTGATTGGAAAAACACTCCGCAGCCCGCATGCCCACGCCCGTATTCTATCCGTTGATACGAGTGCGGCCGAAGCCCTTCCCGGCGTAAGGGCCGTGATGACGGGCGCCGACCTCGCGCAACACTACGAAGACAAGGTGGCCGCCATCGGTGAGGAGTCCGTAAACCTGCCCGATCTCATCAAGAACGTGCTGGCTTCGGATAAAGTGCTTTACGAGGGGCACGCGGTGGCTGCTGTCGCGGCGACGTCGGCCCATATCGCCGAAGAGGCGCTGGATCTGATTCGTGTGGACTACGAGGTTCTGGAGCCCGTACTCGACGTCCGTCCCGCCATGGAAGACGGCGCGCCCATCCTGCACGAAGCCATGAGAATGAGATCACTGGGTCAGACGACGGACAAACCGGGAAATATCGCCAGTCATTTCCAGCATTCTCTTGGTGACGTTGACCGGGGATTCGCCGATGCCGACGTCGTGGTTGAACGGGAGTTCAGCACCCAGACGGTACATCAGGGTTACATAGAACCCCATAACGCAACGGCGTATTGGAATCTGGACGACCAGATCACCATCTGGACGAGCACGCAGGGGCCGTTCGAGGTACGAGACCAGGTCGCGGTTGTCCTGGGAGTGCCCGCCTCCAGGGTCCGCGTGGTGCCGGCGGAGATCGGCGGCGGGTTCGGCGGCAAGTTCCGTGTCTACGAGGAACCGACAGCCGCTGTGATGTCCAGGATGACGGGCAAACCCGTAAAGATGGTGATGAGCCGGACGGAAGTCCTGAAGGCGACGGGCCCCACGCCAGGTTCCTACATGAAGGTGAAGATGGGCGCAACGAACGACGGCAGACTGGTCGCCGCACAGGCGTATCTCGCCTACGAAGCCGGGGCCTATCCCGGATCCCCCGTGGGCGCGGGCGCTGGCTGTATCTTTTCTCCGTATGACATTCCCAACGTCGTCATCGACGGGTACGACGTGGTCGTGAACAAGCCACAGACCTCCGCGTACCGCGCGCCTGGGGCCACCAATGGGGCATTCGCGGCCGAAACCGTGATCGACGAGATCTGCGAAATGCTCCACACCGACCCGCTCGAGTTTCGTCTGAAGAACTCCGCCAGGGAAGGCAGCCGGCGGGCCGATGGCCCGGTGTTTCCACGGATCGGCCACGACGAATGCGTGAAAGCGGCGATGGCGTCGGACCATTACCAATCCGGACTCGACGGACCCAATCGGGGTCGTGGTGTGGCTTCGGGGTTCTGGTTCAACGGCGCAGGCACCTCCACCGTGATGGTCAGCGTGAACGCCGACGGCACGGTCGGCCTGGTCGAAGGTTCTCCCGATATCGGGGGTACGCGGACGTCCATTGCAATGCAGGTTGCCGAGGTGCTGGGTATCCCGGCAGCGCAGGTAAAACCCATGGTGGTGGACACCGATGCCATTGGACAGACAGACGGCACCGGCGGCAGCCGGGTGACGTTTGCCACGGGCTGGGCGGGTTACGAAGCCGCGGTCGACGCAAAACGCCAGATGGAAGCCCGGGCGGCGAGATTGTGGGAGATTTCAGAGGATGACGTGGTATTCGAAGGCGGGGTGTTCAAATCCAGGTCGGCCCCTGAGAAATCGATCACGTTTACCGAACTGGCGGGTAAGCTGGGTGCCACGGGCGGTCCCGTGGTCGGTCGGGCGGCGGTGGCGGGAAAAGCGGCGGGGCCGGCGTACGCCGTCATGGTCGTGGACGTGGAGGTCGATCCCGAAACCGGAAAGGTGGACATTCTCAGGGTCACCATCGTACAGGATGCAGGTAAAGCCATACATCCATCGTACGTGGAAGGACAGATGCAGGGCGGCGTGGCACAGGGTATCGGATGGGCATTGAACGAAGAATACTTCTACAATAAAGAGGGTGACCTGGTTAACGCCAGCCTTCTGGACTACCGGATGCCAACCTGTCTTGATCTGCCGATGATCGAGACGATCATCGTGGAAGTGCCCAATCCGGGCCACCCGTACGGTGTCCGGGGTGTAGGCGAAGTGCCGATTGTTCCGCCCCCCGCCGCCGTGGCGAATGCGATCTACGATGCCGTGGGCGTGCGTTTGCGCGACCTGCCCATGTCCCCTGGCCGCGTTCTGGAGACACTTATCAGGAACAGTCGCGGAGGCAACGGAAGAGGGTGAGCCATGCCAGAGGTCTGGATACCGTCCCTTCTGCGTAGTCTCTCCGACGGTCAGGAGCAGGTTCAGGTTCCCGGTGAGACCATACGGGAGGTTATTGAGAACCTTGAGGCGCGGTTTCCGGGAATCAAGGAGCGAGTCTGCGAAGATGGCCGTATGAGGCCCGGTCTGGCGGTTGCCATCGACGGTGTGGTCGGCAGTGACGGAATGCGTCAGAGGGTAGCAGAGGAGAGCGAGGTTCACTTTGTTACCGCCATCAGTGGCGGCCTTTAACTGTAGACGGTCAAGCTTCTGTCGGCCAGTGGTTTACGTCTCTCCGCTGGCTGTTTCTTTTTTATTACACAAGTGTCATGCCGCATCCAGGCAGTGAGTATGGCCCTCAATATCGGCATTATCGGCCTGCCAAACGTGGGCAAGTCGACCCTGTTTAATGCGTTAACCAGGGCCGGCATTGAAGCATCGAACTATCCCTTTTGTACCGTTGAACCCAATGTCGGTGTCGTGGAGGTGCCCGATGACCGCCTGAAGCGGTTGAATGAACGTCTCGAACCCGAGGCCTGCATTCCCGCGTTCGTTCACTTTGTGGACATTGCCGGCCTGGTTCGGGGAGCCAGCCGCGGCGAGGGCCTCGGCAACCGGTTTCTGGCACGGATTCGCGAGGTCGACGCGCTGGTTCATCTGGTTCGCTGTTACGAAAGCGAAAATGTGCCGCACGTGGACGGCGGGGTGGATCCCATGCGGGACGTCGAAACCGTCGAGACCGAACTGAAATTGGCCGATCTCGAATCCGCGGAAGGAGTCGCCCGCCGACTCGAAAAAATCCTGCGTTCGCATCCGCGCGCCCCGGAACGCCGTGCATACGACGCGCTTGGATTGGCCATCGAAGGCCTGGGGCGGGGTGTGGCCGTAAAAGAACAGGATCTGACGGAAGCGCAGTCGGAAGCTCTCGTACCCTTCAGCTTCCTTACCGCCAAACCCGTGCTGTACGTTTCGAACGTTTCGGAAACTGATCTACCTGACGGGGGCGAAGCCACGGCCCGGCTGCGGGTCCTGCTCGGCGGCGACAACGTACTGCCGCTTGCGGCGCAAATCGAGGCGGAACTTGGTGAATTGCCGCCGGCCGACAAAAAGCTTTTTGTCGCGGACCTGGGGTTGGACCAGCCGGGCGTGGACCGGCTGATTCGCGCGGGGTACGCCCTGCTCGGTCTGATTACCTTCTACACCACGGCAAACGATAAGCTGCAGGCATGGGAAGTTCGTGAAGGCACTCGGGCTGCGGCGGCGGCCGGCAGGATTCACTCGGACATGGAGCGCGGGTTCATCAAGGCGGAAGTTGCCGCCTATAAGGACGTTCTGGCTGCCGGCAGCATCGCCGGATTGCGCGAAACCGGTAGCGTGCGCGCGGAAGGGGGGCAATACCAGGTCCAGGACGGAGACGTTATTCGATTTCTCTTCAATGAATGATCGTACGATGGTGGGCTGAGTACCGCACCGAGGGGCCGCGCCGACCACCGTATTCTCACAGAGCAAGGGGGAACCCGATGAGCAATTGTGTACGGCTGAAAGTCGGCGTGATTGTTGCTTGCTTCATCGTTGGACACTGTCCGGCAGACGCACTCGGCTTGCGAGGTCTCGGCGTCAAGCTTGGCGTGGACCTCACGCGTCAGGAGTCCGCAGAATATCTCGGGTACGAGTTCGACTCCGCGAGGCTGACGCTCGGCGGACACGTCGATTTCGGATCCATTTTCATTCCCCGTCTCCATCTGGTTCCGGGCGTGGATCTGGTGATTCAGGACAATCTGAAGATATACTCCCTGAACGGCGAGGCCCAGTTCATTTTCGGCGAGGGCAGTACCTACGGATACGTGGGCGGCGGAATCGGCGTGCACCTCACCCGGTTCGACATTATAGAAACAGGCGGGCAGGGAAACGCGATCAACGTGACTGTTCCGGACGACACGAAGGTAACCCTGAATATTCCGGTCGGGTTCCGAAAACGGGTTGGACCGGGTGTTCTGTGGTTCGGTGAACTCAAGATGATCATCGCCGACCAGGAGGAGGACTCCTCGTTGAGGTTAAGTCTGGGCCTGGCCTTCGGCGCGTCGGACTGAGGACCGGTCTTGGGGGCAGACACCGGCTTCTGAGGGTGAATTTGCATATCGCCGCAGATAGATGCCGAAGCGGCCGGACCCTTTGGTGTCGGTGTAATTGGAAAATAAAGGAGATGCCATGGCGGAAGATAAGATCGAGCGGATCGGGTACCATATCTCGGAAATCATGAAAGTGCTCAATCTGGATATGAAGGATCCGAACCTGAGGGACACGCCGCGGCGGTTCGCCCGGATGTATCTCGAGATATTCAAAGGGCTCGACGAAGACAACGAACCCGAGGTCAGGATGTTTCCCAATGAAGACGGGTTCGACAATATGGTGGCCATGACAGATATTTCGTTCTATTCGATGTGCGCACACCATCTGTTGCCCTTCTGGGGCAGAGTGCACGTGGGCTATATTCCAACAACGCAGATCGTGGGTTTGAGTAAATTGGTGCGGATCGTGGAGTATTACGCCCGACGGCCCCAGATTCAGGAGCGGATGACCCACCAGACCGTGGAATTTCTCGAACGCGAACTTGCACCCAAAGGATCAATCGTGGTGGTCGAAGCCCGCCACCTGTGTATGGAGATGCGGGGCGTGGAAAAACCGGGTGCGTGGGCGACGACGTCCGCCGTCCGGGGGGCTTTCAAGGACCGCATAACGCGTGAGGAATTTCTCGAATTGTTGCAGCGGCAGCGGGAGGGTTGAGGAAGGGCCGGCCAGATTGCCGGCCGGCGGCTGCAGCGTCGGAGGGCGGGTCATCCCTTGGTGCGATGATCGTACATGT
>LXNJ01001388.1_pt1 | contig 14551 bp, 8 predicted proteins | sample 809081 | NCBI WGS metagenome assembly LXNJ01 (sample SAMN04870510, study PRJNA318959) | sponge metagenome | biome: sponge; feature: marine sponge reef; material: water | host: Petrosia ficiformis | place: Greece: Milos, Mediterranean Sea | collected 2013-05-29 | depth 5-7 m
CGGGTGACGCTAGCCAACGGTTGTGACACGAACCCCCGCGAAATTGAAGGGTACTGGCGGCAGTTCGGTCGTCGATTCGGGCATCAGCTGCCCACCAGCACCGCGATGCACACCGAGGCCGTGCGACTCAACCTCCCGGCGACCTTCGGCGAAGCCCGAGCCGGAGTGGAATCTCTAGCGGTGGCTGCCGCTCGTGAGCTCGTCAGTCGTCTTGGGACCGAACAGGTCCTTCGGCACATCTGCTGGGCCCACGCCACAGGCCTCAGCGAGTAGCCGCCGTGTAGTCCCGGCGCTGATCCCGGGGCGGCTTACGCTTGGAGCGGCGCTTTCTCGCCATCACCACTTTCCGTTCCCAGTTCACGTATCTGCCGAAACTCTCACGACTCGATATCGGCCCACTTGAGCAGGATGCCACCGCCTGTCCACACGTAGTCGCCGTCGCGCCTAACCGGATTGCCGCTGTCCTGACCGAAAACCGCAGCGTGCGCGAGGTAGATGTCTTGGACCGGACCATCCGCCCCGACATAGGACCTGACCGGGACGGCATCCACATATAGGCCACCCACCGACCCGACCGCAGCCGGCAACTCACAAACCCAGCCTCTCTGGTGTCAAACAGGAGGTCCCAAGCAAACGGCGCGCGAACCGGACCGACCAGGCGCGCCATCGGTGAGTGCGACGATCTCAAGCGCGAGACAGTGGCTGGGGCTCGGCAAGCGGGCGCGACATGGGAAGCCTCGGCAAGGACCTGGGCATCTCTCGACAGTCGGCTTGGGCGCTCTACTCAGCCGACGCTGCTGCCGTCATCGCTGACCTCGCCGCGAACGCCGAGAACAACGCAGACCTTTCCGAAGACGAGGCACTCGACCTCGCCGTCGAGGAAGTACGGCAGGTCCGCAAGGCTCGCCGCACGCGCTGACCCACGCCCATGCGAGTTGAGATGGATGCCAATGTGTTCGTGTCTGTCGTGATCACGAAGGGCTCACCGCGCCGCATTCTCCAACGCTGGCTCGGACAGGCGGCGAAGCCGCCGACCATCTCGAAGCGCTCGCGAGAGAGCACCTCGCTGACTTCATCGTGAGCAGAGAGAACGACCTCTTGGAATGGGAGGAGCAGTCGCCTCCCGCAACCACCCCATCGGAGTTCGAGACGATCCTGGGAACGATGCCGAAGCGCGAGATCGCCGACTCGGCATAAGCAGCAGTGACGGCTTGGGCGACGAGCGGGCAGAGCTGGTTGACGGCTCAGTGCTGGCTGTCGAGCGTGTCGAGGATGCCGTCGCGTTCCATCTGGGTGATTGCTGCAATCCCCGCAGCGACCTTGCGAACCACGCTGCGCCTGCAGCCAGCGACTCAGACAGCGTCCACCGAAGTCAGAAACCCCACAGCCTCCGCGAGACTCAGCGAGGTTCAATCAGAATACAACATCCCCGCTCGGACCCATCGAGCTGGAATGGCTTATGCCCAACCGGGGAAGTCATCTCAACAACGACCCGAGTCGAGGCTGCCAAGCATTCCAGGCGCACGGCCAATCTTCTGATCAGCCCGGTGGTGATCATCGCGTCTCAGTCGAGCTGGACCCCGACTTCTAGTTCGATGACTGTCCCCTCGTCGCCTGTCCTTCCGGCTGTCGCCATCAGCTCAAAGCCGGTGTCGACGAGCACGGCGAGGTGCCGGTGCTCCGATGCCTTGATCCGGCCGACAATCCCGCCGTCGCTGTTTACCGCGACAAGAGGCTGGGGTCTTTCGTCAGAGTCTGCGAAGACAATTCGAAGGTCCATTCCTTCCCAGGTAATGCCGGTGGCGTCAAACCCGATGGTGCGGCTTTCGCCAGCGAGAAGGGATGCACCAATCGCTGCTGACGGGTCATGCGCGAAGTAGAGCAGGTCGGCCACTTCGGCGGGGCCGGCGTCGAAATCTGCTCTCCAGCTAACTGGCCCCATTTGTGCGAGCCAACGTCGCAGGTCAGTGACCGATATGTCTTCGTCGGCTGCCCGTGCTCCGACTACGGTTGCGATGCGCCGTGAACGAATGCCGCGCATGAGTAGCGCAAGGGCTTCAGGCCTGGGTACGCCGTAGTGGATGTGAGCGGGAATCGACGGGTCCACTTCGTCGACGCGGTCGGAATTCACCCACTCAAGGATTGTTCCAAGAGTAAATGGGAGATGGTGCTCGCAGATGCGCGCGAGGAACGTGCTGAGCTGTTCGAATCGGAATGCGCCGTCGTCGTCGCCTTGAACTTCGACGAGGTGGGTTGTGGCGAGGTCCTGGAGTGGAATTCCTCGCACCCAGTCCAACACCAAGGCTCGCAAGTCGACTTCTATTTCTTGGATGGGGCCGTAGCGGCGACGCTTAAACCTATAGTCCCTTGGGTCGACCAAGCTCAGGAGTCGCTCTAGGGCATCTCCTCCGAGGATAGCCGCGATAAGGGCAACAGGGTCGTCGCGATCGGCGGGAGTCAGTTGGTCGATGGCCACGGCAGCTCGTTCTGCGACGGCTTCGAGCACGACATTCGCAGAAAGCCGTATGCCGCTTCTAGCCCAACGCTGGCGCCGAAGCGGTGCTGCTACCTCGTAGGAAGCAGCGACTCTTGCGGCGATTGCCTCCCATCGGCTTTGGACCCCATCAGGCAACTGATGCCATGCAAGAGTTTCTCGGATGCCTGCGATGACTCTGTCGCGACGGTCATGGGGATTCAAGACATCGGCGGCATCGGCGAGATACCAGCAGTACGCCAAGAAACCATCGACTGTGCTGGGCACATTCTGGAGGACGAGAGCAGCCGTTTCGTGGACAAGTGCTTCGTATGCACCGAGTTGCTCCAATGCCGAGTCGGCTGTCATAGTGCTTCGGACCTCGAGTTGCTGATCGAGTTCCCTGAGGGCTTGACGTGGCTTCGGCGCGCCGTGCTCGAAGTTGACTACTACCCACCCTTCAGTCTCTCGTCCAGCGCGCCCTGCGCGGCCCGCGGCATTCATCAGTCCTGCTGAGTCGATTAATGCGTGGTATTCGGTGCCGTCGAAATAGCCCCGCTCCGAGACGATGACCGTACGGACGGGCAGGTTAATACCTTCGGTGAGAGTGCTTGTCGCGCAGATGATGTCAATCGCTCCCTGCCGCATTGCGTCTTCGATCTCAGCTTGGACGTCGGAGGGCAGCGCCGCATGGTGATAGGCCACTCCCCGGCGGAGGGCCGCGACCAAACTGTGAGTTGGGCCCATTCGCTGCTCGGCCAGCTGAACGATCGATAGGGCCCGTTGGCTCTCTTGTCGAGTGTTGGCAATTTCCGCAGCCATCCTCTCTGCGTTGCTTCTGGTGGAGTGCACCGTGAGTACCGGGCCTGACCGTGCCGCTAGCCCCACAATGGGCAGCAGTTGCTGGGGCCGCGTCGGGCGCGTTGCGTTACCGCTAGGCGTAACAGATTCTTGGCCGACCGGTGCCTTGCGGCTGGCGATCGCCTCGCCCTCGTCGACGTACAGCCTGACTATTCCGTAGAGGTCGGTAACTGTGCGCCCCACGCGTTCTCGCCCCACGGGTGGACGTGTTGTGGTGGATGATCTGTCTGGCAGCGTCGTGTAGGTGGCGTGAAGCCGGCGGGGTCCGCGCCAAGTGTTCGTCTCTGCTGTTCCGGCACCATCCGATCCCAACCACGTGTGGACGCTTGCCGTGCCGCCAAGTGCCGCCGAAAGCAAGAAGATTCGATGGGCAGTGTGAGCGGTGAGAGAGTTGAGTCTCGAGATTACTGTCTCAAATGACCAACCCCGAGAGTCGTCATCGACTAAGTGTGCTTCGTCGAGCACGAACAGCCCGAACTCTCCAAGCAGTTCCTGCTCGCCTGCGCGGAGGCGGGATGCGAGCTTCTCCGGGGTCATGACGACCACATCGGCAGAATCGTCTTGCAAATACCCGAGAGGGCCACCATCAGCGGTAGAGCCCTTCAGCGCCCACAGTCTGCGGTCCAGTCCTCCGCGGATTTCTCGGCAAAGGCTGTGGCTAGGAGCGACGAAGCACACGCCGGTGCCGACCCTAGCAATATGGTGGGCGACGAGCAGCTGGGCGAGCAGCGTCTTGCCCGCGCTCGTAGGAAACGCGAGAACTGCTCGTTTCACACCGATTCGAAGCGGGCTACGTTCCGCGTCGGCAAGAAGTTGCACCTGCGGCGGCCAGAGCGTCATGACAGGGGGGTCGCCGAGTGTCATCGCCTGCCCTACACCGGGCGGCGTGTCGCCCGGCAGAATCGCCCAGACCGACGAGCTGCCGAAGTCTGCGCACAGGTCGACGAGGTGGGCGGCCACCCATCTTGAGTCGAGGTCTCGGTAGGACGCCGGGTTGTTCGCCGCCTCGGCGAAGACCTGGCTGGCTTCATCGAGGGAATCAGACTCGCCGTACGCGAGATACCGCTGCAGCAATCGGACGCCTTCGATGACTCCTGCAGCACTGGCCAACCCGGTCTCCAACAGTTCCGTGCCAGGCAAGGCGAACTGAATGGCTTGAGCTTGGTCCGCAAGCGAGCGTTGAAGCGTCACCGTGGCGCGCCGGTCGAGTGCGAGCATGGCGCATCCGAGTTCCAGCGATGCACGTCCCGGGTCGGTAGCCAGCACAGCCGATGGGGCAGGCAGCCGGCGGCCCAAGGCAGCAGCATTGGGCGTTCTGTCTCCACGGATGGCGCTGACTTGGGCGGCGAATGTATAGACCAGCTGCTGGTTCGAGTCGATTTCTTCAGCCTGGAGCGCTAGGTCGAAGATGTGAGCGGCGACTGCGTTCGCCTGAATCTGGCGGGTGGGTTCGTAGATGCCAAGCTCGGGTCGTGCCGTGCCTACATGGTGGAGATTCCAAGCCGTCTCTAGAAGCTGATCACCGACTTCTAAGTCCGATCGAAAAAAGGCCGCCACCTCAGCGTCAGCAAGCATCCGACGCAACTGTTCCGGGCTGGGGAGATTGTCCGTTTGATCGAGAGCACCAGCTAGCAGCCCGAGGTTCAACGCCCGGTCCATCTATTCGATTCCCTTGATTATCTCATCACGCACCGCCGACGCGAGACTCGCGAGGTTGGAGATCTTGATGATGAGTCCCTCGCGGTGTCGAGGCGTGGGCAAGTGTTCGAAGGCTTCTCGGAGCCCCCGAAACGGACGTTGCGGCAATGCACGTTCGACGTCGGTCCCCACCGATACGCCGACTCCCCCGGCCGGATCCTTGATCGTCCAAAGTTTGACGATCGTTCCTGCCAACTGCCGAATTCGCTCATCGTCGTTGAGCTGCAGAGGCTTGGACATCCTCGCCAAGTACTCCGGTCCGTTCGACTTGAGCTGGTCAGAGGCCGCGGTAACCGCCGCACCGACAGACTTCCCGACCGACGAATGCCGCTTCGACTCCCACAGACGGAAGCCGAGGACGGGCGCATCGATGTCGTAGATCGACAAGCCGTCGCCACCATGGTCGATGACCGAAAAGTGCTCGTGCTCCACATGCATTGGCCTTCCCCAACCACCATCAAGGTCTGCCGCCAGGCAGGCCCAGAGGTGTTCCACAACGGCGCCTTGGAGCCGCGTCGCGTTGCCAGTATCGGCAAAGTCGGCTAGCAGATACGCCTCGAGCACCTCCTTCATCCCTGCATCGTGGGCTGGCCCGCCCCCGCATCTGGCTTCCCATTGGTCAAAGGCTTCAGGACACGGCTCGAGCAGTCGGCGCACTATGTCCACGGCCACTAACCACGCCACCTTGTCGCGGTCTCTAACGTTGAGCTGAGCTTGGAACCACCACGCGTCTTCATGGGCTTCGAGACTCAGGGTGAAGCAATCGGAAACAGCGACGGCTTCACGCGCCATCCTGATGCTCCCGCGTACTCATGTACGTAACGGCTGCGGTGCGTCCTCTAGGAACTCGCTGAGCAAATGAGCGAGCGAAGTCGTCGACTAGAGCACTGTTAACCACGCCGACTCCTGCGGGACGGCCATGCAGCCGTAGCGAAGCTGCCTCGGCGACGCATCTCGGCGTTGAGCGCACGCGCTTCACCCACATCTGCCAAGAAGTCAGGTGTTCCGGTCCAACGAAGCGTCTCGACGCTCACAGTGCCAGCCGCCGTTCAAGTCACAAGTGTGTTGTTTGGGGCAGCAACCCTACCGACTGAGTGTTCGTCCAGGCAACTGAATCTGGGCCGGATTCACGCCAAGTCAGACGTCGACGACCCGCCCTCGGCGAAGGGAGCGTCAGCCAACCCTGATGTCAACCGCCTACCTCACCAGCACACTTAGGGGAAGGATCCGTACTCCCATTCGCTCGCTCCTCTGTTCGATGGTCGTCGCTGCACCAATGAGTCGCAATGGCGCCACCTGCAAGCACCTCTAACTCGTTCCGCAGCAGCGGTCACGTACCGCGATCCGAATGGAGGCCCATGCTGCAGACGATGCTGGGTTCGGCGTGGTCGCCTTGTGGGACGGGGGGTACGCAAAGCCGGTCGTCGCTGTGGAGGTCCACGATGAGGGCGGCGAGGTCGTCGTCGCTGCGTTCTCGCAGGGCTCGCGCGAGCTGCTGGGTCGCTGACTCGTACAGGGGGCGTGCGTTGATCGCGTCCAGCGCGGCTTCGAGTTCGTTCTTGGTGACCCACAGGGTGTCGGTGAAGTTGTCGAGCTGGCCGTCGAAGCGGTTCCATACCTTGCCGCGCACGCCTTGCAGGGCACCGCTGGTGCGGCCTGTCGGGGTGCGCAACGCACCGCTCAGCGCGGCTGCGACCAGGTCATGGTGGCCGTCGAGGCGTGGCGCGGACGGCGTGGACGGCGCGGATTCAGCGAGCCGCAGTGCTTCTTGAGGGGTGACACGGCGGCCGCTCCTGCTGGGCTCGATGAACGCGAATGCGTCAGCGCCGGCATGGGTCTGCGTGTGGATCACCACTCCGGGCACCGCATCGGCGGGGCTGTCGGCGAGCGCTTTGGTCGCGTACACCACATTGGGCAGCCCAGCGACTTTTTTCGCTAGGTCGGGGTCGGCGCTCTCAGCGTGACGCCAAATCTCGTACGCCATCGACACAGGGTCTACGTCGTCCACGCCGGCGCCCAGCCCGAAGCCCGACGACTCGTCAAACACTCCCGAGATCACCTGCCGCTCGGAGTGGTGACCGAAGAACGCCTCATCGGAGCCGAGCAGCTGGGCATTCTCCCCCAGCCGGCGCAGCACGCGCCCGCGCAGCTCAATCTCGTTCTCCACCGAGGCGTCAGGCATGAGCGACACCACCAGCACCTCAGCCGAGCGCTGTCCGATGCGATCGACTCGTCCGGCACGCTGCACCAGCTTGACGATCGCCCAAGGCAGGTCGTAGTTGACGACGATGTGGGCGTCCTGGAGGTTCTGGCCCTCCGACAGCACATCGGTCGACACCAGAACTCGCAGCTCGTCGCGCACCGGCTTCCCATTGCCGCCGAAGCCGTTGGACAGCGGCGAGAACCGCTGCGCTACTGAGGTGGGATCGTCGGTATCGCCGGTCACAAGCTCCGCATCGCCGATACCGCGCCGCACCAGCTCTGCCGACACATAGCGGGCAGTGTCAGCAGCCTCGGTGAAGATCAACACCTTGGCGTCGGGATGCTGAACCGTCAGCACATCCATCAGCGCTGCGATCTTGCCGTCGCGGTCCGCATCCCAGTCTCCGAAGCGGTCCAGCAGGCCGCTGATGATGTCCGCATCGGCGCGCAGCTCGTCGACGAGATCGGCGCTGAACATGTGCGGCGGCGCCCAACGGATCGCCTTGGGGCTCTTGGCGTTCAGCTTGTCGTATGCGCTCGCCGCAGTCTCGCCACCGGCTCCGAACAGCACAGCACCGTCGCTGTCGTCGTCTTCGCCGCTGTCCTCGGGTTCTTGGTCAGTCTCGGCTGCCCACAGCGCGTTGTCCACGGAGCCGATCGGCATGTCCAGGCCGTTCTCCAGCGCATATGCCGCCACCAGGTTCCGCAGTCGATGACGCCGAAGGGTCGCCACGAATGCCGGCCCCGACGACGACAGCCGCTTGAACATCGTGATCCTGGTGAAGCCCGCCAGGTTGCCTTGCACCGAGTTCTCGAGGTCCTCCACCAACCGCCGTTCGTCCTTGTCGCCGGGCACAAAGTCCTCGTCGATGAAGTAGCCAAGCTGGTAGCGGGGCAACCGCAGGTCGCGGATTGCGTCGAGGGTGCGATCCGAGGTCATCTCGAATGCCGGGTCGTCCTCGGTGAGGTCCCAGTCGACCGGCAGCGGCACCCGTTCGGGGAAATAGAACGGCTTGCCCGTGCCGAACTCCAAGTAGCGCCGCCCGCGCTCATCAGTGAGCGCGTAGTTGTCCTCCACAAAGCGGCGCGTGCGGCGCACCATGTACTGGGACATGAGAGCTTGCCAGTCCTCAACATGCTCTGACCGTCTGAATGCCGCCAGCGAAGACGTCTGACCGTCGCACAGATACGAGAAGTCGCCCTCGCCGATCTCGGCGATCGCCCGCTCGGGCCGCACGCCCAGATCGGCGTCGGGACGGATGAACAGCGACAGCTGCGACGCCAGATCGCCGAGCTGCTTGTTGTAGGGGGTCGCCGTCAGCAGCAACGTCCGCGAGTCGTTGTCGGTGATGTAGTCCTTGATGACTCGATGGTCTCGGCGCTTGTCGCTTCTGAGGTTGTGCGCCTCGTCAATGATGACCAGCCGGTAGCGGCGGGCGTCGGGCAGGTTCCTGTGAACCATCGACAGCGACTCCACCTTGCCGCGCACCTCATAGCGGTGCAGGTACGACTCCCACATCTCGGTGAGGTTCTTCGGGCAGATCACCAGCGTCTCGAAGCCCTGCTCTTCTTGGAGCAGTCGGGCGATCGCGGTGCCGACAAGCGTCTTGCCGAGTCCGACCACATCGCCGATCATCGCCCCGCCCTTTAGCATCACGATCCGAGCGGCGATCTTCACCGCGGCCGCCTGGAAGTCCAGAAGCTCGTTCTGCATCGACGCTGGCAAGCCGTACTCGACAAGCCCTTCGCGTGCCTCCTGCGAGAGGTGGTACGCCATCTTCAGATAGACTAAGTACGGGTCGAGCGGCTCCTCCGAAACCCACGACTCCTTCAGAATCTCCGCGAGCTGGGGCGCTGCATCAGCGCTGAGCGGGTCATTCCAGCGGTCGTCGAACCAACGAGCGAGCTTCTCGGTGGCATCGCCGTCCACCACGTCCACGTTCAGCTCGCCCTGCTCTCGCAGCCCAGAAATCGTCAGATTCGACGACCCGACGTACGCCGCGCGCGGTGCCGCATGGTCGTCGCGGTGGCAGAGATACAGCTTGGCGTGCAGCCGATGCGCCATGTGCACCCGGACCTCAACAGTCCCCGATTCGATCTGACGCACGAGGGTCCGCAACGCTGCTTCATCGCCATACGTCGGCAAGCCGACCTGCAACTGCTCTCGGTACTCGCCGACTGTCTCGTTCTTCAGTCGAGCAGCGCCCGCATTGTCGATCGGTGCAGCTTGTTCAAGACGTGCCAAGCGGGCCATCTCATCGGTCGGCGCTTCGTGCATGCCGACAAGAATCCGTGCCTTCGGACCGTCAGCCCGGTCCGGCAGCGCATCTACGGCCGCGGCCAATAGGCCCCAGCCACGCAGGTTGAAATAACCAATCGCTGCGTCCAACTGGTACGACGCTGACAGTGAATCAAGCAGCTCGCGTTCAGCATCAAGAACGATGTTGTCGATGATCTTCGGCACGGAAGCTAGTTCCGGGTTCCGAAAATCGAGCGGTCGCGTACACTTCCAGCAGTTTCGAATGCATCCTCGATGCCCCATAGGCGAGCGAATGTCAAATCGGCTTCGTCAGTAATATGTCGGCATTCATGCATGTTGTAGCGGCCGACTTGAACTCCAGCGTTCAGCTTCCAGGCTAAGTGTTTCGGCATTTCCTCTTGCAGGAGCCTTGACAGCGCCACTAAACTCTCGAGTTTCATGTCACCCGGTGCATGGTTGCTCCCCGGACTCCCTTCGGCAATCCGTTTGATGTCAGCCGGAAACGCTGCAAGCGTGCTCTGGGTGACATGAAACTCGTCCGAGAACACATACCACCATAGATAGCCCCAGCGGCCTGCGAGTGCGAGCAGTGCTAAATCACGCTCGATTGCGTTTGCAAAATACAAGTAGCCGTAACGTTCGGTGGTTGGTCCGCCCTTCGTTGGCGGCGGTACTTCGGAGACTCCGAGCATGTACTGGGCGACTCTCTTGTACGCGAGCGAATACCGCGAGTACTTCACGGTTAAGTCGGAAAGCGGTTTGTTGAGCGCAATCAACTCTGCGAAAGCATCAGCAAGCAGCTCAGAGCCGACAAATGGCCAGACTTCCCTTCCGCTCAAGCGTCGGAGCGAGGCAGGAGGTCTGACGTACTCAACGCTCTCAAAGAGTGACGGTCGATACTCAGTGGGCCAACGACGGCACGACGATGTACGAAAGCCCGGCGCGGCGCTGGCCGCCCCTATGAGGATCGAGTTTCTCACTCTGGCGGACCCGCTAAACAAACCATCGGGTATGCGCGAATAGGACGAGACCCACATAGCTGGGAACCGACTGATCAAGTGTTGGCGCAGATCAATGAAATTCTTGCTAAAGCAGAGTGAGTGCATGACGATCATTGCCATGCGACCAGAGTCATTTATGAGCGTAGATGTACGCTCGACACATGGAGCGTATAGGTCTGGACACCTCTGAGAGCCAAAACCGACCAACTCATACTCGGTTACGACCGAAATTTTGATGTAAGGCGGATTTCCGATCATTACGTCGAAGCCACCTTGTTGCCAGACGCTCGGAAACTCTACGAACCAATGGAATGGCTGATGCGAGATTCTCCATACCTCAAAATCACTCTCGGACGGGTTCGGACGCTGGCTGTAGAGCAGGGTGTCCGCTAGCACTCGCGCCGATTCAAGTTGGGTGGTCAGCGATTGCTTGTCCGAGGCGTGATCGAGAGTGCCCGTGTCCAGAGCCTGGGCGTCCGTGAACTCTTTATACGCCAGTCCTACCCGTACCGTTACTGCCGCAATCTCGGCGATCTTGCCCCCGAAGTCGAGTTGTCCGGCACCGAGGCGATTCTCGGCGTCATCTCTATCGGCGATCCCGACGAGCAGGTTGCCAGTCTTGATGTTGAAATCCAGATCCGGCAAGGGTTCAATGTGGCTCTTATCGTCGATCTGAGATGCGAGCTTCAAGAAAAGTCTGAGTTTCGTGATCTCGGGTGCCTCATCCATTAGGTCGACGCCGTACAGGTTGTTCAGACAGAGGGTCTTGAGGATCCAGTAGCGCTCGCTGCGGTGCCGACGCGCTTGGGCCAGGCACTCAGCGATCTTGCCGGACTCGCTCTTCCCGTGCAGTTCGGCCGCGCGTCCGAGAACTGTCTCGTAGAGGGGGTCGAGGACTTCCAAAGCAGCGAACAGGAACGCTCCCGAGCCAACCGTGGGATCGCACACCGTCAACGACTGGAGCACCACGAACGCCTTGTCGCATTCATCGGCACTGGCGAGCAGGCTCAGATAGTCCGCCATGAGCTCGCGGAGATCCAGATTCTCCGTCACAGCGTCGTCGATCGTCCACGAGCGACCTTGGTCCGAGAGAATCTCGCGAAGCCGTGCGCAGCGCTCGCGGCGATGAACGACGTCACACCAGCGCTCCCCCGGAAGGGACAGATCGTCCGACGGGTCTTTGTCGCCGCTATCCCAGCCCTCCGGTAGCGGATCGTCCACTCCGTGCAGGATGCTGTCGTGAATGTAGGTGTCGCCGGAGCCGCTGAGCAGGACGGACGGTTCCTCCAAGCCGGCTGTCGCAAAGCGGTTTGCGAGCACGGGCAGGATCGTTGACGACGCCATGTAGCCGGTGACGTCGGGCTTGGTGTAGTAAGCGCCCTTCTCCTTCTGGCCAGCTTCGGTGAAGTTGATGTACTGCTCGAAGATGAAGCCGAGGATGTCCGGGTTGATCTCGTTCGACTCGCCCATCGGCCGCTCATCCAGGTGCCAGCGCCAATGGTCAAAGAACCCGAACAGCGACTCGAACGCCTTGTCCGGCACTTCGATCCGATAGATCTTCTCCAAGCTGTGGGGCTCGAAGATGCCACCGTTCACATACGGAACGTTGCCGATCAGGTTTCCGGCCTCGGTTCGGGAGTAGTCAGTGCTGGGGCTGCCGAGCCCCTCGTGGAACAGAGGCAAGAGGAACTTGCGGTAGAAGGCGTAGAAGCGGTCCTCACCGAATTGCTCGCGGACAGAGTGCAGTCGGTTCCGAAGGTAATTGGGATCTCCGTCCAAGAACCGCTTCCGCTGAATGAAATAGATGAACATCAACCTGTTCAGCAGCACCGACACGTACCAGCGCCGGTTCTCGACCGTCGGAATGCCCTCAACCTCGGCAACGAAATCCTTGTGATGCTTCTGGAACTCCTGGTAGAACGACTTGGTGACCCTGTCGGCGTTGAACGACCGTCGAATCCGGGCGAGCACCGACGTGGCGGTGAGACCGTCCTCTTCAGCCAGCGTGAAGCTCGCTTGAACAAGCCGCTGTAGCAGCGCCTCGGTTGGTGTCGTCGACGCGTACACATGGTCCACGAGGCGGTAGCCGACCCCGCTCGGACGCTGCTCCGGCCAAAGCCACAGGTGCTGATCCGGTGACACGAAAACGACCAGTTGGTCACGGCTGAACCGCTTGAGCCGTCGCACGACGCGATGCAGTTCCGAACGCTCCGGAATGTCCGCGGGACATTCCACCAGCCACGCGGTCACACCCCGCTTGTCGGCGACTGGCACCGGCCTCAGGTCGCTTTCCTCAACCTGCACGGTTTCGATCGCCCCAGGGTTGTCCCAACCCATCCTGCGAAATAGGGCACCGAAATCCCCACGGAGCAACAGCTCCTTGAGTTCCTGCTCGGTCACCGCCGGCCCCGCTCGACCACGCAGTGCTGTCGGGGTTCATCGCATGGCGTGCACAGCACCGGGACGACTGACGGATCAAACGACTCGTGCGGTGACCAGGGTGGAAAATTGCCGTTATCCCCTAAGTTCTGCCGTTCGTATGACTACCTACAAGTGTGCGGGTACCGCATACCGCCAGTTGCGTTCACGACGATCGCGTGCCTGCGGTATCGGCCCATGACGACGCCCCGAAACCAGGCTTCCGGCTCGGAGCTTGCGTCTGTGTACCCGGATCAGCCGGCGTCCGAAGCCACCCGCATCAACGAAGCCAACGGCCATTGCGAAGAGTCCGATGCGCAGAACCTGAACGGACTGTTCCGCCACGAGGTCTCTCCCAACACGATCCGCAGCTACCGAAGCCAGTGGCGGAGCTTCGTCGCATGGGCCACTGCCCGGCGAGTCCCAGCAGCCCCGGCCAAGCCCGAGCACGTCGCGGCGTACCTGGCCGAACGCTTCGAGCAACTGGAGCACAAGCCGGCCACGCTTCGCGTCGCCACCGCTGCAATCGCCTACGTCCACAACAACTGCGGCCTCGAGAACCCGTGCAGCCATCCCGACGTCAAAAGGACCCTGCGCGGAGCGACGCGAGTGGCCGGCAAGGCTCAGAAGCAGGCGAGGGGCCTCACCGCCGATGCACTCGACGCAATCGCAGCTACCGCCTGTCGGCCACGTATCGGAAAGAACGGCAGACGAGAGAGCGCACAAGCCGCCGCGAGAAGAGGCAGCGTCGACATCGCGCTCGTGAGGCTCATGCGCGACGCAATGCTCAGGGTCTCCGAATGTGCTGCGCTGACCTGGAGTGACATCGAGACTGTGCCCGATGGCAGCGGACGGCTGCTGATCCGGCGTTCGAAGACCGACCCCGACGGTGAAGGTGCCGTCGTGTTCGTGTCGCCGCAGACCATGGCGGCCCTTGCGTCGCTTCGCAAGGGCGCCCCAGCGGTACACCGGGTGTTCGAACTCAGCCCGAACCAGATCTCGCTGCGGATCAAGAGAGCAGCCGTGGCGGCCGGTCTGGGCGACGGTTTCAGCGGGCACTCGCCTCGTGTCGGCATGGCTCAGGACCTCGCACGAATCGGCGTCGAGCTGCCCAGCCTGATGACCGCGGGACGGTGGCGTTCCCCGACGATGCCCGCCCACTACACCCGCAACGAGACCGCCGACCGGGGCGCAGTCGCGCAGTTCTACAACTACCCGCGGGACCCCCGCGAGTCGCCGCGGACTATCTGATCCTCAGGGAATTGCCTGGTCTCGGAAGGCCCGCAACAGCGTTGCTACTCTGCGGACTCGGCCTGCCAGGGGGACTCAGGGTCATGGATAACGGCAATTATCCCGGCCTCGATTTTGACTGCGGAAGACGACCTGAACAAGGCCTCAGTGAGTCGTTCTCTTCATGATTCTGCGCGTATTCGACCCCGACACTCGCCAGGTCCCATCACCACGAATGCCCATTCGGACCATGCGCATCCGGCTTCGCTGAACTGAGAATCTGACCTCGCCGACAGCGAGATGGAGATCGGCGAGGGGCCGGTCCGCCTGAAGTCGGCTCAGGGCCGAGTGCTCAGGTTTCCCTGCGCAAGCGGTGGGCTCCGCGCCTCCCGTTGACCGTCACCATCG
>LXNJ01001389.1_pt1 | contig 14550 bp, 14 predicted proteins | sample 809081 | NCBI WGS metagenome assembly LXNJ01 (sample SAMN04870510, study PRJNA318959) | sponge metagenome | biome: sponge; feature: marine sponge reef; material: water | host: Petrosia ficiformis | place: Greece: Milos, Mediterranean Sea | collected 2013-05-29 | depth 5-7 m
CGCACATCGGAAGCCTTGGTTGAGCGATTGGTTAATGTTGAGGTATCAGCACGAATCGTCGATTTCCCGTTTCAGCGTCGCGTCCCGGTGGACTGTTTTGTTGAGGTCAGTGGTGATCGTATTGAGGGGATCCCGCTATTTGATGGTGGGGAGACCGATGGAATCCTTGAAGCGTCATTGGTAAATTGCGGTGAGAACGGCCCGATTGGATTCGGCCAAGCCGGAGCTAGTGGCGGACCGGACAACTTTCAGTTGCTGAAACACCGAAACGGTAACACACATCAAGCATTGATCGGTATCGCTCGAAGTGCGACACCAGGCATCGCGATGCTTAATGCCGATTCCTTCACACAGCCCTTTGGCGTATCCGTATTGATCGTGGACGGCGCACACGAACGGCAACTGCTAGCCGGTGCGGAAACTAACGCCGTAGTGAGACTCAATGTGAGCTTCGACATCGAACAATCCTCCGCGACGAACGTTGAGGTCCGAATCAAAGGTCAACGCACAGATCTAGACCCACTGGTGGTCATGACTCCCAAAAGCTCGTGGTGGACGAGTACGGCCGAGCGTTGCGGTGGCATTACGGCGTGGTTGGCTTGCATTCGAGAATTGGCAAGAAACCAACCTGATCGAGACGTCATATTTACGGCTAACACCGGGCACGAGCTAGGTCACGTTGGTCTCGAGTACTTCCTCGATCAGAACGCTGGCTTGGCGCGCAACGCTCACGCATGGGTGCATCTAGGCGCGAATTTCGCCTCGACCGGCTGTCAGATTCGCATGCAGTATTCAAACGAGAGATTGAGAGCCAGCTTCGACAAGCACTTGACGGAACACGAAGTTCAGATCGCCGGCGAAGTTAGCGGTGACACAAGACCAGGTGGTGAGGCCCGAAATATCTTTGATGCCGGTGGTCACTATGTCTCGATGCTGGGTTCTAACCGGCTGTTCCACCATCCTGACGATCGCATGATCAACAATGTTGACTTGCTTGTAGCCACACGTACCACAAAGGCGGTTATGGGGCTTGTGAAGGAGCTAAGCAGCGCTAAGGATTAAAGGTTGCTTAGCTAAGCCAACTCGCCTTTTGATCCGAGTTTCTTCCCCAGCGCGAATCCCGCGATTGCGACAGCGGGATGACGAGTCACCGCGAATCCGATAGCCGCAAATGCTGCCCCAACTACCCAACCACGTAGTTGCGGACTGCGCGCTTCGTTCTTAGTCGCTCGCGTAACGGTGTGTTCGCAGTTATTTTTGAATGGGTTGTATCGATCGTGTTTGTCATTCAGCGCATTCATCAGTGTACGATCACGTACTTCCTGTCGGAGGTTCGCAGGATAAACCGATTTATTCTTGCTGAACTCATCCAGTGTCGAGGTATGTCGACCTCGCAACGGCGTATTGTGTAGGACCCTTCCATCTTCCATAACGATGCCGCGATGCATGAACACACCTTTGCGTCTTGAAACGATGTCACCTGGTTGAAAAATATCGGCCTCAGCGTAATTCAATGTGCAAGTGAATATTCTAAGAAATGGAAGTTTCAGACAGCCGTAATCAAAAACCTGCTACTTGTCATACCATCCTTTGTTCGTGACCGGCGTACCGCAACTTAATTTACCTAGCGGCATTCCTGTTGTGTCGATCTAATTCAGTTTTGGTTCGCGACGATCTCAACTAGCTAATTCGTGACTAGCGTTACGTGTGCAAGCTGAGGAATTGAGACGGCGAAAGCCAACCCTGTACTACATAGCAAATATGCTTCTTAGACTGCGGAACCGCGAGACACTCAATTCCCTTGATCTAGAGCTCTCACTAGCCGCCTTGAATTTCAGTAACCCTTTGATTTACATTGTTTTAATGGAGCAAATCCACATGACCAGAACAGGAACAGGAACAAAATCAATTAAGCACACTATGTTTATTTGGGGTACATTAGTGCTGAACAGTTTCTACATTGACGGTGTGTTGGCACAGAGTATGAGCCAAATGTACGCTGATGAAGAATTGGTCGAATACGGATTCACTTCGGTTGATTCATCACCTCGATTGAACTACCAGAGATTTCCTGTTTCGTTAGAAATTGATCTCCGCTCACCGGATTCGTCATCGCCGGAGTTCGACCATCCCGAAACAGAGCTACGAGAGCCTGTTCCGATCGGTGTCCCTCGAGCTATTCCCGAGCCCTTTCAAGGTGATCTGCTGCGCAACGCAACATGGACAAACCTTTCAGATGGTTCGCAGATTACGTCCATAACGGTTCGCTCTGAGGATGCCTCGAGATTACGTGTTGCACTTCGAGCAGAACTGCCGGAAGGCTCAAAGGTTCGGTTTTTTAGTTTAATCGAAGAAAATCAGTCGTCATATCCTGTTTACAGCATTAGTGATTTCGAACGCCGAAGAGCCCACCAACTTGAGTCGAACCTCATCGCAGGAATGATCTGGTCTCCGATTGTCGATGGGGACACGTTAGGTATAGAGATTGAGCTGCCTTCCGCGACAATGTCGTTTGAAGCAAAAATGCAAATTGTGCGAGCGTCACACTTATTTTCAGATTCTGCCTCTCTGTACGACGTAACGACTCACATATACGCTAACCAAACCGACGAAACTTGCTCGTATGTGAATACGGCCTGTAGAGAGATACCCCAAGATCTGAATAACTCGGTCGTTCGAATCCTAGCGACAAATCGAGCCGGTACGACAGCGCAGTGTTCCGGTACTCTAGTGAACACTGCTAGATCCACTTTGGACAACCGCGTAAATCCTTACATTCTGACTGCACAACATTGCATCGCAACACAAGATATGGCAGATACGGCCGAATTTGACTTCTTCTATTACAACACCGGTTGTGAGGACTCGCAGTTGAGTAACCGACATACGACTCTCCGTTCTGGTGCACGGATTATGGTTGAAGATCCTGTTTCTGACCTCATATTGCTCGAACTTCGATCGCCGTCACCGGGAGGATCGCTATTTGCTGGATGGAGTTTCAACTTCGCAGGAAATCAGAGTCCAGACTCGAGTGTAATCTCTATAGGGCATCCAAATGGAGAACCACAGAAATACGCGGCTGGCAATCCTGAGCGATATTCCGTTGTGAAGATCAGCGGAAAAGATAGGCAAGTACTGGAGGTCGATTGGTCAGACGGTGTGACTTCACCTGGTAGCAGCGGCGGCGGTTTATGGGGCATAGATGAAGCTAACGAACAGTGGCGCTTGCTTGGTGCCTTATCAGGAGCTCCCGGTGCCACAATGTGCAATGCAAACAATATCAGTTTTGGTCGCTTCGATGTGTTCTACGTGAATGAAGCTCATAACTATCTCAATCCTAACAGTCAACAAACCGATGACTACGGAGGTAGTTTCACTACCGCGACAGGCATCTTGTCAAGCTCAACAGTGAGCGGTGAGATTTCACACGGTGCAGATGCAGACATGTTTAAGATCGTGTTATCCGAAGCTGGTACACTCAAATTAACTACAACCGGTGAAGTGGATACTCACGGCCACCTTATGCTCGAAGACGGTACCATCCTGACGTCAGATGGTAGCGGCGGATACGCACAGAATTTCAGAATATCTATCCATGTTAGTGCTGGCACGTATTTCGTCCGTGTCAGTGGATACGACACTAGGTCGGTGGGTGACTATCGTCTCCATGCATCGTTTAGAGCTGATAGTGACACTCCGACTGCCGAGATTCCACTATTCTGGGCCGCGTCCCATACCGACAGGAAAGGGCTTATCTCGCTGACCAATCTCTCCTCAGAAGCAGGTATCGTGGATATCACTGCCATCGATGACGCTGGCACCAACTATGGCCCCGTAACCCTTTCAATCAGTGCACTACAGACACACAGGATCAATTCAATCGACCTCGAAAACGGTAATCAGACAATAGGGCTCCGCGGTCAAACTGGTCCAGGTTTTGGCGAGTGGCGATTGCGAATCGACACGAGCTTGCGAATCCAAGTTACTGCGTACAGTGAAGATTCGGATGGATTTCTCACATCGCTAAATGAAACTGTGTACTTCGACGAATCCCTCGGAGCTTATGTTGTGCCAATATTCATGTCCGCGGGTGACGATGGACTCGAAAGTAAACTTCGGATCATCAATTCTGATATGAATCGGAGCGTAAAAATAGGGATCGCGGGATTCGACGAAGCTGGCAACTCCAGTGCAGATCGGGTTGAAATGACATTAGCGGCGGGTTCGTCGCACGTAGTCGATGCCACACAACTGGAGAACGGCTTTGCGAACGCAGCAGGAAATTTGGGCGATGGTCAAGGCAACTGGTATTTGGTGATGGATTCAGAAGGCGACATCGTGGTTCTTAATCTTCTCGAAAGCGACTCAGGATTGCTATCAAACCTTTCCGCACCGGGCCATATTTCATATTAGTTTGAATCATCAACTACGATTACTTCGAGGAGTTGACTAACTTCACTCCACACGGGGATGAGAGCGCACTAGAAGGTGGTTCGTTAGAACAAAATAGCTAATCTGGGATTAACAAGTCTCTAAACATCGCGAGCGAATGTTTTATTAAGTCCGGATTGCTTTTCCGACGTTGCGGTTAGCGACACGATAAATTCTTTGAGATTGATCTTGGCTATTGAGATGCTGCGTCGCGAACTTAATCTCTCGAGCTAGATGGCTAATCGTATCGAGTTCCGTCCTTGCGCGTAAATACACCACCGTATCCGCGGCCTTTCACTTGCATGTCGATGTCCGGGTAGTCGACGTCGTCATCGTCACGTCGGCTCCCAACTTCCAGGTAGATCACAACATCGTTGGTTCTATTCACCAAATGGTGCCCGTTAACGGCACCGGCGACAAATCCCGCGCACATCCCAGGTTCAAGGACTGTCTCACCCTCATCTGTGACCAACGTCGGTTGCCCTTTAAGAATGTAGATGAACTCGTCTTCGACGCTATGCCAGTGCCTCTGCGAAGACCAAGTGCCTGCAGGTATTGTGACTAAGTTGACGCCGAAATCTGAAAGACCGAAGGCATCCCCAAGCGGGTTCTTTGCACGCTCGGCACAAGGCTTATCAAACGGATCTGGATAGCCGCTGCCAATTCGCGGAGACACCGAATCGGCGGTAACAGCTATAGGCTTCGATTCTTCCATGGGCACTCTCGATCAACGGCATGCATCTAATTACACAAATAGGAAGTGATCGAGACACAACCAGCAAGCAAGCGACATGAGTTTTTCCCAGTTCCATGCAGAGGTACTAGCCGAACTCGACGCAATAGGTCGACCTCAACTTGCAGCACATGTCCCAAAAGACCGCCGATCCGACATGGAATACTCAGGGGTACGCGTACCCAATCGAAGAAAACTAAGCCGTAAAGGATTCTCGTTTTCCAACCGATCGGAATCGGAAGTCATCGCAATTTGGAATGACCTTTTTATGCGCTCCCCAAATGGAGACGTTCTCTTTTGTGCGTTGGACTACCTGCGTTTTCGTGTGCCGAAACACGTTTCTCCGGACCTCTGGTCGATTATTCGCGAATGGGTTCAGCGAGTAGACAACTGGGCGCACTCAGACGAATTAAGTTGGATTTATTCGTACGTGCTCGAAACGAACTTTGACGAAGTACTCCCCGACCTCATCGAATGGAACAAGACGAACGATCTCTGGCCTAAGCGCATCTCCATCGTCAGTCTTATCCACTATACCGGTAAAAACGCTGTCTTTCTAGCACCAGGCGTGGTGCTACCGATGGTCGAAAGGTGTATCGATGATCATCGTTCGTACATGCAAAAGGCAACTGGCTGGGTTCTCCGTGAGATGCATCGAGCGTATCCCGACGAGATCGAGGAATTCCTGATCACGCATCTGACACATCTAGGAAGCGATGCGCTCAGTAGAACCGTCGAACGAATGCCGCAAGATCGCCGCGGTTGGTGGCGGGATCGAAGGAAAGCCTCGCTAGAACAAGCTCGTAGCGATTAGTCTAGAGGTATTTAGGAAAGCAACGCAGGCGAGATCAATCACGTTCCGTCTCGAGTCTCCGACTCGTATTTCGAAATCATCTCGTCGCTTAGTTCCCAAAGAGACCGACCGTTCATAGCATTGCTCGCATGCGTTGATATGGATTTTTCCTGCATGCAATGTAAGTACATTCCCGTCCTTCGTCCAGCATCCGGTGAACACGCAAGATAGATGATGGGTCCGATCGCAGCCTCGGGTGAGCGAAAAAGCGTTCTCATGAACGGTCCGATGAGCCACTGAATCGACTGTGGCGCTTCTCGCGCGATTTTTGTTGCGACTGCTCCCGGACAAAGACTATGAACAGCCACGGATACCGTGTCGGACGGATTTAGCCGTCGCGACAGTTCGCAGGCGTAAGCACACAACACCATCTTGCTAATGCCGTAATGGAGCAAGGCTTCTTTCCTGCCGAACTCACGAAAGGTTCCGAGGTCGCGGAAGTCGAACGATTCGCCTGAGCGATGGGCTTCGGACGATACAAAAATCACCCTTGGCACATCGGCGGATTCCAAAGCGGCGGCAGGATCAATGAGGCCGTCCTCGAGGAATCGTTTCACCAAATAACGATTCGCTAGAAAGTGGACCACGAACATCGTCTCGTACCCTTGCTTCGACCTTCTAGCAGAGATCGTGCTCAAACCGGCATTGAATATCGAGATATCGATTCGCACACGTTGTTCACGTAACACGTCACACAGCTGCCTGACAGAATCCAGGTCGGCAAGATCGACATGGATCGCTTCGACTGCGTCAGAACCGGTAAGTTCCTTAATCTCTTCGCAGATCTCGGGTATTCCCGTGCGACAAGCCAAGATGACTTTTGCGCCTCTCCCGGCTAAGTCAATCGCGACGGCTTTACCTATCCCACTACTTGCGCCTGTAATGAGGCATGTCTTTCCTTCAAGCCGAACCGAGCTCGGTATCGGTTCGATTGAATTTCGACTAGTCAGTCGATCGTAGAAGATGGTCGCAAGCGCGTTTCGTATCGTGCCGTCAAATCGTCGCATACCTTATCTCGGCGTACTCAACTTTCTCGGATTCAAAATTAGGACTCTACCGGAATGTTGAACACATTTCGATAGAACCCAAACTCTCGCTCAATGACTGATGCGCGATCATCCGCGTGTGCGACAGTTGCCATCAAACCTGCTCGAGCCAAGCGACTCAAGTAGCGATTGCCATCCGCTTTATAGAACGGCTGTTTAGGTGAGCCAGGAAAGTTCAGTGAGGTACCCGCGGACTTGAGACTCATACAAAACTCATCCCAAATCCGCCCTGACACGACACGCTCGGAAGCAATGTCGGCAAGTGTTCGACCTCGCAGCTTTGACAAAAATCGGGAGCACGCTTTAAAGATCGCTAGCAGCGAAAACCCGATTTTTCTCATGCTTGTTGACTCTATGTGTGACTCTGCCTTTCGGCAGGCGCTCGGCGGCTAACTTACTTACTTCAGCTGGTACCAGCTCGAAGTTGCCTTATTTCAGTGCACGGATACCGTCAATGGCGCTATATAGATAGGAACTTTCAGTCTGTGCACCGATGCAATCGCCATAGGTGAGTTCGGTTGTTAGAACAAAATTCGGACGAAGTACCCAAGCGATCCGACCTTTCATCGCATGGTGCACCCGCGTGAGGACGTTGCGTCCAATGGTCTCGTCGTCTTCGAATACGTATTCAAACTTTAAATTTGAAATCCTGATTGCCCGATACACCTTCACGCTTTCATCCAGGTCAAGGGTCAAGCGTGTGATGCGCCTAGCGGATGGATCAACATCAAAGCGAACGCTAAGCTGGTCCGCATTCAATATGCGGTCTTCAGGTCGCATTTTCTCGAAAAGCAGTGCTGAAGGCTTCGCAACGTACGTCACGTTCGACTCGCTACGTTCTACGACGCGAACGGAGCTTAGGTTGACCGGAATGATCTTAGGAACGAGACGAGCCTCACCCAATGGATACGGGTATTCCGTGAAGTCCCGGTGTCCGCGCTTCCAAGCGGGTGGTTCAGCGTCCTCGCTCTCTTCCGATGGTATTTCCAGGATACCCAGGTCGGGATCAAAACGAGTTTTCTCGTGCAGCTTTTTCCGAACGAAGAGCGCCCCGAACCTACCCGCAACATCCATGTCGACGGGACAGGCATCGTAGACCTCAACACCACTTGAACGAAGGGCATCCTCGGCTAACTCTCGCTCGTATGACGAGAGATGCGCCAAGCTGAATTCTGTTTCCGCGATCCCTCGCAGGATCTGCTTCTCTTCCGTGGAGGCGTATTGAAATGTAGCAGGGTCACCGAAATTGAAAGCTGTTGAACTATTCTCCACCTTTGACTCCGATCCAGTAACTTCAGAACTCCAAGACGCGGAGGCGCACAGGATCACAATAAACGCAATGATTCCGGCAAGGCACGATCGAATCCCAGCCAAAGTACGTCCCGCCCGTTCGGTTACGGCTGCGGTATTTGGGAATTTGTTCAATATTCGACCTCAATCGGATCACGCTGCACCAGAAGATTGTCTGCATTTCAATGCGCTCTAAATTTTCGACACCAGCAGAAAAACATCATCTCGATCAAATCCTAAAATAATCTTCACTCGATATCTGGCGTATCGCCACCTTATGTCCAGTCTAGATACAACGAACAATGACGCGCCTCAAGACCCTCAGTTAGTCGACAACCCGCTTTACGTAAGGCGAAAGGAGCGCGCTGAAGCTGATAAACCGCCGTCTCGCGGTTCACCTTTAGGTGCTGTCGCAGCGTCCCGTAGGCCAGGTACAAACAGCCGCAAGGAGCTGGCCGACAGCATTCTCGCTGAAGACGGAGATCTTGTCGCAGGCAGGTTTGGAACGGTCTGGTACAAACCGGTGACTGTTTGTGGGATTGATTTAAAACTCGAGCCACTGCAACCGAGTATCGGTACGGTCGTCCACGGTATGGATCTAGCAACCGACTTGGACAATCCAGAAGTAGTGACGTTCGTCAGGCAACTTTGGTTGCAGCGACGAGTTATCGCATTTCGCGGACAAGAGCATCTAACCCGTCAACAGATGGTTCAGTTTGTCGAACGTTTCGGGATCGTCGGCATGCCCTTTGGCGAGAAGGATCACGTGCCAAACTCTCCTTATGACCTGAACCAACAGGTCAGAGACAACGACATCCCGAACTTGCTGGTGTTGCCTTCCGATGCAACAGTACCGAACATCGCAAGCGGCTGGCACGCGGACGCTACGTGGCAGAAAAAACCTCCTATGGCATCTGTATTGATTTGTAGGGAAGCTCCTCCAGTGGGTGGCGACACGTGTTTCTGTGATTGCTACAGCATGTGGGAAGGATTGTCCAAAGCCACCAAAGAACGCGTCGCGAACCTAAAAGCCGTACACATCGGTAGCGTAGGTCATCAAATGGACGGCAAGACACCCGTTTCGGTTCACCCCGTGCCTCGTACCCACCCAGAGACTGGCCAGACTAGCTTGTACGTCCAGCAAGGCTTTGTGAAAAAGTTCGCGGACGAGCACAACATTCCCCAAGACGAGCAACGAGCTCTGTTACGCGAAATGAAGTCCCAGGAAGGTCGTCCAGAATTTACCTGCCGCGTGAAGTGGGAACCAGGCACGATTGCAATGTGGGACAACCGATGTGTACTGCATTCAGGCAGTGGCGACTACTGGCCGCATCGGCGCTTTATGGAACGCCTCACAATTCTCGATGCCGACGAGTCAAGGCGGGTCCCTTATTACAGACCGACTTAGGTCGACCTCCGCGCTCTACACAATCGAGCCCGACTCGGAAATGGAATCCGCGCAATCGTTAAATCATCGCTCGCACAGTAATAGGAGAAAGAGCCGCGTAAATTAATGTGATGTACATTAATGTATGCAAATGTTGATCCATTTACATTCAAGAGAAAGGCCACTATGGCTCTACAGGTGACTGCGAGATTACCTAATCAGATGGTTGATGCATTAGACGTCGCCGCAAATCAACTCCGTCGAAGTCGTTCGGAGGTGATTCGGCTAGCTCTCGAGTCCTATCTCGAAGATTTCCAAGATCTCTCCATCGCTATAGATCGACTACGTGATCCTTCTGACCGAGTGCAGGATTGGGCGGAAGTTAAGCATGTCCTTCTCCGTTCGGATTAAGGCAAGCGCTGTTAGGGAGTTGAAGCGTATAACCATACCAGATCGAGAGAGAATTGTTGACGCAATCGATCGATTGAAGGTAAGTCCTTATCCGACTCGCCGTAAAACCCCGTCCTTCAGGGCGGGGATATAAGGCACAGACATCTTAGCGTGGCTTTGGGGTGGCGCGTTGAATTTCGACATATTTTCGGATGACGTGGAAGGGCGCACCGCCACAAGAGCCTGCAAAATAGGATGGCGACCTGAGGTCGATTGACTCCCCCTACCCAATGCAAAGTATCGAATTTATCGCGTCATCTTGTGTCGCGATGACGTCTCTGCGACGCAGCCGAGAAGCCAATCTCCGGTGTTGCTAAAAACGTGCTGATGAACTGCTTGATTGCCGCCCGTCGGTGGATGGGTTTGTTAATTTCGCTGGGCGTTTCAATAACTGGCTGCGGTTCGCTGCCACACCAAGTTCCTCATGCTGAGTCTTTTATCCAGATCACGATACATGCGGACGAGCTTTCGCCACTCCGTCTTGAACACCTGATCGCGATTCCTTTAGAACACGAGCTTCGAGAATTCAAGGACATCGAACGTCTTAACGCACAGCTTGCTAAGGGGTTAGGTTGCTTCCTTATCTGGTTCGATTCAGACCGACGCGCTCAGGCAGCTCATACCAAGCTCGTTGAGGCGGTTGAACGAGTGGTTCGTAATGTTCCGGATGTTGCGATCGCATTTACGCTCGAGTTGATGAACGACGAAACATCAGCGGAGTTATGCTCCTCGAGTCTTCGAAATATGGATCCGATCTCTGGCTCGACGTAACTAAACACTAGTCGAACTAGCGCCCGTCAAAATCCATCTTCGCCCGGTCGTTACGAGGCGCCGGCACCAACCGCAGCTAACATGTAGTCGATCGCATCAACGAGTTGCTCGTCAGAGCAACTCATGCACATGCCTTTCTTAGGCATCCCGGGTGGAATTCCATCGATGGTGGTTTGTAGCAACGCGTCGGGACCCTTGGAAACGCGCCATTGCCACTTATCTCGGTCACCAAGTTTTGGTGCGTCCGCGATACCAGCATTGTGACAGCTCGCACAGTATTTCGTATAGGTTTGCAAACCTGGGTGTTCGGTTAAATCTGTCTCTTGTTCCGCACACCCAATCAGCGCAATCGTTGTTAACCCAACGAGGACGAGCACTTGGACGCGGGAAAACTTACGCATGATGAATTCGGAAATCGATAACTAACACGTCAGGTATACGTCAATGCGCGCCAAAACCGTGCGGTGGCGATTTTAGAGGGTGTGAACCCGCTCTCCATGAAGCATCACGGCTTGCCAATAATGATCTCTTAATGCGTGATAGCATTTTGCGTGACATGAACAACTAAAACTATGACTGACGACTTTAAAGTCGCGGATTTGTCGCTAGCAGCCTTCGGCAATCGCGAAATCGCCCTGGCAGAAAACGAAATGCCCGCGTTAATGGCGTTGCGGAAAAAGTACCTGGAGCAACAACCCCTAGCTGGTGCTCGAATCATCGGTTGCATCCACATGACCGTACAGACCGCAGTCCTGATCCAAACGTTGCGCGCACTTGGGGCAGAAGTCCGTTGGTCCTCATGCAACATCTTTTCAACGCAAGACCACGCTGCCGCCGCCATGGCTGCGGATGGCGTACCGGTGTTTGCATGGAAAGGCGAGACGGAAGAGGAATACGAGTGGTGCCTCGAGCGGACGATCCTCAAGAATGGCAAGCCATGGGACGCGAACGTACTACTCGATGATGGTGGCGACCTGACATTAATGATCCACGAGAAATACCCGCAGATGCTCGAAAATGTTCACGGCATCAGCGAAGAGACGACGACCGGCGTTCATCGCTTGTTAGAAATGCTGGAGAAGGGCACCCTCAAAGTACCAGCGATCGATGTGAACGCGTCGGTAACCAAGAGCAAGAACGACAATCGTTACGGTACGCGTCACAGTTTGAATGACGCGATCAAGCGCGCAACTGACGTGCTCCTGGCTGGCAAGAAAGCACTCGTCATCGGCTACGGCGACGTCGGAAAGGGTTCGTCTGCCAGTCTACGCCAAGAAGGCATGATCGTCAAAATTGTCGAAGTCGACCCGATCTGCGCGATGCAGGCATGCATGGATGGATTTGAAGTCGTCTCACCGTATCGTGACGGTAAAAACACGGGCAAGATTGAAGACATCGATCAAGCACTCATGGGTTCTATTGATTTGATCGTCACGTGCACTGGCAACACGAGTGTCTGTGACGCACCGATGCTCGAAACCGTCAAGGCTGGTGCAATCGTGTGCAACATCGGTCATTTCGATAATGAAATCGATACGCAATACATGCGCGACCACTGGCATTGGCAGGAAGTCAAGGAGCAGGTCCATCAGATTTTTCGTGGCGAATCGCCTACCAATTACCTAATCTTGTTGTCAGAGGGTCGCTTGGTAAACCTCGGTAACGCAATGGGTCACCCATCCCGAGTTATGGACGGATCGTTCGCCAATCAGGTACTGGCACAGATGCATCTATTTGAACAAAAATGGGCAGATCAAGATTCAAGTCAGCGCGCGCCTATCTCTGTTGAAGTTCTACCGAAGAAGCTCGACGAGGAAGTCGCTCAGCTGATGGTTGAAGGCTTCGGCGGCACGATCACCTCACTCACTCAGGAACAGGCCGACTACATCAACGTACCGGTGCCTGGTCCTTTCAAACCCGATCAATACAAGTACTAACAGCAGGGAGAACCACGATGAAAAGCGTGCTGGACGTACTCAATCACCACGATCACCCGGATCTCTACAGTATTGCACCGATTGCAACCGTCTTTGAGGCTATCACACTCATGTCGGAATTGCATGTCGGACTGTTGCCCGTGTTACAGGAGAACAAGCTTGTAGGCGTCATCTCTGAACGAGATTACGCACGCAAGGTCATCCTTAAAGACAAGTCCTCAAAGACGACACGTGTCTCCGAGATTATGACGCGAGAAGTCATCACCGTAACCAAGAGCGAGCGTGTTGATAGATGCGTCGGGTTGATGTACAAGCATCGCATTCGTCATCTGATCGTCATGGAAGATGGCACCGTTGAAGGCGTCATCTCAATTCGGGATCTACTCTCTGAGATCATCGACGAGCAGAGTGAGCAGATCAGCGATCTTGTGCACTATATCCGTGGCGAGACCTAGCGCCACTTAAATAAGGAAAGTCCATGCAAACCAGAGCCGCCGTTGCCTTCGAAGCGCGGAAGGACCTACAAATTGAGTCCGTCGATCTTGACGGTCCGCGTAATAACGAAGTGCTCGTCGAAGTTCGAGCAACAGGCATCTGTCACACTGATGCATTTACGCTATCTGGCGACGATCCCGAAGGGCTATTTCCATCCGTTCTCGGTCACGAAGGCGCAGGTGTCGTCGTGGACGTCGGTCCTGATGTCACGAGTGTCAAAGTAGGCGATCACGTAATACCGCTTTACACGCCGGAGTGTGGCGAGTGCAAGTTCTGCAAATCCGGCAAAACCAACCTTTGTGGCGCGATTCGGGAGACCCAAGGTCGAGGTCTTATGCCAGATGAGACGTCGCGGTTTTCTCTCAATGGTGAGCCGCTCTTCCACTTCATGGGGACATCAACGTTTTCAAACTACACCGTACTACCAGAAATCGCCGTTGCGAAGATTCGCGAAGATGCGCCCTTTGACAAAGTCTGCTATATCGGCTGCGGCGTCACGACTGGTCTGGGCGCTGTCATCAACACAGCGAAGGTTGAAACCGGTGCGACCGTGGCGGTGTTCGGGTTAGGCGGCATCGGGCTGAACGTGATCCAAGGCGCCACCATGGTCGGCGCAAGCCGCATCATCGGAATCGATACGAATCCAGCTAAGCAACCGCTCGCCGCGAAATTCGGCATGACGGACTTCATAAACCCGAAGGAAAGCGCGGATGTGGTCGCTGAGATCATAGATTTGACGGACGGCGGCGTCGACTATTCCTTCGAGTGCATCGGCAATGTCGATGTGATGCGACAGGCGCTTGAGTGCTGCCATAAAGGCTGGGGGGAGAGTACGATCATCGGCGTCGCCGGCTCTGGACAAGAGATAAGTACGAGACCGTTTCAGCTCGTGACCGGCCGCGTATGGCGGGGAACCGCATTTGGTGGCGCGAAGAGTCGCACGGAGGTCCCGAAAATCGTTGACTGGTATATGGATGGCAAAATCAACATTGATGACCTGATTACGCATACCATGCCACTCGATGAAATCAACAATGCGTTCGACCTGATGCATCGCGGCGAATCCATTCGTTCAGTCGTCATCTTCTAAGGCGTAGCATGGAACCTAACGAATGGCTTGATCAAGTCCAGGAGGAGATTCTCGAACCGGATTTACC
>LXNJ01001390.1_pt1 | contig 14530 bp, 12 predicted proteins | sample 809081 | NCBI WGS metagenome assembly LXNJ01 (sample SAMN04870510, study PRJNA318959) | sponge metagenome | biome: sponge; feature: marine sponge reef; material: water | host: Petrosia ficiformis | place: Greece: Milos, Mediterranean Sea | collected 2013-05-29 | depth 5-7 m
TAAGACAGAAACTCTGCATCTTGAACCAACCGTTCGCCCAAACGACTACGAACCGCGAACGCGTGCGGGTTTGTACGTGTTTCGATTCTTTGACGTTCGAAATAAAGATGTTGATCAGATCGCGCAGCTCTCACACACGGCATGGGAGACGTTTGAGACATCAAATCAATATCAAGCCATTCCTCAGGCGTTGTTTTGCGAGCAAGACAGAACGCAAGAGTTTGGCAAAATGCTACTTTGCACTTGGTATGACGGTTTGAATTCTTGGCAAATTTCGCGCACACCAGCACCTGATGCAACGGCAAATTTCCGCGCACGTGGCGAGCTCACGCTAAATGCGAAACCCTATGCAACTCGATTAATCACAGAGTGAGAGCGCCGCTATTTCTCAGCCTGTGCCTGAAACGCTTGTACATGCACGAGTAGCTCCGCAGCCTTGACGATTTGAGGCTCCCAATGTGATGGAAAGTACCGGGAGAAGTCGCTACGAGTGAAACGCGGATCAATCAACACGACGATGCCGCGATCCTTTTCGCCGCGAACTACGCGACCCGCTGCTTGTACAACGCGTGTCATCGCGGGGCGACGATATGCGATTTCGTAGCCATGGCTAGATAGTGAGGAGATGCGTTCGCGTTCAAGCGAGCGAGGCGGAATACCCGGACTGATAACGACGACACCTTCGAGTGATGCTTGCTCGATATCGATTGATTCTGTGAACACGCCACCCATGACCACAAATCCAAGTTGAGCGCTATCTAACGAAATTCGATTCAAGAATTCATCGCGTTCTACGAGGCTCATTCCAGGTCTCTGAACCAGCGAAGTATCGGCATCCGAGAGATGATCAAGCACCAGATCCATATAGGCGAAAGAAGGAAATGCGATGAGCCAATTACCCGTCGAGACCTTTCTAATGTTCTCGATCAGTCGTGCCAAGTCCGGCGCCGTTCGACCTCTTTCGTTGTAATAGGTAGTGATGTCCGGTACAACGTATACACTCAGTCGCCTTATGTCGGGTACCAACTTTGCATGTTTGATTGGACCTTCGAGACCATGCTCTTCGTTGAATAACTCGCCCGGAGACATCGTTCCCGAGAAGCGGATTGAACCGTGGAAATCACCGATGACAGCGTTAATCCACGAATTCGGCATTAAGCAACGGAACTGAATAAGTCTTTCATCGCGCGTCCGACTAAGTAGCCACACAAATTTGCTCGGATCCTCTTCGCTTATCGTTGCGATCGTTCGGAAGCGTAGGAACTCGTAGACGCAGTCGTCGACTACATCAAGTTCTGTGATATTTCGCAGACGTACATCGGCAGACTCGAACAAACGATCAATCGCGATGCTCAGTCGCGGATCAATTTCGTCCCTAACGGATTCACCTACTGAAGGCAGCGATTCGTCAAGGAAGCTAACGAGCAAGCGATACACCTTCTCGATAAATGGTCCTGCCGGTGTAGATTGCGCTTCGTTCGACGCCTTCTCGATCAAGTCCAGATCGAACTCGCAGCTAAGCATCTCCCTAACACGTTCCGTGAGTCGATGTGCTTCGTCAATCAGTAGACCTACGCGACTGAACAGTCGAGAACGAAGCCGCTTGAGCTGCACCAATGGATCGAATACATAGTTGTAATCACAGACCACGACGTCTGACCACTCAGCGACGTCGAGGGACAACTCAAATGGGCAAACTTTTCTTGACTTCGCGACCCTGTCAATTGCGATTCGATCGACTTTTCCCGAACGTAGCAAATGTTTCGTTGCGTCGCGCACGCGATCGAAGTGCCCTTTCGCGTATTCGCATTCTTCCGGTCGACACGCGGCACCAGGTGTTAAACAGACCCGGTCCTTCGCGGAAACAGTAACTTGCACGAGCCTGTCGTTGTGCTCACGAAGCGTTGAGAAAGCGTCTACAGCCGCTTGTTGACCTGTTGTTCGAGCCGTGCTGTAGACGACGCGATCAAGCTCCCTCTCACCCATCGCCTTAATCGAAGGGAAGGCAGTCGCCATCGTCTTCCCCGTTCCCGTCGGCGCTTCAAACAGTAAATTCGTCTCGTCTCGTAGGCTCACGAAACCATGACGAGCCAATTGAAGCTGGTTTTCGTTGTAAGTTTCGAACGGAAACTCCTGCGACGTCGCGATCCGATTTCGTTCTTCAAGTCGAGTCAGAACATCCCTCACCCAGACGCAATAGACCCGCGCTGTCTCCTCGAAAAAACTGTCAAGATCGCAAGCTTCCTCCGCCTGGTCAAAGTGGTGTGGCTCACCAGAATCGGGGTGAATGTAAGTGAGCCGCGTGACGATGGAAGCAACTTCGCTTTTTGAATCAAGCATCGAGGCGTACAGACGTAACTGAGCTTCGTGAACTGACCGATCGCAGACAGGTAATCCGCTCGGTTGCTTACGGGTGGTCTTTATTTCTTCGACTAACAGTCGAGAACCCTGCAGTTCGTCTTCTACTGCGACGCCATCCGCGCGCCCGGTAACATGAAGTGTGATCGATTCATACTGATAGTCACGTACGACACGAACTTCGGACCTATACTCAGCTCGATCCTGCTTGAGTCGAGTCTGATACGCGCTTTGCGCCTCAATGCCTTCTCGTGCGGAAGTCGGATCTTCTGCGCGATCATCGATATCGCCACGTCGGTGTACAAACGCCGCGAGCTCCGAAACGCCAATCGGAATCTGCACTGGTTATCGAAACCGCCAGACGTAAACGTTGAATTGAGCCTGCATCAGTCGTTCGATCCAAAGTCTCTGGTTTGGTCGCAGTTGATCACCGGGACCTTTGATTTCGACAAACGCAATCTCCCCTTGCTGATCGACTACCGTCAAATCCGGAAAACCGGCGCGGAACTGGCGTAGGTCTTCAGTCACGATACGTAATAGATCCTGTATTTGCTCAGTTTTCATCGCGCCAAGAATCGTGTTCAAGAGACTCCGGGAAAGAACCGACCAAGCAACAAGCTGACTACTAATACCACGTTTAGCTTCAGCAATTGCGAGTATTCGTGCTTTTAGCTCATCGGGCTTCGCTAACGGATCTTCGCACGTGTCTTGACGAACTTCGAAAAATTCGGGCCAATACAGATCTAGAGGCGCAGTCTGGAATGGATGCACGAATGCACCGCGAACTGAGGCGTACAACCAATCCCAATAAGCCAACCCGAATAAGCCGTTGGGTAGTAGGTTTTCGAGATGCCAGGCCTGACAGCCTTCGTCGATGAGCTCTTGCGCGGCGAAGTTTTCGATGCTAGTAACTTCTTCAGTGGGGGCTAGACTCTCGCGGAGTTCGATGGTCGGTTGAGGGGTTCTCGGTTTCGCAAAACGTAATGCGAATTGCCGCTCTTCATACGAGCGCAGTCCATCCAAAATTTCTACTCGAACCTCTTCGAGTACCTCAACGCGTCCATCTTTCTTCAATATTCGCATCATGCGTTCGCGCGCTGGGTGCGCCGTCGAACTTCGATAACAACGCAACGCGAGCTCATGTTCGTTCACGCGTTCCAAATTCCGGCCTAACGCATTCAATATGCGGCTGCGACGAAGTTCGAAAACTCGGTCTTCTTCCGGAGTCATTAACGACCTAGAGATGTCTTCGGCATCTTCAGCGGTAACACTCTTACCGAGTGATTCAACTGTTTCTGCGAGCGCTTGAAGTTCCTGGTATCGATCGATAGCCCGTCGATCCCTGAATAGTCGAAAAGCCGGATCCATTTCATACGCCTCAAACCGAGTCACGCCTAAATCGCGAATCACGAACTCCTCGATTCTCTGCGTGTTATTGCCAAAAAAAAGAAGACAGAAAACCTCAAATACTTGTGACGCAATGACGTGCAACCATGGCTGACGCTCACTGATGCGAACTCGGATCGTCATGTCATCATGCCGAGCTCGTATGGTTTCGATTAGTTCGGATTTCCTCCCTTTCAGATCACTATGTGCGAATGTAGCTTTTAGCTCAGTCACCGTTAAGAGATTCAGTATTTCGGAAGCTTCTCCTGAGGCGTCGAGCGAGATTAGATCCGCTTCACTCAACTCGTGGAGTGCTTTCGAAACGTCACCAACATCGGCATAGGACAATGAATCGAGGCGAATATACGTCTTGGTCCGAGACAGCAACCTCGCGAGTAACCGCAGAGCTGGTTCGGAGAGCGCAAGCGCGGAGTTCGCGAAATATGTCTCGTCACTTGTTAGTAGATCTGCATATTGATGACAGACCGTGTCGATCACCGCGCGGAGATTTTGTGCGTAATAACCTTCAGGAGGTGCTTGATTAGGTACTAAAAGAGGCACTGTACGATCAGTGTTTGCACGCGCTATCAACTGAACTAATCGTCACCAACAATGACTCTCACAGGTGGGTCATTTCTTTTACTGCCTGTATGGCATTATGATTGCAAGGCAGATTTGAACTCAAAGGAAACTTTAAGGTCAAAACTGGTAGAAATGGCGTCTCGACGTCAGATTGGCGGGACCTGGTACAGAGGTTTCTGGTTCAGTTGCTCGCTTACAAATTGGTTTTGGATGATTGAGGAACACTATGTCCAAACTCTCAGTAAATCCTCTCGTTTTAGGCGTAGGTGCATTTGTAGTTGCAACTGCCGGCTCCTCGGTTCTTGCCGCGGATCTGGATGAAGCGCTTGATACAAGTGCTCTGGATGACTCTCTTCTCACGATTGCTGGTTCCGATGAAAAGGAAGGCGAATGTGGTGAAGGCGACGAAGAAGGAAAATGTGGCGAAGGCCAATGTGGTGAAGACGACGACGGCGGCGAAGAAGAAGGCGACGAAGAAGAGGAAGAAGCCTAGTTTCGCTCTAGTTAGTCATGCACACTTAGTGCTTAACTAGCTATCTTCGAAAGTCTTAGAGCCGCGGGTGCGTGCACCTGCGGCTCTTTTTTTACAAAATTTCGTAATCCCATTCATTTGAAATTTCGCTAGTAGCGCCACGCGTATCGGTAAAAACACCTCGCCAATCTGATCGGGGTGATTCGCTCGATAATTTGGTTCTGTTGTATCCAGTATGTCCCACGACAATTCAAGATCGACAATTGGTTGCATAGCTCGCTTATTTTGGTAAGCTTTCGCTAGGCTTGAGCCGTGTGCGGGGAAACTAGCACGCACGGTTCTTAGGAGAGGGGTAGTCAGCAATGGCTGCTCCAAACCCGACACACTTGCGTGAAACCAATCACAATGCCGATCACTTTCTGCGCCTATCGCTTAGCTAAACGCGGCAAAACTACCGTGTCGATCTACGCGTATCCAACCAACTTCAAGCGTCATCGAGGACGATTTTTTCGTTCGTTACTTGCGTGCAGTTTTACGCTCCTTGTTGGAGCTATTTCGGCGCAAGAAGCAATCAATACTTCGGAAATCGCGCCTAAACTCCTGAACGCGATTGACGACCAAACGTTATTCCTAAGTCCGAAGTACGCCGATTCCGTCGGGCCAGTTGGGTCACAGCGGATATATCTACGCGATCTCCACACTTCTTTCGGTAAAGTCCCGAATCAGACTTTCTCTGTATATCCGTATGACAAGAAGGTCGTAGACGCATTGATTGTCGAGAACTTTCTCATCGTATTAGCGAAATCGACTGGTACGGCGCAGATCGCAGTCACCGCAACCAACAGTTTCGGGTCAATGATTGACTGGTTTATCGTCAACGTCGAAGAGCGCGCTAATGAGGAAATCCCGAAGCGCACACAAAGCGCATTTAAGTCGGAATTGCACAATGTGCCCGTTTACATCAGTAGTGACACCGTTTTGCAACTACCCGCTCTGCAAGATTCATCGGCGAAATATCACGTTGTCCCCGCGTTACCCTCCGGACTGGTATTCGACAACGCAAGTAGATCCATCCGAGGTCGAGTCGACGGCGTAATCCCCAATTCGATTTACTATTGGATCGGCATATCCCGCAACGGCGTGGGAGTTCAGCAGTTTGTATTCGCGCCGGTGACTGAACAGCGCAGAAATGCTCGGAATTCTGATGCGTCCTTGGCAATCCTTGACCTCAACGAATCGCTACCTCCTAGCTCACTCCGACCTCGAGACTCCGAGAACAGACGTACCACAAGCGACGAAGGGACAGCACGATTTGGTACCGTTTCCGCGTCCCGTCCGTATCGCACCCAAAACAACAACGATATCTTGGTCCAACGAAATCTTCTGGATGGCATTACAAGCGCGATGCATTCAAGGTTTCGCGACCTGTCGCTAGTTCAAGATAGCAACGAGTCTCGAGCGTATACGTTATGGAACTACGCCAGCACTCGCTATCCAACGAATTCAAATCCGACAGCGGATCTTGGAATAGAGCCCTCCGGTATCTATGTTGGTTTCGATACTCGACTCGAAGAAAACCTCACGACAGGACTATCGATCAGCTTCGACAGTCGCGGCTACACGAACTCTGCTCTGCCGAGATCGAGTCGTACACCATCCTTCACGGGTGCGAGCTTCTCAAGCATCATGCCCTACGCACGATGGCATGACGGTAGCGGAGGCGAGATTTGGGGAGTCGTAGGTGTTGCCCGTGATAACTCTCGGCTTGACCACGTCAACACGCCTGATCCGGAAACAATTCAAAGTAGCCTTCTTCTAGGAGCCGTCGGTTGGCGGCATTTGCTCGGCTCGACGGGAAATCTCCATCTAACTTCAGTGGGAGATGCGGGTCTCACGGTTCCGCTGAGCGCGGCTGAACTCGATTCGGACGCTAGTTTCTCGAGTAATTACGGATCGAGAAGCCTTCGAGCTGGATTAGAAATGTCATTCGCTGGCGAACAGGTACAACCTTACGTTGGTGTTAGCGGTCGCGTCAATAGCAGTTCAGTAGATCGAGACTCCTCATTAGAAGCGCTTGGAGGCGTTCGGTACACGTCGCTCACTGGCCTGACTTTTGAAGCTGAAGGACGCGCGCTTTCAGCCCAAAACGTGTTTGAAAATCCGAATCTCGTATTCAGCGTCGCGGCGCACCTTGATCCTGGTCTTCGAGGAGAAGGCTTAGCGCTATCCGTCGCGCCCATCTATGGCACTAACCGCTCAAGCCTTCTCTTAAGCCCCAATTCAACTGTCGGCTATTCGAGCCACCTAGATTCAAGATTCGATCTCTCGACCGATCCTATGTGGGCGATGAGCGGTTCGCTTAGCTACGGTATGGCGATCGGCGGTACCGGCATCATTACACCGTTCGGACAGATCTCTATCTCCACCCTCAATCAGACGCGCATGGGCGTTCGAGTCGCGCTTAATTCAAATCTCGATCGGTTATTCAATCTTGAGATCGCCACGGTGCAATCACGATTCGAACAGGAGGAATTTGATCAAGGCGTCGATATTCAGCTCCGCCTCGTTTTCTGATTTAGTTTGATCGACACATTCGTCGATTGTCTTAGCTTTCGTTAGCGCTACTGTGCCTGAGCTCACCCCTTATTGTCTCGTTACGGTCACTGACCAAAAAGCACTTGACGCGGTCCATGATTCGGGGTCAAACAACGGATCATTCCGAGATCGACATCCATGGTTCGTAGCGCGAGAGCTGCTTGAACTCGCGCGTTCGAATCAGGAAATCGTTCCTCTTGTCTTCGTCGTCGAACCCGATCTGATTCTGAAAGACTGGGCTGTTATTCGCGACATCGAAGTTGCAACATACTCTGGGCAAGCTTTCGAAACCCGGTGCACATTTACTCGACTACGACCGGTGAATCCGATTTTTGAAGCGCTCGACAGCGTCGTTCTGCTGCCATCGAGCGAGCAGGTTCATCGTGAAACCCTTGAACCGATTAGAACGTATCGGCAACACCTTGATGCGTTACACCTATACCCCTACGCGATATGTGAAACGCCGGCGTTCGCGTATACCGACGCTGAAATCGGTCCAGCTGAGCAGACGGATTAGTAACCAGTCTGTTCGCGTTCGGATTCAGCGACTTCCTTGGCTTGAACCAATTGTGTGCTAGCCGCACCCGCCAAAAACGCGCTGTCCGTACCGAGCGTAACGAGATTGAATCCTTGTTTGAGGTATCCCTTCGTCGCATCTAGATTACCAGTATGAATACCGGCCGCAATCCCATGCTTCTTACATGTTTCGCGAATATGCGCTACCGTGTCAATGTGCTTTTGATCCTGGCTTCCTGTAGTCGGACTCAATCCCAACGCGTATCCAAGATCGGACGGACCGATATAGATTCCATCAAGACCCGGTGTTGAAGCGATTTCATCGAGGTTCTCAATACCATCCGCAGTCTCGACCATCACCACACACGCAATTTGGTCATTCGCCTCGCGCGCATAACCACGTCCGCCGTACATCGCTGCGCGAATCGGACCAAACGAGCGATGACCGTCCGGTGGGTAACGACAGGAATCTACAGCCAATGCCGCCTCTTCACGATTGTTCACCATCGGCACGATTACGCCGTATGCGCCAGCATCTAGTGCTTTCATAATCTCGTACGGTTCATTCCAAGGAACCCGTACGAAAGGTACTGAGTCATAGTTCGAGATTGCAGGTAGCATGTATTTAAGATCGTCGTAGCTCAACATGCCGTGCTGCAGATCGACACATAGGTAGTCGAACCCAAGACTCGACATGGTTTCAGCCGTGTAAGCGTTACCGATGCTAAGCCAGCCCCCAACCGATTGTCCGCCTTGTCGCCAAGATGAAAGGGCTTTGTTTTCTCGCATAGTAGGTCTCGCTTTAGCTGAACAACAACACCGCAGCTCGGCTGCATTAGGTGCCATTACGATGGTTCGGCGGCGATTTTAGCCACGCTACAAATATTATTCTCCGCTTCAAAAAAGTGCTGAAACCCATATGAAGGCGTCCGCACGTTCCACGGGCAACATCTAAACATGGCGTCAAATAACTCGCTCGAACGTGCGATCGCTGAGGTAACCGCTCCCGGCAAACCATTTGAAACCGACACCGTTAACGTGAACGGAGTGGACTTTATCGGCTTCGTAAATGCGCCTGCCAATCTTCGCGAGCTCTATCGATTTGGACTAAGGCACGAAGTCGATTTCTACGTCTACGATGACGAGCGCTACTCCTTCGAAGACGCTTGGAGAATCGCGGCACAGGTTGCTAACAAGCTCATCGAAATCGGAATTGAGCCTGGTGATCGCGTCGGCGTCTCCCTTCGCAATTACCCTGAATGGATATTCGCTTTCATGGGTATCACCGCAATGGGTGGTATCGCGGTCGCCATGAACGCGTGGTGGTCGGCAGAGGAAATGGAATACGGTATCCAAGATAGCGGCTTGAAGCTTCTCTTCGTCGATCAAGAAAGGCTTGAACGAGTTGGACCTTTGGCAAAGGATCTAGCAATTGAGCTCATCACGGTGCGGTGTCAGGATGACTCGTTCCACACGTGGGATGCCTTTATTGATGGTACTAGCGACGCTATGCCTGAAAGCGAAATTCGACCGGACGACAACGCGACGCTTTTGTATACGTCAGGCTCCACCGCTCATCCCAAAGGCGTGTTGTCCACTCACCGGTCAATCTGCAACGCGCTATTAGGCTGGGAGGCGGCAGGAGCCGTTGGCTACCAATTGACAGTTATCGAAAATCCTGCCCAAGCACAACAAGCCGCAGCCGCTGTATCAACCAAACCCGCTTATCCGCCTTCGACAATCTTGTCAGTACCGCTGTTCCACGTAACCGGATTGGTCGTTCAATTACTGTCGTCGTTTCGGTACGGCCGCAAATTGGTGGGAATGTACAAGTGGGATGTCGATCGTGCATTGCAGATCATAGAAGCCGAGAGGATCACGTCGTTCAATGGCGTACCAACCATGTCGTACGAGCTGGTCAAGTCGGCGTCATTAGGCAAGTACGACGTAAGCAGTCTTCAAAGCGCGGGTGGTGGCGGAGCCGCTATGGCACCTGAACAGGCAAAGGAAATCGACAAACAAATCGCGAAAGGCGCTTCAGGTACAGGTTGGGGAATGACCGAAACGCAAGGCTTAGCTACCAGTATCGGTGGACCTGCGTTCTCGCTTAGACCACGGAGTTGCGGACGCGCACTACCGCCGCTCGTTAAAGTGAAGGCAGTAGACGAAGATGGACGCGACCTGCCACCTTTTGGGACAGGCGAATTGTGCATTTGGGGGATTCAGAACTTCAGCGGTTATTGGAATAATCCTGAAGCAACCAAGGAAACGCTGGTTGATGGTTGGGTTCATACAGGCGACGTCGGCCATCTCGATGATGAAGGCTATGTCTTCATCACGGATCGTATGAAAGATATCGTGATTCGCGGCGGCGAGAACATCGGTTGCCAAGAAGTCGAAGCAGCGCTCTACGAGCACCCACGCGTGGCTGAAGCCTGCGTCTTTGGGATTCCAGATGAACGACTCGGTGAAACCGTTGCAGCGACGGTGTGTCTTGAGCCGGATATGGATCTCACTGAAGACGATCTAAGGGAATTCGCGAGCGAACGCCTCGCTCAATTTAAGGTGCCATCCCGTATATGGATCGGACATGAACGACTACCACGTACCGCTTCTGAAAAGATATTCAAGCGACAGATTCGCGAAGAAATTCTCAGCAAACTTGAACTGGAAAACTAACTGATGAACACTAAGAAAAAGGTGGCGATGCAGTTACCTCGCATCGCCGAAGTAACAAACCTTGATGAGAAATACTCTCTTGAACTCGAAGCCTTACGACCGGTAGCTGACATTGTCGAGGTCGCCTCACCCACGCCTCTGGATTTCGCCGAAGGAGCAAAAGAATGTGATGCGATCATCACGTCATGGGGAATCCGAATCAGTAAGGAAGTCATTGATCGACTAGAGAACATCGTGGTTATCGGTCTCGGAAGCGTCGGTGTCGATATGGTTGATGTCGATGCGGCAACTGAAGCTGGGATAGTCGTGACTAACACGCCCGATACATTCATCGAGGAAGTTGCCGATCATGCGATGGCATTACTTCTGAACTCGATCCGTCGCACCAAGGAGATGAACATCTTTGCTGCTGAAAACGAATGGCACAAAGGACGACCGTTATTGAATCATGTACCTCGCCTAATGGGTAGGACTCTCGGTCTCGTCTCGTTTGGGAATGTGGCACGTTGCACGGCCAAACGGGCGCAAGCTTTTGGGTTGCATGTTATTGCGTACGACCCATATGTCAGTGAATTGACGATGAGCGAGTTTGGCGTCGAGCCTGTAGCTTGGGGTGAATTGTTGGAGCGCTCCGACTATATCAGCATTCACTCACCACATAACGAGGAGACCGAGCATTCTGTCAACGCTGATGCCTTCAATCGGATGAAGGACGGCGTGGTGATCGTGAACACTGCGCGTGGTCCCATCGTGAAGGAGGCAGATCTGGTCGATGCGATCAATAGTGGAAAAGTACAAGCTGCTGGTCTCGATGTCCTTGAGCAGGAACCACCGGATCCGCAAAACCCGCTACTCAACATGCCACAAGTCACGGTAACGCCGCACGTCGCTTCAGCAAGCACACGAATGCGACCGACTGCGCGCAGACGGGTCGGACACGAGGTTTCATTGGTATTGCGAGGCAAATGGCCGATGAGTTGCGTAAATCCAACGGTATTACCGAAGACCCCGCTCGAGCGATGGCAGCCAGTCCCGATGCTCCGTGGACCGAATCGTTAGCGCTGCAGAGTTAGGAACTCCCTGCATCTAAAAGTGATAAATTAGGCTTACGCTTCGATGACAAAAGTCGTAAGCCAGTGACCCTCAATTCGGTGGAAATACCCGCGAGCGCGCTCTAACAAGCTGGATGCTTTAAGGTCTTTTAGGGTGTACGCAGTGAACGATTGAGCGTTCTCGTCGATTCTTAGTGTGACGTCGCGGAATCCTAAAAACTCGCCTGTAATTGGATTCGTCGCCTTGTATATAGCTTCCTTGGCTGAGAACAAGGCGGTGCGCCACTCTGGGAGTTGAAGCGCGTCGATCCAACCACGTTCGTCCTCGTCGAGTACTCGATTCGCGACGCGTTCATCTACTGCACTGATGACTTCAACGTCAACACCGATGCCTTGGTAATGCATGGTTCGTGCCACAGCACTCACTGCGAGGTGGTCCGTGTGCGAAATACTTCCGACGACGAACTCAGGCCATACGGGTTTTCGCTCACTCCTCAAAATGGGTTGAAGACTGATTCCGAGGTGCGTTAGCGCAGCTTTAGCGAGGCGTCTCCCGGTTGCAAAGCCGTTTTGCCTCGATGGATTCGAGTCTCGAATTAACGCTCGCTCTTCAGGCGCTAATTCCTCGGTATGGTCGGCTACACGTCCGAGCACCATATACATACCCGGCACTTCGTCGGGCTCAGTGTGAATCGCCGGGATTCCGTCCAAGCAGAACAGGTTCATATAAGCACTCTTGACATTCCCGGTTGGTGCCCAGAGAGGGATTTGAACCCTCACGCCACGAAGGCACTGGCTTCTAAGGCCAGCTTGTCTACCAGTTCCAACATCTGGGCAATGTTCCTGACAGCGAATAACTGCCACCACTGCGGGAAATTATCGACAGGAAGTCTTTCGACGTAGTTCACTTAATTCAACTAAGTGTTGTGAATTACCTTGCTTCACGTAGACGCGATCAACTTCGATAGCACTTAGAAGACGCTCTACTTTGAGGTGGTTGCCGAGTCGACTAGCGCCAACTCATATAGTTATCCGCGCGTTTTTGTGGAGATGTAAACCAAGATGGAACAACGACTTTCGGGTAAGGTAGCATGGGTAACAGGCTCATCGAGAGGGATTGGACGCGTAGTAGCCACCCACTTAGCGGATCTTGGCGCAAGCGTAGCAGTACATGGCACCACCCCAACCTCTACGCAGGCATTTAATGAAGCACCGTCGTTAGATACCGTTGCAAATGAGATCGCAGAACAAACGGACGCAAACGTCATCGCCGTTCACGGCGACCTTACGGACCCGGCGACCGTTACGCAGAACTACGCCGATATCAAGCAGCAATTAGGTCCAGTTGACATTCTGATCAACAACGCTGGTGGTGACATTGGTTCGACTGGGACGTCAGGTCCAAACGCAGGCAAACCGCTGGTTAACGACGCGATTGAAGTGTCCCTTGAAGATGTGCAGACCATTCTTGAACGAAATCTCACTACCTGCATTCTCGTCTGCAAAGCCGCTGTACCCTCGATGATGGAACGGAAATCAGGATGGGTTGTCACGATTGGAAGCATCGCTGGGTTATCTGGACACCGTTCAGAGGTCGTATACGGTACTGCAAAAGCAGCGGTTCACGAATACACACGTTGCTTAGCTGCACAGATGCGTCCATACGGCGTGTATGCGAACGTAATCGCGCCGGGAGAGATCATTACTCCTCGCTTCGAGGCAAGTCGGCCGACGAACGATGATCGTAAAGTTGAAGTCGGAGCTTTGACTAGATATGGCTGGCCGATGGAAGTCGCAAAAGCCGTCGAGTTCTTCGTGACATCCGACTCAAGCTATGTGTCGGGGCAAGTCCTACGCGTGGATGGCGGAGCGCAGATTTTCCCGAGCTGACGCTACATTTTGCAATGGTCAGCGGCGTAATTTCTTACTGCGCGCAATCGTTCGGCATCGCTGTCGTTAGTTGCGAGGAACTCAAGCACATCATGTAGGTCAGCGACGGCACGGACATTTACGTGCAACTTTTCTGTCATTGCTTCCGTAGCGGTCTGCCGTTCATTGATGTATTCCAAGCGGTCAATCCCTAAGACCATCCCACACAGGATTCCACCTTCATTGCGAATCAACTCGGCTGACTCCAGTTTGGTGCCTCCGTCTACGACCACGTCGTCAATCAAAACGACTCGTTTTTCGTCCATCGATTCGCCTACAAGCCAACCTCCCTCGCCATAGCGTTTGGCTTCCTTGCGATTGAACGCAATGCCGACTTCGACTCCTTCTGCAGCTAGCGCAATTGCAGTGGTCACCACAAAGGGAATACCCTTGTAAGCCGGACCGTACAGAATCTCCGGTCGTAATTCGTATTCCAAGATACACTGCGCGAACGCGCGTCCGAGCTCCGACAATCCCCGACCGGACGCAACATTCCCCAGATTGAAGAAGTAAGGGCTTTTCTTTCCCGACTTCAGCGTGAAGTCCCCAAATTGCAACACGCCTTCTTCATTCATGAGGCGGAGAAACCTCTGTGCGTTCGCCATTTTGAGTCTAATGTCCAGTTTCACTTGAGGGTGAACGAAAGCTACGCCACACCAAATTAGGACGACATAATCTCGTTGCGTAGCGAGATTATTCACCTCACTAACACAGTATATTGCTTGATACGATCCCAACTTGAACATTTGTTAGGTATCGCTGTCCTTGTCTAACAAGTCTAGTACTCACCCTAAAATTTCGGCATGCTGACTGAGACGCCTAGCTCGCACATCTACTTCTCTCAGCGACTGCGCTTGCATTACGTCGATTGGGGGAACGAAGACGCACCACCGCTGTTACTCATTCACGGAGGTCGCGACCATTGTCGAAACTGGGATTGGGTCGCGTCCGAACTGAGACA
>LXNJ01001391.1_pt1 | contig 14530 bp, 14 predicted proteins | sample 809081 | NCBI WGS metagenome assembly LXNJ01 (sample SAMN04870510, study PRJNA318959) | sponge metagenome | biome: sponge; feature: marine sponge reef; material: water | host: Petrosia ficiformis | place: Greece: Milos, Mediterranean Sea | collected 2013-05-29 | depth 5-7 m
AACCCAGGCTTCGGGAACGGCGGCGGCGATGCGCTCGGCCCGGGCTCGTTCGCCGTCCATCCACGGCAGTACCGGGGTGTACCCGGCCGCCGCCGCCCGACGGGCGACATCGATCCAGTAGCCTTCGGGCCAGAGCTTGGTCTTCCACGTCGTGCCGTGGGCCAGCAATATGGCGTTGTCCGGCGCGTAGACGTCCGTCGACGGCGGGCCGAGGTTAAAGACCGGTTCCGTGTCCGGAAACTCATAGCCAAGGGCGGCGGCGAACAGACGGCGCAGACGGCTGATCGCATGGTCGCTCCCCGGAATGTGAACGCGCCGCTGGTTGCCGAGGGCCGCGAGGCGCTCCCGGGCCGACGATGCATCGAAGCCAACACGCTCGCCGACCCCCGCCCAACCCGCCACGATGGCACTCTTGATCAAGCCCTGGGCATCGAGCACGACGTCGTAGTGCCGCGCGCGCAAGCCGCGACGAACCGCCAGCAGTTCCTTGATGCCGTCGGCCGGCGCGTGCCGCCAGCGCCTGAACGCCACGGGCAGCACCTCGTCCACGCCTCGGGCGCGCGCCGCCAGTGCCCGGTAGTCCTCTTCCACGATCCAGTCGAAGCGCACACCGCGACGGGCCGCGTCGTCGACCGCCGGCAGCGCATGGACGATGTCGCCCATGGACGACATCTTCACCAGCAGAACCTTCATGCGGCCATCCCCACGTCGACCAGGGCGTCGAACACGGTGTCCACGGATATGCCTGTTAGGCAGGCCAGATGGCCGAGCGGGCAGGTGCGCTGATGGCATGGCCTGCAGTCGAGGTCCCTCGAAACGACAACCGCCCGGGGCGACAGAGGCGGCGTGAAAGCCGGCGTGGTGGAGCCGAACACCGCGACCACGGGCACACCCACCGCCGCCGCGACGTGCATCAGCCCGGAGTCGTTGGTGACCGCCGCGTCCACGCCCGACAACAGATCCACGACGTCGTTGAGGCTTGTCCGGCCGACGAGATCGACGACGCCGTCGCAGCCGGTGAACGCCGAGGCCGTCTCCAGATCGCGTTCGCCGCCCAACACGCAGACAGCGATGCCGCTGGCCGTACACCGCCGGGCCAGTTCCACGAATCGCTCCGCGGGCCATCGCTTCGACGAGCCGTATTCGGCACCGGGACATAGCGCGACCATCGGTCCACCGGCGTCGAGTCCATGCCGCTCCAACAGGCCCAGTCGCCGTGCTTCGTCGGCGCGCAGCCGCGGACAGGCGGGTTTGACGTCCGCAAGCGCGGCGAACCGGTCCACCATGCGGGGCAACCGTTCAACATCCAGCGCGCGCCTGTCGTTCAGTACGCCGTAGCGCGACTCGCCGGTGAAACCCGTGCGCACGGGAACTCCGGCGAACAGGGTCGGCAGTGCGGATTTGAACGAGTTCGGCAGGATGATCGCTTGATCGAAGCCGTGGGGCCCAATTCGTGCTCCGGTACGAAAGCGCTCGCCGAGGCCGAGCCGGCCACGACGGGCGTCGATGGCGTGCACCGCCTCGACCCCGGGCAGTCGCGTCGCCAACTCCGCAAGCGCAACGGTCGCAAGGTAGTGGACGGTGCTTCCGCGGGCGCGCAGGCCCGGCACGAGGGTGTGGGACATCACCAGATCCCCGACCCAAGCGGGCGCCACCACCAGAACCTTCGCTGCTTTCGGCATCGGCGGCATCGGCGGCATCGGCGTCGTTGCCGTTGCGCTAGCGCAGCGGCGTGTGCCACTCGGGGTGTGCATCGCGCCGCCCCCTGACCTGCTCGAAATACAACGACTGCAGTTTCTCGGTGACCGGGCCCCGCATGCCGTCGCCGATCACCCGACCGTCGAGTTCGCGGATGGGCAGCACCTCGGCCGCCGTTCCGGTCAGGAACGCTTCGTCGGCGATGTAGAACTCATCGCGTGTGATGCGTCTTTCCAGCACGGGAATATTGCGCTCGCGGGCGAACACGAGAATGGTGTCCCGGGTGATGCCCGGCAGGCACGACGTAAGTTCGGGCGTGTGCACGACGCCGTTCTTCACCAGAAAGACGTTCTCGCCGGTCCCCTCGGCGACGTAGCCCTCGTTGTCCAGCAGCAAGGCCTCGTCCGCACCGGCGTCCTGGGCTTCGCGCAACGCCAGGATGGAGTTGATGTAGTTGCCGTTGGCCTTGGCCTTGCACATGGTGATGTTGACGTGATGGCGGGTGTAGGACGACGTCCGCAGGGTGATGCCCCGTTCCCGCGACTCCGGCGCCATGTAGTCGGGCCAGGGCCAGCAGGCAATGGCGACGTTCACGCTCAACCCCTCGGCGCGCAAGCCCATGGACTCCGAACCGAGGTAGACCACCGGGCGCAGATAGCCCTCGCGCAACTCGTTGGCGGCGAACACCCGGCACTGCGCCGCCTCCAATTCGGCGCACGAATAAGGCAGATCGATCTGCACGATCCGCGCGGAGTCCAGCAGACGCCTCGTGTGCTCGTGCAGACGGAAGATCCGCGGCCCGGCCGGGGTGTCGTATGCGCGCACGCCCTCGAACACGCCGATGCCGTAGTGCAGGGTGTAGGTCAGGACGTGCACCTGCGCCTCGCGCCAGGCAACGAGTTCGCCGTTCAGCCAAATCCAACCGTCGCGGTCCGCGAGGGTTTCCTGGGACATGCTTGGACACCGGGTACGTGAGGTCGTGGAGGTTAGCCTGTCCGGGCTGCGGCATAAAGCGCGCCCTTCGGGCGCGTTGGAAGTTTGCTGTGCAGATTTCGGGACTCGGGATGCGTCTTGGTGGGGGCGTTGGCGGGTTGCCGCATAAAGTTCGAGTGCGTCGGAATCTACGCAAGCCGTGAACTTCTGGCGCCCCGGGGAAACCGGACGCGTACAATTTCGCGGACACTTGGAAGCCGGGGCTCGCCGTGGCGCTGCCGAAACCGCTGGAAATGTTGCGCACGTTGGTCGCCGAGCCGTCGGTGAGCTGCATCAATCCGGTGCACGACCAGGGCAACCTGGGTGTCGTCAATCATCTCGGCGGCTGGCTCGAGGACCTGGGTTTCTCGGTCGCGGTGGAACGCCTGACCCATCGGCCCGGCAAGGCCAACCTGATCGCCCGGCGTGGCGACGGCGCGGACGGGCTCGTGCTCGCCGGTCATACCGACACCGTGCCCTGCGACGAGAGCCTGTGGAGCGCGGATCCGTTCACGCTCACCGAGCGGGACTCGCGGTTCTACGGTCTCGGCGCGACGGACATGAAGGGGTTCTTTCCTCTTGCCCTGACCGCCGCCGCGCGGCACCGCGACAGCAAGCTGCGCCACCCGCTCACCATCATCGCCACGGCGGACGAGGAGTCTTCCATGGCCGGCGCCCGCCAATTGGCGGCTAACGGCGTCGTCAAGGCCGCCGCCGCGGTGATCGGCGAGCCCACGGGTCTGCAACCGGTCCGCGCCCACAAGGGGGTTGCGATGATATCCATCGCGATCACCGGATCCTCCGGACACTCGTCGAATCCGGACCTTGGCGACAATGCTCTCGACGCCATGCACCGGGTCATGGGCGCGCTGGTCTCGTTTCGCCGCGAACTCGCCGAACGGCACGTCGACCCGGCGTTCGAGGTGCGCGTGCCGACGTTGAACCTCGGCTGTCTCCACGCCGGCGACAACCCCAACCGCATCTGTGAGCATGCCGAACTGCAGATCGACCTGAGGCTGCTGCCCGGCATGGACACCCGACGGGTGATCGACGAGCTCCGCGACCGTACCGAGGCGGCATGCGCCGACACGACGGTCTCGGTCGGGCCCCTGTTCGAGCCGATCGACCCGTACCAGACGCCGGCCGACGGCACGCTGGTGAGGTCGCTCGAGTCGCTCTCCGGACGAAGCGCCCGAACCGTGGCGTTCGGCACCGAGGCGCCCTTCTTCCAATCGCTGGGGATGGAGACGGTGATCTTCGGCCCCGGTTCCATCGACCAGGCGCACCAGCCCGACGAATACCTGGACGCCGATCAGATCCGGCCCGCCGAAGACGCCCTCACGGCGCTGATCGCCCGCTACTGCCTGTAGTACACGACACGACACAGCCACGAAGAACCTCGAACATGACGGACCCCAAACGCCCCTATTCCTCCATCGTCGTCGACGGCGTCGAACAGGCGCCGAGCCGCGCCATGCTCTATCCCGTCGGTTTCAAGCGCGAGGACTTCGCCAAGGCGCAGGTGGGCATCGCCTCGACATGGTCGATGGTGACGCCCTGCAACATGCACATCGACGAACTGGCCGACGCCGCGGCGGCGAGCGCCGACGCGGCGGGCGCCAAGAGCGTGGTGTTCAACACCGTCACGGTCTCCGACGGCATCTCCATGGGCACCCCGGGCATGCGCTACTCGTTGGTGTCCCGGGAGGTCATCGCCGACTCCATCGAGACCGTCGTCGGCGCCCAGGGCTTCGACGGCTTCGTCGCCATCGGCGGCTGCGACAAGAACATGCCCGCTTGCGCCATGGCCATGGCGCGCCTCGACCGGCCGAGCGTGTTCGTCTACGGCGGCACCATCCAGACGGGCGAGGAGCGGCGCGACATCATCTCCGTATTCGAAGCCGTCGGCGGCCACGCGGCGGGCACGGTGAGCGACGACGAACTGCTCGCCGTCGAGCAGACCGCCATCCCGGGGCCGGGATCCTGTGCCGGCATGTACACCGCCAACACCATGGCGTCGGCCATCGAGGCCATGGGCCTGTCGCTGCCCAACTCCTCGGCCCAGGAGGCGGTCAGCGCCAACAAGCGTCGCGACGCCCGCGATGCCGGCGCGGCGGTGGCGCGTCTCATCGCCGACGGCATCAAGCCCTCCGACATCCTGTCGATGGAAGCCTTCGAGAACGCCATCACCCTGGTGACGGCGCTGGAGGGCTCGACCAATGCCGTTCTCCATCTCCTGGCGATCGCCCACGCCGCGGAGATACCGCTGACCCTCGACGACTTCAGCCGCATCGGCGGGCGCGTCCCCGTCCTCGCCGACATGCGCCCCGCCGGCAACTACGCGATGTCGGAACTCATCGGCATCGGCGGCGTTCAGCCGTTGATGAAGCTCCTCCTCGATGCCGGTCTCCTGCACGGCGACTGCCTCACCGTCACCGGTCGGACGCTGGCGGAGAACCTCGCCGAGGTCGCGCCCTATCCCGACGACCAACGCATCATCCGTCCCCTCGACGACCCCATCAAGCCGGACAGTCACCTCGTGATCCTGCGCGGCAACCTGGCACCGGAAGGTGCCGTGGCGAAGATCACCGGCCACGAAGGCCTGCGGTTCACGGGACGCGCCCGGGTGTTCCACGGCGAGGAGGCGGGCATGGGCGCGATCATGGACGGCACGGTGACCGCCGGCGACGTGGTCGTCATCCGCTACGAAGGCCCGAGAGGCGGACCCGGCATGCGCGAAATGCTGAGTCCCACCAGCGCCATCAATGGCCGCGGGCTCTCCGAAGACGTCGCGCTGATCACCGATGGGCGTTTCTCCGGCGGCTCCCACGGCTTCGTCATCGGCCACGTCACCCCCGAAGCCTTCGAGGGCGGACCCATTGGCCTCGTCGAGAACGGCGACACCATCACCGTCGATGCCGAACGACGCGAGATCAACCTCGAGGTCGACGCCGACGAACTCGCCAGCCGACGGGCGCGCTGGCAGCGCCCTGAACCCTACGCCGCGCGCGGCACGCTGGCGAAGTACGCCAAGCTAGTCTCCTCGGCCTCGGAAGGCGCGGTCACCGACAAGTACCTGTAGGCCGAAGAATCGGTACGCCAGGCATCCCACGAGGATGCCGGCACCGTCGATGGCGACATCGAGCAGGTCCCCGCCGCGTCCGGGGATGAACGTCTGGCCCACCTCGATCGCCACCCCGAAGGCGAGCATCCACACCGCCACCGCGGCAACCGGCCCGGTTCGGAAGTGCGCGACGCAAAGGGCAAGCGCGAGATAGGTGAAGGCGCCCGCGTGGGCGATCATTCCGGAGAGTTCGGCGGCGATACCCGTGGGGTTGGCGGTGAACGCGACCGCGGTGCAAAGGCCCAACGGAATCCAGAACGCCGCCTTGACGAACGCGTTGCGCAGGAACGTCAAGTTCGACGCCTCAAGTTCCGTCCATCGGGTCGACGTCGGCGTCGTAGTCCACTCCCGGGAAGCCAAAGCCGAATATCCTGAGGAACTCTTCGCGAAACTCGGCGATGTCGCTCAACTCGGCGATGTTGGCGGAGTCGACCACCTCCCAGCGACGCGCAACTTCGGCCTGCACGGACTCCGCCAGTTCACGGGCATCGGCGCGTAGCCGCCCGACCTCGTCTCTCGGCATCGTGTCGCCGTAGAGGCCCTCGCGGAACAGCCGGTCGATGTGTTCGATGCACGACTCGTGGCTGCCCTGCTCCCGCATAACCCGAAACAGCAGCGACATGTAGAGCGGCACGACCGGGATCGCCGTGCTCGCCTGACTGACGATGGCCTTGAGCACGCCGACGTGGGCGCGGCCGTCGAGGTCGCCCAGGCGTTCGCCGATGGCCCGGGCGGCACGGTCGACGTCGGCCTTGGCACGCCCCAGGGTGCCTTCGCGGTAGATGCGTGCCGTGAGGTCGCTGCCGAGGTACGAGAACGCAACCGTCTGGAATCCCTGCGCCAACACGTCCGCCTGCCGCAGCGCGTCGATCCAGAACTCCCAGTCCTCGCCACCCATCACCGCGACGGTGGCTTCGGCTTCGGCCTCGTCCGCCGGGTCGAGAACGATGTCGCGGACCTCGCCGCCCATGATGTCCAGGGTTTTCACCGAGAACGGGCTACCCAAGGGTTTGATCGACGAGCGGAACCTGTCGCCGGTGCGCGGGTGGGTTCGCACGGGTGCGGCCAGACTGTAGACCAACAGATCGATCTCCCCGAGGTCAGCGGCGATGGCATCGATGACCTGTTCGCGGAGTTCGTCCGAGAAGGCATCGCCATCGAACGTTCGCGCGTAGAGCCCGCGGTCGGCCGCCGCCGCCTCGAAAGCCCGGTTGTTGTACCACCCCGCCGAGGCCGTCCGCGTAGCCGTCGGCTCGCGCTCCAGCGAAACACCCACCGTGGCGGCACCGCTGCCGAAACCGGCGACGATCCGGGAAGCCAGTCCGAAACCACCGGAGCAGCCGACAACCAGGGCGTTCCGGGGGCCTGCGAAGGCGCCGTGGTCATCGACCAGCGCGATCTGTCCACCAACGGCCGCCCGACAGCCGACGGGATGTGCCGTGGTGCAGATGAAGCCGCGGATCCGGGGTTTGACGATCATGGGTCCGAAGTATAGACGGGCATCACCGCGCGGCGCGTCCCTCGTCCCCGCGTGCGGCACACGGCGCGTCTGCGCATGCGAGACGCGACCGACCGCCAGGCGACAAACCGCGTGTTCTTGTTTCATGGAACCGCGCGCGCACTGCGAGCGCGGTAACAAACCCCAACATCTTGCTACATCCTTTTCCTTTGATTGCACACCCCAAGGTGCTATACCCGACTCGCGTGTTGCGCCGCCCTGCCCGTCGGCGGGCGACGGAGTGCGCGTAGGAAGAAAAAACCTTATTTTGGGGAGGCAATAATGGCAACGAGAATCATCGTTGGCTTGGCCGTCATCGCGGCAGTGATACAGGGTTTGTGGCCGGAATTGGTTCCAATGGACCTCCTGCCACTGGCGTTGGTCCTCCTGGGTCTCGTGTACGGTGCCGTAGCACTGGACGCGGAAGATGCAACGGGCTACCTGGTGCTCGCCCTTGCCGTCGGAGCAGCCACCGGCGCCAATGTTCTTGGGCACATCCCTGAAGTCGGCACCTATCTGGATGCCATCGTCGATCAGATCAGCGTCGCGCTGTACGCAGCGGTGATCACGGTGCTGGCGATGCGCACGTGGAACCGCCTCATGCCGTCGGGCGGCGACTGAGCTGAACCACGAGTCGCAGCCTAGGGCCGGCACTCGCCGCGCCCACCGGGCTTGCTGACGCCACATCCGACGTTGTCGGGGTCAACCCGACAAGGTTGCCTTAACCCCACCTTCGGGCGGGGACTGGTGGATTGTGTCGCGAAGGGCAGCGTCGCCGGCGTCAGACTCTCCCCTACCGCGCGGGTTGTGCCGGCTGGAACTACCGCGTGGAAGACCTTCGCGGCACGAAGACCTTGATGTCGTACCCGTAGGCATGGCGTTCGTCGACCGAGTGGTGCGTGCACTCGACGACACGCCAGGCGTCCGGATCGAACTCCGGAAAACGCGTGTCTCCATCGATCTCGGCATCGATGAACGTACCGATCAGCCGATGCGCCCGCGGCAGTGCGGTCGCGTAGGGTTGCGCACCGCCGATCACGAAGCACTCGCCCTCCCCGGCGGCAGCCAGCGCCGCATCGAAATCCGCGGCCACGGTGACCCGCGGATCGGCCGTCGTGAATCCCCTGCGGGACAGCACGATGTTGTGGCGTTCGGGCAGCGGGTGACCGACGCTCTCGTACGTTCGCCGCCCCATGATCACGGCGTGGCCGAGCGTGGTCCGCTTGAAGTGCGCCATCTCGTCGGGCAGGCGCCACGGCAATCCGCCCGCGTTGCCGATGACGCGGTTGCGGGTCATCGCCCAGATGAGCGAGATGCGCTGGGTCATGTGCGATGCAGCGGTTTCACGAACAGCAGCGCCACCCCCAGCGCGATCATCGGCAGCGACAGCAGTTGGCCCATGGTCAGCCAGTCGAAGAGCACGAAGCCCTTGTCCGGGTCCGGCTCGCGCGCGAACTCGGTGAGAAACCGCAGGCCGCCATAGCCGATCAGGAACACCGCCGACAGCCGACCCGCCGCCCGTGGCTTGGCGGCGTAAAGCCAAACCAGGATGAACAGCGCGACGCCTTCCGCACTCGCCTGGTAGAGGCTCGACACATGCCGCGTGACGTTCTCGAAGTCTCCGAAGCAGGCGAGATTCAAGCTGCGCACGCTGTCGCACGGGAACTGCACGCCGATGGGCAGTTCGGTCACCCGCCCAGGCAGCTCGGCGTTGATGAAGTTGCCGAGACGGCCGAGTCCGAGGCCCAAGGGTGCCAAGGGCGCCGCGAAGTCGGTCACCTCGAGAAATCCACGGCGGGACTTGCGCGCGAAGATCCAGGCGGCGCCGATGACGCCGAGCAGCCCGCCGTGGAAGGACATGCCGCCCTCCCAGATGCGCAACAGCCACAGCGGATCGCGGAGGAACGTCTCGAAACCATAGAACAACGCAAATCCCAAGCGACCGCCGATGATCACCCCGGCGACCCCGTAGACCAGCAGATCGGCGATCTCCTGCAGGGTCCAGTCGCTCTGCCCTCGGCGGACGCGCCACTTGCCGAGCAGGTAGAACGCGACCATGCCGACGACGTACATCACCCCGTACCAGCGGATCGCCAGTGGGCCGAGCTCCACCAGGACGCTATCGATCGCGGGATATCTCATGACTCATCGGAGCGTTTGCTAAAGTCCGCGTTTCCGTCGGACCAAGGCTACCCGGAAAGTGTGCCTGATCCTGTTCGCCTATCGAGTATGCGACGAGCGGCCACTGGTGGTCGCCGCCAACCGCGACGAATTCTACGCACGCCCGTCCCGCGCCGCACACTGGTGGGATGACGGCGAGGCGGAAGGGAATCCCCATGAAGCGCCGCACGGCGATCCCGTACCTGTCGATTCCCGCCCACAAAGCGGTCGCATCTTTGGTGGACGCGACCTCGAAGCCCATGGAACCTGGCTCGCCGTCTCGAGCGATGGACGCCTCGCCGCGGTCACCAACTGGACCGAGGACCGCAACGCCCCGAAACCACCGGGTTCCCGGGGCGACCTGCCGAGGAGCTTTCTCGCCGGCGAGCAGTCCGCACGCGACTTCTCGGCCGACGTTGACGGCGATCAGTACGCCGGCTTCAACCTCATCGCCTACGACGGCGACGAGTTGATCTACAGCTCCAACCGCACCGGCGAGATCCGCGCGCTCGAACAGGGCGTCTACGGACTCACGAACACCCGGCTGGGACCGGGGCTGGTTCTCGGTGAACAGGCGACGCCGGCGTTCCGCACGGCCCTGGGGCGCTACGAGCAATGGCCGAAGGCCGTGTTCGGCGCGGCGGCGCTCGCCCGTGTGGCCGAGGCCGCAACGGTGTTCGACCTGGTCGACTTGCTGGCGCAGCCCCACGTTCCCCTGGAGACTCCGCCCGACCGCGAACAGGCTCCGGAACGCAGCTATTCGCCGTGCTTCATCCACGGCACCGACTACGGCACCCGTGCAAGCACAGCCGTCATCGTCGGCAACGGATCCGTGGAGTTCGTCGAGCGCCAATACGGCCCGCATGGCAAGTGTGGCAGCGACTCGGCCACCACGATCAACCTCGACATCGGGCCGATCCGGGCGGGGACAAACCCCGCCCCTACGCACCGCAGACCCGACTTCACAACGACAACGTAGGAGAACCCAATGGACCTCGACCTCACCGGCAGGACCGCCCTGGTAACCGGCGGCAGCCTCGGACTCGGACGCGCCATGGCGGCTGCCTTTCACGGCGCCGGCGCCAATGTCGCGCTGATCGCACGCCGGGAAGCCCTCCTCGAGGAAGCGAAGGCGGCCATCGAGAACGCGCCAGGAGGCACTGGCGCACCGGGAGGCGCGGGCGGGTCGGGCGCAAAGATCGGGATCTACCCCTGCGACGTCACCGATCCGTCGATGATCGAGAACGCCGTCGCCGCCGCCACGGCCGAACTCGGCGACATCGACATCCTGGTGAACAACGCCGGCCAGTCACAGACGGGCCGCTTCGAGGACCTCACCGACGAGGTATGGCAGGGGGACCTCGATCTCAAACTGTTCGCCGCGATCCGCTTCGCCCGCCTGGTCTTTCCCGGCATGAAGGAACGCGGCTGGGGTCGCATCATCAACATCCTCAACACGGCGGCCAAGGCACCGCCTCCCGGTTCCGCACCGACCTCCGTGTCTCGGGCGGCCGGCATGGCGCTCACCAAGGTGCTCGCCGGCGAAGGCGCGCCCCACAACGTCCTGGTCAACGCCCTGATGATCGGCAGCATCAAGTCCGACCAGGTGCGACGCGGCTACGACCGTTCCGACAAGAGTCTCAGCTTCGAGGATTTCGTCGTGGCTTCGGGCCGCTCGCTGCCCATGGGTCGGATGGGGGAGGCGGAAGAGTGCGGCAACGTCGCGTTGTTCCTTGCGTCCAACGCGGCTTCGTACCTCACGGGCTGCGCCATCAACATGGACGGCGGGTTGTCCCGGGTGGTTTAGGGTCGACCGATCTGGGCCGGTGATGATTCGCGTCCCTCTCTCCCAGTCCTTGCCGTAGGGTGCGTGTTCCGCAAGGACCCGACCCCGACCATGCATTGCGTGGAGACGGCTGATGTTGGGAAACCGCTTGGCGGATACTCGGATACATCATGGACGTGATTGCCCAAAACTCAGCAACGACTCCGACTAGCTGAGGGCCTCTCGCCTCGTCGGCGGAAATCTGCATTGCGGGATCCGATCCCGATCTCATAGATTCCGGGCGTCATCGGAACCACACTCACCAGATCTGTCTGGCTGTGGAGTCGTAGGCGGACCAACGACCGCATCTTTGGGCACATCGAGGCCGGATCAACGCGCAAATGCCCCGAGCCTACCGCGCAGGCAGTCGTCGAACGGGCCGCAAGCGTTGGGTTAGCGTGATCCCTCATTGATTGCATCCGCGACCCGGTCGAGCAGCCTGCCTGTCGCAGCGATATCCGCTTCGTCCCCGGCGTCGGACAGCAGGCCGACCAAGCCGTGCGGCATGTCGTCCAGATCGTCGCCGAACCCGGGCTGGACGAGCAGCGCCGCTGCCTCCTCGGTAACGCGGCGCGGGAATTGGGCATCTTCACCTGGGCCGGGTCGCCCCGGCGGTCGAGCACGGCGTCCGCCAAGGCCCGTTTCTGGTCCAGAAGCGCCAGCATCCGATGTTCGATGGTGTCCTCGCTGACCAGGTTGATGACCGAAACGGGACGCGTCTGCCGCTTGCGCCAGGCGCGGGCGATGCGTTGCTCCAAGCGGGCCGGATTCCAAGGCAGGTCGAGGTTGACGACCGTGTCGGCGGCCTGCAGGTTGAGACCGACACCGCCGGACTCCGACGACAGGAACAGCCGGCAATCCGGATCCTCGCGGAACCGCCGTATCTCGGCGCGGCGGCGTTGCTGGGGAACTTCCCCGGTGTGCCAAGCGAACTCCAGTCCGGCCCGGCCGGCGTACTCCCTCACCAGTGAGAGCATCCGGACCCACTCGGAGAACACGATGATCTTGCGGTCGGGATCTTCGAGCAGGTCGGGCAGCAGGCGTTCGATCTCGTCCATCTTGGGACAGGCGTGGTCCTTGTCCTCCAGGATGTAGGGTGTGTCGCAAACCATGCGCATGCAGGCGAGGCAGCTCTGCAACCTCTCGAACTCCTCCCGAGTCAACGGTCGGCGCCGGGCGATCGAGGCCAGGCGCGCGACAACGTGTTCGTAGTCCTCGTAGAAGCTCCGCTGTGTCTCGGTCATGGGCACGAAGAACGTCTTCGCGCTTCGCCCGGGCAGCTCGCTCTCGACGTCCTCCTTGCGCCGGCGCAGCATCACCGACGAGACGCGTTCCGCCAGTTCGTCGAGATTGCGGTAGCCGACGGGGCGTCCCCGCTCGTCGAGTTCGTAGTAATCGCGATTGAACCGGAACAGCGGGCCGAGCAGACGCGGATCCAGGAACTGCAGGATCGAGTAGAGTTCGTCGATGCGGTTCTCGAGCGGCGTGCCGGTCAGCACGAACGCGTAGCGGCTGTCGAGCTTCTTGATCGCCTGGGCGGTCTTCGTCTGCAGATTCTTGATGCGCTGCGCCTCGTCGAGCACGATCACGTCCGGGCGGGTGAGCGAGTTTAGATCGTCGCCGTCGGCCAGGATCTGCTCGTAGTTGCAGATCGTGAAGAATCCGCCGTGGCGATACTGTCGCCGGCGTTCGACCGGATTGCCGAACACGGTCGTGACGGACAGGTCCGAGAACAGCCCGATCTGCTCCTCCCATTCGGCCTTGAGCGAAGCCGGGCAGACCACCAGGACGCGCCCGACGCCGTGCAACTCGCGCAGCAGCGCACAGGCGGCGATGGCCTGCACGGTCTTGCCGAGCCCCATGTCGTCTGCGAGCAGCGCGCGCTCCCCGAACGCCAGATGCAGCACGCCTTCGACCTGGTAAGGCAACAGCGGCCGTTTGAGCAGGTCGTCGAGTGATCGTTCGCCCGCTGCGAGTCGCGCCTCGAAAGCTCTCCGACCGCGCATCCTGCGGTCTTCGGTTCGTCGCGCCTCCAGCCAGCCGTCGAGATACCGGGATACGCGCAGCCGTTCGGGATGGGCCTCGGCTGCGTCACGCAAGCGGCGCAGCGCCGGGGGGGGAGCCGCGCCGAAGGCCGTTGCAGAGGCTTCCCACCTCGTTCGCGAATGTCGCCACCACAGCGTCGGGCCGGTTCGGCCTGTCCATGCGCAGGCTACGCGGGTTTGCGGCATCGGCGTACACTTCGATACGGCGGTTGGATGCCTTGCGGGCTTGCCCGCGGATGCGCTGCCGGACGCCCTCGATGTGTTTGCACGTACCGAGCCCGTTGGTGTCGAAATCCCGGCATCCGCAGGAGTTGACACGCTTAGCGAGGGAGCGCAGTTCGACCACGTAGTCGTTTCCGCTCGACGACCTGACCCGGTAGTCGCCGAACGGCCCGTCGAACTCGCCGATGGCCAAGACATCGTCGATTTCGGTGCGTCCCCGCCACTCGCGGCGCTTGATCTCGTCCGCATCGGAAGAGAGCCACCCCTTGAACGTCGGGACCTTCGGCCCGCGCGGGCCGCTAGCCACGGGGCATGGCCCGCGTTGCCTGGCAGTCAGCGTCGTCTCGCGGCCGGGAGAATTCGCGCAGCGAATTCTCGGCGCGACCGCGAAGCGGCAGCGTCTTCCATCCGGCTCGCGGACGCGGTCGGCAACCGTTTGAGATCCACGCGGTCAACCTTGGCAAGACGGTGCCCGGCAAGATCTACAACCGCCTGTGCCTGCTCAAGGGGAATGTAGCCGAGCAGCGCCTCGTGGCGGCCGTCGGCAGGCTCCATGTCGATGAACAGTACCTCCGCTAGAACCTGCCGGAACGACCCAAAGCGCAAGTGGACCGGCCCGCAGATGTCGCCGGTCACGACAGCCTGATTGGCGGTCTCTACGTTCACGGTGTCATAGACCGCGAGTCGGCCGAGTCGAGGTCGCCACGCGTTCGGCAAGGTGAGATAGGCTGCACCCGTGTCGACCAGGACATCGCAGACGATGCTGCGACTTGGATCCGTGCCGTTCTCGATGGTTGCTTCGACAACTATTCGCCCCATGTTGGTTTTGCAGTTCGGCGTTGACACTTGGAGAGAGCTTACAGCTTGTCGGACATTCGGTCACTGCGCAGCCTGCGCGGCAATGGTCAGAAGCTGATCGGCACCTCGTGATGGGGGACGGCGCGGTCCAGGCCTGCGCCGACGAGTTGGTCGCGGACGAACTCGAG
>LXNJ01001392.1_pt1 | contig 14520 bp, 16 predicted proteins | sample 809081 | NCBI WGS metagenome assembly LXNJ01 (sample SAMN04870510, study PRJNA318959) | sponge metagenome | biome: sponge; feature: marine sponge reef; material: water | host: Petrosia ficiformis | place: Greece: Milos, Mediterranean Sea | collected 2013-05-29 | depth 5-7 m
GGTAGTCCTCGATCTGGTCGTGAGGGTCGAGGTGCTGGCGGGGCTCACCCCCCGAGGTGCCGAGCCGGCGATAGTCGATCAACAGAGCCGCCAGCCCGATGGCCGCGAATGCCTCGGCATAGAGCGGCTGCACGAGCTCCTTGACGTAGCACCATCCCCCCGCGAGCACGACAACCGATGGCCGCTCGACGCCATCGGGCAGGTAGAAGTAGGCCTCGATAGTATCTCCAGCGCTCGTGAACTCGACGGTGTCACGGGTGAAGGACCCACCATCAGTCATCGTGGTCCTCTTCCTCGAGGAGGCGTGCCGGCATGGACATCGGCGTCAAGATACCCAACCACGGTCTGTTGACCCGAGACGAGACGGACTTCTACCTCCAGCCGATTCAGCCGGCTGACGTCCGTCCCTTCGAGTTCGCCCAGCTCGCAGAACGCCTTTCCTACCACTCGATCTGGCTCTCGGATCATGTCGTGATGGGGGGCGACCTCTCGATGGACTACCCGGTGACCTCGTCGCGGACGAGGGCCTATCCGGAGAGGCCGATGATGCTCGATGTCGCCGTGCTGTTGGGGGGCCTCGCTCACGCGACCGAACGGATCAGATTCGCTCCCTCGGTCCATATCGCGCCCTACCGGCATCCCCTCGCGTCGGCACATCAGTTCGCGACCGCCGACCAGCTCTCCGAGGGCCGGGTGATCATGGGCGTCGGGAGCGGGTGGGAGGAGGACGAGTTTCGCGCCCTCGGCGCCGACTTCGAGAACCGCGGTGAGGTCACCGAGGAGTGCATCGAGATCTACAAGAAGGCGTGGTCCGACGACTGGATCGACCACGACGGGAAGCACTTCACGATCCATGGTGTCTCGATGGACCCGAAGCCATACCAGCAGCCCCGGCCGCCGATCGTCTACGGCGCAACGACGCCGATCGGAGCACGACGCGCTGCCCGACAATGCGACGGGCTCTACACCGTTCACGCCGAGCCCCATTGCCCGGTCGACTTCTACGCCGCTGCGAAGCACGCCGCGATTGCCGAAGGCGAGCGAATCGGCAAGGACATGTCGGGATTCTGGTACGGCACGATCTGCTCGGCGCTGCTCTGTGACTCCGACGATCCCATCCTCCGTGGGGCCAACCGGCCGACGATGACCGGAACGGCCGAAGACCTCCTCGAGGAGCTCGAGCGGTACGCCAACGAGGGGTACGGGCACGTGACGCTGATCTTCGACGTTCGGTCGAACACGATCGACGAGCTGTTCGATCTGGTGACCCGGTTCGGTGAGGAGGTGCTGCCGGAGGCCCAGAAGATCGAGGCCGCCCCCTTCGTCTGAGCTGCTGGGGGAGCGCCTGCTACAGCGTCCGCCAGTCGTCGTGCTGCTCGAAGGCGGCGGCCGCCCGGTAGATGGTCGTCTCGTCGAAATGGCGACCGACGAGCATGAGCCCTACCGGTAGCCCATCGCTCAGCCCACACGGCAACGACAGCGCCGGATGGTGGGTGAGGTTGAACGGCCACGTGTTGGTGAGCGACTCATAGGACCGGGTCATGATCTCCTCGCGAGAGGCGTCCGGCCCGGGCAGCACCGACGCCTTCATGGGTGTCGTCGGCAACAACAGCAGATCGACCTCCTGCAGGGCCGCGTCGTATCTGGCCTTCAGCCGCCTGGTCTGGTTGATGGCCTTGGCGACGTACCTCATACCGCTCTCGCGCTTGAGGAGCGCCGCAGCGATCAGGAAGACCTTGACCCCCTCAGGCAGATCGTTCGGTCGCTGACGCCAGGTGTTCTGGACCTCATAGAAGCTCTCGACGAGGGGCTCGTTGCGTCCCAGCGGCAGGCCGTCGTTGGTGTACATGATGTCGATGATCGCCGGGATGAACGCGGCCGAGATGATCGCTGCGTCCCGGTGCATCGACACCGAGATGTCGCCGACCTGGGCGCCCAGCTTGGCGAAGCGCTCGGCCGCCGCTCTGACCTTGGCGTCGACGTCGGGATCCGAGTCGTCGTAGCCGAAACCCTCGGTCAACACACCGATCTTCAAGCCCGTAACGCCCCCGCCGAGGGCCTCGGTATAGGCCTGAGCCTCCTGGTCAGGCTGGCGCTCGTCGAGCCCGTCCGGCCCGGCGATCACCTCGAGCATCAGAGCGTTGTCGCCGACCGATCCCGTCATCGGACCCGTGTGGTCGATGCTGGGGTCCATCCCGAGTATGCCGGTATAGGGCACCAGGCCGTGCGTCGGCTTCAGGCCGTAGATGCCGCAATAGGAGGACGGGATGCGAATCGATCCGCCCTGGTCGCCACCCATGGCCAGATCGACCTCGCCGGCCGCCACGAGGGCGGCGCTGCCCGACGACGATCCGCCGGCCGACCGCTCATGGTTGAGCGGGTTCAGGACAGGGCCGGACTCGCTGATGTGGCTGCCCGCCGAGAAGCAGTACGCCTCACAGACGGACTTGCCGGCGATGGTCGCTCCCGCGTCGAGGAGCCTCGTCACGACGGTTGCGTCGACGGGAGGCACATAGCCCTCGAGGATGTGCGTGCCGTCCATCATCGGCACGTCGGCGACGAAGATGTTGTCCTTGATCGCCACGGTCCGACCGCTCAGCTTGCCGCTGCTCGCTCCCTCGATGTCGGTCCGGACATACCAGGCGCCCAGCTCGTTCTCGGCCGGGTCGGGATACGCCCACTCCGACCGCGGGTACTTCACTTCCACGGGCTCGTCGGGCAGGTCGGCGATGCTCTCGGCCCCCTCGACGGACCCCCGCACGGCCTCGACGAACGAGGCCAGGTCGTCATCGCCAGCGAAGCTCAGCCCATACGAAGCTGCCAGGTCGGCGATGTCACGATCGGCTGCACTTGTCATGCCCGGACTATACGCATCAGCGCCGAGTCCAACCCGGGGTCGAGTCAGATGTGGCCCCCCTCACCCCCGTCGACCACGATCGTCGCACCGTTCATATACGACGCTGCGTCCGAGCAGAGGAAGACAATGACGGCCGCGACCTCATCGGCTGTTCCGTACCGGCCCAGTGGAACACGAGCTGCGTTGCCGTCGAGGACCCCTTGGCGAGTGCCGCCAGTGGCCTCGGCGACCTCGTCAGCGGCCCGATCCCACATGGCGGTATGGATCAGGCCGGGCAGAACAGAGTTGACGAGGACATTGTCCGGCCCGTACTTGCCGGCCAGCGCCTTGCCGGTCGCCACCATCGCGGCCTTGGTGGCCGCATAGTCGATGAGAGCCGCCCCGGGATAGAGCGCTGCGCCGCTGGCCACCATGACGATCCGACCCCACTTCTGGGCGCGCATTGCCGGAAGACAATGCCGGGTGCACCGAACGGCCGACATCAAGTTGAGCTGGAACAGGTCCTCCCAGTCGTCATCGGACATGTACAGGAAGTTGCGCGAGGGCGAAGCGCCCACGTTGTTCACGACGATGTCGGCCGGCCCGATGTCGGCGCCGACCGACGCGAGGAAGGTTGCCACGGAGTCCGGATCGGCCATGTCGGCGACATAGCCGTGAACGGCTCCGCTGGCCGACTCGGGTGCATACTGACTCAGCGCGGCGACACCGTCGTCGTGGCGAGCGCAGAACGCCACCCGGGCGCCGTGGTCGGCGAGCTGGCGCACAGCAGCGGCGCCGATACCGAGGCTCGCTCCCGTGACGATGGCCGTGTGCCCGCTGAGGTCGAGATCGAGCATGGTGTGTCTCCAATCAGACTCGCGCGGCCGGAGTTGCCAGCGACGGTAGGCCGTGTGCACTGACGCCTGCGCAATGTCGGGTGTTCGCGAGGAGCGAACACATCCTGCAGCAACCCGGGCCGTTCGCCGCGGTGCCGAGGCATCGACTGGCCTACCCGGGAGACCAGAGCAGCCTTCCGGACACTGTCCTTGCGCGTCGTTGCTGGCGGCGCGTCGTGGGTCTCAAGCTCTGCGTGATGTGAGCGTCCGCACGATGGAAGTGACCAGGAGCGTCAGGGCGATGCTTCCGCCGACCGAGATCGGCAACGCTGCTCGGCGCAGCGCGACCAGGGCTGCGGTGAAAAGAATGAAGGCGCCATAGGGTCGCATCGGTACTCCTCGGACAGGCGGATCTATCCTGTGACGGCGCCACGACCCCGCCCTTCGTCAGCGACGCTCTCCGCTCACAGCGATGCCACGACCTGGCAACGATCAGGCAACCGAGCGCTGGCCAGCAAACTCGAGCCGATCTGCTCGGCTCGACCTCGAGCCCCGCTCGTGCCGGCCAGATGCGTGCTGGTCCGTGACGCATTCTGGTGATGTTCGCGGGGGCGTTTTGCCGGAACGTGTGCGACGATCGCGCAGTGACCGGCGAGCTGGACCGGGTCTGGATCCGCCATGATTGGCGAGCCCGCGTGGGTTCGCCATGATCCCGGTCGACCCGCACGCCTACCCGATCGACATCGAGCGGTACCGCAACGCCGACCTGCGCTGGCTCGATGAGCTCGACCGGGTCAGCGTGCATGCCGGCGTTCCGTATCAACGCATGGGCACGCGGGGCATCGAGGAGGCGGACTGGCTGCGCGCCGACGAGCTTCGCGCCAGCGAGCTCGCCCTCAAGCGCAGACTCCACGACGAGGCCCATGGGGAGGTGTTCGCTGCGCTCCCCGGGAGCGAGGGCTCTTGCGCCGAAGCAAGCGGGCTCGTCCACGACTGGCTGGCCCGCCACTTGCCTGAAGCGCTGTCGGAGTGGGACGACACGATCGCCCCACCGCTGGCCAGAGCCGGCCTCGCCATACAGGAGGACCTGTGCGTCATGGAGCAAGCCGACGGTGGCTGGCGTTTGACCGCGGGGTTGGTGGGCTTCCCGACCTACTGGGCGACTCGGCGACAAGCTCGGCCGACTCCAGGAGGACGTCCACGGACCCGTCCCCCATTATGAGCATGATCTTGCCACCCGGGTGTCGCGGTTCTTCGACCGGCTCTCCCCGGACCGGATCGTCTCACGCCGCAACTGGGGCTTCAGCGCCCACCCCCTCCTGTTCGCTCCCGACCAGAGCGCGCTTCGTCAGCCCGATGCCTTTCACCCCGACCACCTTTGGCTCCGCAGCGAGCGTCAGACACTGCGACGATTGCCCGCTACAGGGGCCATCCTGTTCACGATCCGCGTCCAGCTCGCACCATCGGCGGCGCTGACAAGGCTCCCTGACCTCGCCGCACGACTCCTCGAAGCGATCAAAGACTGGACTCCCGAACTCGTCGAGAGCCGGGGTGGGCGCTATGGCTGGATCGACGACGTCACCGCCTGGCTGGGCTCCATCAGTACTGGCTGAGTGCCAGTGGACCGCTCCGTTCCCGCAGTACCGAGCGGGTGGTCAGCGTCCCCGGCCCCGGCTGCTGTGAGCGGGGTTCTCGGGGGCGCCGGCGCTTTCGATGCCGGGGCCGGTGAGACTCGCGCCCTCGGACCTCTTCGGTCAGCAACACGCTCGATCGGGCCGCGCTAGACACGTTCGATGGACGATAGGCCGAAGCAGATCACTGGGTACTGCGAGCCGCTCTCACTCCGCGCCGGTGACCACATCAGCCTGAAGGCTTCGAGCCACAGCCCCGGTCCTGCGACCCTTGACATCGTCCGGATCAGCTGCGGTGACCGCACTCGCTATGGGCCGGGATTCTCCGAGACCGAAATCGACAGCAGCCTACCCGACCGGGTCGATCTCTCCGAAGCGGCCCTGATACCGGGGTCCTTTGCGAGCGTCGATCTCAAGGGGCTCACCGCCGCTCAAACATTGCAGCTCGAGTTCGCGCTCATGGCGACCAGGCCGTCCGAGTCGCAGCCGGTCGTCGTGCTGGAGGGAACCACGGGCACAGTGGTCGAAATCGCCCTCGACAGTGGCCACCTGATCGCCCGATCGAGCGTAGCTGAGCTGCGCCTTCGTTCTCGACCTATTGCCGGACGGAGGTGGTACCGCATCGAGCTCGACGTCGACCTCGAAACAGGAGCTATCACCGCTCTGGCTACGACAGCGCCAACAGTCTCACCGGGCCGTGACCTCCTCGAGGTCGATCCCGAGCCGACCATCGGCGACGGCTCAACCGGCCCAGTCGATCTCCAGACGATGTTGCTGGCTGCATCGCCAAGCGGTGGTCGCTTCGACGGGCGCATCTCGTCGCCGCGACTCGGCGTCGATGGTCTGGAGCTCAGCTGGGACTTCAGCTCGGACATCGGCGATCGGACCATCGCGGATCTGGGCGGCGTCGATCGCCCACTCGAGCTCCACCAGCTCCCCGCCCGCGCCGTAACCGGCCCCGCCTGGAACGGCACCGTGCATCGTTGGTGCGACGAGCCGACTCACTACGACGCGATCCATTTCCACAGCGACGACCTGTACGACGCCGGATGGCAGGAGACTGCGTCGTTGGATCTGCCTGCCGATCTGGCCAGCGGGATCTACGCGTTCCGTCTGCGCGGCGACGCCGGCGACGACCGAATCCCGTTCTTCGTGCGCCCGGCGATCGGTGCGCCGACCGCTGACATCGCGCTGCTGATGCCCTCTTGCACGTACATGGCCTACGCGAACCACCGGATGCTCTTCGAGGGGACCGATTTCGTCGAATCAAGGACGCGGCTCCGCCCCGAGCACGAGTACGTGAGGGACCATCCCGAGCTCGATCTTTCGACCTACGAGAAGCACTCCGACGGCAGCGGCGTCATGTTCAGCTCGAGACGTCGCCCGGTGCTCCAGCTGCGTCCTGGGGCAGACGGCTGGAACTTCACGCCTGACACAGTGATCAATGCCTTCCTCGATCACCTTGCCGTCGGGCATGACATCGTCACCGACGAAGACCTACATGCCGAGGGCGTCGACGCGCTCGCTCCGGACCGGGTGATCGTCAGCGGGTCGCATCCCGAGTACTGGTCCACGGTGATGCTCGACGGGCTCGAGCAGTGGCAGCGCGGCGGTGGAAGGCTGATCTACGCGGGGGGCAACGGGTTCTACTGGCGGGTCGCATTCAGCGACAGTTGGCCCGGTGCGATCGAGCTGCGTCGCGCCGAGGATGGGGTGCGGAATTGGCAGTGCGAGCCGGGCGAGAGCTACCACGCCTTCGGCGGCGAGTACGGCGGGCTGTGGCGGCGACTCGGCCGAGCACCGAACGAGCTCGTGGGGATCGGCTTCGCCGCCCAGGGATTCGACCGCGCCAGCTACTACGAGCGGACTGAGGCGAGCTATACCTCACGGGCCGCATGGATCTTCGACGGGGTACACGGAGAGCGGATCGGGACTTCGGGACTGGGCGGCGGGGCTGCTGGCCAGGAGGTCGACCGCTACGACACTCGCCTCGGATCGCCCGAGCACGCCATTGTCCTGGCATCTGCCACTGACTTCGGGCCGGACATGATCCGCACCAAGGAGGAGTTCGAGGCCGCCGTGACCTTCCCAACGCCCGACCCATACGTCCGGGCCGACATGACGTTCTTCGAGACCCCGAACGGGGGCGCGGTGTTCTCGGTCGGTTCGATCTCGTGGTTTGGCGCGCTGGCCCGAGACGGCTGGGACAACGACATAGCCCAGATCACTACCAACGTCGTGCGGCGATTCCTCGACCAGGCGCCGTTCGAGCTTCCGTGACCCCTCTTCGTCAGCCTGATCGGGATGGCTATCGAGAGCCGGGAGCCTGACGAGACCCTGATCCACAGCGATCACGGCACCCAGGGCCAGTTCACGTCAGGCCTATAGGAGCGTCGAGCCGCCGCTCGAGCTGCGCAGTGAGCGGCGGCGTTTTGCTGCCGTCATGCCGGTACCTCGGCCACGGGTCGAGCCTCGATGATCCCCGACCCCGCCAGCGCTTCGAGCCCCGACGCGTAGCTGGCGCGCTGGCGCTCGTCGATCAGTCCAGCCTCGATGGCCGCGTCGAGGGCGAGCTCGACGCTGTCGTGGTGTTCGAGTGACCGGACGACCTCGACGAGGCCGGTGGCCTTCACGAAGACGAGCCGACGGGAGTCGAAGTGGTAGGCCAGCGCCGAACGGCTCGGCCCGCAATGCGACCTTGGAACTGAGGCGATACGGGGCCTCAGGGTCGAAGCCTTCCGGGGAATCGGGCTGAGCGGAGATGGCTCAGTACACCCCGCACATGCCGTCGATGGAGATTTCCTCGACGAGGAGCTCCGCTTCGACGAGATCGTCCTGCGCGACGGCCTCTCGTGCGTCCTCGTCGCCGGCCACGACCTCCAGTGCTTCGACAGTGTCGGTCACCTCGATATGCATCGGTCTCGTCGTGGTCTGGCGGTCTGTTCGTGGTAATCGGCCTGCCCGCCCCCTCGCCGGCAGGCGTCACACGGGCGGTGGCGGTGCGACCGGGGTCTCGCCTGCTCGAGCTCGGCTGCGAATGTGGCCGGGCGGTTGTCGAGGTACAGGCGGGTGACCGGCTCGAGCTGGTGACGCTCGCCAGGATGAACGGGCCGTCCTCGCCGAGGAGACCTACTATGCGCCTGCCGTGTCACCATCCAGCAGCCCCAGGCTCTGAGCCATGACCGGCGTCGACCTGGCCATCGACTCGACGCGGTTGACCAAGTACTACCGCCGCCAACGCGGAGTCGAGGACGTGGATCTCGATGTGCGGTCAGGTGAGGTGTTCGGCTTTCTCGGACCGAACGGCGCGGGGAAGTCGACGACCATCCATTTGCTGGTAGGGCAATTCCGCCCGACATCAGGCTGCGGGAGGGTGCTCGGCCTCGACTGCTGGCGCGAGCGCGACGCGGTCCAGCGGCGCGTTCCTGCCCGGGGAGTTCGCCTTCTATGAGCGGCTGACTGGGGCCGAGATGTTCGACTACCTCGCAAAGCTACGAGGCGGGATATCACTGCGGCCATTGGCGGATCTGGTCGATCGGTTCGCTGTCGAGCTGGGTCGACCGATCCGGGACCTGTCCATGGGCAACCGGCAGAAGCTCGCGCTGGTACAGGCCCTCATGCACGAACCGGAGCTCATGATCCTCGACGAACCGACACTTGGTCTCGACCCGCTGCTACAACGCGAGTTCCAGAACCTGGCCCGCGAGATCCGTGACGAGGGCCGAACACTGTTTCTTTCCTCACACACCCTCTCCGAGGTGGAGCGGATGGCTGACCGGGTCGGGATCATTCGCGACGGCTCGCTTGTCGAGGTGGCCGAAGTGAGCCAGCTGAAGCAGATGGCGGTGCGCCGCGTCGACTTCGAGTTCGCGGTGCCGATCGAGCCGACGCGCTTGGAGAGAGTCGATGGTGTGCGCAAAGTCGACATCGACGGGCGAGCCGCCAGGGTCGAGGTGGAAGGGCCTCTCATCCAGTTGATGAAGGTCGCCGCCGACCACGAGATCGTCGACCTCCATGTCCGGGAGGCCGACCTCGAAGACATCTTCCTCGACTACTACCGCAGCGACACCCCACCAGCCGGAGAGAGCCGATGACGGCGGCGGTCGTGGCCCGAGGTCTCCAGGATTGCCGACGCGGGGTGATCGGCTACGGCATCGGCCTCGGGCTGATGATCGTCTGGGTCATGGCCCTCTACCCGAGCGTCGAGACCGAGCTCGCCGACTACGTCGAGGCCATGCCCGAGACCATGAAGTCGCTGTTCGGCATCGAGGACATCACCAGCCTGGCCGGATTCGTACACGCCGAGGTCTTCACCATCATGGGACCACTGGTCTTCCTCGCCTTCCGGCAGGGCGATCTCGATGCCGATCTGCTTCCCGGGGTACCCCAGCGTGGGCCGCTGCGTCCTCGTCGCGGCGCCGTCACATGGCGAGCGCGCATCGGCAGCCGCCGTGCGTGCGTTCGTGGACCATGACGCGTTCGGCGACGAGGATCAGCCCAGCGCCGACGATTGCGCCGCCGATGACATCGGTCGGCCAGTGGGCACCGAGGTAGACGCGGCTCAGGCCGACGGCGACGATCATCGATGCTTGGCCCCGCGCCGCGAACGCGTCGGACACCCGTTTGGGCACGTCCATCGCGACGTTCATGATGTGCGGGTAGTTGGACGGGAGCTCGTACAAGACGCCCTCGAAGCGGTGCTCAGTTCGATCCGTCACGCACGCTCCCCTTGGGCCCCGTGGGGTCGGGTTGGGTCACGCGGTCTGCCGGCTCTTGACCGACGCAGCTTGCGGTGGTTTGGGATCTCCGCCTGCACGGCGACCCCAGAGGACCTACCTCCATCACTGGCACAGCACGGTCCGTGCTGGCGACCTTCTACATCGTCATCACTTCCCTTCAGGACACACGAAGGTGCCCGATACTCGGTCGTGGCTGGTCAGGCGGCGTTTCGGTATTCGTTGATGAGTCCGTCGCAGCGGGTGGATCTGACGACGCGTAGCCGCGGCTGGGAAGCGGCCGCGGTTGATTGTTGGTTGCCCAGCGGGGGGCAATTGTCCGAGAGAGCGGTAGGTGTGGGTGCCAAAAACCCCGTCGTGAGTCTCTGACTAGCGACTTCGCGTCACGCAGCGATCAGTTCGGCGGTCCAGGGGCCGCGTGTACTTAGGGTTAAACTCGCCCCTCCGACACCAGGAACAGGGCGCAGCTATAGCGTCGGGGCTCGTTCGGCCGGGCGCTCGGCACCCTGGTAGAGGAGTTCGCGGAGTGCCACGCCGGCTCGCTGGTGGAACTCGACTGCGACGGGATCGAAGTCTCTTTGTGGTCGCGGGGTCAGCTCGAAGTGACCGTATGTGTCGGTTCCGCGGACGAGGGTGGCGAAGTCCCAGTCGACGAGGCGCTGCTTGGTTCGGGTCGGTATGTACTGCAGCGACAGACCGATGCGGCGGTCGTCGGTGGTGTTCGGTCCCGATCCGTGCGCGAGCCGCACGTTGTGCATGGACATCTGGCCGGGCTCGAGTGCCATCGAGGCGACCTCTCGCTCGGAGACCTCGATCTTGAGCTCCTGGCCCCGAGTCAGCATGTTGTCTGCGTGGTAGGTCTCGTCGTGGGAGAGGAGTTCCCGGTGGCTTCCGGGGAGAACCGACATTGCGCCGGCTGCCTCGGAAGCGGGCGAGAGTGCGATCCATGCGCTGACGAGCTCGTCGTTGTCGAGTCCCCAGTACTCGAGGTCTTGGTGCCAACCGACGTAGCTCGGCGAACCCGGCTCCTTGATCCAGAAGATCGAGTTCCAGCACAAGATGTCGGGGCCGATCAGGTCCTCGACTGCGTCGAGCAGGGTCTCGTGGCGCATAAGTTCGTCGATCCATGGCCACAACAGATGGCCGCCGGCACGCTGAGCGCCGCCGAGCGGGCCGCCGTTGCGGGCCTCGAAGGCCTCGAGCTTCGCCCGCGCCTCGGCCGCCTCGCTCTCGGTCAGAAGATCGACCGGCGCGATGTAGCCGCGGTCGCGGTAGTGGTCGACTTGGGCGGCGGTCAGGTGCTTCGGCATTGCATCCTTCTCTTTGCCTGCCGTGGCTGGCCGGTCTGGCTCGTCGCTGAAACTACTACTCGGGTCTGGACTCACCTCTAGCATCGCCTGCTAGACGACCGTGAGTCCTCGTATTGCACGACCGGGGGGAGGTTCGCATGGTCAGTGCCGATGAGAACCGACTCTTGACCGAGAGCGGACCGGGGACTCCGGGCGGTGACGTGCTTCGCCGGTACTGGCAGCCGGCGGCCCTCACGGAGGAACTCGGCGGCGACCGGCCGGTGGTCCCGGTTCGCTTGCTCGGCGAGGACCTCGTGCTGTTTCGCGACGACCGAGGCCGGCTGGGCATGATCGGGCGCCGATGCCCACACCGCGGCGTCGATCTGTCCTATGGCCGGGTCGAGGACGGCGGCCTGCGGTGCCCGTTCCACGGCTGGCTCTTCGATGTGACCGGGGCGTGTCTCGAGACACCGGCAGAGCCGCCGACGTCGACGTTCCACACCAGGGTGTGTCAGGTCCACTACCCGGTCACCGAGCGCAACGGCATCATGTGGGCGTACCTGGGCGAGGGCGATCCGCCGAAGCTTCCGGGGTTGGATTGCTTCGTGGCGCCGGGCCCGCAGGTGTTCGCGTTCAAGGGCATGTGGGGGTGCAACTGGCTGCAGGCCCACGAGGTCGGGATAGACCCGGCGCACGCGGCGTTCCTGCATCGCTTCCTTGGCGCTGAGGACGGCACGTACGGGCTGCAGTTCCGCGACACCATCGCGGACACCGACGTGACCGTCGCTGAGCTGATGAGGGAGGCCTCTGCGCCGGACATCACCATCGAGCCCACCCCGTTCGGGTTCCGGTTCCGGACGCTGCGCCGTTACCGGGACGAGTTCACCCACGTCCGGATCTCGAACTGCATCTTCCCCAACGCGATCACGATCGCGATGAGCCGGGAGATGAGCATCTTCCAGTGGCACGTGCCCGTCGACGATCACCACTGCTACTGGTATTCGATGTTCGTCAGCTACGGCGAACCCGTCGACGCCGAGGTGATGCGAGCCCAGCGCATCAGCCAGGTCACCCTGCCTGAGTACCGCCCGATCGCCGACCAGTCGAACAACTGGGGGTTCGATCCGGTCGAGCAGCGCGAGCGGACCTACACCGGCATGGGCGCCGACATCAATGTCCACGATCAGTGGGCTGTCGAGTCGCCCGGCCCGATCTTCGACCGCACCACCGAGCACCTCAGCCCGACCGACGCCGGCATCCGTACCCATCGCCGCATGTTCTTGGCTGCTCTGCGCCAGCCCGATGCGGACACGCTCATCGGTACGGCCGATCCAGGTGCGCTCCGCGGACCCGGCGCCATCGACGGCGTCACCACCGGCGACGACTTCGACGCCGCGTGGCGCGATCTCGAGACCAAACGACGCGAGGCCTCAGGGTGGGCCCCCGCGCTGGCGGACTGACCGATGCCCGACACCACGAAGCCCGAAGACCGCTGGGATGCGGACTGGGCCGACGCCGCGGCGGCAGTCGAGGATCAGGTCCGCGACAAGGGGCTGCGAAGCGTTCGGGTGTCGTTCGCCGATCAGCATGGGCTGTTGCACGGCAAGGTTCTTGACGCGGCGCACGTCCCGCAGGCGCTGTGCAACGGTGTCGCGTTTCCGGGTTCGCTGCTCACCAAGGACACCGGCGGTCAGTACGCGTTCCGCATCTGGGAGCCCGACGGCGGCCCGACGCTCGCCTCAGCCATAGGGGCGCGCGACATGGTCATGGTCCCGGACCCCACCACGTTCCGCGTGCTGCCGTGGCTCGACGGGACCGGGTGGCTGCTGAGTGACCTCTACAGCGTCGAGGGTGCTCCGATCGTGCTGTCGACGCGCCGGATCTGTACCGAAGCGCACCGCAAGCTGACCGAGCGCGGGATGCGGCTGCGCGCCGGACTGGAGATCGAGTTCCATCTCTACCGCCTCGACGAGCACTCCGGTGAACACCGGCGCATTCACCAGGGGTGGGACCTTCTGGCTGAGGACTATTCCGATCAGATCGAACCGCTGCTCGAGCCGATCCAACGCCACCTCACGGCGCTGGGCCTGCCGCCGCGCACCATCGAGACTGAGCTCGGGCCCAGCCGAGTCGAGCTCACCTTCGCACCCGCCGACGGCGTCGAGCTGGCAGATCAGGCGGTCCTGATCCGCGCCGCGGTGAAGCAGATCGCCAGGCGGCACGGCCTCCATGCGACGTTCATGTGCAGACCGGAACATGACGATGCATTCCCGAGCGGCTGGCACCTCCATCAGTCGGTCGCCGCTGTCGACGACGGCCGCAACCTGTTCGCGCCGACGGTGCCCGGCGAGACGCTCTCGGAGATGGCGAGGCACTACCTCGGCGGGCTCCTCGCCCACGCCGAGGAGTCCTGCCTGCTCACCACGCCGACCATCACCGGCTACAAGCGCTACCGGCCGCACAAGGTTGCTCCCGACCGGATCGTGTGGAGCCGCCAGCACCGCGGTGCCATGCTGCGAGTCATCGACGAGCCCCCGGGCCCCGCGACCAGGATCGAGAACCGCGCAGGCGACCCTGCGGCGAACCCCTACCTCTACCTCGCATCCCAGATCCTCTCGGGACTCGACGGCATCGACTCGAGGATCGAGGTGCCGCCGCCCAGCGAGATGCCCTACGAGGCCGAGGCCGGGCCCCTGTTGCCGCGCACCCTCGGCGATGCCATCGACGCGTTCGATCGCAGCGCCTTCTACCGCAACGCGCTCGGCGACGAGATCGTCGACTACCTCGTCACCCTCAAGCGGTCCGAGTGGTCACGGTTCAGCGGAACCGTGACCGACTGGGAACAGCGCGAGTACTACGACACCTTCTAGCCGAGGCGGGACGGTACCGAGGAGACAGTGAATGGAGTTCGAATTCCCGGCCGAGGCGGAGCAGTTTCGGAAAGAGCTGCGCGCGTTTATGGACGCCGAGCTGCCTGACTGGTGGAAAGGCCTGTTTCACGACGACGACCGCATCTATCCGTTCACCCGAGAGTTCTGCATGAAGCTGGCGGAGCGGGATTGGCTGACGATGTCGTGGCCGGTCTCCCATGGAGGCGTCGACGCCGACGTGTGGAGCCAGATGGTGGTGCGCGAGGAGATGTGGGCGGCCGGTGAGCCCCGCGGCCCGCAGTACATGAGCCTCAACTACATC
>LXNJ01001393.1_pt1 | contig 14511 bp, 13 predicted proteins | sample 809081 | NCBI WGS metagenome assembly LXNJ01 (sample SAMN04870510, study PRJNA318959) | sponge metagenome | biome: sponge; feature: marine sponge reef; material: water | host: Petrosia ficiformis | place: Greece: Milos, Mediterranean Sea | collected 2013-05-29 | depth 5-7 m
GAATCGCGTTTTATCGCCACTCCGAGTTATACCCCCCACCGAATCGCTTTCGGGCTTACGCCCTCAGCTCTTCGACTCCCCCTCAAGGGGGGAGTAATTGTTTGGCGCTCTGCAAGGTGAGGATGGTTTAACCCGACCCCAAAGGGGTCTTTTTCAACAGCCCCTTCTCAGTCGCGTTTTACCTTCGGCGGCTACTCAGGGTGAGGAAAGAAGCGTTGGCCGTTTGCGTGGGTCGCAGACAGGACTTTTTCAACAGCCTCAAGAACGGGTGTGTTTGAGCCCGCCTCCAAACTTTACGGGGGTTCAAGCCATCGGCTATGATAGCGAAAGTCGAAATCATCATCGTCGAGTTTTCGCCAGCGAACTTGAAAGGATAGTCCCAGATGAATCAATTGACGAACAATGGGGTGAAATACAACCTCGAAACCCGGGAGCATGATCTGTATGGGTTTGGCGTCGATGTTTATATGCTCGAGCAGGATGGCGCTCAGCCCAAAGAACCCATTGCGTTCATTCCCGGCAAAGATGAGAATGCCGCGACCATTCTGACGCAGCAATGGCTCAAAATCGCATTTCCGGCGGAATTGCCGAAAGGCAAGAAAAAATAGCGACGACGAACGGCAGGAAAGCCAATCGGGCAGCCTTTTCCCTGCTTGCCAACCGGGGGGACGCCTTGGAGTCGCCTCAAACCATCCAGACAGACCAGGCCCCATCCCCCACCGGACCCTTCGTTCAGGCGCGCCGCGTGGGGAACCTGTTGTTCATCGCCGGCCAGCGCGGCATCGACCCCGAATCGGGAGAACTCGTCGAGAAGACCATTGAGGCGCGCGCCAGGAGAACTTTCGAGAACCTGAAAGCCATTGCGGAGGCGGCGGGCGGGTCGCTCGCCACTTTTGTTTCCACCGTTGTCTACGTGAAGGACATGGATGCCCATCGCCCGACCATCAACCGGCTGTATGAGGAATACTTCGGGCCGAACCTTCCCACGCGCACCATTGTCGAAGTGAGCCGGTTGAACCAGGACGACATCGTGGAAATCGAGGCGGTGGTGATGATCCCGGGTGCTGAGGCTTAGCCTGCCGGCGTAGCGGGCGCAGGAAGCGGCTCCCACCATTTCGCCACACCGAGATCCTCCGCGATGACGCCGGCGGCGTTGTAGCCGGGCGCTCCGTTCAGGCCACCCCCCTGACAGCTCGAACTACACAGATAAAATCCCTCCAGAGGCGTCCGCATGCCGGAGAGCAGGGGATGGGGCCTGTTGATCCCCAACTGTTCGGGAATATACGCTCCCATGCGCACGCCGCCGCGGATCATGTTCTTGTTCCCGCGTTCCACGTCGAGCGGGGTGTAGAGCTTCGCCGCGCGCACGTTGTCCGGCGTGAGATTCGGAGCGTAGCCGCGCCACACGTCTACGAGGCGTTCGGTGTATTCCTCTTTTATTTCATCCCACTTCCGGGGGCCGCCGTCTTTGAGTTCGTAGGGCGCGCCCGGCCACCAGAAGGCGACGTGGCCGCCCGGGGGCGCATAGGAGGGGTCGTGCTGGCTGTTGCATGAGCCGTTGCCCATTGGACGCGAGGGGATGAGTCCGTTTCTGCGGTCTTCGGTGTTTTCAGCCATCTCTTCGCCGGAGTCCGCGCCGAAGATGATGTTGTAGGCCCGGCCCACGTCCGGGTCGAAGTTCTCTGCGGTATACCGCGGGATTTCGGCCAGGGCGAGATGCAGCGTGCTCAGAGAGTGGAAACCCCAGTCCCAGTTTCGCACCTTTTCGTTGACCTCATCGGGGAAGGCGTCTTCTCCCGCCATTTTGATGGATGCCGGCGCATTGAGGCTTGAAGCGACAAACTGCGTCGCCATCATCTTCTCGCCGCCATCGAGCATTACGCCCGTCGCGCGCCCGTTTTCCCGTATCACTTCCCGCACGTGGCTGTTTCTCAGGACAACGCCTCCGTTCTCGATGACGATGCGCTCGAGCGCCAGAGGAAGTTGCATCGCGCCTCCCACCGGAAGACCGAGCGTCGTGTGGGTGGAAAAGAGACTCGGGAGGAAAATGCCTGTACCCGGCGCGTTCTCGACCGTGATGGCGTGAGAGAACAAGAAGAACAAGGCCCGCATTTTGGGATGTTCGAAATGAGTTTCGATAGCCTCGAAAATCGACATTTTCGCAAAACTCAAGATCTCCCGTCCCGCATCGCTGTCCATCCGGGAGACGATTTCCTCCGGTGGCAGGGGCGGATGAAACAAAAAACTGCGCAGGAGCGGGGCGAGTTCCACGGCGAACCGCCGGTGGAGGTAGACGTAAGATTCGGCGTCTTTCTTGGAAAATTTCGAAATGGATGCCGCGCTTTTCTCGGCGTCACGGTGCAGGAGAATGGCCGTGCCGTCGCGATACAACGCGGCGTGCTGCACGTCCGGCGTGAGCCAGTTGAACCCGTATTTGTCCAATTCCAGGTCTTTGACGATTGGAAAATCATCCAGACCGATGAAGAAATTCGCGTGCATGTTCGATTGGTAGCCGGGCAGCAGGAATTCCTTGGTGCTCGAACCGCCGCCGATTTCGGGTTCGCAATCCAGAACGGCGACTTTGAGCCCCGCCCGAGCGAGATACGCCGCGCATACCAGGCCATTATGTCCCGCACCGATCACAACACCATCGAATTGCGCCATCGGATTATCTCCTCAAATGGTGGATAGAGTAATCTCAGCTTATCGAATCGGGGATGAAAGGGCAAAAAGGCGAACGAAAAACACCCCGCCGCAGGGGACCGCTGAAAACGCTTCGACAAGGGGCTGCTGAAAAAGGCCTCCTTGTCAGGGGATAAAGGCAACCCCCCCTACCCCCCCTTGACAGGGGGGCAAGAAAAAACAAAAACCCCTCTACCGGCGGCGGGCGTCGCCTTTTCATACCCCCCTGTCAAGGGGGGGTAGGGGGGGTTGGTTTTCGAGTCGAGAGAGGGCCAGCGGGGAGGGAGCAATTTCTCGGCCTGGGGTTTTGCTCGTCATTCCGGCGAAAGCCGGAATGACGGCGCGAGCCCGCATCGGTCGGGACTGAAACCGGAATGACGAAGGATAACTACGCACGTCCGGAGCGGACAGGCGCGGGGGCCTGTCCCTACTACCGATTCGTTCATCGGCGACCCGCGCGAAACCTCCTCCTCATCCTGAGTAGGCGCGCAAGCGCCGTATCGAAGGATGGGAGGGCCTCCCGACCGGCGCGGGGGCCGGGCGTCCGCGCATTTGCGCGCATTTGCTGTCCTCCCCCGAACCCCGAAGCGGTGTATCGTGCGCGCCGCGCGGGGGAGAACTCTCCCGCTTGCGGGCCGAGACGGAGGCGAGAGGAGGTTTTCTCATGGGATCGGGCATTCGAGAGAGGATAAGGGCGTCTGTCCGCGTTCTTCACCGCGTGATGCCGTTCGCCAAGTACCTGTTTCGGGCGAGGGCGGAGGCGTCGCCCCGCGTTCTTCACCCGGCCCGGGCCGCGGCGCTCATGGACGCGGGGGCAGGCAGAGAAATGGAAATAATCCAATTTCCCGTAAAATACGATAAATTCACGGGGTTTTTCGATAAATTCCTGGAAATTTACCGGATAGAACGAAAAATGATAATTCTTATTTATTCAAACGGTTACCGGGATAACATAAAGCAGGTAATGAGTAATTTATCGAAATGTATCGAATTAAAAAGTTTTTTCGCAGCCTCGCAATTGCCCGCAATTGCCCGCATTTCCCCGCGCGGCGAACCCGCCCGCCCGGGCCGCCCGACCCCGCGGCAGCGGGCGCCTGATTCATACGGGTGAGGCGTAGGCTAGCTCTCCTGTTTCTCTTTCTCGATCCGCTCTTGCTTCACGCGCGCGACCTCGTCCTTGACGTCGTCGATGACGTCTTTGCCCCAGAAGAGCTTTCCTTCCACAACGAACGTGGGGATGCCGTAAATACCCAGACTTTTCCCTTGCGCGCGCTGGCTGTGCAATGCGCCGATGTAGCGTTTCTCGGTGATGACGGCCTTGATTTCCTCGCCGTCCAAGCCGACATCCTCGGCGAGTCCTGCGATGACGTCCAGATCCTCCAGGTTCAGGTCGTCCTCCCAGCGGGCCTTATAGCAGCGATTCCGGAATTCCTTGAACTTTCCCTTGTCGCGGGCGTAATAGGTGGCCATGTGCAGGTTGGTGGTGCGGTAGTCGCCCCCCGCCACCCGGATGGGCACGTTGTACTTCTCGGCGAGAGGTTTGTGATTCGTCTCGTAACTTTCTTTTTTCTGCTCTGGCGAGTAGCCGGCGAACTCCTGGCCGGGTGGCCTCCCCTCCCAACTCACCCACTCCACGACGACGTCGGGGTCTTCTTCAATCACGGGCGTACCACCTACGGTGGCGACGTAACAAAAAGGTCATGTGTAATCCGAGTATTTCACCACTACGATTGGCTCTTTCAACTCGCTCATTGTGTTGTCTCCGTCTTGTTTTTGTCGAACTCTGCAATATCCGGTGAATATCAGAGTGGCAGCAATTTTTTGGTTTATACCACTTCGGCGCGGTCATGGTCGATGGCGTCATGCCCCCCGGGGTCGACCCACACTCCCATTTCCCGGAGTTCCGTCACGGCTTGTGCGATTTCCTCATCGTTTCCGTCGAATTCACATACCTGCCACCCGGATTGAGCATCCAGCTCACTCCTCATGATGTTGATGGAAAACGAGTATTTTCTGCCGAGCTCCCACAAAATGGGTTTCTGCACGAGATGACCCGGCACGGAGAGCACCAGCCGCTTGCATCCTTGTGGTATGGGAGTCGCGTTGATGCCGATCGGTCCCCCGTTTTCGAGCCTTTCAAGAAAACCACCGACGATTTCGGTGAGCTTGTCGTATTGCACCAGAAAAGCATCGTGCCCGTAGGTGGACTCCACAGTGTGCAACTCCACTTCATGCCTGAGTTTCTGGAGAATCTGGGCGATCTCCATACTTCTCTCCGGCGGGAAGAGCCAATCGGATATGAAGCATACGAGCAGGCATTTGGTTTTCAGCCGGGACAGCGACGCCTCGAGGCTCTCGAAGCCCAGAGAGGCATCATACAGGTCCATCATGCGGGAGATATACAAATACGAGTTCGCGTCGAAACGATCGACGAATTTGTCCCCCTGGTGATCGAGATAGCTCTCCACCTCGAAGCGCGAGGCGATATCGTCCAGCATTTTGTCCTTATCCCTGATCTCGCGGCCGAATTTCTCCCACATGATTCCTCGGCTCAGGTAGGTGATGTGGGCCAGCATGCGCGCCGCGCTAAGGCCCTTGCGTGGTCCTTCTCCGGCGGCGTAATCGCCGTCTTTCCACTCGCCGTCCGCCGTGATGGCCCTGCGGGCGATTTTGTCCCATGCGATACCCATCGGGTCCAGGCGCGCGGCTCCCGCGACCGGAATGACGGAATCGCAAAAATCACTGTAGCGCAGGCCCCATTCCAGGGTTTGCATACCGGCGAGCGAGCCGCCGATGACCGTTTTGAGGCGTTTGACGCCCAGATGGTCGAGAAGCAGTTTTTGGACGCGAACGGTATCTTCCACCGTGGTGACGGGAAAAGCGGTGTTGTAGGCTCTGCCCGTAGCGGGATTGATTGAAGCGGGCCCCGTGGTGCCTGAGCATCCCCCCAGGTTGTTGGAGGAGACGACGAAATAATTTCGGGTATCGATGGCCTTGCCGGGGCCAATCATCGGGTCCCACCATCCCGGGTGCGGATCGTCGGGGCTGTGGAAGCCGGCAGCGTGGGCGTCGCCCGTAAGCGCATGGATGACCAAAACGGCGTTATCGGCGCCGGGAGAGAGTTCTCCGTATGTTTCATAGGCAACCTGAACTTGTGGCAATGTTTCGCCGGAATCGGTCCGAAACGGCTCGGGAAGGGCTATAGTCCGCGTTTTCGTGAGGCCGACAGAACCGGGGTCCTGCGGGAAATTTTTTCGATTCATGGTTTGACGCGATTTCCTTATTTCCAAGACAAGAATATATACTGACTTGTAGCAAAATTATGTGTTTTGCACACGTTTGTTCAAGCGGGAGTTGAATTTACTTGTTTTTTTCTTGTCTGCCGCAAATGCGGTTGTTACATTTTTCATCGGCAAAATAAAATGCTTCAGGGAAACGGACTCAGAGAGAATCAACGGACAGGATATGAATTCTCCGCCGCTATTTGGTGTCTCAAATGATAGTTTGCCCGCGAGATAACAATGTTCGTCTCATCTGCCAACATGACCACGCCCGGGCCGCAGGTACCATAGCCAGAAATTGGAAAGGAATTGAATCGCTTCCCTCTCCGCCGGATGAACTTAGAGAGAAAGTTTTGTTCGCCGTTGACAACCATGACGTTGGATGGTGCCGCTCGGACGCCACGCCGAGATGGGATGAAATGACGAAACTGCCTTACAGTTTTTTCGGAATAACGGCGGACAAGGCGGTGGAGATATGGTCGGAGGGCATTGATGCCTGCGCGTCTTTTCATCCGTTTTCAGGTTGTCTGGTCAGCATTCACTTCTCTTCGCTCGCCGAAGGGGGGAGAAGGGGTGCCCCACTGGAAGTTTCTAGGGTGTTGAACGACTTCATTCATGCTGAATCGAAGCGGCAGAAAAAGCTGGACGTCCTCATTGAACCGGAGCATAAAGGTGCGATTGAAAATTCAGTGTCTTTGCTCAGAATTTGCGATACGTTATCCCTGTTGGCCTGCCGGGCGCCGGAAATCACACCGCCCGATGACGCCGTCCATCCCTTGACGCAAAGCGGTTTGAAAGTGAAAACCGCTAAGATGGACGATCTGGAAATATCCCCGTGGCCGTTTTCAAAGGACTCACTCAAGTTGCGAATGCCGGGATTGATCCTGCCGGGCGAGTATTTTGCGGATGAGAAAGAACTGTCCGAAGCGGTGCCCCTGGCGGAACCCATTGTATTTTCAAGCGTCCTTAGACCGATTATCGGAGATGCGCAGACTCAAGATGCGCAGTATTGAACCCATGGAGACGGAATGAAGAGCGAAGCTGCCGCTTTAGAGCTAAGCGTCGTCGCCGGTATTGTCTGGAACGAGGGGCGTATTCTCATCTGTCAGCGTCCGGCGGGCGGTCACATGCCGGGTTTTTGGGAGTTTCCCGGCGGCAAAATAGAAGATGGTGAGGAACCCTGTGAAGCCTTGCAACGGGAGATTCGCGAGGAACTAGGCATCGAAGTGCGCGTTGGCCGTCTTCATTGGGAAACCCGCCACCGCTATCCCGACAGAGATGTTCATCTTCGCTTTTATGATTGTGAGTGGAAAAGCGGGATGGCTGAGAATTTGGGAGTGGCGGGGCATGAATGGGTGAATCCTGCCTCATTGGGGGATTTTGATTTCCTGCCGGCGGATGCGCAGTTGATAGAATCTCTCATGGATGGCGAGGGAATAAATGATTCAGGCAAAGAGGTTAAGAATATTTCTGAGGCTGATTTAAGCGCCGCTTATGATACGTGCATGAAAATCGTAGTCGGCCACTACGAGAATTTTCCCGTCGCCTCGAAGTTGCTGCCGAAGAAGATAAGGCCGCACGTGGCTGCGGTCTACGCATTCGCCAGAGGCGCCGATGATATCGCGGATACTACCAGACCCATTGATGAGCGCCTTGCTCGCCTGGATGTATGGGAAGAGAAGCTGTTATTGGCTGAAAAAGGTGTCGCGGAATCAGACGTTTTCATAGCGCTCTCCCACACGATTCAACAATTCGGATTGCCTTTGAAACCATTTCTGGATCTGCTCTCGGCGTTCAAACAAGACGTCACAGTTCTCCGGTACCCGAACTATGAAGCCTTGCTCGATTATTGCCGCCGATCGGCGAATCCCGTCGGAAGAATCGTTCTCATGCTGCACGGAGTACGTGATGAAGAGGCCCTTCTCGCGTCGGATGCCATCTGCACGGCCTTGCAGATTGCGAATCATTTGCAAGACGTGAAAGAAGACGCCGAACGCGGCATCGTTTACTTGCCTCAGGATGAGATGAAACGATTCGCCGTCTCAGAAGAAGATTTGCTCGTAGATGTGGCGACGCCTCAACTGCGCGCGTTCCTGGTCTTTCAGATAAAGAGGACAAAGCGCCTCTTCAAGAAGGGCCTGCCTCTTCTGTACAGTACCCGCGGCGCATTGGGCCGTGAACTTCGTGCGATTTGGCGTGGTGGCGTCGCGGCGCTGGACTCGGTTTCCCGTGAGAATTGGGATGTTTGCGCAGGCTCGCCGCTATTGAATGGCCGGGATAAGGCCAGGTCGCTGCTAGCTGCGTTTCGCCCGGTCTATCGACTGGAATCCAAAGTGGATCGGCATGCCGAAGAGGAATTGAACCGTGCATACTGCCGCTGGTTCATTCGGGCGAGCCGGTCGAATTTTTATCTCTCTTTTTTCAGTCTGCCTACGGAGAAAAGACGCGCCATCATGGCGGTTTACGGGTATTGTCGTATGGCCGACGATATCGCCGATGAACCAGGCGAGATATCCGGTAAAAGAGCCTCGTTGCGCGAATGGAAAGAGGCGTTGAATCAATTGAGCGATGAGAGCCCACCTCACCCGATAATCGGGGAACTCACTTGGGCGTCGCGAAAATTCGACTTGCCGCCGGAGCATTTCCGGGCGATCTGTGACGGTGTGGCGATGGATTTGGAGGAAAGACGATTTGAAAATTTATCGGACCTTGAAGACTATTGTGACAAAGTGGCGTCCGCAGTAGGGCTGGCATGCTTGGGAATTTTTGGGGCGAAATCGGAATTTGCGAAAGAATACGCTGTTTGTCTGGGACGAGCGCTACAGTTGACGAACATTTTGAGAGATGTTTGGGAAGATGCCGAGGCGGGGCGTATTTATATTCCGAGAAATGAAATGGAAAAATATGGAGTATCCGTCTCCGATTTGAAAGACAAAAATGATACTTCTCAGGTTTTGAGCCTTCTTCGGTTCTTGGCGCATCAGGCGCGTAGATATTATGAGCGGGCGAATGAAGCCTTGCGCCATGAGAAAAAAGAGAACCTTCTTCCCGCGAGAATCATGGGCCGGATTTATCGGAGACTTCTGAGTGAGATGGAGAAGAATCAATTTCGGCACATGGAATATCGCCCCTCTTTGAAGTCCAGGGAAAAACTACTAGAAGCGCTTCGCTGTTTTCTGGAAGCGTAAATGTCTGAGCTTGGCGGATTCGAGAGGCCGGTTATCATCGTCGGAGCCGGCGCGGCGGGCCTGTCCGCCGCCTTGCGCCTTGCCGAGTCGAGCGTCAAAGTCGTCGTGCTCGAGGCGGGGAAGCTTCTCGGCGGCCGGGCGCGCAGTTTCATGCACTCATCCACGGGGCTGGAGTTGGACTGGGGCCCGCATTTGTTCATGGCCGCCAACCCTGCGCTGCGCTCATTGTTTGAAAGAGTAGGCGCCGCTAATGATGTTTTGTTCTCACCCTCCCTGGAGGTGAGCTATCGGTTTCAGGGAGTGGATTCGACCAGACGCACGCAACTGTCATTTCCGGAGGGTGGAGGGGTTTTGGCGCAACTCCGGGGCTTGCTTAAATGGCGAGGCCCCCGGTTATGGGCGAAATTGAATCTTCTGATAGGTCTGTCAAAGATTATTTCCAATACGAATGATGAATACCCGAATGAATCCATGAGTGAAATGCTGGGGCGACTGGGCCAGAAGGATGAAACGGTGCGCTGGTTTTGGGAGCCGTTCGCGCGCGCGGTGTTGAACTTGCCATTGGAGGAGGGGAGTGCGGCATTGTTCAAGGCAGTGATTCGGGAAGCCTTCTCCGATGGGCCGAAAGGAGCCGCCCTGGGAGTCCCGACGAAGGCATTGGGTACTTTGTGGGCGAACAGAGCGGCTGAACGCATCCGGCACCTCGGCGGAGAAGTGAGGCTTCAGCAGTCCGCAGTCGGTCTCGAAGTCCATGATTCGATAATCAAAGGTGTGATTTTGAAAGAGCGCGAGACCTTGGGTGCTGCCGCAGTCATTTCCGCTGTGCCGCCCGACGCACTTGGCAGACTGCTGGGTGGAGAACTCGGTGAACGGGCGCCTTTCTCGAATCTGGGAAAATTGCGCCCGGGGCCTATTGCCAGCGCATATTGCTGGCTTGAAGAACCGGATGAGGGGCCTCCTTTCGAAGCGATTGTTAATGAGGAGTGGGACTGGCTGTTTCGTCCAGAGGCAAGTGGAAAAGACGTGAGGAATCTTGTGTGTCTGTTGGCCGGAGCGGAGGATTCCATCGCATCCGCAGAGAAGTCGACCATCGAGTCGTCTGCACGTGATTGTCTGAAACGCATGATTCCCCTTAGCCGTATTCGGGATGTTTTGGTGGTGCGGGAGCGTGCGGCCACCTGGGCGAACGGAGTGGCGGAGCAAAGGTACCGGATAGATACGAAAACTCCGATAGAAGGTTTTTTTCTGGCTGGAGACTGGACTCGCACGGGCCTGCCGGCCACCGTGGAGGGTGCGGTAAGAAGCGGGGAAAATGCCGCACAGGCGATATTAAAGTATACCGAGGCCTGTGAGTAGCATTTACCCGATAAGATGTACGATGATAAGGAGGAAAGTTATTCTTCTTGTTTGGTTACATTCGCCGCCTGAAGTCCTTTAGGACCTTGGGTGATCTCGAATGTGACCTTTTCACCTTCTTTCAGTGATTTGAATCCATCCGCAACAATGGCGGAAAAGTGAACGAAGATGTCGTCGCCATCTTCCCGAGAAATGAAGCCATACCCTTTTTTGTCGCTAAACCACTTAACTGTTCCTTCTGGCACCTACAATCCTCCCGCGCGGAGACCCCTCAAGAGGTCGAGGATATCATGCCCAGCCCCTGCCTGGGCTCTGATTCACAGGGAAATGTAGCTTCCCCCCATCTTGGCGAACGAGATACAGTATAACATGCGTTGTTGAGAGAATTGTGTCAAGCAAAAAATTTTCATTATTCCGCGCGGACGTCTTTTACAGCTACATAACCGTCGGGATTGATGACGGCGTCGATGACCCAGGGTCTATCGGATGAAAATGCGCGCTTTAGTGCATCTTTCAACTCTTCTTCAGAAGAAACTCTCTCGCCCTCACAACCCAGTCCTTTCGCCACGGATGAATAGTCGGTATCGCGAAACTCGGTGCCAAGACGCGGGAAAGAGCGGTTGTCCTGCTTGATTTTGATCAGGTTCAGGTAGCGGTCGTTGAATACGACGGTGACGAAGGGGATATTTTCTCGAACGGCGACTTCCATGTCGCCAATCCGCATGAGAAAACCTCCATCGCCGGTGAGGCAGACAACAGGCGTGCCCGGCTCGGTTAATTTGGCGGCCATGGCGGCTGGCGTTGCAACAGCCATCGAACCCAACCCGCTGGAGGTCAGATAACCCAGAGGGCGCCTCGTCTCCCATATGTCGTTGGCGAGTACTTTATGGCTTCCCGCATCAGCAGTCATGATGCCGTTGTCGGGGAGGCATTCCCGCGCAATCCGAATGACGGCGCCGGGCATCAAGCCTTCTCCGGTAGGGAACAAGGCGGATTGCCTCATTTTCTTATAGGAGTCCATCTCCTCGGTGTTCCAGGCATGGTTGGAGGTGACGGAGGAGCTCAACTCTCTAAGGATATCGGCGAGATGAGCGACGACTTCTATTTCTGGCCGAATTAAATCATCGAGATGCGGCACTTCATCCAAATTGATCACTTTCTGGGGGTATCCCCAATTTCCGGGGGCGAACACTTCCACCGTGTCGAAGCCCACCAGAATGAACAGGTCCGACTTGTCTATCAATTCTCGCTCAGAGGGTGCGCCCCGGAAGGTGCCCATGGCGAGAGGATGGTTTTCCGGCAATATGCCCTTAGCTGACGGTGCGGCGAGTACGGGCGCTCCGAGTTTTTCGGTGAAAGATACGAATTCCTTTTCTGCTTCTCTTCCCGAGCGGTTTACCTGAAGGCCTGCTATCACTATCGGGTTTTTTGCCTCCGCGATTGCGTCGAGAGTTGTGACGATACCAGGGTGAGCCGAGCCGGTGCGGCGGATAAATTTTTGAGGGGCCTCCTGAGGGGGGAAATCGGTTTCTTCAGCGCTCGCCAGCATGACGTCGTAGGGAAGGTCTACATGCACGGGACCAGGCCTTCCCTCTACGGCCAAGGCCAGTGCGCGCCTGATGGCTACCGCGGCGTTGTCCTTTGCGAGCTTGATGGTGGCTTTCGTGATAGGGCGCAGCAACCGATCCTGGTCGAGTTTTTGCCGACCCTCACGGTGGAACTGCTCATCTGAAAAGCGGTCGGTCAAAATGAGGCAGGGTGCGCGTTCGAGATAATTGTTCGCCACGCCGTGAAGGACGGCAGCCGCCCCCGGCCCGACGCCCGTACTCACGACTCCCGGTCGTCCCGTCATGATGCCGTATGTGCCCGCCTTCACGGCCGCACTGCTCTCGTTGCTGCAAAGGATGTAGCGAATGTTCCGCTTTCTCGCAGCCTCAATAAGTTCGACGGAACTTAAACTTCCAGGAACCCCGAAAATGAATTCGATGCCCGCGTCTTTAAGGACTTCCGCTACCACATCGGCGTACGTAGACATGCGACTACTCCCGGCGAGCGTGAATTGTCGTTAAGTTCGAATGATAATACCATATTTCAAATGCTGGGATAGAGGAAGATGCTCACTAACCGGGGAGTGGAATTTTGTCGCTGAGTGACTCGCAATTAGAAGCCGTTTGTCATTTATTGAATGATGGTTCACCGAGGGTGATGTCGGCCTTGGAACGTCAGGTTTCGGAATTCTCGGCCGATGAACAAAAAAGACTCCTGGGCATACTGAAAAAACGTGATGCGGGTCATGTGATACTGCCGCCATCGCTCATGGAATTCCATTACGGGCAAATCGAAACTGCTTTTTCGGATTGGTCTCTTTCTTCGGTGGAAGATGTGAATTTGGAAGACGCGTGCTTCTTGTTGGCGTCTTTCGGCCATCCGCTCGAAAACATGGAGATAAAAAAAGACGAACTGCTGAACATGGAAAATCATTTACGGAGGCGATTGAAAGGAATAACAAAAGCCGACGCCATTGTCGACGAATTCGTGGAGTATCTACACGGGGAGCTTCGCTTCGATGGCGCTCGGGATAATTATTATGATGCGCAGAACAGTTTCTTGAATCGCGTACTGGCGCGCAGGCTCGGAATCCCCATATCGCTTTCCGTATTGTATTTGATTCTTGCCGCTCGATTGGGGCTTCCCTTTCACGGAGTTGGAATGCCGGGACATTTTATCGTGAAATATCAAGGTGATGAGCAACCCGTATTTTTGGATCCCTTCGACAGGGGGAAGCGCTTGAGCGTCGGGGATTGCGCGGCGATTGTGCGGAGCCTTGGGTATCATTTCGATATGCGGTTTTTACAGGAAACCCCTCCTCGCCGTATCGTGGAGAGAATGATCAACAATCTGCTTGGAATTTATAAGCGCGACGAAGAAGATGAAAAAGCGACCTGCCTGCTTCGTTGTCGGGAACTGGTGCAACGAATCTAACTATATTGTTGAGGGAAAAGGGTATGGACTACTTTGAGTTGGCAGAAAATCTGGTGTTCGGAAGCCAGCCGGGGCGGAAGGATCTGGAGCATCTGGCGGATAATGGGATAAAAACCCTGGTCAATTTGCGTTTCGCCGATGAGGAAGAACCGGAGTTGCCGCCCGATGCGGAGCGGGAGGCGGCCCAAGAGTTAGGAATGAACTTTGTGAACATTCCCGTGAACGCCGCAAACATGAATGATGCCTTATCGGGACAAATCCATGAAGCGCTCCGTGAGGCCAGGAAAGACGGTCCGGTATACGTTCACTGAAAAGGTGTGGGGCGAGCCGGGATTTGCTCGCTTGTTCATCTGGCCGAAGAAGAAGGCCTGAGCGGAGACGAGATGCTACAAAAAGCCCAAGATATGGACTTTGACTGGGCTGCTTCCTCCATCGGCGGGTATTTCGAGGAATATGCCAACCGGAGAAAGAAAATCCGCGAATCGTAGAAAGTATCGAATCCACATGAAAAAGAGGGGAGAAAACGACTCCCCTCTTTTTTGGGTCTATATCTATTCGTCCGTCACGCATCCTTCTGATGCGGAAGATACGCACTTGGCGTACTTGTAGAGTGTACCTTTCGTGAATTTTATAGGGGGTGCATTCCAGTTCTGCCGTCGCCGCTCTATCTCTTCCTCGGGCACCTTGAGTTCCATGATGCGGTTCTGGGCATCAATCAAAACAATATCGTCGTCTTCAACGAGAGCTAGCAGACCGCCAGTTTGGGCTTCGGGCGTAACGTGTCCGACGACGAAACCATGCGTGCCACCCGAGAATCTGCCGTCCGTGATGAGGGCCAAGTCGTTCCCGAGTCCGGCCCCCATGATCGCAGATGTAACCGTCAGCATCTCCCGCATTCCGGGGCCGCCCTTGGGACCTTCGTAGCGGATGATGACGACGTCTCCTTTTTGAATTCTGTTCTCTTCCAGTCCTTTGAGAGCGTCTTCCTCGGAATCGAAGCAGCGCGCAGGGCCCTCGTAGCG
>LXNJ01001394.1_pt1 | contig 14510 bp, 12 predicted proteins | sample 809081 | NCBI WGS metagenome assembly LXNJ01 (sample SAMN04870510, study PRJNA318959) | sponge metagenome | biome: sponge; feature: marine sponge reef; material: water | host: Petrosia ficiformis | place: Greece: Milos, Mediterranean Sea | collected 2013-05-29 | depth 5-7 m
CGCCAGCTTGTCGTATCCGGGTTCCTCGTAGATCCACGGGAAGTCCGTGGCCCACATGAGCCGGTCGGCCCCGAAGGTCCCCAGAAGGCTCCTGTGCCACCCCGCCAGATCCGGATAGGGGTAGGGATCCTTGCTGAAGGCATAGTGTCCAGACAGCTTCATCGTCACGTTTTCATAGGTGCTCAGCCGGTGGGTGGTGTGGAAAGCCGGATTATAGGGCACGATGTCGATTTGCGGCCGGCCCCACTTGTCGTGCCTCCCCTTGCCTTCACCGGGACAGACGCCCAGGTGGTTGAGCACGACGCGGACCTGGGGAAAGGCGTCGACGAGATAGGCGATCAAATGGGCGTCCGCGGCCCGTACGTACAGCCAGAGCACAAGGTCCTTTTCCGCGGCGTGTTTCCAGATCGGGTAGGTCCTGAAGGTGCGGACGTCCACGGCTTCGAAGGGATCGCGCGGTCCGCCGACCATACCCAGGCGGAACCCCACGATGCCCGTTCCATCGGTCAGGCGGTCCATGTGTTCCTGCGGTGCGGCGTAGGCTTCTTCCGGGATGAGTCCGATGCCGAGGAACCGGTCGGGACAGGTCCTGAGACAGTGGAGTACGTAGGCGTGATGGGCGGGCGTCGCGCCACCCATCTGAACGAGCATGGCCTGGTCGATGTCGCTGGCGGCCATGTGGGTCATCAGCTTCTCGACCGTCTCTTCCCGTTCCGGCGGCGTGTTGTCGCCGGTTTCTCGCGGAAACTCGCGGGTCACCTTGGCGAATACGTGGCCATGGGCATCGATGCGCGGCATTCGGCTTCCTGTCTATGACTTCCCGAATAGCCGGAGCCGGTCCGGCGTATTCAATGATGGGGCGATGGAAGCGTACCGGCCGGGGTCAATCTTGCCCGGCGTGCGTTTTTCGTAGGTGAGGATGATCGACTTCCGCGGGATACCTGCATGGTTTTCCATGGCCACGTGCCAGCCGTAGGTATTGAACATGATGGCCGTGCCCGCCCTGCCCGGGAACCGTTTGTGACCCGGCATGGCCTCCAGGTTCCTGACGCGGGGATAAGGACCCGCGCCGGGCCGGTGGCTTCCGGGTACGTAAGCGAATTCACCGCCGCCGCGCTCGACGTCGTTCACGTAGACCTGCACCTTGATATGGAGGGGATGATCGGGCGGAACGTCAGGGTGCCAACCCGTATATCCCAGGGGCCACAGCGGCGCCGTTCTGACCTGTTCGCCGATGAAGATCGCGTCGTCCCCGGTAAAGGCCTTCACGTATGCGAAGTAACGCGGCTGGTCGAGGATGTCGATGAAGACCTCATCCTTTTCCAGCACATTCGGGATGTCGTAGTAGGTTGCCGCGAGTTCGCCCCGGGCAACCTTTTTCAACCAGTCCTCTTTACAGGCGGCGGCCCAGTGATCGAAGGCGCCCTGAAGGCGGTCCAGCATATCACCCTGGATCGCGTCCTCGAAAACGAGATACCCCTGCTCATCCCACTGTTGCCATTCCGCTGGCGAGGGACCGGAAACCACGGTCATTCGGGTCTTCTTTCTTCTCGATTCAGATGGTGGCCCTGGTATAGTCCGAAATCAACAGCAAGGGCTCGCCGATGTCAAGCGCGACGGTGGCAGCCCATTCCATTTCGTCCTTGCACCGGCCTTACTCCCCGTTCTATCTTCTGCCATGAAACAACCGGTCACGAAACCGGTCACGAAGGGAGAATCGCTTGAAGGTCGAGACCGTGGAACCCCTTGCGATCCCCGAGTTGAAAGTCATTCGTTTCGGACGCTTCAGGGATGACAGGGGGTATTTCACCGAAACCTACCGGCTGGGTGATCTGGATCAGCACGCTGAAACGGGATTTCTCCGCGACGTCCGGTTTCTTCAGATCAACGAGAGTTACTCGCGGGCCGGCGTGATACGTGGTCTCCATTTCCAGTGGAATCCCCACATGGGCAAGCTGGTTCGGGCCGTGCGGGGACGTGTCGTGGACCTGGCGCTGGATATCCGGTTGCGTTCTCCCACATTGGGCAGGATCGTTGCCAGGGATATTTCGGACGAGCCCGGGGCCGATTACGGCGAGTGGATCTGGGTGCCGCCGGGATTCGCCCACGGATTCTTCTGCACGACCGACAGCACCCTGGAGTATCTGTGCAGCGGGGAGTACAGTCCGGGTAACGAGGCCGGCATCTCGCCGCTGGCCCCTGACCTGGACTGGTCGCTTTGCGACCGCGAGTTAAAGCGCGCGTTCGACGAGCTTGCCGCGGGTGAGCTTGCCGCAGGAAAGGCTGCCGCGGGAAGGGCTGCCGCGGGAAGGGCTGCTGCGGGAGAAGCCATCCTGTCGGTAAAGGACCGAAACGCTCTTTCCTTGAACGAGTGGCTTGCGGATGATCGTTCCGCGAACTTTCAGTATTAATCTACGCAGAATATCTGCTTCCTGGAGGAATATACATGTCGTCGGATCAACCGTCTCTGTGGTCAGACATCCGCGGACTCGTGTACTTCGGCTGGATCGTCGCGGCTACACGCCTGCTGCTGGACTTCGTCGCGCCTGAACTGTCGATGTACATCGGGGTCTACTTTCTGATGCCCCTGGCCTACCTGTACTACGGCCTGAAGGGTCGGTGGGACCATCTGCCCTGGCGGCGGGTGGCGTTGTCATTGATCGTCGTGGTTTTCTTCGTCTGGTTTATTCCTAACCTGGTTTCGTACAGCACCGCGTTTTTCGTCGGGCTGGAGCACGGTAGATTCTCGCCGGAAAACTCCGGTAGAATGTTCGGCCATCACGGACCGCTCATGACGATATTGAACGGCGGTATGGTTGCGGGGGGCACGTTCCTCGCGGGTTCGGTCTGGAGTGTCGCGTTGGGCACACTGTTCATCTGGCTGCCGGGAGCGATGCGCAGGCGCCAGGCCAGGGCCGGTTGACCGGCCGCTGTGGCATCGAAGCGGTGGGGATGTCACGTACCGCGGGAAGGTGAAACGCATCACGGTCGGCGGAAGCCGGCCGCGGTCTTGACGGGACGTCAGAAACCGATGTCCCGCAGGTACGCCAGCGTCCGTCTCGCGATGGGCAGCGGTTTGTCGAATGGCGCGGGATACATGTCCTGCTCCACGATGGCGTAACCGTCGTAGTCGATACGCTTCAGTAATCGAAGCAGGGCCGGAAAGTCGACCAGGCCCGCCGAGGGTTCGCAGAACAGGTCCATGGCCACCGCCTCGGCAAAAGGGATGTCCTCGGCTTCCACCTTCTGCTGTTTCTCCGGATCCACGCTCTTGAGATGGAGGTAGGGAATCCGGTCCTGGTGTCTGTCCATGAAGGCTACCGGATCGCCCCCGCGGTAGGCGTGGTGTCCGACGTCGAAGCACAGCGACACCCGTCCGGGGTCGGTGTCCGCCAGGAAACGCTCGATCTGTTCCTCGTATTCGACGTGGGTCTCGGCGTGGGGGTGGAACACGAGCTGGAGACCGAAGGAGTCGTGGGCGAGCCCGGCGACGCGGTGGGTCGTGTCGACGAGCCGGCGCCAATTGTCGTCGTCCAGGCTTCTTGGCTCGATCATTTCGCCGGTGAACAGATCCGAGTAGGTACCGTCGATCAGCACGAGAAAGCCCGCGCCGGTGGCCGCCAGCAGTTCGCCCGCGCCGATCACCTGGTGCTCCAGGTCGGGCCACCGGGCCGGATCTTCCAGGTTACCCATGGCGAAGGCGCTGGTGACCTTCAGGCCGCGCGCATCCAGTTCCCGCCGGAGCGCGTCGATATCCGTGGGCAGGTAGCCGTAGGGCCCCAGTTCGATCCACGCGTAGCCGGCCTCGGCGACCTCGTCCATGAAGCGCTGCCACGGGGTTTGTCTCGGATCGTCCGGAAACCAGACGCCCCAGGAATCCGGCGCGCTGCCTATGCGGATGTTCACGGCATCCTCCTCTAGTAGTGAAACCGCTGGCTCGTGCGGCGTTCGGCCTCGTACCCCTCGCGCAGCTTCCGCGTCATGGGATCATTGGTGGCCTCGGCGGAAGCGATGTCCCACCACACGTCCGATGGCGGCAGGTAGCGGTGTTTCTCGGTCTCGCACACGATCGCGCAGGCACGCGTTTCCGAGCGGGCTTCCCGGAGAGCCTGGCCGAGTTCGCCGGGCGTCTTTACGTGCCAGGCCCGTGCGCCCAGGCTTTCGGCATTGGCCGCGAAATCGATCTCCAGGTAATCCCCTTCAAGGCGGTCCGAATCGGTGTCCCGCCCCCGGAACTCGTTGCCGAATGACCGGCCGGCCCGGGCCATCTGCAGGGCCCGGATGATCTGGTAACCGTGGTTCTCCGAGATGACTACGGTCACCTTCAGGCCTTCCTGCATGGCGGTCATCAGTTCGGTGGGATTCATCAGGTAGGTCCCGTCGCCGATGTACACGTAGACCTCGCCGTGTTTCCCGGCCATGCGGGTACCCAATCCTGCCGGGAGCTCCCAGCCCATGCAGGAATACCCAAATTCCAGGTAGCAGGACGCCCCTCCCGACACGTCCCAGAGCCGGTGCAGGTCGCCCGGCGGACTCCCCGCGGCGGCGATGACGCAATCGCCGTCCCGGGCCTCTTCATTGAGCGTCTTAATCAGTTGGGCCTGGCTCATGGCCTCGCCGGGGTGATCGACGTATACTTCCTCCTGAAGGGACCGCTGGTAGGCGTCCATCAGGCGTCCGATTTCCTCCCTGTACGCCTCGTCGGGCCGGATGCCGGCTTCCCGGGCGGCTGCGGTAAGCGAAGTCAGCGCTTCCCGGGCGTCGGCCGTGACCGGAAGAGCGCCCTGCTTGTAGGCGTCATGCCCGGCCACGTTGATGCCGATAAACCGGACGCCGGGATGATGGAAGGCCGACTGCGATCCCGTGGAAAAGTCGGTCAGTCGCGTACCGACCGCGATGATCAGGTCGGCCTCCGCGGCGATCCTGGCGCCCGCGGGCGTGCCGGTCACCCCGAATCCGCCGATGGACCAGTCCGACGATTCGCGCATGGCGCCCTTGCCGCCGAAGGTCTCGCCCACGGGGATCCCACAGGTCCCTGCGAACTCCGCGAGGGCGTCCCAGGCTTCCGAGTAGTGGACGCCGCCGCCCGCGACGATCATCGGCCGCTTCGCCCCTTTGAGCATCTCGATCGCCTCCGCGATACGTGCCTCTGTCGGCGGCCTGCGCTCGACGCGCCAGGTGCGTTTTTCGAAGAAATGGACAGGGTAGTCGCAGGCGTGGGCCTGCACGTCCTGGGGCAGCGAGATCGTCACGGCGCCCGTGTCCGCCGGATCGGTGAGCACCCGCATGGCTTCCGGCAGGGCGGTAAGCAGTTGTTCGGGCCGGTTGATCCGGTCGAAGAACCGGCTGATCGGACGGAAGCAGTCGTTGACGCTGACTTCGGCGGACACCGGGTGCTCGAGTTGCTGCAGCACGGGGCCCTGGTGCCGGGTGACGTAGTAATCAGACGGCAGCAGGAGCACGGGCAGACGGTTGATCGTGGCCGTGGCCGCGCCCGAGACCATGTTCGTGGATCCCGGTCCGATCGAAGCCGTGCACGCGATGGTGGCCAGGCGGTGGTTCGCCTTGGCGTATCCCGAGGCGGTGTGCACCATGGATTGTTCGTTGCAGGGCTGATGGTAGGTCAGATCCTGTCCGTATTCGAAAAGCGCCTGGCCCAGCCCTGCCACGTTGCCATGGCCGAATATCCCGAAAATGGCGGGGATGAAACGACGCTCCATCCCGTCCCGCTCGCTGTACTGCACCGAGAGATACTTGACCACCGCCTGCGCCGTGGTCAGGCGGATCTTGTCGTGGGGAAATGCCATGGTCTGCTCCTTCGTTTGGAAACCTGATTCCGGTCGATTCGGGACGGCACGGCCGGACTGATTTCAGTCGATGGCCTGGCGCCGGAGTCGATGGCCTGGCGCCGGATGATTCAGTCGATTTCCCCCACCGTTTCCCAGCGGTCGGACGACCAGGAACGTTCCACCGCGGCCAGCACTTCGGCCACGGCCCGGGCTTCATTGAAACCGGGTTCGCCCTGCGCGCCCTCGGCGATGGACTGGAGAAAGTGATACGTTTCCAGGACTTTCAGATCGTCGTAACCGAGTCCCAGGGCGGGACCGGGATTGAAGTGCCTGTGGCCGGGATAGGCGGGACCGCTCTGCAGGGTGACAAACCCGTCGTGCGGACCGTCGACCGTGTACAACTGCAATTCGTTCATGCGTTCGAAATCCCATCTCGCCGCACCTTTCGTACCATGAATCTCGAAAGCCATCTGGCAATGGGTGCCCTGGATCACGCGGCAGACTTCAAACGTACCCCGGGCGCCGTTTGTAAACTCCACGAGCGCCCCGGCGTAATCTTCGTTGGTCACGGGTTCGCGCTTTCCACCGGTTCCGACGGAGAAATGGGTGCCCTCGCCGGCCGGTGCCACGGGGCGGTCTTCGACGAACAGTGCCTTCTGGCCGATCACGCGTCTTATGGGTCCCGCGAGCATGTGGGACATGTCGGTGACGTGGGACATGAGGTCGCCCAGGGCGCCGCTTCCAGAATCTTCACGTCGGAAGCGCCAGGAAAGCACGCCGTCGGGATGACGCGCGTACCCGGCGAAGAACCGGCCGCGGTAGTGGGTGATGTCACCCAGCGCGCCTTTACCGATGAGATTTCTGGTGTGCTGCACCAGGGGCGCCCATCGGTAGTTGTAGCCCACCCAGGTCAGCACGCCGGCATCCGCGGCCGTCCGTGCAATTTCGGCGGTTTCCGCAGGGGACCGTCCCACGGGCTTCTCGCAGAATATATGCTTGCCGGCCGCCGCGGCGGCACGGACCATGTCCAGGTGAAGATGATTCGGCGCGGTGATATTGACCACGGAGACGTCCGGATCGTCCATGACCTGGCGCCAGTCCGTCGTGATACGAGTGAATCCCAGGGCGTCCCGGGCCTCTTCGCACCGGGCGGGAACGTCGTCGGCACAGACCACGAGATCGGGAAGGAGGCTACTGTCCGGGAACCGGTGCCGGACCTGGAGGTAGGCCCGGCCGTGGACGGCGCCCATCCAGCCCATACCGATGATGCCGATGCCGATTTTCGAGGCCATATCCGCCAATCCCAGTCCCAGGCATTAACGGGGGTCAGCCCAGCCAAAGTCAGCCCAGGGTTTCTATCAATTGCGTGACGCCGAGGTACAGGAACAGGACCAGCGCCAGGGCGAGGAGCACGTTCAGCAACCATCCCGTCTTCAAATCTCCGACCCACTCCCTACGGGAGTTCATGTACAGCAGCGTGCCGGCCAGAAAGGGCATGAAGAAGGCACCGACCACCGTATAGACGATAACCACCGATACCGGCCGGTCGAAAAGCAGCAGGGCCATGGTCGGGAAGGTCAGGAACAGCAGGAATCCCCTGTAATAAGGCGAGTCCGTACGGACCATGGCGTCCCGTTCCTCGCTGGACGCCTTCTTGAACAGGGCCATGAAATCGGCGAAGAGATAGGGGATGCCCTGCCAGACCCCCAGCACCGAGGTGATGACCGCGGCCCAGAAACCCAGGTAGAGAGACCACCTGCCGAAGGGACCCAGGGCCGTCTCAAGCCGGTCCGCCATGCCCAGGACGATGTCGATGCCCACGGCCTCGGGCCGGATCTGCGCACCGAGGATCATGACGGCTACGCCGAAGAAACCCGTCAGGAGATAGGCGCCGCCCAGATCGATCCGAATCCCCTTGAGCCATTCGCTTCCGTTCCGTCCGGCTTCCCTGATCCAGTATCCGTAGCACATGACCGACAGGCTGCCACCGACGCCGCCGAGGACGCTCAACACCGCGACCACGGAACCGGAAGGCGCGCTCGGCAGCGCTATGCCGCGCACGACGTCACCCAAATCGGGACGAAGCGCCCAGGCGCTGACCAGGAAGCTGACGAACATCAACCCGATGAGCACCTTCATGACCTTCAGAAAGAACCCGAATCGTCCTGCCCAGACCATGAAGCACGCGGCCAGTGCGTGGACGATGCCCCACTGGCCGACGGAAAGCGCGGGGAATACCGTGTGGCCGGCAATACCGGAGGCCGAAAGCAGCCCGCCGCCCACCAGGAAGGACCAGATGAGGAGGTAGAGCAGAAAGATATACTGGACGGGTCTGCCTAGGCGCTCCACCCAGCCTTCCAGGAGCGTAGTGCCCGTCGCCAGTTGCCAGCGACCTATGCCTTCGTTCAGGGCGAACTTCAGTACGGCGCCCCAGACGATGGCCCACAGCAGCACGGTGCCGAATTTCGCCCCGGCGTTGGTGGCCGAGATCATATCGCCCGCGCCGACTCCGGTAGCCGCGACGGCGATGCCCGGTCCCATCAAGGCGATCATCTGGAAGAAGTTCAGTTTCAAGGTGATTTCCACATAGGAATCAGGTGGGTAAGCCCATTGGAATAAGCTCGGAAGATGCTAAAGGGAATCAGGCCGGAATCAGGCCGAAAGTCACGCCGGAATCAGGCCGGAAAAGCCGGAAAAGCCGGAAAACGCCGGTCTCTCAGATCCCGTCCTGCATCATTTCGTCCAGGTATCGCTTCCCGGACAGGATCGCGTTGAAGGGATCGGCTCCCGTGGCCAGTTCGATACTGATATATCCGTCGAATCCGCCGTCCCGCAGGGTCCGGAGCGCCCGCCGGTAGTCGATCATGCCCTCGCCGAGCGGCGCGTTGATGTGCTGTGCGCGGTCCTCTTCCTGGAAGTAGATCCGCTGTATGTTCTTGACGTGCCAGAAATTGGTGTGCGGCGCCAGCATTCGGCACACGTCGTCCCAGCCGCCCTCGGGTGTCGCGTAGGCGAAGTAGAAATTGCCGAGGTCCGGATTCGCCTTGATCAGTGGATGGCCGACGAGATCGATGAGCCGCAACATGCCCTCCGGGGTGTCCACGATGCTGTTCTGGTGCAGTTCCAGCGTCAGTTCGGTGCCCTCCGGCTCGGACTCCCTGGCCAGCGCTTTCAACACCCCGGCGGCTTCCTCGTAGTCTTCGTCCCGCGCCCGCAGGCTGCTGCCCACCGGGTCGGACTGTCCCCGGAGATCCTGTTCGCGCACGCCTACTTCCCAGGGTTGCGGCGAAATGGACATGTTGACGAGCGGCGCGCCGGCGAGTTGGGCTGCTCTTACCGCCCTTCGCAGCAGTCCCCGGTTGGTCGCGCGGACCTCCTCCGGGGCCGGCCAGGTGATGATCTTGCGCAGAACGGTCAGTCCGCCGATTTCGAGACCATGCTCGCGCGCCTCCTCGCCGAGTTCGACCAGGACCTCGTCCGGGGCGTCGTAGAAGTTGAACCAGGTCTCGCCCAGGTCGATCCCGTCGAATCCGTGACGGACGAGCCAGTCCCACACGGGTTTGCGCTCGTCGGCCAGGGGATAGCCTCGCTCCGCGGCTTCGGGTGAACGGTACGGACTGAGCGTCAGGGTACAAAAGACGATTTTCATGTAGTGTTTTTCCCCAGGTACGCGTTGACGATGTCCCGGCAGAGGGCGTGGTCCTGCCGCGCGCCGTACCCGTCGGTGATGGGCTGTTTTCCGTTAACGACGCAATCATGAAAGTGGATCATTTCCAGCTTGAAGGCATTCTGCTTGTTGACGACGAGTTCCTTCTTCCAGGGCTGGTCGCCGTCCATGCCCTGCACCGTGACCGGCGTTGGCAGGCCCCGGTCGAATCCCGTGGGGAACCGGATGCTGACGCGGCGCTCCGCGCCAAAGACTTCCAGGGTCTCCCGGAAATCATGCAGGCCCGGCAGGCTCGTCCAGGTCGCCGAGCAGCGCGCGTCGTTTTCATAGGCCAGCACGGTCGTTACGCTGGTTCCGTCCCGCCATACTTCCGCGCTGATCACGCGTTCCGGCGGCCCGAACATGCCGCGCAAACTGCTGATGTCGTGGATCATGCTTCCAGAGAGGGAGAAGAAGATGCGGCGGGCTGCTTGCGGGGCGTCGCCTATGGCATCCCGGACGGTCTGTTCCCGTCTCCGCGCAGTGTCTTCTATCAGGTCCCGCGGCACGTCGTCAAAGGCATACAGCGTAAATTCCTGGAGATGCCGGTCGTTGCCGCAGTGGAGGTGGTTGGCCTGGATGAAGCGGATATCCGACATGGCGAGGACCTCGTTCCGCGCGAACTGGTATCCCGGGTCGTGCTGCTTCATGTAACCCACCATCAGCGTATTCCCGGAAGCCTCGGCGGCGCCGATGATCCGGTCCGCATCCTGGACCGAAAAGCACATGGGCTTCTCGATGAAGACGTGTTTCCCCGCGTTCAGCGCGGCGACGGCCGCTTCGGTCTTGGGGTCGGCGAAACAAAGCAGCACAGCGTCGAGATCGAGTCCGAGGAGTTCCTCGTACCGGGTGACCCGGGCGTGTTGGGGAACGTGGTACATCCCGCCGATGAAGTCCACGAGCTTCGCGGACGCGTCGCAAAGCCCGGCCAGTTCATACCGGTCCCGGAGTTCGGCGATATGGGGCAGGTGTTGTATCTGGGCGATCGCTCCGCAGCCGATCACGCCGATCCTGATGCGGTCCATGGACGTTCCTTCCCGGCAATCGATGCCTTGGAAACGATGAACAGACGGGGATGTCGATGAAATGAATACGCCCGGAGGGATTCGAACCCCCGACCTACTGATCCGAAGTCAGTTGCTCTATCCAGCTGAGCTACGGACGCACGGGGGAACCGGGAACCGGCGCAACCTGTGCGCTGCGTACGCTGAGTGCCCGATTCCCATACCCCAGGCAGGATTCGAACCTGCGACCCTCGGATTAGAAGTCCGATGCTCTGTCCAACTGAGCTACTGGGGCGCACCAACTTCAATATACGGACTCCGGGTGGGGAGTCAACACGAGATTGGAACGCGTAGGACCAATAAAAAACAGATTCAAACGAGAATCCGGGACCGGGTTCCGACTGAAGAATTGTGGCGCCAGGAAACGAGATTCACAGTCGTTCATTTCCAGATGGGAGCACATATGAAACGGATACTACCGCTGTTGTTACTTCTTGCGACACCCGGTTCGGCGTGGAGCGCTTTTGAACCGGTTTTCGCCGGCGCGAGGCCGGTCGGTATGGCGGGCGCCTTCGTGGCTGTCGCGGACGACGCCGACGCGGCCTACCTGAATCCGGGCGGCATACCCAGGATAGGCCGGTTCGCTCTGACGAGCTACTATACGAAACTCTTCGGCATGAAAGAACTGGCCCAGGTGTCCGTCTCCGGTGTCGCCCCGACCCGAATGGGGCACTTCGGCCTCTTTTATCACAGTTTCGGAAGCTCGTTGTACCGGGAGGGCGTAATCGGCCTTTCCTACGGACGATCCATCGGCAGCCGATTCCATGCGGGGCTGGCGATTCGCAGGCTGAGCCTTGCGTTCCAAAACTACGAGGGCGCTTCCGCCGTCGCGTTGGATACGGGTTTCCTCGTGGATCTCCCATACGACCTTCATTTCGGTGGGATGGTGCATGGCGCCGGCCGTCTCATGGAGTCCGGCACGGCGACGGAGCAACCCCGCATCGTCCAGGCGGGGTTGAGCAGGACGGGAGACCGACTGACGGTTTCCTTCCAGCTCGACCGCCACCCCCGCCATGGCTACACCACTCGGGTGGGCCAGGAATTCCGTTTGGCCGAGCTCGTTACGGTCCGGGCGGGACTGACCACCGATCCATCCCTGTTCTACGTTGGCCTGGGCCTGGCGAAGGGACGCCTGAAAACAGACTACGCCCTGTCGTCCCACTCCCTTCTGGGCACTACGCACCGGTTTTCGGTCACCATGGAATTCGGCTGAAATGAATCTGTTCACGTACGGCAGGTGGAGGCTCCTGGTTGCGGTGTCCTTGTTGGTCGCGGCGTACCTCCCGGAAGAGCGTGCGGCCCAGGATCTGGACTACTCTATAGATGCGCTGATCGACCGGGAGGCGGCGGACATCGATCCGGAGGACATCGCGATGCTGGAATCACTGCGACGCGACCCACTGGATATCAACCGGGCCGGCCGCACCGAGCTGGAGCAACTTCCGTGGATCACGCCGGCCCTCGCCGGGGCGATCGTTGCCTGGCGGAATCGTTATGGCCCCTTCACCGGCCCGGGTGACCTCGCACGTATTCCCGGTTTCACGGCGGCCCTCGTTGCCCGGATCAGCCCCTTCGTTCGAGCGGAGGGCGTTCGCTCTTTTCAAACCGGAGGCCGCTGGCGGCTGTCGCGAAGCCGCACGGACCGGCCGGACGCGGCGGGAAACGGTACCCTGGGTCTGCAGGCGGACTTCGAACTGGGCAGGCGTTTCAAACTGGGTGGCCGGGGTGAACGGCGCGATCATGGGGGTGCGACCAGATGGCGGTCAGGATACGTGGAATTCGGCGGAACGGACTCTTCCCACAGGGTGATCCTTGGACACTATGAAATGGATTTCGGCCAGGGACTGGTCTGGCGCAGTCATTCGATCCGGCCTTCAACAGCCAGTCTCAGCGCGTCGGTGAAACGCCGCAGCCGGGGACTCAGGCCCGTGCGTACGACCTACGCGTCCGGTGCCCTGCACGGTATGGCCCTGCAGTACCACCGCCGGGACGTTGCCCTGACGGGGGTCCTTTCCCGGACCAAATCGGGCACCTGGGAATCCGGCGGTCGACTTGGCTGGAAGCGAAACAGTGGTCTGATCGGTCTCTCGGTCCTACGATCGGAAGGAAGCGTACGCGCAGGTGCGGACCTGGACCTGCTCTTCGGCAGCACGAACCTGTTCGGCGAGTTGGCTATCGATGGCAGTGGATTCCAGACCATTCAGGGAGGCATGATCTGGAGCATGGAGCACGTGGAAGGGGGACTGACGTTCCACCGCCAACCCAACGCAAGGTTAACCGAAAAGTCCGAAAGGGCCTGGCAGAGCATGCTCCTGCGCTGGAGACCCGATCGCAGGACTACGCTTCAACTGAGTGTGGAACCCCGAATGACCTACCTGACACTGTACCGGCGGAGCACCATTCGCTTCCGCCGCAGGATGAACGGCGGCGTCTTGCTCTCCGGAGTGTGGCGCCGCGACCTGGATGAGCAGCGGACAGCCGGACCGTCCCTGCGGGATACCTGGCAGGGGCAGGTGGCCTGGCGGCTGCCTGCCCGGGTCCAGTGGCGGGCTCGCTACGAGCGACGCGGCCAGTCCGGTTTGAAGCCCGTACACGATCTGCGTTTGTACATGCGGTACCGGTCCAGGGAGCGGGTCAGCCTTTCCGCACAATGGGAGTACATGCTGTCCGGGTTTCCCGAGCCGGAAGCCACGATATCCCTGTTTCGATCCAACCACCGCGAGAGGTGGGTTATCCTGCTGTATGGACCTGTCGGATCGGGTGTTTCCACCCTGGTGCGTTATACGCGGACGCGCCAGACCCGCTACGATCAACTCAAGGTTCCCCTCGTCGAAACACGCTGGACCCTGCAGTTGAACGCCAGGTGGTGATGCAGTTGAAATCTGACTCGATTTCCAAATCGGTGGTGCCGTGCGGATGTTGATCAGGAATGCCTTTGACTTCAGGGCGGCATTGGGTATCATTTTTGTCAGGCATTGCAGGTCATGACTGAATTCCTCGAACTGCTACTGGAGTGTGTGAAGTATCTAAAGTATACCAAACATCTCAAATGGCTGTGGGAAGCGTACCAGGGGGCAAGGGAAATGTCAGAAAAAGAAGCAATAACCAATGATATGGAAGAAGAATTCAGACAGGCGATCTCAGAGATAAAGGACGCCGTGCACGAAGGAAAGAGCAGGTTGTTTCATGAAAGGACTACGCTCGACGATCTGTTCGTAACGGGCGAAGACCCTCAAGGCAAAATCACCAATATCCCGGAGAAATTCAAAGATCACGTCATTGTGGCTTCCGACGGCAACCGGACCTGGCTGGTCTGGAAACAAAACTGCTCCCCGTACTTTGACGACAAGCCATAACACAACAATCTGTCATGGGCTTACTTGTCGATCCTGAAGATCTCGATGAAACTAATCTGCTGGAATATCGCGCATCGTAAGGCAGCATGGAGATCCTTGCCTGATCTGGACGTAGATATCGTCCTGCTCCAGGAAGGCTATAAACCGCCAAAGGATGTGGCTGACAGAATAGAAGTGGATCCTGCGCCATACTACAAAAAGGACCCACTTAGACCAGATAGTCGGGGCAAAGCACTATCCAGATGTGCCATAGTAAAAGTATCCGACAAGGTCCAGGTGGACTTTCTGGATGATATACAGTCCAGTCATCCGGGATGCCTGTCCGCGGCAGTCGTTACTCCTCTTGAAGGTAAATACCAAGGCTGGCCGATTCATGTGGTGTCGTTCTGTCCCCAGTATGAGGCACACCATCCTAAATCAGGAGTTAAGAGCCGTGATCTGGTAGACACATCGATACATCGCATCATATCGGACATCTCACTGCTTATAGGCAGGAAGAACAGCTTCAGGATGATCGCAGCTGGAGATACAACGGTAATGTATGGAGATGGAAGCAATGATTACTGGAGGATCCGTAAAAATGCAGTGTTTGACA
>LXNJ01001395.1_pt1 | contig 14507 bp, 10 predicted proteins | sample 809081 | NCBI WGS metagenome assembly LXNJ01 (sample SAMN04870510, study PRJNA318959) | sponge metagenome | biome: sponge; feature: marine sponge reef; material: water | host: Petrosia ficiformis | place: Greece: Milos, Mediterranean Sea | collected 2013-05-29 | depth 5-7 m
GGGCCTCGACTTCACAGACGAGGGCGACCGGTTCGAGGCCCGCCACGAGATCAAGTCGGTGATGCAGGACTGGGCCGCAGCGCGGCCCTTCGCCGAAGCGGCCGAACGCTTGGACACGCTCGGGGTGTGCTGGGGGCCATACCAGACCTTCGCTGAGCTCGTCGAGAACGACCCCCGCTGCTCACCGGCTGGCGGGCTGTTCCGCGAGGTGGACCAGCCCGGTATCGGCCCCTACCTGGTGCCGGGATCGCCGCTGGCCCTCGCGACCGGCGCAGGGCCGGCGCCCGATGGGCTGGGCGACGTCTCGCCGGCGCCCGCGCTGGGGCAGCACACCGACGAGGTGCTGGCCGGGTGGCTGGGACTCTCGGCCGGAGAGATCGGCCGGCTGCACGACGCCGGAGTGGTTGCCGGCGGGAGCTGGCGGAGCCCCTGAATCATCATCGAAGTATTGTCGGAGGTAATGAAGATCTTGGCTTATGATCGATCGGGCGCGATCTGAACTTGCGCTCCGACCTCATGTTTTGCCAACAGCAGATGTTCGCCTTGCACAATTGTATACCGATGCTAAATTGTATACCGATGCTCGAATTGTACGAGACGGCCGTCGCCCCGATGGGCTCCACGGCCTGGATGGAGCAGGGGCGCTGCGTGGGTGAGAGCGACTTGTTCTTCGCTCCGTTCGCGGAGCGTCCCGAGGCTCGTGTCCGCCGCGAGGCTCGGGCCCGCGCGATCTGCGAGCAGTGTGTAGTGCTGATCTCGTGCCGGGACTATGCCCGCAGGAACCGCGAGCTCGGCTTCTGGGGAGGCGAGAGCGAGTCGGAGCGGGCCGAGGCCGGATTCGCTCCCACCACGCCGATCGTGGGCCGCAAGCGCGTCGCGGAAGAGCGCGCCCTCGACGCCATGCGCCGGGTCCGCTGACAGGGCGGACGCCATCGGCTAGTCACGCGAGCGCCGGTTCGGGTCGTCGCCGTGCTTGTCGCCGTGCTATACGTGCTCTGTTGCCCTTGCTACCGTCCGAGCCCGCGCGCCCCGGGCGGCGCCTAGCGACCAAGGAAGGCTGAATGGGCCACACCCGTCAACGCGCCGCCGTGTCCCGTCTCCTGCGGCGGAGCGTCGCGGCGCGGCTCGTAGAGGCCGCTCGGGTAGGCGAGCGAATTAGATGCACACGGGCGCGGCCGTGGCCCGAGCGGCCCGTGAGCGCAGCGAACAAGAGCGGGAAACACCACCCTGCACCGCCAGGCGGCTTCACCTACCCGCGCATGTTCTTAGCCACCTCGGTCGCGCTGGCGATCCTCGCGGCCTCGCTAGCGCCGGGAGCGGCCGCCCAGACCGCGGCGATCTCGATTCCAGACACGGGCCTTCGCGGCGCCGTCGAGAGCGCCCTCGGCAAGCAGCCCGGCGAGGCGATCACCGAGGGCGACATGGCGCTTATGGGCATTCTGGACGCCAGCTACGCGGGCATCACGCAGCTCGACGGTCTGCAGCACGCAGTCAACCTGCGTGCCCTGTACCTGCAGGGCAACAGCATCTCGGATGCGTCGAGCCTCGCGGGTCTGGCCCGCATGCAGGTGCTCTTCCTGCACGGCAACGACATCTCCGAGATCGACCTGACGGCGATGACGGATCTGAGGTTCGCCGATCTCAGCTACAACGATCTGACGACCGTCGATCTCTCCGGTCAGAGAACCAGGGTCGGGGAGAACGCTCACACCAGCAGGCTGTTCGCGCTGTGGCTCAACAACAATCGCCTGACATCTGTGGACGTCTCGGGCCTGACCGCGCTACGAGATCGGCCCGACGGCACGTCGCACCCCAACTATGTGAGCCTGCGGCTTGACCGGAACCAGTTGACCAGCGTCACCGGGCTCGCCGACCTCCCGCGCGAGGTCTGGAGCCTGAGGCTCGAGCACAACCAGCTGGCGTCGATCGATCTACGGGGACCGGAGCACCTCCACTACCTGTACCTCAACGACAACCCGATCTCCGACACGTCCCAGCTCGCCGGCCTCACGTCCTTGGCCGACCTGCGCAGACTCCACTTCTACGAGACGGACATCTCGGCCATCGACCTGTCCAACTTCTCGCGGCTGGAGCGGGCCTTCCTCAACGACAACAAGCTGGCCTCGGTCGATGCGACCGGGCTGGACAGCATCCAGCGGCTCTGGCTGAGGGGGAACCACATCGACCAGATCACCGGGCTGCAAGACATTGGCGACACCCTCATCTCGCTCAACCTGAGAACCAACCGACTGTCGTCGATCGACCTGTCGGGGCTGTCCAACCTCCGCCAGCTCTACCTGAGCGACAACCAGCTCACCTCGGTGGACCTGAGTCCCGTGCCCGACCTGGGCGTCCTGTGGCTCGACAACGGCTCGACTTCGGTCGGGAGCACTCCCGACCCCGCCTACCAGAACCAGATCACGACCCTCGCACAGCTGCCCCGCTTCCTCACCGACCTCAGGCTGACCGGCAATCCCTTGACTGCTCCGGTCTCGGTGTCGTCTAGAACGGGCCTGCGGAAGCTGTATGTCAGCGACACCCAGATCTCGGACCTGTCCCAGGTGGCCGGTCTCACCGGGCTGACCGAGTTGGGGCTCACGAGCATGGACCTGAGGAGTTCGGACCTGTCACGCCTGTCGGGGCTGAGGACGCTGGAGAAGCTGGACCTGAGAGACAACTCGATCACGGATCTGTCGGCTCTGACCTCCCTGGTCCGGCTGACTGAGATCCGGCTCGACGACAACTTCGTCGGCGACGTCTCGCCGCTGTCCAACATGCCCGACCTCAGGGACCTGTACCTGGCCGGCAACCTCGTCAGGGACTTCGCGCCGCTGCGCCATCTGATCGTGGCGGGGTTGAGGATCCAAGGTGCTGACCGTCAGCGGGGAGACTCGCCGGACAACTTCTTCTGGGACCTGAACGCGGCGGGCGCGGTCCACGGTTGGAGCCTGAGCCGGCTGGCCGCGGACGGGGTCTTGGACCACACCGAGTGCGGGCTCGACCTCATCTGCCCCAATCTGATGATCGAGCGCTGGCTGATTGCCATCTGGCTGGTGCGCGTGCTCGACGGCGGCGATCCCGAGCCGCTCGGCTTCAACCGGTTCGAGGATGTGCATCCCGGCCTGCAATGGGCCGCTCACACCGAGCGTCTTGCCGAACTGGACGTAGTGTCCGGTTGTTCCAGTGAGCCGGCCCGGTTCTGTCCCCAGGCGCCTGTGACGAGGGCCCAGATGGCAACCCTGGTCGCTCGAGCCTTCAACCTGGAGTCGGATACCTCCGCCGGGTTCGTCGATGTCGACCCGCATAGCGCGCACGCGGCCAGCATCAATGCCGTCGCCGCGGCCGGCATCATCGGGGGCTGCGGTGCCGGACCCGATCAGTTCTGCCCCGACGACTTCGTCACCAGGGGCGAGGCAGCCACCTTCATCGCCACCGCTCGAGACCACGCCAGCGGCAGCTAGCGGCTGAGAGGCCGAGCGGCCTCACACCGGGTCGTGGCCTGCGGCGGCGACCTTGATGACCAGGCTGCCGACGTGGCGCTTGGCCGCGAAGGCCTCCTGAGCGGCGTGGATCTCCTCCAACGGATAAGTGCCGCCTACCACGGGCCGGACCTCGGCCCGTTCGATGTAGCCGACCAGATCGGCAAAGACTTGAGGTTCGTAGACGGTGGCGCCGTGGAGCTGCAGGTCGTTCAGGTACAGCGTCCGGAGGTCCAGATCCACGACCGGCCCGGCGATGGCACCCGAGGTCACGTAGCGGCCGCCGCGGCCCAGCGCGTCGAGCCAGCCGGAGAAGCACTCTCCCCCGACGACGTCGGCGACGACGTCGAAGCTGCCTCCGTTGGCGCTGACGGCCGCCGCGACCGGGTCGTCGGACTCCCGGGCTACCGCCGCGTCGGCGCCCAGGGCGCGCACGCCGGCCAGCTTGGACGCTCCGACGACGGCCACCACCCGAGCTCCTCGACGCTTGGCCAGCTGCACCAGCGCGCTGCCGACGCCACCCGACGCGCCCGGAACCGCGATCGACTCACCCGAGCGCACGCCGGAGCGGTGCAGCATGTGCTCGGCGGTGGACCAGGAACAGGCGAAGCTGGCCAGTTCGGTGTCTGAGAGGCCGGTCGACACCGGGTACACGTTCTCTCCGGGCACGGTGCAGTACTCCGCGAAGCCCCCGTCCCGCTCGCTTCCCAGGTAGGCCGCGAGCTCGCGGTCGTCGGGCCGCTCACGGTCGCGCAGCCACGGGTCGACCAGCACTCGATGTCCGATCAGACCCGCGTCGCCACCCTCGCCCGCCGCGACCACGACGCCGGAGATGTCGGCGCCCTGGATGCGCGGGAAGGCCAGGCCGCGGCGTCCCCAGCCCGAGTCGTGGGCCTCGGCCTCGGCGAACCCGTCGCCGGTGGTCGCCGACGTGACCGCCCGGCTGTACCACCCGACCCGGGTGTTGATGTCAGTGTTGTTCATCCCGCAGGCGGCCACCCGCACCAGCACATCGCCCGGGCCGGGCCTGGGCACACCAACATCGTCGCGCACCACCAGCATCTCCGGCCCGCCGGTGCCCAGCAGCAGCGCGGCCCGCATCACAGCGGGCAGATCAGTGTCGGGCCCGGTCTGCGACATCGGCGGTCACCCGGTGAGCCGGTGGGAGTGCATGGCCTGGTAGTGGGGCAGGCAAACCTCATGGGCGTCGACGAGGAGCTGGTTGTGGTCGATCGGCACATAATCGCGCTTCTGGCGGGACAGCGTCGTGGACTCGGCAAGGTTGGCATGCCATGTGCCGGTCTCGTACCAGGTCATGTCGGACGCTTTGCCGGTGTCCCAGCGCAGGGCCTCGGGCATGAACTCGATGCCCACCGCGTCGCACCAGGCGGCCGTGACGCCCTGAGGGTCGTCGAGCAGGTCATCGGCGTCGATGACAGGCGGAGGAGTGCCGGTGCGCCGGGCCAGCAGGTCGAACAGCTCCCTCTGTTCGGCGAAGCCGGTCTCGGACAGGCTGAAGTGCGACCACTGCCCGTACATCGAGGTGAGGGTCTTGGCCGGGTCGCGGATCAAGAAGGAGTGGTTGAAGGCGTCGAGGAACGGCACGTCCCCGCCGTCCGCCCCGGCCGCGGGCGCGACCCAGCCGTGCATGCCGGTGACGTAGTGGGGGAAGTCCTTCATGAACACCGGCCCCCGCTTGGCCTGTGACACCAGCTCCTCCCAAACGGACTCGTAGCTCAGTCCCGGCCGGTACTGGACATGGCTGTCGGGCGGGCGGGTGTCGTTGCCGATCGAGTACCACACCTCCCCGAAGGGCTCATGGACGCAGGTGTGGTCGCCGCGCTGGCTCATCATCCGCTCGAAGGCGGTCGACGTTGAGCGGGGAACCGCCCACAGAACGAGGATGGGGATCATGCTTCCTCCTCCTGGCTATAGACCCACATGCGCTGCCTCTAGGCCCGCAGGCGGGTGTTCATCGGGTCATGCACGGCTTCGCCCAGCACGCGGGCCCCGCACAGCTCGCCCACCACTCTCACCTCCAGCGCGGTTCCCGGCTCGGCGTGCTCGGGCGCCAGGTAGGCGAAGGCCAGGCTGCGGCGGCTGTGGAATCCGTAGGCGCCCGACGTGACCAGGCCCACCGCACGCCCGTTGGCGTACACGCCGTCGGCCGCGTGAGCGTCGGCACGGTCGGCTTCGACGGCAAGGTACGCGAGCCGCCAGCGGTAGGGCTCCTCCCCCGAGGCGGCTCGGTCCCGGCGGGCCAGGAGCGCGTCGCGGCCCACGAAGCCGCCCTTGCCGGGCTTCACGAAGCGGTGCAGCCCGGCTTCGTCGGGATTGACGTCGTGGGTTAGCTCGCGGCTGGTGCAGTAGCGCTTCTCCATGCGCAGCGAGTCCAGCGCATGGTTGCCGGCATCGGCCACGCCCAGAGGCGCTCCCGCCTCCCACAGGGCGTCGTAGACGGTGGCGAGGTGCTCGACGGGCAGGTGCAGCTCCCATCCCAGCTCGCCGGTGAATCCCACCCGCAGGGCCCGCACGCCGGCCACGCCGGCCACGTCGATGACCCTGCCTCGCAGCCAGCCGAAGGACTCGTTGCCCAGATCGGCGCCGGTCACCTGGGCCAGCAGACGGCGGGCCGCGGGGCCGGTCACGTTCAGCACGCCCAGTTCGGTCGACCGGGCCACGAGCTCGGCGTCGGCGCCCTCGGGCCAGTGCGTCTCGAAGAACTCGCGGTCCTTGCCCTCACCCGCTGCGGCCGACACCAGGTAGAGGTGGTCGCCGGCCAGACGAGTGACGGTCAGCTCGCTCTCGATCCGGCCCTGCGGTGTCAGCAGGTATGTGAGGCCGATGCGCCCGACGTCGGGCACGGTGTTGGTGGTGAGGTGGTCCAGCACTGCGGCTGCGTCTGGGCCGACCAGGTCGAACTTGGCGAACGCGGTGGCGTCGAGGATCCCGACCCGCTCGCGCACGGCCCGGCACTCCTCGGCCACGGTGTCGAACCAGCCGGTGTGGCGGAACGAGACCATGTCCTGGGAGGGCAGCCCGGCCGCGCCCGGGAACCACTTGGGCCGCTCCCAGCCGTACACCTGCGTGAACACCGCCCCCTTGCCGTGCAGGCGCCCGTACAGGGCTGTGGTGCGGTAGGGACGACCGGCCGGCCGTTCCAGGCCGGGCAGCGGCGTCTGGTGGCGGTACTGGTGGTCCTCGGTTCCCTTCGTGCGGCCGTAGGTCATGACATCGCCACGGTCGATGTAGCCCAGCCGGCGGGCGTCGTAGGCCCGCACGCTCACGCCGGTGGTGCCGTGCACCATCCAGCGGGCCAGCTCTCGGCCCAGGCCCGGCCCGTCGGCGATCCCGACCTGCACGCCGGCCATCTGCCAGAAGTTGGGCACCCCCGACGGCCCCAGCAGCGGCTCGCCGTCGGGCGGGTAGGTGATCGCCCCGCAGATCACCTGCTTGATTCCCAGCGGCTCCAGCACCGGCATCCGCTCGAAGGCCCGGGCCAGCCATGGGCCGACCCGGTCGAAGTCGGCGTCGAACAGCGGGTTCTCGAGCGACCAGTCCGGCCCGTCGCCGTAGTGCCATACCGCCTCCGCGCCGGCCTGCTCGTAGATGCCGATGAGGCCCGACTGCTGCTCCTGGCGCAGGTACCCCGACACGTAGTCGTCGCGCACCACCGGCAGCTCGCGGTCGAGGTCGGCGAACTCGGGCACCGGCTCGGTCAGCAGGTAGGTGTGCAACACGTTGGCGATGGGCACGTCGAGCCCCACCATCCGGGCCACCCTGTGGGCGTAGCAGCCGGCCGCGTTGACGATGTGCTCGGTGTGCACCGTGCCTTGCTCGGTGTCCACCGCGAAGCTGCCGTCGGTGCGCCGCCGGATTCCCAGCACCCGGTTGCGGCGGCTGAGGGCCGCGCCCAGGTTGCGGGCGGCCCGCACCATGGCGTTGGCCGCGCCGGCGGGGTCGACATGGCCGTCGTCGGGGGTGTGGACCGCGCCCAGCATCCCGTCGGTCGCATAGAAGGGGTGCAGCTCGGAGATCCGGGCCGGGCCGACCCACTCCATGGCGTTGCCCACGTACTCGGCCGGGCCGAGCTGGGCCCGCAGCCAGTCCACCTCCTCGGTGTTGTAGGCCACCCGGAGGCTGCCGCTGCGGTGCCAGGAGGTGGCCACCTGAGTCTCGGCTTCGAGCGAGGCGTACAGCTCGCAGGCGTACCGGCGGAACTCGGCCAGCGCGTAGCTCGACACCGAGTGGGTGATCTGGCCCGCGGCGTGCCAGGTCGAACCGGAGGTCAACTCGGCCTTCTCGACCAGCAGGGCGTCGGTCCAACCCTCGTGGGCGAGGTGATACAACGCGCTGGCGCCGCAGATGCCGCCGCCGATGATCACGACCCGGGCCGCGTCCGGAAGCCTGGAACTGGCCGGACCGGCCCCACCGGGCCCAACGGAACCTTCAGCCACCTTGCCCCTCTCTCAACAAGTCCGCCTCGGCGGGCGCCGGTGCGCGACGTTACCGCCGCGGATGGGGCACAATACGGCAACCAGCGCAAGCCGATCCGGCGGCGACGACGACAGGACACAGGAGGTCGGGATGCGCCTCTCGCATCCGGGTCTGACCGATCCGGAGTTCTATGTGCCCGGCCTTCCCGCCGACTACGTGGTGTCCCGGTACGGCGTGAGCCCCGCCGACATCGCCAAGCTCGGCTCGGCCGAGAATCCTCTGGGCGCATCGCCGCTGGCGGTGGAGGCCATACGGGAGCGCCTGCACGACCTGCACCTGTACCCGTCGTGGACGGCGGAGACGCTGCGGGAGAAGGTCTCGCTGCGCTACGGCTTCGAGCCCGAGCGGGTGATGTGCGGCGCCGGCGAGACCGAGATCATCTCGTGGCTCATGCGGGCGTTCTGCGAGCCTGGCGGGCGCATCCAGATGCCCGGCCCGTGCTTTCCCATCTACCACCTGTTCGCTGAGGCCGAGGGCCGTGTCCCGGTCCTGGTGCACTCCGCCACCGACCGGACGGCCATGTCGATGGACGTCGACGCCTACATCGGCGCCATCGGCGCCGACACCCGCATCGTGTTCGTCACCAACCCGCACAGCCCCTCGGGCACGTGGACGACCGAGAGCGATGTACGGCGCATCGTCGAGGCCGCTCCCGCCGCTCTGGTGGTGCTCGACGAGGCCTACGTGCACTACTCGGGCACCGACGGCTACATCCACCTCGCCGACGACTACGCCAACCTGGTGGTGCTGCGCACGTTCTCCAAGGCGTTCGGCCTCGCCGGCCTGCGGGTGGGCTTCGGGGTCGGGGCCAAGCCGGTGGTCGATGCCTGCCTGGCGGTGAAGCCGACCTGGAACATGGGCGTGCTGCAGACCGCGGGGGCGTCCGCGGCCCTCGACGACAAGGACCACATCGACGCCACCGTGGACACGATCGCGAAGGGCCGGGCCCACGCCCAGGTCCGCTTCGAGGAACTGGACCGGTTCCGGATGGTGCCCGGCAGCCGGTCCAACTTCTTTCTGGTGGAGATCCTCGACCCCTCCACCGACTCCACCGAGGTCTTCGAGGGCTTGCTGGAGCGGGGCGTGATCGTCAAGGACGGCTCGGTGTCGTTCCGGGGTCTGCACAAGCGCTTCCTGCGCTGCGACGCCAACCTGCCCGAGCGCATGGACCGCCTCGTCGACGCGCTGGCGGATCTGCCGTGACCGAGCGGCCCGGAGGCCTGGCGGCCCGCTACTACACCGACGGCGGAGTCTTCGCCGCGGAGATGGACTGGGTGTTCGCTCGGAGCTGGGTGATGGTGGGCCACGCGTCGGAGGTGGCCGAGCCGGGGATGGTGATCACGGCGCGCGTCGGCGATGAGAGCGTGCTGGTGGCCAACGACGCCGGACAGCTCCGGGCCATGTTCAACGTGTGCCAGCACCGCGGCCACGAGCTGGTGACGTCCGAGACGGCCCGCCTCGACCGGATCACCTGCGGATACCACGCCTGGACCTACGGCCTCGACGGGCGCCTGCTGCACGCTCGCGGCGAGGATGTCGGCGACGTGTGCGTTCCCCGTGTGCGCCTCGAGACCCTGGCCGGGTTCCTGTTCGTCAACCTGTCGGCCGAGTCGGCCGGGCTGGCCGCAACCGCGCCCGGAGTGCAGGACGGACTGCTCGCTCGGGTGCCGGACGCGCCCCGGCGGGTGCTGTCGGCCCGGCTCACCCACGAGATGCGGGCCAACTGGAAGGTGGTGGTGGAGAACTACAACGAGTGCTACCACTGCCCCAACGTCCACAAGTGGTTCACGTCGGGGGTGGTGGCCCCCGGCAGCTACCGGATCGCCTCGGGCGGCTCGGTGATCCGCCACGCCGCCGAGGTTCCCAGCCAGCCGCCTGCCTGGACCCGCACAGGCGACGTCGAGACCTCCGGGGCCGGACAAGGGGCTGTCGCGGGAACCCGATCCGGCAGCGGCGACGGCGGCGGGGCCGGAGACGGATACGAGGCGTACTTCGTGTGGCCGGCGTCGGCCATCCAGTGCTATCCCGGCCAGGTAGTCAACACCTTCCGCTGGGTGCCGCTTGCGGTAGACCGCACGCTGCTGATCCGCGAGTGGTGGTTCGACACCGCCGATCTGACCGAGGCCCAGTCGCGGCTCGTCTCCGACGACTGGGAGAACACCGTCGCCGAGGACTTCGGGATCGTCGAGTCGGTGCAGCGCGGCGTCGCCAGTCGCGGCTACACGCCCGGGCCGCTGATCGAGGACCCCAGCGGCGTGTGCGGCGTTCACAGCGAGAACTCTGTGCGCCACCTCCAGCATCTGCTGCTGGCATCGCTGGGCGCGGCGGTGTGATGCCGGTCCGGCCCGGTCCCGGCGGGCCGGAACATGACACGGGCTCGCGGTCCGCGGAGCTGGCCGGGTTCCTCAGCGGCCTGCACGGCAGGGTCGACCCGGCCCACATGGCCGCGGCCGCCAACTGCGTGATCGACACGCTGGGCTGTATCGCCCACGGCGCCGATCAGCCGTGGTCTCGGGCCGGGGCCCGCCACGCGCTGGCCACCGGGCCAGGCGCCTGCACCGTCGTGGGCTGGCCCGACCGGGCCTCGCCGGCCATGGCCGCCTTCGCCAACGGCGCCGCGGCCCACGCCTTCGAACTCGACGACGTCCACGAGGAGGCCGTCAACCACCCCGGCGCGGTGGTGGTCCCCGCCGCGCTGGCCGTGGCCGAGGAGCTCGACGCTTCGGGCCCGGCCTTCCTGGAAGCCGTCGTGGCCGGCTATGAGGCGATGGGCCGGGCCGGGCTGGCGGTCGGACCGGTCTCGCACATGCTGGCCGGCTTCCATCCGACATCGATGTCGGGCGTGTTCGGCGCGGCGGCCGCGGCCGGGCACCTGCGCCGCCTCGACGCGGCCGGGCTGAACCACGCCTTCGGAATAGCGGCGTCACTGGCTTCGGGGACGATGGAGTTCACGTCCTCCGGGGGCATGGCCAAGCGGATCCACGCGGCGCGGGCCGCCGAGGGCGGGATCATGGCTGCGGCGCTGGCTGCTCAGGGCTTCGAGGGCGCGCGGGACGGCCTGGCCGGCCGTTACGGCTTCTGCCGGGTCTTCACCGACGACCCGCAACCCGATCGGCTCACCGAGCGGTTGGGCGAGCGCTGGATGATCGACGAGATCACGGTCAAGCCCTACGCGGCCTGCAGCGACGTGCACGCCATGATCCAGGCCACCTCCGAGCTCGTGGCCGCGCACGGCGTGGCGGCCGATCAGATCGACCGGATCACCGTTGACGGGCCGACGAAGGCGGCCGAGCTCAACGACATGGACGGCACCCAGTCCGTCATGGCGGCTCAGTACTCCGCCCGGTTCAACATCGCGGCCGCGGTGCTGGCCGACCCGGCCGATCCCTCCACCTATCACCCCGATCGCATAGCCGATCCCGCACTGGCCGCCCTCCAGGCGAGGGTGGCCACCACTGTTCCCGATCCCGTCTTCGACGCCACCTACGCCTGGAAGCAGGGCGCCCGGGTTCGGATCACGTTGACTGACGGCCGGGTGCTGCAGAGGACGGTGCACGGGCAGAGGGGCTCCATGCACGACCCTTTGAGCGACGAGGAGATTGAGCGCAAGTTCCGGGTGCTGGCCCAAGGCCGTCTCGACGCCGCGATCCCGGAGGTGGTCAGGACGCTTCCGGAGCGGACCGCCGCGTACCTGACCCGTCGTCTCCGCTCCGACTAGACCGGCGAGCGGGCCGACCGCCGCTGTGGCAGCATGTGTGAGCAAGTGTTGACAGACAGACGCAGGAACGGCGATGACCCCCTCTAACAGCGATGCCATCTTCTCAGCCCTCGCCGATCCCACCCGGCGAGCCATTCTCAGCCTGGTAGGCGAGCATGAGGAGCTCACCGCGGGCGAGATCGCGGCCCACTTCGACAGCCTGGGCCGGACCGCGGTGTCGTCGCATCTTCGGATACTGCGTCTGGCCGGATTGGTGGCGGAGCGGCGCGACGGCCGCTTCCGGCACTACTCGGTCACGCCGACCCCGGCCGACGCGGTGGTGGCCTTTCTGACGTCGGTGTACCAGAACTCCCTGGAACAGCTGGCCTCAGCCGTGAAGGACGCCTCAGCGGCGGGAGACGCCCCCTCCGACAGGGCCGTAGAGCGCAGCGCCTGATCCTGCTGACATGGGTGAGCTCGTCCTCAACAACGAGACGCAGCTGGAGGTGTGCCCCAGCGAGCTGTTCGCGCTCTTCGGCAGCGGCGATTCGTCGCTCGGCTGGCTGTTCGGGGCCGAAGCGCCGCGGCTGCGGCCCGGTTCGCTGGTTCGTCTGGCCCTTCCCCTCGGCGGGCTCGCCCGCTCACCGGGCACCGCCCGAGTGCTGTCGTGCCAGCCGAACCGCCGCATCGACTTGATCCACGAGACGCCCTGGGCGGGCCGGGTCGTGTGCCTCTTCGACCCCTCCGACGGTGGAGGCACGCGGCTGCGGGTCCGCATCACGATCGACGACCGCGAGGTGGCTCGCCTCGGTGCCGAGCTGGGCCTGCTCGACTGCTACGAGGCTGGGCTGCGGGAGGTGCCTCTGGGGCTGCTCATCTCACTGTCGGGCCCCGCCGGGATCCTGGGCCGCTCGACGGTCAACTGCGCTCAGCTCGCGGTCGAGGAAGTCAACGCGGACGGGGGAGTGACCGGTCGCACCGTCAGGCTCGTCGTTGCCGACGACTCCACCGACCCGGGGATCGGGGCGATCGCCATGCGTCGGCTGTGCCGCACGCCCGGTCTCGCCGCGGTCGTCGGGATGCACTCCTCGGCCACCTACGCGGTGACCGCCCCGATGGCGGTGGCCGAGGGCATCCCATACCTCTACACGCCCACCAGCGAGCCGACCGCAGCGCATCCCCTGCTGGTGCGCTTCGGAGAGACGCCCCTGGACCAACTCCATCGAGCCCTGCCCCGCATGGCCGCGCAGACGGGCGGATCGCGTTGGTTCCTGGCCGGCAACGACTACTCGTGGCCCCGAGCGATAAGCGCCACCGCCCGGGCCGTCATCGAGCGCATGGGTGGCCACGTCGCCGGCGAGGGCTACCTGCCGCTCGGATCACACAACTTCGAGCCGGTGCTCATGGCGATCCAGCGGAGCGGAGTCGACCATGTCGTGTCGAGCTTCGTGGGACAGGACCATGTCGGCTTCCAGCGCGACTTCGCCTCGTTCGGCCTGCGCGAGAGCATCCGGACGTTCGCACCGCTGATGGACGACGCCGTCGTCGAGCATCTCGGCGCGTCGGGCGAAGGCACCTGGAACGCGCTCGGCTACTTCGTCGCGCTCGACACGTCGGAGAACCGGGAGTTCCTCCGGCGCTACGCGGATCGGTTCGGCTCGTGCTCACCGCCGGTCTCGGCCGCCGCGGAAGGCGTGTACGAGGCGATCCACACCTGGGCCCGTTCGTGCCGGGCCGGTCGGGGAGCGGACCCGACCGCACTGCTCAGCGGACTGCGCAGAGCCAGCTTCGAGGGCCCGCGCCGCTGCGGCCGGGGTGGCCGGCTGAAGTCGCTGCTGCTGGGCGAGGCCACTGCCTCCGGCGTCCGGATCCTGGACGAGCTCCCCGCCGCCCACTAGGAACGGGCGCGGGCAGGTGCAAGCCGTCGCGGTGCGGCGGTGTGTCTCCCGCTCTTGTTCGCTTCGCTAACGGGCCGCTCGGGCCTTGGCCTCGCCCGTATGCGCCGGACTCGCTCGTTTACCCGCTCGGCCTCTGAGCGTCCTAGCCGGTCCGCGTCAGCCGGCCTCCCGTCGGCCGCGTATCCGTCGGGACTTGACCGCGCCCCTCCTATCCGACAATATGTCAATAACTGCTCACATATAGGAGGACTTTCTGATGAGAACACTACCGGACTCCCGCTCGCGGTCTCGCTGGTGGCTCGCGGCCTCGCTCGTCGCGCTGCTCGCGCTGGTCGCCGCGGCCTGCGGAGATGACGGCGACGCGGGGGCCCCGGAAGCTCCCGCCGAGCCGGCCGCCCCCGACACGGACGCCGCCGAGCCGAGTGACTCGACCGAGGCTCCCGACCCGGAGACCACCGCGGCGCCCGACGAGCCGGAGCCCGCCGAGCCGAGTGACTCAACCGAGGCTCCCGACCCGGAGACCACCGCGGCGCCCGACGAGCCGGAGCCCGCCGAGGTCCAAGAGCCTGCTGCTCCCACCGGCGATCCGGTACGGATCGGGATTCTGTTCTCCAACAGCGGTCCGGCAGGAGTCTTCGGGCCGCCCACAGCCAACATTTCGGAGCTGATCGAAGAGGACATCAACGCCGCGGGTGGCATCAACGGCCGTCCCGTGGAGACGTTCCTGGCCGACGACGCCACCGACCCCGCAGTCGGCCGCCAGGCCATGGAGCAGCTCATCGACTCCGACAACGTCGACGTGGTCCTCGGGACCCACTCCAGCGCCACGCGCCGGGCCGCCAAGCCGCTGGCGGAGGACGCCGACGTGCTCTACATCTATGCGGCGCTCTACGAGGGCGGCGAGTGCTCGTCGGTGATGTTCAACACCGGCGAGGT
>LXNJ01001396.1_pt1 | contig 14489 bp, 12 predicted proteins | sample 809081 | NCBI WGS metagenome assembly LXNJ01 (sample SAMN04870510, study PRJNA318959) | sponge metagenome | biome: sponge; feature: marine sponge reef; material: water | host: Petrosia ficiformis | place: Greece: Milos, Mediterranean Sea | collected 2013-05-29 | depth 5-7 m
CCTAAAGCGAAAAACAAGAAGAAAGTTTTCGTCAGAAGAAAAGATTAGAATCGTAATCGAAGGACTCCGTGGGGAGACCACGGTAGCCGAACTATGTCGTAGGGAAGGCATCTCCCAGGGGAATTATTACAAGTGGACCAAGGTATGGAAGCTGGTAAACGTCGGTTAAATGGCGATACCTTGCGTGAGGCCAATACCACAGAAGTGCAAGAGCTTCGCACAGATAATAGTTCGTTAAAGGAGCTAGTAGCAGAGCTGTCCCTTGAGGTCAGAACAATGAAAAAAAACGAAAATGGTCTGGACTAATCAAGGGAAGAAATATGCATTACAGTCAGCAAGAGAAATACGAGTTAATCCAACTCGTAGAACAATCAGATCTTGGTGTAATACGCACCTTAAAGGAGCTCAAGCTCAATAAGACGACCTTCTATAACTGGTACCGTATCTACTCCGAGCACGGCTATGAGGGCCTAGCCCGCAAGAAGAATGCACGTCAAGGAGCCTGGAACAAAATCAATGACCAGGACAGAGACAAAGTGGTGGAGATTGCTTTAGAAATGCCAGAGCTATCTTCCAGGGAGGTAGCCTGGCACATTACCGATACCTACAGCTATTACATCAGTGAATCAAGTGTCTACCGTATCTTAAAGGAAAATGGACTGGTCACCACTCCATCCTTCAGAATCATGAGTGCATCGGATAGCTTTCATGACAAAACAACCAGAGTCAATCAGATGTGGCAAACAGATTTTACCTACTTTAAGATATTTGGTTGGGGGTGGTACTACTTGTCAACGGTGCTTGATGATTACAGCCGTTTTATCGTCAACTGGAAGCTGTGTTCATCTATGAAGGCAGATGATGTGAAAGACACCTTAGAGGAAGCAATACTGGTGTCAGGTGTGCCTGAGCACGCTAAACCAAAACTCCTGTCAGACAATGGTTCATGTTACATATCCGGAGAACTAGCTCAATATCTGCAGAATGAAAACATCCATCATGTACGTGGCAGGCCACTACATCCTCAGACTCAAGGTAAAATAGAACGTTACCACAGATCCATGAAGAATGTGGTAAAACCGGACAACTATTACAGCCCGGAACAGCTTGAAAGAAGCCTGCAGGAGTTCGTGGATTACTACAACCACAAACGGTATCATGAATCCTTGCAAAACCTAACTCCAGCAGATGTGTATTATGGACGTGCTGAGACGAAGTTGAAACAGCGAAACATCACCAAAATCAGAACCCTAAACGCACGAAAAAGGCAGAATCAAAAAATAAACCTAAATTAGCTGTAACCTTCTCTTAGCTTTTAGACCCAAAAGTGCAAATTGAGTTGAAGACGTACAATTTGATTTCCGAAGCAATGACGATCCTCAGCTATGAAGCGGTTACTCTTCAGACCAGGTCAAAGGGGTGCGCAATAAAAGTGCCTTTCATTGGAATTTTTTTCGGTTACTTTCAAATAGATATTAAGAATTTGCAGTTGATTAAATCGCTCAAAATGATAAACCCATCCAAGCCAAATGAAATTATTTGCATGACCCTAATTTACATGCCAACTCAGATGGGGGAAGTACCCACTTTTGTCGCCTTTGATCAGTACTCACATTATTGCTTTTTTGTGGAGCCGGTAGAGGTACTAAACGAAGCAGCTATGATGAAAGCGGTGGGTAAGCTGATGAACCATGAAGACTTTCAGCGAATCGACCACAAGGACTTCACTTTGATGGTTGGTTTTGGAGAAGATATCCTGGAAGAACTCAACTTAATTGCTCAAGAACATGAAGGATCAGTGGTCTTTGAGCCGGAGGTCGTTGAAGAAGCTACTGAGGAGGATCTTCAGGCCTTATTTGAGAGAAGATCTTGATATCCTTGGTGTAGCTTTTACGATCATTCGACTATAAGATTTTGTCAATTTTCACCTTAATAGTTGCCTTGTATGCTTCTTTAGCTTCTGTAGGGAGAAAGCTTTGATCAATAATGGAAGGCCATTTTTTGCTTAGTTTCTGGTACTTCTTGAAGATATTGTCAATAACCTTTTCGTCAATTTGTGCTCTTTTCATGGCCGTAATGAAGTCGGTCTTTTTAAGTTTTTTCTTTTTGCCATTCAAATTCAACGCTAGTTCCTCATCATCTCCCTCCACTACAAGTTCCGAAGCTACTAGGTCATAAGCAGTGCTAAGGCTATAGCCCAAAGCTGATTTAATTAGGGAGAAGTTTTTCAAATGCATATCGTTGTTGCCTGTCAAAAAGCTAAATAGAACAAGTTCGTAGAAATCAACCACATCTAACCCGGGGTTACTCGAATAACTATGTATAGCTTTTGCTATTTGCTCATACGAACCCTTGTATTTATGTTCTGTCAGCCTTTCCGTGAGTTGACACATGTCTTCCATTGGAGTTTTATTGCCCTTTTCACGATCTATTCGTTTGGTGATATAGGCCAATTGGCCAGATTTCATTCTTATCAGCGAGTGGGGGACTGTTCTGATTTTGCAGGATTCCGCTAGATGCATGGTTAGGTCTTCATTTTCAGGTAGGTTTTGAAAATGCTCGGTTTGAGGCTTGAGAATATATTCACTCCATAAACCCACTATGGTAAATCGGTCTGGCGCATCGCTGATTTCAGAGATGCTTAAAGATAGCTTTGGTTGAACACCGGTTACCGTTTTTTGGGATTTAACAACCTGTTCGGCTAATTCGAGTAATTGATCTTGGGAAAAATCAAGAATTGGAGGCACAGACTTGCCAAAAAACCTTTTGCTACATTTCTCGTGAAATCCACTTTGCCCTGCTTCAGATTTTAAATCCTCAGGCTTTAGTGGGGCATAACAATATAAACACTGCTTATTCATGGTCGGATATGGCTTCAATAGATACAGCTCCAATACAGTCCTGACAAGTGTGCATTAGAATATCCATACGATCTCTTGGGTTTAACTTCCAGTTTTTTTGAGCTACTTCAAGAAGCCATCCTTCTGGAATTAAGCCATCAAAAAATGGAAACAGGATGTTGCTTTCATAGGCTTTTTCACTCAAAGGAAGCGTTAAGCTTACTGGTTCAGCACTCTCAGCTTTTAAGTAGGATGGATCATACTCAAAGCGAAATCCGTCCTCACCTTCTGATAAGATTCCGACAAATTGGTTGTGCATATATACTTTAGCGCTCTTCATTTCGATCCTTTATTACTGGGCCTAATTCATGCCCAAACAATGCTAAAACCTGGTTAACTTTGTCCATCATCAGGGATTGTTTTCCTTGTTCTAGGTCCCGGACAAATCGGAGCCCTACGCCTGCTTTAAAAGAGAGGTCTTCTTGGGTTAGACCCAAGAGTTTCCTTCTTTCTTTTACAAATCGACTTAATTCATTCATGCTTTAATGTACCCGTTCGGGTATAAATGTATTAAAATATTTATCAAATATACCTGTTCGGGTATAAACTTATTGATTTGATTAAAAATATACCTGTTCGGGTATAGAGTTAAGATCGTTGATACCAGGTCCTTGGTTTTGGTAACTCGTTAAAAAAGTAGGATGTCGATAAAAAAATGGAAGGGAGAACCGAACCCAAAATTCAAGTTTTATATTTGGACTAGTTAAGTCGAGGATTTGGGTGTAAAACCTTCCTGCACACGAATAGCTTGCTTAGCGGCTTGACTTTGACATAATGGCCTTGGTAAATATTTGATATTGAGCATATTGGAGAGCTAGGTTCAAAACCCTCTCTCTCCGCCACGACGACGCGAAGCGTGTCGTTGGCCAACGATAACAAATTTGATTTGTTCATCGTGGCAAGGAATAAGAAGCCGTCTCAAGTTAAAATCGAGACGGCTTCATTTATAGAGGATTAAAAACAGTCTACTGTATAATCAATCGCTTGTTGTATAATTGTTCTCCATTCTTGCTAATACGAACAAAGTAAATACCTGGGTTCGCATTCAAATTCAATCTAGCCTCTCCCCTGTTTCCTTTCAATTCGCCCGACTGAATGATACGACCAGAAACGTCTAGGATATCATAGTTCATCGCGGTGTAATTCCATTCATACTTCATGACAAATGAACCATTACTTGGGTTTGGATAGACATTGAAGGTCTCATCAATATTCTCATTTATACCTATGGACGTGCTGTCCCAGATCATAAATTCATCTACTCCACCTTCAACTAAGTGACCTCCCAAAGACTGCCAATCGGCAATTTCGAATCTAACTCGCATGGTATTGCTCAGACTAATCACATCCTTAACTCTCCAGCTACTCTTAACCCACTGCGATTGTGGGCTAGCTACCGTTTTGTTTTCCAGCATCACTTCATTGGTGCCATCTGAGATTTTAACCGTTAAACTATCATTTGGTGTTCCACTTCCTCCCGCATTTGCAAACCATGTATAATAGCTCATATAAGGATCTGAATATCCGGTAAGATCAATTAATGGAGAGATCAATACAGTGTTTCCACCATTCACATCATCTGTACCTGCTTGTCCACCACCATTACCGGTGATATAAGCTTCTGTACCACAATCACCAGTCACATCATCTTCTGGATTAAAGAATGCCGAGCCGTAGGTCGTTCCAATTGGATCTGCTTTAGTCCAAACTCCGGAACTGGCATTTCCCATGACCATCCAACCCATATCAGTAGTGAAGTCATCAAAGTATCCTGGTTCCAACTGCGCATTTATGCTCGTGTTCAATGAATCGAGATGATCCGTATAGCATTGTGTTTGATACCCCCAAGCACTAATTACGACTTCGTAGGTTCCATCGAATATATTAGGTAGTGTAAACCCGCCAGAACTATTGGATGTACCACTAAAGTTTGTTTGTGAATTACTGATGCTAATCTGTGCACCTGAAATAGAACCACCTGCCGTAGAATTCACTGAACCATTTACATCAAAGGTATACAGTGCATTCAAAGCAACGTCTTGCGTAAGTAAAACACCGCTAGTGAACACCGTGCTAATGGTGTCATTATGATAATCCGGCTCGGAATATACCACATCATAGGTTCCTCCATTGGCTAATCCAGTGGCATAGAATCCTGCTAAATCCGCATCTTTAGTTGTATTTCCAATAATCTCAACCGTAGCTCCACTCAGTGGAAAACCTGTTTGAGAATCAGTTATTTCACCCTCCAACCAACACGCATTGGTATAATCAGGCTGCAGGACGTGCAAGCCAGTCTCCATGTCCGAACAAATGAGCAAACCGCTATCAAAACATGGATATGCGCCCCAATTGCCATTGAAGCCACCGGCAGAGAAATTAGGCGAAGTGTCGTAAAACCCAACTTCGATCAAATTGTACGGATAGGTATAATCATGGACACGAACTCCAGCTGTATACCAACTAGTCACAACATAATCACCATCTACATGTGCATTATGTGGTATTACACCAATCCCAGCAAATGGCTGCACTCGATCGAGCTCCGTAATGTTACTCAAGTTGGTCACATCATAAGCGGTCACAAAGGCATTACTCGTTTCATCTGCCGTAAAAACGGTATTACCATCATCCGAGATCCATGCATTATGGCAGAAGTTATTTGGCGTATTCGCCGATCCCATATTAATTGGATTGTCTGGGTTACTAACATCTATAGCCACAAACCTACCAGCATAAATGGCCCCTCCCCACAAAGTATCTCCTCGAGCCATTCCATCATGCAAATAGTATTCATCATAGATCCCTAAATATGCAGGATTCTCAGGGTCCGTAGCCACATCGAACATTAGGGCTCCTCCAACTCCAATATTGGATCCGAACAAATAGCAAACGCCATTTTCATCAATGTATAAATTGTGAACGGTTTCCAATTCATCTCCATCTGGTGTTTCATAGAAATAGGAATCATAGCTAATGTTTGTCGCTGTATCAATGTCCGATAAGTCAACAATCAATAGGCCCTGGCTCTGACCAGCCCAATAACCATCATGTGTTACATAGGCATAATTCCCCCAAGTCTTAATGTCTCTCCAAGTAGAAGTAGGTCCCGAAATAAAGAACACTTCTGTTGGTGAAGAAGGAGTCGATATATCCACTATAGAAAAACCGGTGGTGGTCCCCACTAAGGCGTATTCATTACCTAAGGAATCGGTCCAACCCCAAATATCATTTAATGTCTGTGTATACGACAAAGTCCCAACACTCGAAATATTCAACGAGCTACTTTGCCCAAAAGCGAAAACCACACTCATAAGTGCCAATCCGCTTAGCATCCTTTTTAACATGCTGATCCTTTAATTACTAATGCCTAAAGATATTCAATTTCCATTAGAGCCCAAGGTCAAGTTGCTGACCCTCATCGTTCTGTGGATCGTCTAACTTTTTCTTTTCACTAGAGGGGGTCGAGTTTTCACTCTTCACTACGTTTTGATCTTCCTCCAATGGGACCTCTTGCTCTTCTTTTTCTACTTCTTCTGTTTCACTAAAAACACCCCATTCCTTCAGTTGATCCTCGGTCGGATTAATGGGCTCTAGAATGTTTATGGCGTTTACTTTTTCTTTTACTAACTGATTACCAAGTGCTTTCATTCCTTTAACCTGGATGAACTCGTGAAGATTTACTATTTCATTCGGCTTTCGATCCTTACCGGCCTTCTTGGTGAATTCAATATCCACCTGTGGAATCCATTCGGTGCTAATCAATTCTAAATAACTACCCTCAGAATCAGAAATGAAACTTACCTTCTTCATTTTATCCGCCATTTCGGGGATAAATCGCTTCACATAATAGCGCTCCTTCGCTCCTTCCCAATAAACCACGCTAATGGGTTTTTTAGGATCGTACTTCTCCAAATGAATCATTTCTTCGTCAAAGTGGGTACTTATATCATAAGCAAGCAAACGATAGTTCCCGGACTGTGAAATCTCTAAAATCCGATCATCCCCACTAAACGCTCCTAAAAGTTCTCCCCTTCCATCAACGTTCAATTTCTGCACACTATCATCAAACCAAACTTTTTGTGCGGCCAAAGTGCTTACGCCCTCTGTCTTAAGTTCAACTTTTTTGACCGGATGTTTGCTCACCAAATTCCCTTTCACACCGCGACTCTTTATGCCTAATTCCGTAAAGTCAATATTAAAGTTCAACTTCTTTAATCGCTGAATGGCCCTCAAGTGAACCGTTACAACTTCTGCTTCACCATTGGGATTGGCAGTGAAATACAAGACTTTGGAACCTTTAGTTCCAGCAGTTAAATCGTATTCCTTATCGCGAGTAACTCCAGTCACGGGGAAACGTTTCATATACACATTACCCCTAGAGCCATCTCGATAGATCAAATTGTATACGGTTCTTTTGTCATTCTTCTTAAAAATGGCGGCATGCAAGACTCCCTTACCTACAAAAACCTTCTTGTCGACTCGAGTCACGATCATCTTACCATCTTCTCTGAATACAATGATGTCATCAATGTCCGAGCATTCTGTCAAGAATTCGTGACGTCTTAATGAAGTTCCAATAAAGCCTTCATCACGATCGATATACAAACGTTCATTTCTAATGGCCACCTTATTTCTTTGGATGTCCTCAAATTGGCGTATTTCGGTTTTTCGTTCTCTTCCCTCCTTAAAACGGTCTTTTAGATCCTTGAAGTAATCGATGGCAAATTCAATCAAATTAGCCAGGTTGTGCTTCACCTGGTTGATTTTCTCATCAAGCGCATCGATGTTTTGCTGAGCTTTGTCAAGGTCAAACTTTGAAATTCGTTTAATACGAATCTCAGTCAATCGAAGGATATCTTCGGTAGTCACATCTCTTAGAAGATGCTTGATGTGAGGTTTCAAGCCTTTGTCAATCGCCGAAATAACACCTTCCCATGTTTCCTCTTCCTCAATATCTCGATAGATGCGTTCTTCAATGAATATCCGCTCCAGATTAGCAAAATGCCATTGCTCCCGCAATTCTTCAAGTTGAATTTCGAGTTCACGCCTTAATAGGTAAACGGTATGGTCCGTTGAATGCTTTAATAAATCAGTTACACCTACGAAGTTTGGCTTATCATCCTTAATCACACAGCAATTCGGGCTGATACTCACTTCACAATCGGTGAAGGCATATAAGGCATCCAACATTTTATCAGGAGATACTCCTGAGGGTAAATGGATCAAAATTTCGACTTCAGCTGCGGTATTATCTTCGATCTTCTTGATCTTAATCTTACCCTTATCATTGGCCTTGATGATGCTTTCAATCAATGAGCTGGTGGTTGTGCCGAAAGGAATCTCATGTACTTTAAGCAGATTCTTTTCCTCAACGCTAATTCTCGCGCGCACTTTGACCTTGCTTCCACGAGCGCCATCGTTGTAACTACTGAAATCCGCTATCCCACCTGTTGGGAAATCTGGAAATATTCTAGTCTTTTTTCCTTTGAGGATTGCAATAGATCCATCAATCAACTCAATGAAGTTATGAGGCATGATCTTGGTTGATAATCCAACAGCAATACCTTCCACTCCTTGAGCAAGTAATAATGGGAATTTTACCGGAAGATTAATGGGCTCTTTTCCTCTGCCATCGTAGGACGACTGCCATTCCGTGACCTTCGGACTAAAAACCGTGTGTAGGCCAAATTTGGTTAGACGCGCCTCAATATAGCGAGGGGCAGCTGCACGATCCCCTGTTAAAATATTTCCCCAGTTTCCTTGGGTGTCAATCAATAAGTCTTTTTGTCCCAGTGCCACCAACGAATCACCAATGGATGCATCTCCGTGTGGATGAAACTTCATGGTTTGACCAATGATGTTAGCCACCTTGTGGTATCGCCCATCTTCCATCGCACGCATAGCGTGTAAAATCCTGCGCTGTACGGGTTTAAGGCCATCATACATGGAAGGAATGGCACGTTCAAGTATAACATAACTGGCATAATCCAAAAACCAGTTCTTATACATCCCGGAAACCTTCACGATTTGAGGCCCCTCTTGTTCCATGTCCGTGTTCAAATCTTCTTCGGCACCTTCCTGTTCTTCGAGTTCCTCACTCATTCTTTCTCCTTTAAGGTGTTCTTCTTAATCACTTTTTCTAGCGATTGTGTCAGTTTTATTCTCTTTCCTAGAAAGGTGATATTAAATGTTTTTCTGGCCCTTCCTCCATGACTACTTTGAACATAGATCACCAATTCTTTCCGAATAAAGCCTCTGATCTTATAGGCTGTCAATCGAGGTTTTGGAAACTCTGCCATTTTCGTAAAACCGCTAAAGACTAAACCCAAAACAAATGGCCTCAACCTAAAGACCAAGACCTCACCATCGCTATCATACTCAAAATAGTGTGCTCCAAGCAATGTGATCAGAGCCAATCCACTGAGCCCAGTTGCCAAAAGCTTTCTACTCTCAAAATAATTACGAATAGAACCATTCAAACCAACAAATAGTCAATTAGTATGGCTAGTACACAAATAGCATAGTACAAATAAACAATGTCCCGTACAGGACGATTTGTAAATCTCACTTCCCTCTACTCTTCCAGGATATCCTGCTCCACCCTCAGGTTTTCAATAATGAATTCTTGTCTCGCCGGTGTGTTTTTCCCCATATAAAAGGTTAGCATATCCTCAATAGTAGAGTCCTTGCCAATCATGACTGGTTCAAGCCGTATTTCTTTCCCAATGAAGTGCTTGAATTCATCGGGACTAATCTCACCCAATCCTTTAAATCGAGTGATTTCAACTTTCGATCCTAATTTCAATATACTTGCACGCTTCTCGCTTTCGTCATAGCAATAATGCGTCTCTTTCTTGTTTCTAACCCTAAACAGTGGTGTTTGAAGAATGTATAAATGTCCTTCTCTCACCAGTTCTGGGAAGAATTGTAAGAAGAAGGTGATTAAGAGCAATCGGATGTGCATTCCGTCAACATCAGCATCGGTTGCAATAACTACATTATTGTAACGCAATCCATCCAGTCCGTCCTCAATATTCAAGGCCGCCTGAATTAGATTAAACTCTTCATTTTCGTAAACTACCTTTTTCGTTAATCCAAATGAATTGAGCGGTTTCCCCTTTAAACTAAAAACAGCTTGGGTATTTACATCCCTTGATTTCGTAATAGAACCACTAGCACTATCTCCCTCGGTGATGAAAATCGTTGTATCTAAACGACGATCGTTTTTTAAATCGGAATAGTGTACACGACAATCGCGCAGCTTTTTGTTGTGCAGATTTGATTTCTTCTGTCTTTCCCTTGCGAGTTTCTTTATTCCCTGCAGCTCCTTACGTTCTCTTTCCGCTCGAAGGATTTTCTTTTGAATGGCCTCAGCTACATCTGGATTTCTATGCAGATAATTATCGAGTTCCGTCTTCAGGAAGTCATTAACAAATGTCCTTACCGTGCTGAGTCCAGGCCCCATATCAGTACTCCCGAGTTTGGTTTTAGTTTGAGATTCAAATACAGGTTCAATTACCTTGATGCTTACTGCCGCAACAATGCTCTGACGAACATCTGAAGCTTCGTGGTTCTTCCCAAAAAACTCCCGAATGGTTTTAACAACCGCCTCCCTAAAAGCCCCTTGGTGTGTTCCACCCTGAGTGGTATGTTGACCATTAACAAAGCTGTAGTATTGTTCGTTATACTGATTTTGAGCGTAGGTCATTGCTACCTCAATGTCCTCCCCTTTTAAATGTATAATGGGGTGGATAATCGGACTATCGAGATTATTGGTCAATAGATCCTTCAGCCCGTTTTCCGAATACATCTTAGTCCCATTCAGAATAATTGTCAATCCAGGATTCAGATACACATAATTCCAAATCATTTTCTCCACATATTCCACTCGGAAGCGATAATTAGTGAAAATGGTATGATCGGGAGTAAAGGTGGTCTTTGTTCCTTTACGTTGCGTGCTTTCCACTATGTACGCATCTTCCACGATTACGCCTTGCTCAAACTCCGCCACTTTGGTCTGTCCCTCGCGAATGGATTGGATCTTGAATTGCTCAGAAAGTGCGTTCACGGCTTTGGTACCCACGCCATTAAGACCAACCGACTTCTTAAAAACTTTGCTGTCGTACTTAGCTCCAGTATTTATTTTAGATACACAGTCGATGACCTTTCCTAGCGGAATCCCACGACCATAATCACGAATGGTTGCGTACTTATCTTTTACCGAGACTTCAATGGTTTTCCCATTTCCCATCACAAATTCATCGATGGAATTATCGAGCACCTCTTTGAGAAGAATATAGATTCCATCATCGTGCGCCGATCCATCTCCCAACTTCCCGATGTACATCCCAGGTCGCATCCGAATATGCTCTTTCCAGTCGAGCGATCGGATGCTATCTTCGTTATATTGATGTTCTGCCATAAAAAATCACATGTGCCCTAAAATAGGGAGATATAGGCCATGTGGTCAAGCAAAATCAGCAGGAGTTATTCACAGGATATTAGTGGTTGGTGGCTGGTGAATAGTGGCTTGTGGGTCGATCATATTCGATGGCATTCCACAGCTATTTCCAACTCGTAAAAGATGTTCCCTAGACCATTTCACAGTTTTCTTGATATACTATTTATCAATCCATTAAGCAATTTTCCTATGAGAACGCATAGTTTTAGAATTTCTTCTTTAATCTCCTCATTCAAGAGCCTTACTCGTTGTCACGCATACACAAGTGATCGAACTTCGCTTAATGATGCTCTTGAGATATAAAGAAATTTGAGATAGTCTTTAGAGGTAGATCGGTTAAAACCTTCGGCGATGTTGGTTGATACCGACAAACTAGCCCTTCTAATTTGACTTCTAAAATCCCAATCAATAATTCCTCGAGTGGAATTGAAAATACATTCATATAAGTCAATGGACTTCTGCCAAACCAATAATGATTCAAATGAAACGATTCCCTTTTTCATCATCTAAAGATGACAAGAAGACAGGGGAATTTAGAAATTTCTTATTGACCGTATGAAAACGTTTTTACCAGATCATTTTAAAGAATGATCAGTTATTTCCCAACCACAAACCACCAGCCACTAAACACCCAACGTCCTTAGACGTTGAACCTGAAATGCATCACATCGCCATCTTGAACGATGTATTCTTTTCCTTCGACTTGCATATTTCCGGCTTCTTTACATTTGGATTCGGATCCGTATTCTACATAGGTATCGTAGGGAATAACTTCGGCTCGGATAAATCCTTTTTCGAAATCGGTATGAATGACGCCGGCCGCTTGAGGGGCTGTAGCACCAACGGGCACTGTCCAAGCACGAACTTCTTTTTCTCCAGCTGTGAAGTAGGTCTGAAGGTCAAGTAGTTTGTAGGCCGCGCGAATAAGCTTGTTTACTCCTGGTTCTTCCAAGCCCATGTCTTCCAAGAACATCTGACGCTCTTCGTAGGATTCCAATTCAGCTATATCCGCCTCGGTCGCAGCGGCAATAACCAATACTCCAGCATTCTCGTCTTTAACGACTTCACGCACTTGATCCACATAAGCATTACCGTTCACCACCGATGCTTCATCTACATTACATACATAAAGAATAGGCTTAACGGTTAGCAGATAGAGTTCCTTCACCCATTCATTGAACTCTTCATCAGAAATGGCAACCGAGCGAGTACTACTGCCTTGTTCAAGTGCTTCCTTGAAACGTCCAAGGATCTCCGCACCTTTCACAAATTTCTTATCACCACTCTTCGCTTGTTTTTTGACTTTGTCTATTTGCTTCTCAACCGTTTCGAGATCTTTTAATTGAAGTTCGGTATCAATGATTTCTTTATCGCGAATAGGGTCGACCGATCCGTCCACATGAACGACATTATCGTTGTCAAAACAACGCAATACATGAAGAATGGCGTTGGTTTCACGAATGTTTCCTAAGAACTTATTTCCAAGCCCTTCTCCTTCACTGGCACCTTTTACAAGTCCAGCTATATCAACAATCTCAACAGTAGCTGGCATCACACGTTCTGGATTCACCAATGACGCCAATTTTTCAATCCGCTCATCAGGTACATTGATCACGCCAATATTGGGTTCAATCGTACAAAAAAGAAAATTTGCCGACTGTGCCTTAGCATTACTCAAGCAGTTAAAAAGCGTTGATTTACCAACGTTTGGAAGCCCTACAATTCCGCACTTCATAGCGATATATTTTGACCGGCGGCAAAAGTAGGGATTTCAGGCGATAAATCGCCCGTGGTTAGCGGCTGGTGATTAGTGGTTGGTGAGTCCCAAATCTTCAGCAAAGCACGAACAATTAAATGACTCTGTTTTTTGATAAATAATCAAATAAAACCTCAATTATTGTATCTTTAAAACACCATGAAACCATCCTTGCTATTCTTTATTAGTTCGCTACTTTCTCTTAGTTGTTTGGGACAATGGGATCTTGTAATCCCGGAGCAGAGAAGTTTTTTTGACAAAAACGGATCACAAGGAATAGATCATTCAGTGATTGTCGATTCCATTACTATTAATGGTGCAGATACGGTGTTCCATTTAAATAGAATTGTCAAGAGCCTTGACACACTGCAATCAACCTATTATCGTATCAATGCTCCTGAATTTTTCGGTGCTAGAGTAATTCAAACAGATTCCAATTCTTGGATACTTCGCATTGTTGGTCTGAAATATGGGGAGTATTACATTTTTATTATTGATTCTTTTAACAATGTTTATAACTATTACCCAAACCAAGCTTTCCCAAATTATATGGAATCAACCTATACTTTCTATAACGGATTTAAAAAGATCAACTTTAGAGAGAAACAAGGGCTAAGTATCATAGATGTCGGAAATAAAGATTCCCTTTATTTTGCTTATCATCCTTCTGATATATCTCCTGATTTATATGAGTTTGAACAATCGCACAGGTTTTACTTCAATGTTGTGGAAGGGATTGGACTTGGAGATTATGAACTTTTCGAATTCGAACACAGCAATGACATCGAATTAATAGCAGTTCATTTGAAAAACAAAGGGTTTGGTAGTTTCAATGCACATATTTCAATAGACGAAGCCAATCACTCTCTATTGACCTTGGCACTCAATCCATGCATTGATTTTCTTCAAGTTAAATCAGACGATTTATCGGGAATTGAAATCTCGATTATTGATCTCCTAGGTCAAGAAATCAAGTCATTCACTACCATGACCAATACTCCTATTCGTTTGGATGTTTCAATTGGAGTATATCATGTGTTCATATCAGACAATAATGGCAAGCTTTTGACTGTCCAAAAGTTGATTGTTAATCAGTGATTTGGGATTCAAGAGTATCAGCACTTTCGCAAGTGCTCTAAAAACCGACTTGTATAAATACCCAACTTCCTTTCTACTCAATTATCACGACGATTCTCATGTATCGCCTTGCGATCATGATGAATGTTGTTGACCATGATGACTGTACCGTCCTGAAAAAAGATGACACTTAAAAAGTGTTAACGTATGATAGAAAGAAGAAGCATTTTAAGGTATAGTGAAGCATTCAAGCTTCATGTTGTTAGGGAAATTGAAAGCGGTAAGTATGGAA
>LXNJ01001397.1_pt1 | contig 14464 bp, 7 predicted proteins | sample 809081 | NCBI WGS metagenome assembly LXNJ01 (sample SAMN04870510, study PRJNA318959) | sponge metagenome | biome: sponge; feature: marine sponge reef; material: water | host: Petrosia ficiformis | place: Greece: Milos, Mediterranean Sea | collected 2013-05-29 | depth 5-7 m
GATAGGTGCTTCACGATCATGTCCCTCCGACCAACGCTCCTCGTTCTGGCCGTCCTAGCGGCGGCGACCATGCTACCCGCAGCCAAGCCCGCCGGTAGCTTTGTTCCGATCTTCGACGGGGTTTCCCTGAAGGGATGGGATGGGAACCCCAAACTCTGGAGCGTAGAATATGGAGTCATTGTCGGGCGCACGAGCGCCGAGGACCCGATTCCGGCAAACTCCTTCCTGACCTGGCGAGAGGGCGAAGTGGACAACTTCGAACTCAAGTTCGAGTTCATGATCGACGGGGGCAATTCTGGCGTCCAGTACCGTGCGTTCGAGAAGCCCAAGGAATGGGGCCCGCACATCCTAGGCGGGCTACAAGCCGACTTCGAGGCGGGAGAAAGGCACACCGGGGGGCTATACGGAGAGCGCTCGAGGGGGATCCTCGCCCGGCGCGGCCAAAAGGTGGTAGTCGGTGCCGATGGCAAGCCGCAAGTGGTAGGCAGCGTCGGCGATCCGGTCGAGCTGCAGAGCGAGATCGATCTTAACGGGTGGAACAGCTTTCACGTAATCGCTCGCGGAAACCGTTACATCCACAAGATCAACGGACAAGTCATGGTGGACGTGACCGACGAAGACCCAAACGCGCCAACCTCCGGCTTGGTGGGCCTGCAAGTTCATCGCGGCCCGCCCATGACCGTAAAGTTCCGCAACATCCAGCTCAAGCGCCTCCAGATGGTTGCTGGCACGAAGAAGGTCGTCTTCATTGGCGGCGTGAAGAGCCACGGATACGGCTCGCACGAGCACACCGCCGGGATCAAGCTCTTGATGGATGCCTTGAAACGGAACTTCCCACAAATCCACTCAACCGCGTACTTCGACGGCCACCCGAATGATCCAACCGCGCTCGACAACGCGGATGCGGTGGTCCTGTATAGCAACGGCGGCTTGGGCCACCCGTGGTTGCGGGCACTCCGCTCGGTTGATCGACTCGCACAGCGCAAAGCCGGCGTCGGTGCCATTCATTTCGCCGTGGAACTGCCAGAAGGACAGCCGGGACAGAAATTCCTTGATTGGATTGGCGGATACTTTGAACGCTGGTGGTCGGTCAACCCTCACTGGACAATCAAGTCGCCGCAGCTGGCGCAAGGACACCCGATCACCAACGGCGTCGAACCCTTCGAGATCAATGACGAGTGGTACTTCCACATCCGCTTCCGAGCGGGCATGCATGGCGTCACGCCGATCCTACAGGCAGTGCCGCCCAAGGAATCCATGTCGCGTCCGGACGGCCCCGCATCGGGCAACCCATACGCTAGAGCGGCGGTGGACAGAGGCGAGTTGCAAACCCTTATGTGGGCCAGCGAGCGGGAGGGCGGAGGTCGTGGCTTCGGCTTCACCGGAGGGCACGTGCATTGGAACTGGGCACATCCGAGCTATCGCAAGCTGGTGCTCAACGCCATTGCTTGGATCGCCGGAGCCGAGGTGCCCGAGAACGGCATCGATTCGGGCCCGTACGGGATGGCCGACATGCTCGCCAACCAAGACTACGAGCCGTGGGGCCGGTACGACCAAGCGGAAGTGGAACAGATGGTCGGCGCTTGGGCTCAATAGGAGCCAACAGCCCGAATCGCCGGAGGCGAGCTGCAACACACACTGAGCCACGCTCGCCGCCCTCGGCCCGCGATGCCGACCTCGTTCGGAGCCTCGGACAAGCCCGCGAAAGCTGACAAGCCGGCGCTCAAGTGACGACCAGGCCGCTAGTTACTGCACCGGAATGCTAACCGCATTGCTGGCGTTTCCGTCGATCGATACCGCAACCTCGGCGGTGCCCGACGTCACCCCCGACGGGACAACGAAATCTATCTTCGTGATGCCAACCGCGCCTTGAATGCTTCCGGAGTAGACGACCGATGCCTCTGTGCCACCTACGCTGACAACGGGAGAGTGCAGGGTGGGCAGCGATCCGGCGGCCGACTGTCCAGATTCGAGCGCCGTTGAGAACGGCCCGGTTCCTGTCATATAGACCGTGATGGTCTGGCCTGCCCTGGCAGGTGCGCTGGCGGTCACGTAGCTGCCGTCTGAATGAGCGGCAGCAGCCACCTCGCCATCGTCGGTCTCAAAGCTATAAATTGCTGGGGCTAGGTCGGCCAGCTGGACGAGGAACGGTGCCGAGTTCCAAGACCAGCCGTAGCGATCCAGCACACGAACCTTTGCACGGGCAGAACTGATGCCGGCCAGTTCCCAAGGCACTTGGACCTGGACCTGACCCGAATCGACGCTGAAAACAGGTGCCGCAACGCTGATCTCCGAATCGGTGTTGTCGAAGCTAACACTGACTGATTTGAGGGCAATGCGTGGATTGTCTCCCGGAGCCTGTCCGCTGAATTCTGCCAGCTCTGCGCCGGCAATCACGGCTACCGACCCCGGCGCAACGGGCCCATTGCCCGAGGGATTCGCAGCGTTGACAACCCCGGTGATATGCGGCGGATAGACATCTGCGATCAAGTCGAAGCGCAGCTCCACATCTCCGACCGTTGCAACGCCGATTACGTGCGCATCCGATGGATCGCCGAAGCCAAGCATCGCGGGCGCGAGACCGAACGCACTTGTCAATGGCTCGTACTCAACCAAGTGGCCGCTGCTTTCGTGGAAGTCCCAAGCCGCTGTCCTGCCAACGACGGGCGCACCGTAGCGGTCTACAAACTTGCCGAGCACCCACTCGTGCGCGTGATCGTTGGCGAAATCCCGGTAGACTCGCGGGCCAATGGAGAAGGCATCCTCGGGCTGGTTATCGCCGACCACGTACAGGTACGGCACGCGCAACTCGTCGTCGCTGCCTTGCCGAGTCACCCGCAAATGTCCCTCATAGGACCCCGCGACAGGCATCGCTCCCGCCAGGGAGACCCGCAATGTCATCTGCTGGTCCGGCTGAAGCTGGAAAGTCGCCTCGGAGAATCCGTTCACATTCACTCCCGCGACCGAGTCCGCATCGCGCTGCACGATCTCAACCCGGTACTGTTGCGACGCGGAACTACGATTGGTGACGGTCACCTCGCGCTGCGCGGGCAAGGTCTCGGCCGTGAAGCGCCCGAACCCGATGGTCGGCGGGACAACCGTTGCGATCGGGTCAAAGGCGGAATCGAAGCTCAGCAGGCCAGAGCCAACCGAGCCGACCCGGGCAACCTCGCCGTTTTCCTGCACAGCTGTGCTGGCAGTGTTGATCAAGGCCGAGCCGACCTCTCGTGCGGTCCAATCCGGATGCAGCTGCCAGACTAGGGCCGCAGCGCCGGCAACTACGGAAGCGGCGAAACTTGTGCCCTGCACCTGCTTGTAACCGCCCCGAGTCGCCCCAGGGCTGCTGCCAGCAGTTGTGAAGATTGCCACGCCTGGAGCGGCGATATCGGGTTTGAGACTCAGCCCCGGCGTCGGCCCCCTAGAACTGAAGGGTGCCACCTGGGCCGAATCCATCGGTTGCGACACCCGTGTGGCATCAAGGATGACTGGCAGCCCTTGCTCGGACGTATCGGAGGTGATGCTGGCGGCGAGCGCGGCACCATTCTCGGCCGAGATGAAGTACGCCGGGATATCGGTCTCCTCCAGACCCTCCATCTGCATCAGATCCCCGGTTGGATCGTCGTGGTACACGATTACGCCGACAGCGCCTGCTTTGTCGGCAGCCTCGACTTTGTCGACCGCCCCGCAGCCGCCGAGTTCTACCACCACGATTCGATCCGCAGGCGCTTCGGACGCGTATGCAGCGCAACCTTGCCGGTCGCCTAGCTGCTCGGCGAGCGCAGCTGTGGCGGAGAGCCGAGGAGCTGCGCTAGGTCCCGTGCCGGTCAGGGCTCGCATTGAGCTGCCCGGAACTCGGACTGTCTGCTCGATGCGCCTCGAATTGACGGTTGCGGCCACCGAGATGACATCGGGCGCCGACCCGGGCGAAGCCACCGTGTTGCGGGTGGGATGAGTCTGACCCCCAATCTGGCCGTCATTGCCCGCCGCAGCGACCACCACGCGTCCGAAGTCAACCACGGCGCTCTGAGCCGCCATCGCCACTAGGTCGCAGGCCGTTTCGGTAGCTTCTGAGCAGTCATCTCCGGACGCATTCCACGGATACGTAGCCAACTGGCCGAGGCTAAGGTTCAGCACATCCATGCCATCGTTTACGGCATCGTCAATTGCGGCGATCAATGCCTCGGTGCTGGGGCCTGCACTGACCCCCGGGGTGCCACCCACCTTGTAGACGCCTAGGTAGGCTTTCGGTGCGATCCCTTGGATCAGGCCAGCGGGTGTATTGATGCGGTTCCCCGCTGCGATCATGGCTACGGCGGTTCCGTGACCGTTGAAATCCACGGGCGTCAGGTCATCGGGGCTTGAAGTCTGTGGTTCCCGGGAATTCTGCAGGTGCACGTAGGTGCGTACCGCCAAGACCTTGCTGTTGGCATATTCGAGATGTTCTGGCTCGGCCTTCGGATAGCCTTCCACCGCGGGTAGCGTGGCGTCTCTAAATGCCGGATGACTGAAGTCCAGCCCGGAATCAATGATGGCTATCTTTACACCCGCACCGTTGGCCGTCGTGCCATCGGGCCTCAGCCTCGCGCTTCCGAGCTGAACGACATCGCTGATCCTATCTAGCTTGAAGGCCAAGTTGCGGCTGGGCTCCACCCTGCGTACTCCAGGGATGGCATTGAACGCTTCGGCTTGCTCCGCACTGGCACGGACGAAGACCGCGTTCAGCACGTTCTGCACCGACCCCAGCACCTCCACCCCGCCGGCTTGCAAGGCCGCGAGCACGGGTTCTTGCGTCCTAGCCACGGCGCGTGCAGCGGAGGCCGAGCTGCTCGCCGCAACGCGCCGGCTGTCGCGCTGGTCGATCTTGTCCGGGCCCAAGGACAGTCGCTTACCCAAGGCTGGCGAGTCGAGCAGGACCGTGTAGTTCGCAAGCTGCTCCGCCTGGGCCGCTGCCCGAGGCATTACGCCCAGCAGAGCAACCAAAGCCGTGACTGCCGCCAGCCGCGACACTAAAGCCCGCCACCACACACTCACACTCAGCGTAAAGCACTTGTTGTAAGAATGTTGCCTCTCAGGCCTTCACCGCCAGCCTAAGAAACTACTCCACTCCAGCGAGCAGCCTGCCGCGACAGACTGCGGGCGGAACCTCAATTCCAGCACGTGCAGAGCCGAATTCGCAGCGGCCAGGCTCGTATGGATGTTGTCATCTCGCGGTTTCCCGCTTCTTGCGAGCCCGCCTCACGCCACCCGCGCTTGCATCTCGTTGCTCGCTGCCTGGCTTTGGGTGACCTGCCGTCTAGTGGCCGCCCTTCTTTCCCGGCAGTTCCTTCTCGAGGGTCCGCGCTCCGCGAAGGATGCCGCCGAAAGAGTAATTGGCCTCGTGGCAGGCATACTCGTAAACTCGGTTGCCAGTTGCCGGCCACGCATATTCACCGCTCCATGGCGCGGTCCACACATTTGGGTCTTCTACCCTGAAGCGATAGCGCAGCGTCTGGGGGTCCACTCGCGTAAACCACTCGGTCACGCGCAGGTCGCGCGATGCGCCCAGCAGCGAGGGACTGTCGTTGAAGTTTGTCGTCTCGACAACCAGCGTGTCTCCCTCCCAGTGACCGATGGAATCGCCCAGCCAACTCCTCACGTCCTCGGGGGCGTGCTCGGCGTTCATGCGGATGATGCGCAAATCGTGGACCATTTCGACCAGAATCATGACGTGATCGTCAGTCTGCACGATTCGCTTCACATTGTTGTAGGAGACCGGCAGCATTGGCGGACCGGCCGTCGAGCCAAACCCCAGCAGACAGCGTTCGGCCAGCGGCCTGATTTCCGGATCGTCGTAAGGGCCCTGCTCAAGCCCCTCTTCCAGCCACCAAGCGACACCGGTATTCGGGCGTGATAGCTGGGCCTTCGCTGCCGCTTTCTGTTTTGCCGCAGCCGTCATCGCAGGCTTGCGACCGTCCTTGGGGTCGGTGATGATCGAGGTTCGCCACGTGCCGTCGAGTTTGAATCCCCCGCTGCCCCTGTCGAGCCAGAACGAGTTGTAGCCCCCGACGTTTCCGGCCGATCCCGGCGAACCGTCCCCTCCCTGAGGAGGCGCGCCGCGCTCAGGATTGGAGGGCGCGTTTCGCGCAGCCCTCCGCTCCAGCTCGCGTTGAACGATCGCTGCGGCCTCCGCGTCAGTCAGAGTGAGCTTGTCACCATACTCTTCCGGGCGCTCCAGCGGCGTCAGCGTAGCGATGTCATAGGTGCCGGACAAGTCCGGCTTGCCCGACGGGGTCCGCGGGATGTCCGCAGCCGCCAAGGCCCACCCCAGCAGAAAAGAACTCAGTCCCAAAGCAATTCGACGAATCATAAGCGCCTCGACTGGGTGGTCACGTCCCTCCCGGCGCACTGGCCGCCCGCGAGCGAAGACCGCATCTGCCGGCGCTGCGAGGCGCTCCGGCAGGTCAGCCTGCCGCGGAGATAGAACCTGACCAGTTGGCACATTGGGTTTCGGCCTGCCAAGATTCTACGCGAAACACAGACTTTCTGCATCGTTCATTTCGACAGCCGCGGCTCGGCGCGGAGTTGGAGGCAGGATTCTGCCGCAGGGTTCGGGGGCTACGCAGGCGTCTATGCTGATGGGGTGGCCCCAATCGAAGCGCTTCTGAGTGCATTTGCAGCATTCGCATGGGGGCCGGTGGTGCTGGTCCTGCTCATCGGGGGCGGATGCTACTTCTTTTTCTACTCCCGCATGCTTCCCTTCTGGCACCTCAAGCACGCGCTGAGAATCTTGCTCGGGCACTACGACTCTGCTTCCGCAACCGGCCAAGTATCGCATTTTCAAGCACTTAGCAGTGCCCTTGCGGGCACGATTGGCATGGCGAATATCGCCGGCGTTGCTGTCGCGATCCAAACCGGCGGCCCGGGCACGATCTTCTGGATGTGGGTCTGCGCCGCCGTCGGCATCGCCACCAAGTTCTTCACCTGCTCGCTGGCGATTCAGTTCCGCGGCCCTGACAGCCGGGGCGAGATTCAGGGCGGGCCAATGTATGTGATCTTGTATGGCCTCGGAAAACGCTGGAAGCCCCTCTCCGTGCTATTCGCGTTCTGCGCCCTTTGCGGCACGTTGCCGATGTTCCAAGTCAACCAACTCGTCCGCATCGCCCGTGAAACTGTGGCGATGCCCCTTGGCTGGGTCAGTCAATCGTCCGATGCGTGGACTTTCAACCTCGCCCTAGGGATCGTCGTAGCGATTGCGGCCGGCGCGATCCAGATCGGTGGTATCAAGCGCGTGGGAATGGTCGCGGCCAAGATGGTCCCGGCCATGGTCCTGCTCTACATAGCCTGCGCTGCCGTCATCCTCGCCACCAACCTGTCTTCCATCCCCGCGGCCCTGGCCCTGATCGTGAAGGACGCATTCACGGGAGAGGCCGTCGCAGGCGGAGCCGTGTGGGCCGTGATCGTGACCGGCGTGCGCCGCGCCGCCTTCTCCAACGAAGCCGGGGTCGGGTCGGAGGCACTGGCACACGGCGCGGCGAAGACGGATGAGCCCGTCCGCGAGGGCCTCGTTGCGATGCTCGGCCCGATCATTGACACGCTGATCATTTGCACCGCCACCGCCCTGATCATCCTAAGTACTGGCACTTGGACCAATACGGAAACCGAGGGCGTATCCGTGACGCTCGCATCCTTCGAGCAAGTCTTGCCCGGCATCGGAACCTACGCGCTATTTGTCTGCACCATCTTCTTCGGATTCTCAACCACCCTATCCTGCGGCTACTACGGCGAAAAGTCCCTCGGGTTCCTCATCGGCGCGGAGCGGCAGCACCTCTACAGGTACATATACGTGGCGTCGATCCTGATCTCGTCCGTGACATCTGTCACGGCGGTGCTGGACTTTATCGACGGCATGTACGGGTTGATGTCAATCCCCACGATGACCTCTTCCCTGATCCTCGCTCCCTTTGTGATGAAGGAAGCCCGCAGATACTTCAAGGCGATGGCAGCCGGGGCCGACTAGTCGCGCACCAGATCCGAGACGGCCGCAAATGCCGCCTACAATGGGCTCGATGACGCGCTATTTGGCCCTGTTGGCCCTAGTCGCTGCCAGCGTCGCGGGGGCGCAGCAACCCAACATCCTGCTGATCGTCTCTGACGACCAAGGCTATCTGGACCTGGGATCGATGGGCAGTCCCGATATCCTCACGCCCCGGCTTGACCGACTTGCCGCGGAAGGGGTTAGGCTAACCAGCTACTACGCAGCCTTCCCTGTCTGCACGCCGTCACGCGGCGCATTGCTGACGGGGCGCTATCCGCAGCGTAACGGAACCTACGACAATTTCCGCAATGACCGCGTGAACGACGGGTATCGCTATCCGCTCTATGAATACGCGATCAGTCCAGAGCGGGTCTTGGGAATGGACACGCGTGAGGTCTTGCTGTCGGAGGTGCTCTCCGATGCTGGGTATGCCACCGCTGTGTTTGGGAAATGGGACCTTGGCTCCCTTCAGCGCTACCTTCCGCTCCAGCGGGGCTTTGACGATTTCTACGGATTCGTCAACACCGGCATCGACTACTGGACGCACGAGCGCTACGGTGTGCCGTCCATGTACCGGCGCAACCTTCCGACCAAAGAGGGCAAGGGCCGCTACACAACCGAACTGTTCGAACGGGAGACGCTGCGCTTCATCGACGAGCACAAGGCCCAGCCATTTTTTGTGTACCTGTCATACAACGCGCCGCACGGCGCTTCGAGCTTGGACCGCGGCATCCGAGGATTCGTGCAAGCCCCTGGCAAGTGCTTGGACCAATACCCTTCTCCGGATGGACTCGCAGCTGAGCGGCGCCACAAGTTCATGGCGGCGGTCACTTGCATGGACTCCTCCATCGGCCGTGTCTTGGATCGCATCGACGAGCACGGGTTGCACCAAGACACGATCGTCATCTTCGTATCTGACAACGGCGCCGGCGGTGGCGGCGACTCCGGTCCGCTGCGGGGCCGCAAGGGACAGATGTTCGAGGGCGGCGTGAGGGTGCCTTTCCTGATGCGCTGGCCGAGCAAGATCACTCCAGGCAGCGTTTCCGACGAATTTCTGACCGCTCTGGAAGTGTTCCCGATGCTGGTGGAGGCGGCGGGCGCTTCCCTGCCAGAAAATGTCCAACTGGACGGCTTCGACATGCTTCCCGTGCTCCAAGGCCGCGCAGAGTCTGTGCGGGAAAGCATGTTCTGGGAACGCCAAGGCGAATACGGGGCGCGACTCGGCACGTGGAAGCTGGTGGAGTCGCGGAGAGGCAGCGGACTCTTCGACCTCAGCGAAGACGTCGCCGAGAGCAACAACCTAGCCGAAGAGCTGCCTGAAGTTCTCGAACGGATGCAGCAGGCCTACCGAAACTGGGTGCAGCAAATGGCGGATGCCGAGCCCAGAGGGCCGTTCAAGGACTACTGAGGTCGACACGTCGCTGCCATACACTCAAGATTGGAAACGATGGCAGACAGCGCCCACCGCCGACCGCTGGAAATCAACCGCCACGGTGCGCACGACATCCAGATCCGCTGGAACTCGGGCGAAGAGGCCGTCTACCCGGCGCGCTTCTTGCGCGGCCAGTGCCCCTGCGCGACCTGTGTGGACGAGGTCACTGGCAATCGCATCGTCAACGAGAGCGCCCTGCCGGTCTTGGTCTACCCAACCAAGATCGAACCGGTGGGTCGCTACGCGATTCAAATATTTTGGAGCGACGGGCACTCGACCGGCATCTATACATGGGAACGCCTGTATGGCCTGCTCCCCGAATTGCGCGAGTTCCAGAAACCGAGTCCCCCTGTGTCGTGAGCTCTTGCAGCGCCGACTCGCTCCTTTGGGGGGAGACGGTCGCGTAGATCTCCAGTGCCAGCGACATCGACGGTGGGTGATACCAGACCAGCTACGCTGAGCCACCTCTCCGCCAACTACCCGAACTATGCGGACATCAGCTATGCGGCGAGGCGCACGGGTAGAAACGGCGATCAGCGCACAGGAGACGGGCTTGGGCGAGCGTCGGCACTTCGACAACACTCACGTTGGTCGTCGTCGGCAGGTGTGCTCGGCGGAGTCCTGAGTGGCACACTTGGATGCTACGATCTGCGTGTGCCTGTCAGGAATGGTCGACGACGAGGTTGCGGCGGCTCCCATCTATGCGGAGCGGGCTGATCGCTAAGTCAGGCAAAGCTCACCCGCACGTGAGACTACGCAGTGCTCGTCACGGCACTGCTGGTCTTTCCGCTTCGCGCTTTCGTTGAGTCCGATCAAGTGTAGATCAAGCAGCGAGCCCGATGTGCGCAGTGAACCTTCCCTCCCGTGCGGTCAGCCCCTCCCCCCGACGTGCAGACTCCTAACGCCAAGAGCCGGAACTCTAGTGACGGAACGCCCATCAAGCTGTTAGCGGCACAGCTATCGAGCAACTGCATTGCGGGGGCTCAGATCGAAGTTCCACTCCGAAAGAATCGCGTGTCTAGGATGCCAGGCCACTGAAGCTTTGATAGATTCGTACTGGTATGCAGCCGTTACCGAGTGGCCCGCCGCAAACCTCCAGCGGACGCCCGTCCTCGACCGGGTCCGCACGAATCCTTGGCGCTTGAAAGCCACCGACTGGTAGATCCAAGGCGACACGCGAGCGCGGGGACGTGCAATCTCGATCTGCTGGCGGTAGCGGTTGAAATCGGGGACATCTGTCCGACCGATGTGACGCTCATAGAGGGTGGTGCCATCCACTGCGAATCCGCGCCGAAGGAGGGGATACGACAGCCCGGCGAACATACGGTGATCCCATCCAAATCCGTAGCCGCTTCGGACCTGGTTCCGCAGGATGTAGCCGAGCGTCGTGCTCAGGGAGTCGGTCAATTTGAGATCAAGGCCGGTCTGGGCGCGCCGGTCGTACAAGCTGCCCAGCGAGTCCCGGATGCGAGTGACGCCGCCTGCGGTCCAAGTGACTCGGTCCGACTCGAACACACGAACTTCGACTTCCGTCCACGACTGGACATCGTCGGCCGCGAGCGGCAGGACCGCCATCACCATGACATAGCAGGCCGGTATCCAGCAGAGGGCATGTCTTGAAACGCGTGGCAGCCGGACAGTCGCCATAGGCGACATTCTAGCGCTCCAAGCTCTGGACTACTACGGAGTCCGCCAACATGTGTGCGAACGATGCAGATCTGGGTGTGTCAGGCTGCACGTGGACAATATGCAGGGGTTCGGTGGCGGATCATAGAGGAGTGCGAAACGGAATTGCGGTTCTTGTCTGCTCAGACTTGACTCGATCGTCAATGCTGAGCCGAGACAAGGAGGTTGGTCGGGGTACAGCAGGGCCAGACAATCAAGCAAGTGTGCTCTCGAACACTTCCACGTTGCATGTCTGAGCATTGAACTCCACTCCCACCAAATGGATCGGCAAACCGAGGTGGCGGTACTTAGCTTCGTAGTTCCGCTCCTGTAGCTGCCGCATCGCCGCACCCCGTTGCGACGACGCGAAGACCTTGAACTCGAACAAGTAAACTCTGCTCCGGGTCTGGACCGCTAGATCAGCACGGCCCGTGCTGCTGCTGTCTTCCGTCGTCACCGTTGCTCCAGATCCGACGAAGAAGCTATAGAACACGCTCGCATAGTAGCCCTCGTAGTCCGCTATCGTGTTGCGGTTGTGCCAGTGGTACGGGATGCCAGCGAACAGCGCTCGAAACCAAGTCTCGAGTCCGTCCATGTCACCCGCCTGCAGAAGCCGCTGTAAGACTTGACTGTGCTCCTCCCGCCGACGCGAGTCTCCGGTGATGTGGTTCAGCAGGCTTAGGTTCAAACTCTGGCGCACTTCGCGATTGGGATACACCAAGCGAAAGTACTCGATGCCATCGTCACCCCATTCCCGGCCGCCAACTGTCAAATAACCGGTCTGGAACAGCAGCGCCTCTGGGGCAATGCTGTTCACATCGAACGTGCTGAGCAAGGCCTTGCTGACACGCATCCCGTCCAAGCGGTCGGCGGCCACGCAGCGATCCGTCAGCAACTGTGTCAGGAATGTCGGTGTGCCCGTCTCAAACCACCACGCGTTGAATTCGCGCTCGGCAAACAGGAGTAGGACGTCAAAAGGGTTATAGACCTTCCGCTTGCCACCCCAGCTATAGCCGTTGTACCACTCGCGGACCTGCTGGCGGTCCAAACCCGGCAGTTCCGCCGCAAACACCGTATCGAGGTCAGTGTCCGTGTAGCCGCAGATTGCGGAGTAATCAGGGTTCAACGTGATGTCGCGCAGATTGTTCAGGCCTGAGAACAGGCTGACCCTAGAAAACTTGCTCACCCCGGTGAGGAAGGCGAACCGGACATGTTCGTCACAGTCCTTGATCACGCCATAGAATCCCCGCAGGTAGTCGCGATTGGCGCGAGCGCAGGCCGGATCGTCCAAGGCATCGAGGATCGGCTTGTCGTATTCATCCACCAGCACGGCAACTTGCTGGCCAGTCTGGCGATGCAGCGCGCGGATCAGATGGCGCAGACGCCCCGCAGCCGATTGATGGCGGGCTTGCACCTCGGAGTCAATCTCCAGGTCGAGCAACTGTTCGTGCACGCTTGTTTGCAAGCTCTCCAGATCCTTGAGGTGACCACCTCCGAAGCTCAGCTTGACCACGGGGTGGCGGACGGACCAATCCCAGCCTCGATAGGCTTCGAGCCCAACGAACAGGTCTCGGTCGCCCGCAAAAAGATGCTCGAGCGTGCTGACAAAAAGGCTCTTGCCGAAGCGGCGGGGGCGCGAGAGGAAGTAGTGTGTGCCTTCCCGGATCATGCGCAGGGCATAGCCGGTCTTGTCAACGTAGTAACAGTTGCGATCACGGATGTCGCGAAAGCTCTGGATGCCAGTGGGCAGAAGGCGCTTGTCCATGACCTAGCTTCTACGTTAGCCCGTGGGAGGGCCACTGCCAAGCCCGGCGTGGTGCCATGAAGTCGGCCGGCAAACCGTCACCGCTTACCGCGGGCCGAACGCTTGGCATTGATCGTGCGAAATCTGCACTTGAATTCGTACAACGTTTGCTTGAGATCAAGCCTAGTGTGGGCAAGAGCAACGATTGCGCCCTGATCGCTCAGTGGGGCTGCTAGCCCCAGCGCCCCTTCTTGCCCTCTTCGGCAATGAAATCAGTCGCCCGTGCAGTGATCGCCATCATGGTCAGAGTTGGATTTTGACACCCGATCGACGCCCAAGCCGCCCCGTCGGTGACAAACACGTTCTCAACATCGTTGGCCTGCGCCCAAGTGTTCAGAACCGACTTGCGTGGATCCTTGCCCATGCGCGCCGTGCCGACCTCGTGGATGCAGAATCCGCCCACAGAGGGCCTGCCGGTCAACCTGACGTCCTTGTGCCCTGTTGCTTCGAGCATCTCGGCCGCTTGCACGCGGGCATCGCTCCACAGGGCCAAGTCATTGTCCGACCACGAGAAGTTGACGTCGAGCGTCGGGATGCCCCATGCGTCGCGCTGATCCCGGTTGAGCGCCACGTAGTTCTCGTAGCGCGGCAGACATTCGCACCATGCCCCAAAGTTCGTGCTCCACTCGGCACGCTCGTGAACGGCCCGCTTATAGCTCTCCCCAAATCCTTCCGCGCCGAGCTTGAAGCTAGGGGAACTGCCGCCTTGGTACCCGTAGCCGCGGATCATCCCGTTCGTATGCGCGCGGTCAATGTTGCGGAAGCGCGGCAGGTACATGCCGTTGGGGCGGTCCGGAGGGCCAACCCACGGCTTGGCTTCCAATTCAGGCATGCGGCCGGCCGCCCCACCCTGGTAGATGTGATCCATCAAGTAGTGACCGAGCATGCCGCTGGAATTGAAGTCAAGACCATAGTCGGCCGAGTGCATCATCAGCCGGGTTGACTCCAGCGTCGAGGCGCACAGCAGGACCACCTTGCCCCGGATCTCTCGCGGCACACGCGTCGTACGGTCCAAGTAGGCCACGCCCGCTGCTTTGCCTGTGCGCGGATCCTTCGTCACGTGGCTGGCGACGGCGTCCACGACCAAATCGCAGTTGCCCGTCTCAAGAGCTGCCTTGAGCGTCGTGGTCGGGCTGTTGTAGTACGAGTGCGTCACACAGCCCTGCTCGCACGGGCCGCAATAGTGGCAGGGTTGGCGGCCGTTGTGGGGCTTGGTGATAATCGCAGTGCGGCCGATGGTCACAACCCGGCCCATGCGGGCACGGAGCCGATTTCGGAAGAGCGTTTCCCCGCAGTTGAACGGCATCGGCGGCATGAAGACGCTGTCAGGGAGCTGGTCGAGACCCTCAGCGATGCCGCCAATCCCGATGTAACGCTCGACCTTCTCGTAGTACGGGATCAAGTCGGCGTGCGTGATCCCCCAGTTTTCGCCATAGCCATCGCGGTCAGCGCAACGGAAGTCAATGTCGCCCATGCGGTACGACTGACGGCCCCAAGACAGCGAGCGTCCACCCAGCACCCGCATCCGGATCCAGCGGAACGAGCTGTC
>LXNJ01001398.1_pt1 | contig 14458 bp, 11 predicted proteins | sample 809081 | NCBI WGS metagenome assembly LXNJ01 (sample SAMN04870510, study PRJNA318959) | sponge metagenome | biome: sponge; feature: marine sponge reef; material: water | host: Petrosia ficiformis | place: Greece: Milos, Mediterranean Sea | collected 2013-05-29 | depth 5-7 m
CTTTGCTCAAGCAGATTATAGAAGCCTCCTTGGAAGGAGAAATGGATGCTCATATGGATCAGACCCGTTCCAAAGACAAGAATCGCAGGAATGGTCGAAAAAAAACTGCTCAATGGACGGATTGTGACTGAATAAAATAGCCGAATTTACTTCGTTGTTGAAATTGTGAACGGTGTCTAATATCCCTCTATATCCTTGAAAATAGAGTCGATCCTCTATTTGTATCTTATCCTTTGTCATGCCTAAACATTCCGCAAACTGCTGGGCGGTAAGTTGGGCTCTTGTGGCTGGACTAGAGACAAATTGATCAATTTGAATTCCTGCACTCCTCAAGCGATTGCCCATCTCCAAGGCATTTCTTTCACCTCTAGAATTTAATGGTCGATCAATATCCTTTTGTCCTTCATTCTTCCAGCTACTTTTGGCATGTCTAACCAAGAAAAGTGTCTTCATTCCTAAAGAAGTTCATTTGCCAAATTAGCAAGCTCCGAACGTTCACCTTTCTCCAATGTCACATGAGCAAATAGTTCTTGCCCTTTAAGTTTGTCAATCAAATAGGATAATCCATTGGACTGTGAATCCAAATAGGGTGTGTCAATTTGATGGATATCTCCCGTGAAAATAATCTTGGTATTCTCCCCTGCTCGAGTGATAATGGTTTTAACTTCATGGGGAGTCAAATTTTGTGCTTCGTCAACAATGAAAATCACATTACTCAAACTGCGTCCTCTGATATAAGCCAAAGGCGTAACAATGATTTTCTCTGTATTCACTATCTCGTCCACGCGCTTATACTCCCGATCACTTTCATTGAACTGGTTCTTAATAAACTTTAAGTTGTCCCATAATGGCTGCATATACGGATTTATCTTCGACTTAATATCGCCGGGTAAATAGCCAATGTCTTTATTGCTCAAGGGAACAATGGGTCGAGCCAAATAGATTTGTTTAAAATTCCTACGTTGCTCCAGAGATCCAGCCAAGGCCAGTAAGGTTTTACCTGTTCCCGCCACACCTTGCAAAGTAACCAATCGCACTTCCGGATTAAGTATAGCGTGCATGGCAAATGTTTGTTCAGCATTACGCGGTTTTATACCGTACATCGCTTTCTTCTCTACTCTTTCCAGGGTATTCTCGATCCCATTATATGAAACCAGGCTTGAGCTCCTAGAACTCTTGAGTATGTAAAAATGATTTCGAATAAACTTGATGTGCTTTTCAAGTGGAGATGCATCACTAGATCGCTTCTTATAGGTCTCATCGACCCATTTAATAGGAATGCCGTCTACAGCGGACATGCCTTTATACAGGTTCTCTACATCTTCAATTTTACCTGTTAGATAATCTTCCGCCCTTAGTTGAAGTGCCTTGGCTTTTAATCTAAGGTTCACATCCTTCGTGACAAATACGACCGACCGATTCTTCTCTTCCTCTTGAATTGACAAAGCCGCATTGAGAATCTTATGATCCATTTTTTTACCGACATACACTTCCTCAGCATCTATGTGCTTCTTAGAGGTGTTCATGATGACCTTGAACTTTCCTTTGCCCTTACCTTCCAATTGTATCCAATCTTGCAATGAATCAACCGAATCGGCGAGTTTATCTACAAAGCGTATAAACTGCCGGGCTTCAAAGTTCTTGGTATCATTACCTCTCTTAAAATCGTCTAACTCTTCTAATACAGTAATCGGTATGGCAACATCATTATCCTCAAAGTTTAATACTGAACAATGGTCATGGATGATTACGGAAGTATCAAGAACGAAGATCTTAGTTTTCTTACGAGGGGACATGTACAGGAATTTTTAATAATGTTAACCAAAGTAGCTCAGGATTGGACCCGAATTGCCCCACGAATTATTAACAAGATTTCATCAATAAAAAAATCCTCCCACTGTGGAGGATTTTCTAATCTCTAGTAAAGAATGTGACTCTTATTTGTCGTCTTTTACTTCTTCAAACTCAACATCGGTCACATCTTCGGCCTCTGCGCTATCACCTGACGGTTCGGCTCCTTCAGCTGCTGGACCTTCAGCCCCAGTCTGCTCTTGTTGTGCTTTGTATAACTCCTCAGAAGCATTTTTCCACGCCTCGTTAATCTTCTCCATAGCTGCATCAATCGCCGCAATATCACGATCTTGATGCGCTTTCTTCAGACCTTCAAGTGCTTCTTCTATCGGAGCCTTCTTATCATCAGATATCTTATCTCCAAATTCAGACAATTGCTTCTCTGTTTGGAATACCATAGCATCAGCGGCATTCACTTTTTCAGCCTCTTCTTTGGCCTGCTTATCAGATTCTGCATTGGCTTCCGCCTCTTTCTTCATCTTTTCAATTTCTTCATCGCTAAGACCAGAAGATGCCTCAATTCTAATGCTTTGTTCCTTACCCGTAGCTTTGTCCTTGGCTGCTACGTGTAGCAAACCATTGGCATCAATATCAAAGGAAACTTCAACCTGAGGAAGTCCTCTAGGCGCTGGTGGAATACCATCCAAATGGAAACGACCAATCGTCTTGTTATCACGTGCCATCGGACGCTCACCTTGTAGGATGTGAATTTCTACAGAAGGCTGATTATCACTTGCCGTGCTAAATACTTCAGACTTGCGCGTTGGAATTGTTGTATTCGATTCAATAAGGCGAGTCATTACTCCTCCCATGGTTTCAATACCCAATGAAAGTGGAGTAACGTCCAATAGAAGAACATCTTTTACCTCACCTGTAAGTACACCACCTTGAATAGCGGCTCCTACAGCCACAACTTCATCAGGGTTTACGCCTTTTGAAGGCTTCTTTCCAAAGAAGTTTTCTACTACCTCCTGAATTTTAGGAATACGAGTAGATCCTCCAACAAGAATTACTTCATCAATATCGGAATTGCTAAGCCCCGCATCTTCCATAGCTCTCTTACAAGGCTCAAGCGTTCTGCGTACCAAGTCATCTGCCAATTGCTCAAACTTTGCACGTGTTAGTGTGCGAACCAAGTGCTTAGGCCCTGAAGCTGTTGCAGTTATATACGGTAGATTAATCTCTGTTTGAGAACTAGAAGACAATTCAATTTTTGCCTTTTCTGCAGCTTCCTTCAATCTTTGCAAGGCCATTGGATCTGTTTTTAGATCCATTCCTTCGTCATTCTTAAATTCAGAAGCCAACCAGTCAATCAATACTTGGTCAAAGTCATCTCCACCTAGGTGTGTATTACCATTAGTAGACTTCACTTCGAATACCCCATCACCCAATTCAAGGATGGAAATATCAAACGTACCACCACCTAGATCGAAGACCGCCACTTTCATGTCCTGATCTTTCTTATCAAGGCCATAAGCTAAGGCAGCAGCCGTAGGTTCGTTGATTATTCTTCTAACTTTTAATCCTGCAATCTCACCTGCTTCTTTGGTTGCTTGACGCTGTGAGTCGTTAAAATAAGCAGGTACTGTGATTACAGCTTCTGATACTTCGGTACCTAGATGATCTTCTGCAGTCTTCTTCATCTTCTGAAGAATCATGGCGGAAATCTCTTGTGCCGTGTATTGACGGTCGTCAATCTTCACACGTACCGTATCATTTTCACCTTTCTCTATAATGTAAGGAACTCGATCACCTTCATCCTTAATGGCTGAATAGCGCTCGCCCATAAATCGCTTAATAGAAGAGATGGTCTTGGTTGGATTCGTGATGGCTTGACGCTTAGCTGGATCCCCAACTTTACGCTCGCCTCCTTCGACAAAAGCCACCATTGAAGGTGTCGTTCTTTTTCCTTCTGCATTTTGAATGACCGCTGGTTCATTACCCTCCATTACGGCTACGCAGGAGTTCGTGGTTCCTAGGTCAATCCCAATGATCTTACTCATATCAATAGTTGTTAATTTGTTCAATTCGTACTGCGCTCCTATGGTCAATCATTATGCCATGGCTGTGAAAATATTAATTGAACTTCTTTTTGGCAGAAATTGAAGATTTGATAGATAGCATCTGTCAGAATCTATGACAAATGGACAGACTGACAGCCATCTTAGAATCTGTCAATTAGATTTGAAGCATTGCTTCCTATCTACAGAAAAGGGTATCAACTGGAGGTGTGAGTGGATTTGTGTTCGGTCTGTAATAGGCGAAATTCAGATTGCACGTTTTCAGGCTCAATCCTAATGAATCAATGGTTTTAGAACTCTGAGGAGTGCCAGCTGTGGGATGGAAATTATGCAGATACTTCCCATAAACTCCATAATTAAATCGACTCGCAATCAAACCTAAACCATTGGTAACATTGGTATAGGAAGCCGGTGATTGATTGATACTCAAACTTGGACCATTGGCTATTCTGAAAGTGTAGAAATCTTCATCGGCAACAGAAAACAAAACATCAGTCGTACGAGCATAACGAACCACTCCCTCATCTTCAGGAATCAAACGGACCAATTGATTAGCAATCACGTTCCAACTTTGTTCAATATCATGACTACCTTGTCCATTCGTTCTGGGTGCCGTATGAGTTCCTGCAAGCCACTCCACTGTTTTAAGTACCGAATCGGCTGGATTGAGCTTATTCACCTCTAGATAGCTAAACTGAACACGTACTTCATATACTTTTGCATACTCAGCATAATCCCAATCTATTAACAGACTTGGAACAAAACTCAATGGCAAACTATTTTGGCGAGGATTGACAATATTGAACTCAGAAATAATTCGTGTATCACCATATACAATCTCCTTATTATCTCCCTTGACAACCTTTACTCGATATCCTGCTCCAGGATCAAGGTCGTACTTAATCTTGTAAAGGATTTGTCTTGGATAATGAAAAATTCCTTCTTCCTTTTTGGTGTTTTCTACACGTTCAAATTCGAATTCCTGATTGTTTTGGTTGTTGACCAAATACACCTTTACATAATCCGGATAGTACAGACTGTCGAATTCCTGAGCCATGTCAAAAGCGTTTCCTTCACCCAGAAACGATTTTCCAACTTTCGCATAATGCACGGAATCGGCATTGCTAAGTAGACAATAAACAACGGTGTTATCCGTATAAGGAGCAATCACATTTAAGTCGTTATCACACGAACTAAACATGAAGACAGGCAGACAAAGGAGAAGCAAGAATTTCTTCATAGTCGGCAAATATAATATTTTGTAATTTTGAACGTCTCGAAAATTCCCCAATAAATCACATGTTCAGACATTTTTCCCCGTTCATTCTTGTCCAGTTGTTCGGACTCTCATTAATGGCCCAAGTTAGGGTCGTCGATTCCATGCCAATCATCTATTTTTCAGATGATTTCAATGAGAATTCTGGAAAGTGGCCCATGGTCACCACTGTTGAAAATTACTTCGTAGTTGACAAAGGAGAATACTTCATGAATCGAAATTCGGAACAAAGCCCCTACGCCGTGATGGCCAATTTTCCGAATAATCTGTCGGTTTTCCATATTGAAAGCTCAGTACGTTTAGGTCCGGTTGAAGAAAAGGAACAAACGATCGGATTAATATTTATGTCTCAGGCTGGAAGCAATAGTGCCATGGTGTTTGAAATCAATGGTTTCGGACGATTTAGGGTGAAAAAAATCAAGGATGGCTATATCGGTTTCTATTCAGGAGGTGTAGGTACAAAGGACGGCTGGGAGAAATTCAATTATATAGAAGATCCTGGAGTGGACAATGTTCTTGAAGTGAAACATCGTTCAGGAAATTATGATGTGTTCATCAATTCCAACCATGTCATGTCTTACTATGATCCCGATTTTAAGACGGGCGATATGGGCTTCTTCATTGGAGCAAAAACAAAGGCGAGAATTGATCGCTTTTATGTTCGAGGTCCCGCAGTTGATTCTACGGCTGTGGCCTGTGAAACCTGTGAACAAGAAAAGAAACAACTGGAACAAGAAAACGCTCAACTTCAAGAGCAATTGGCCCAACGGATGGATGCTCAATTAATTGAACTTCAGGGGGTGATACAGCTTTTGGAAGGTCAATTAATGGAATCCAATAAAGAGAATGAATTGCTTCGTAAGGAAATTAGTCAGTATGAAGAATTGAGGTTCTTACTTGGTAATGTTGATCGAGATATCATATTAACCTTAAGTCGGAATTTGAAATCGGAGATGAATGAAAATCAACGACTTCAATTGGAGATAAGAATGCTTAACGATAGCATTAGTACACTTCATCAAGAGTACGACAGTTTTAGATTGGATGTACTCGAGAAAATCGAAAACGGAACCTATCTTATTGAGGAACCGGAATATGAAAAAGCGATAGAAACGGATCCCGTTCTTCAAGAAAAAGATGCCGCTGAAGAAGAACAACCTGCACGACAACCTAGAAAGGCAAAGAAAAAAGAATAGACTATGTCCACACAGAAATCATCTACCGCCAAGAAGGTGACCACGCATACTCTTCAAGAAATGAAGCGTAAGGGTGAGAAGATTAGCATGCTCACGGCCTACGATTTCACCCTGGCCCGATTGGTGGATGCCGGTGGTGTCGACGTGATTTTGGTTGGTGATTCGGCCTCCAATGTCATGGCTGGTCATGAGACCACCCTTCCTATTACCTTGGATCAAATGATTTATCATGCGTCTTCGGTCATTCGAGCCATTGATCGAGCACTGGTTGTTGTAGACTTGCCCTTTGGAAGCTATCAAGGAAATTCCTCTGAAGCCTTGCGTTCTGCCATTAGGATTATGAAGGAATCTGGGGCACATGCTGTAAAAATGGAAGGTGGAGAAGAAATCTTGGAATCGGTAAAAAGAATATTGACCGCTGGAATCCCTGTTATGGGACACCTCGGTCTCACTCCGCAATCCATATATAAGTTTGGAACGTATACAGTTCGGGCCAAAGAAGATGCTGAGGCAGCTAAGCTAATCCACGATGCACGTTTGTTGGAGGAAGCCGGTTGCTTCTCGCTTGTTTTAGAAAAGATCCCTGCTCAACTGGCCGGAAATGTAACCAATCAACTGAGCATTCCAACCATAGGTATAGGTGCTGGAGGCGATGTTGATGGTCAAGTTTTGGTGCTTCATGATATGTTAGGAATGAATACAGAATTCAATCCACGCTTCTTGCGCCGCTATTTAAATCTAGAGGAAGATATCTCTGGTGCCATACGAAACTATGTATCAGACGTGCAGGCGGGAGATTTTCCTAATGAGAAGGAACAGTACTAAGTACTAGATGTCTATATATCCAGAGATACTTTACGAGGATAATCACCTACTTATAGTGAATAAGCACCCCGGTGACCTGGTTCAAGGCGACAAAACAGGCGATCAACCTCTCTCCGAATTACTCAAAGAGTACTTAAAGGATAAATACAATAAGCCCGGTAAAGTATTTCTTGGTGTGGTCCATCGTCTAGATCGACCCGTTAGTGGGGCTGTTATCTTTGCCCGTACTTCAAAGGCGCTCAGTCGGATGAATGAGCAGTTCAAGAATAAAGTGGTACACAAGACTTATTGGGCTGTTGTGGAACAGGCACCAAACAAGGACAAAGACCGGCTGTTGCACTTCTTGGAAAAAGATCAGAAAAAGAACAAAAGTAGAAGTGTTTCGTCATCTCATCATGCAGCCCTTAAGTCCGAATTGACCTACGAAATGAAATTAGCCTTGGATCGCTATTATTTGCTTGAAGTAAACCCAATTAGCGGGAGACATCATCAAATACGTGTTCAATTATCTACGGAAGGAATGGTCATTAAAGGAGATTTGAAATACGGATCTAAACGAAGCAATAAGGATGGGAGCATACATCTACATGCACGTCGCATTGAATTTATTCATCCTGTCCAAAAGGAAAAAATGATTGTTTCCGCTAATCCTCCCTCCGATCCTATTTGGAATAAATGTCTTGAAGAATGCAGCTAAGCCCCGTTGTTTTATTGCTTATTGGTAGTATCGTGTTGATCTCTTACCGAGGGTTTAGAGATACTTATTTCTTCAATAAGTATATGTTTCAGGTTGGCGCCATATTGGAAGGCAAGCAATTTATACGAATGGTAAGTAGCGGATGGTTGCACGGTAGTGGTGCACATTTGGCTTTCAATATGATTGCGCTCTGGTCTTTTGCGGAGGTCATAATTCAGTTGGGCTCCGTTTTTTTCTTCGTTGCCATTTACTTCCTGAGTTTGATCGGAGGAAGTCTGACCAGCTTGTATATCCATCGTCATAATTTGTACTATTCGGCTATTGGCGCCAGTGGGGCGGTCAGTGGAGTGGTCTTCGCAAGTATCTTACTATATCCTCAGGGAAGCATTTATTTGTTCCTGATTCCATTCCCTATTCCTTCGTGGTTATTTGGGATTCTATATTTGTTGGTTTCTATGTACGGAATGAAACGCCAGGGCGATAATATAGGTCACGAAGCACATTTAGGAGGAGCACTGAGTGGATTACTCATTACAAGTATTTGGTTTCCTGGTATTTGGAACTATCTCTTCTCGACTTTCCTGTAGATAACGGTTGGCCTAAAAACTGGTGCGGCCTCACTACCGAAGTAATGAGACCGTGATCTTGTCAGCACCAGACAGAAACACTAAACATAAAAAGGTACTCAAAGTTAATGAAATGTTAATGGATTTCCAAGGACTAGGATTCAGGAAATATTTTCCCTGGGTTTAGGATCCCATTTGGATCGAATGTTCTCTTTATTGCGCGCTGTAAATTCAGATTTGAATCTGAGAATACAATAGGAAGGAAATCCTTTTGGACAAGACCGATGCCATGTTCGCCGGATATGGTCCCTCCCAATTTCTTACATAATTGAAAGATCTCCACAATAGCATCGTTTAAAGTGGAATTCCATTCTTCATCGCTCATAGATGCCTTTAGGATGTTCACATGAAGATTTCCATCTCCGGCATGTCCGTAGCAAACCGATTGAAATCCGTACCGACCTCCAATTTCTTTAACCCCTTTAAGTAGCAAGGGGAGTTCGGCTCTAGGCACCACTGTATCCTCTTCTTTATATACGCTCTTAGCTTTAACGGCTTCTCCTATTCTTCTTCTTATATACCAGAGGCGTTCTTTCTCTTTGTCTGAATCTGCAAATTGAATATCTCCAGTTTCGAAAGCTTCTAGGACTTCAGCTACTTTCTCCGCACCTTTCATCAAAACCTCCAAATCACTTCCATCGAGCTCAATGAGCAATCGAGCACGCATGCTTTCTGCTAAGTCTTCCTCCTCACCCAAATAGGCCAAGGTATACTCTATTGCCTCTCGTTCCATGAATTCCATTCCTGAGGGTACAACTCCTGCGCGAAAGATTTCATTGACCGCAATACAGGCCTGTTCGGCTGAATCGAAATCCACGCTCATTAGTATATCGTGTTCCGGATAAGGCAATAGCTTTAGTACGGCCTTGGTGATAATCCCGAGCGTTCCTTCACTACCGATCATTAATTGTGTAAGGTTATAACCCGTGGCATTCTTCAATACGTTTGCTCCAGTCCAAATAACGGATCCATCGGCGAGCACCACTTCCAGATTAAGCACATATTCATTGGTAACTCCGTATTTCACCGCTTTAGGTCCCCCACTGTTTTCGGCGAAATTTCCGCCTAAAAAGCAGCTTCCTTTGCTGGCAGGATCGGGTGGATAAAAAAGTCCTTTTTCTTTAACCGCTTCCTGCAATACTTCATTAATTACGCCCGGCTCAACATGAACTTGATAATTTCTTTCGTCAATCTTTAATATCCGATTGAAGGCTTCCATACTCAGGCATATTCCACCCTTAACGCTTAAGGCACCGCCGCTTAATCCAGTACCAGCACCTCTTACCGTGACGGCAATCTTCTCTTCATTCGCTAATCTCAAAATTGCCGAAATCTCTTCAACGGTTTTTGGAATCACGACAACTTCCGGTGGGAAAACAAAATCCTCTGTTTCATCTCGACCATATCGTTCTCTTTCCTCCTGGCCGTAGTGCAAAGATTCAGTTGAAAGAATGGCTGCCAGTTTCGTTTTGAATTCCTCAGTGATTGTGCTAAAAACCATCAAAAATGCTTTTTTCAAAAATAACTAAATTAGCTCGCCGACAAGAGCTGTGAGCTGCTGCACATTATACTTTATCAATGATTTATGAGACAACTAAAAGTTGGGGTTCTAGCTGTTCTATTTCTCTTTGCCAATTCCATATTCGCCCAGGACATTTCCCTCGAAGACATTTGGAGAAGCTCCAAATTCAGATCAGAGTCTGTTTACGGTATAAATTCGATGAAAGATGGCATTCATTATACATCACAAAACCGAAGCTCGAAGGGTACGAAAATCGTAAAGTATAGTTATGAAACTGGTGATAGCGTCGACATAATCTTCTCTGATGCCATGTCGGGTATGGAAGATTTTAGAATTGGCGGTTATGAATTCAGTGCTGACGAATCTAAGCTTCTTATATCTACGAATTCAAAATCTATATATCGATACTCGAGCACAGCGGAGTATTGGGTCTATGATAGAGAGACAAGGAAGACCACATTATTAAGTCCCGAAAGACAGATGTACGCCACATTTTCTCCCGATGGTGAGAAAGTCGGATTTGTGCGAGATAACAACCTATTCTATGTCGACTTAGCTTCCGGAGAAGAAACCCAAATCACTTCCGATGGTGCATTCAATTCCATCATTAATGGTGCTAGTGATTGGGTGTATGAAGAGGAATTTGGACTGATACGATCTTTTGAATGGAGCCCCGATTCCAAGAGCATTGCCTATTACCGCTTTGACGAAACTGAGGTGAAAGAATTCAGTATGGATGTATTTGGCGGAAACTTATATCCTGAACAAGAGCGATTTAAGTATCCAAAAGCAGGAGAAGACAACTCCAAGGTTGAAATAAAAATCTATCATCTTGAAACCGAGAGCACCATTGATGCACAAGTGAATTACGAAGATGATTTCTATATCCCACGCATTCAGTGGACCAATAATCCGAACTACTTAGTTATTACTACGGTAAATCGCTTGCAAAACAGTTTGAATTTATTGAAGGTTAATCGCGCTAGCGGGGAATACACTTTACTATATAGTGAAACAGCTCCCTCCTATGTTGAAATCCATGATGAACTGTATTTCTTGAAAGACGACAGCTTCATTTGGATGAGTGAAAAAGACGGACACTATCACGTATATCATTATTCATCAAAAGGTGATTTGAAACGTCAAATAACCACTGGTGAGTATGATGTCACTAGCATCTACGGAATCGATGAGACTTCGAATACCTTGTATTATCAGGCCGCTGCCATAAACCCAATGGATCGTGAAGTTTACAAGGTTAAGCTTAAAGGCAAGGGGAATAAAAGCTTAAGTCTTAGAGCAGGTTCAAATGGGGCAAAGTTTTCAGACAACTTTAAGTACTTCATCAATTATCATTCGGATGCCAATACGCCTTCGTTTGTATCACTGCACACGAATGACGGTAAGGAAGTACGCGTATTAAAAGACAATGCCCGTTTGAATGCCACTTTATCTGAATTAAATATTGGAAAGAAAGAATTCTTCTCCTTTACAACTTCAGAAGGTGTTGAATTGAATGCGTGGATGATGAAACCTGCAGATTTTGATCCATCGATGAAGTATCCGGTATTGATGTATGTCTACGGTGGACCAGGTTCTCAAACCGTGAGAAACAGCTGGGGTGGTTCCAATCAAATGTGGTTCCATATGTTGTGTCAGAAAGGATATATTGTGGTCTCTGTAGACAATAGAGGAACGGGAGCAAGAGGACGTGATTTCAGAACCCAGACGTATAAGGAATTGGGGAAATATGAAACCATGGATCAGATTGAAGGAGCACGATATCTGGCCGGTTTGGATTATATAGACGGTGAGCGAATTGGAATTTGGGGATGGAGTTATGGAGGATATATGACTTCTTTGTGTTTGACCAAAGGTGCTAGTGAATTTAAAACTGGAATTGCCGTCGCTCCTGTAACCAATTGGAGATATTACGATAGCATTTATACCGAGCGTTATATGTCATTGCCACAAAATAATGCCGAAGGTTATGATAACAACTCCCCGATTAATCACGTAGATAAACTTGAAGGAAACCTTCTGCTGGTTCACGGTAGTGGCGACGACAACGTCCATTATCAAAACACCATGGAGATGATTGAAGCACTTGTTCAAGCCAATAAGCAATTCGATCTATTTGTTTATCCGGATAAGAATCACGGTATTTACGGCGGAAATACTCGTATGCACTTGTATACGAAGATGACGAACTATCTTTTAGAGAACTTATAATCTATACCTAACATTAAAACTATGAGTGAAGTTACTACTCCAAAGACAGGACATCCTGATGGGTTAATGACCCTGTTTTTCTCAGAAATGTGGGAACGTTTCTGTTACTATGGGATGCGTGTCCTATTGACATTATACTTAGTAAAATCTTTAATGAAAGGTGATGCTGAGGCCTCCCTAATTTATGGTGCTTACACCGGTTTGGTATATGCTGCTCCAATTCTAGGAGGGAAAATGGCTGACCGTTTCTTGGGTTATCGCTTTGCGGTAATGTTGGGTGCTGTTTTAATGGCTATAGGTGAATTTGTCATTCTAGGTGGAAACGAAAAATTCCTGTTAATTGGAATGGGTGTGCTCATTGTTGGAAATGGATATTTCAAGGCAAACATCTCCACTATTGTGGGTAAACTCTATGAAGACGACGACCCGCGGCGAGACTCGGGCTTTACGATCTTCTATATTGGAATTAACATTGGTGCCTTATTGGCCACCACCGTGGTTGCATATGTAGGTGAAACCTATGGATTCGACAAGGGATTTGGATTGGCCGGTATTGGTATGTTACTCGGACTGCTAATTTTTTGGTCGGGACGTAAAAAGTATTCGGCTGCTCCTGGATTGGATGTAACGGAAGAAGGAAAGCAAAAGCTATTTGGTCCCCTAAATAAGGCCAATGGTATTGCGATTGGATCGTTAATTCTTATTCCTATTTGCTACTTCTTGATCATGAATAATGGAATATTGGATTATATCTTTTTAGGATTGTTCCTTTGGATAGCGTACTCTTTGATCAAGGCTGGAATAAGTGAAGATAAATCAACTGGATTGAAAATATGGAAGGATCGAATGATTGCCCTAATTATTTTCATGATAATAAACATAATTTTCTGGGCTTGTTTCGAGCAAGCGGGAACCTCCTTGACCTTATTCGCGGATCGGAATGTAGATCGTGAGATATTTGGATGGATGATGCCTGCTTCTATGACGCAGTTCTTCAATCCATTTTTCATTATTGTATTTGGGTCTATCTTCTCCGTTATGTGGGTAAAGCTTTCAGCAATAGGTAAAAATCCAAATATCCCTTTGAAATTTGCCATCGGTATTCTTCAGCTTGGATTAGGTTTCCTAGTTACTTATGTAGGATACCAGTTTTCTGAAAACAGTTTAGTTCCATTAGTGACTCTATTCTTTTTATATATGCTTCACACCACTGGGGAACTATTTCTTTCTCCAATTGGCCTCAGTATGGTAACTAAGTTATCTCCGAAAAACATGGCAGCAACAGCAATGGGTGCATGGTTCTTAAGCTTTGCTATCGCGAATTTTGTAGGAGGTAAAATTGCTGGATTGACAGGAGCGGGACATGGAGGAAGCGATGCCAAGACCGAAGAACTATTCAACCCTAATACGACAGTTGAAGAAGGACTCATGCTTTTAGATAGAAGCAATGATTTTAGCACGTGGCAACCACTGGCTTCCGGCATAAATAAGGATCATGATCAGCCAAAGAATTCGAGCTATGGGAAATGGCAATCAGTTCATGATTGGGTCATTGTGAGAGAATCGCTGGAATCTGGCCTGAGTTATACTGATTGGAAAGATTTGAGAAGAGAATCTGATTCTGTTAAGTCTGCAGAAGTATGGTTAGATCCGATTCTCTGGGAAAATATTGGTGGTAGATATCGGGCAATTGTAGAATATGATCTTGAGCAAATAGAAAGGAACCCTAGCTATTCGTCCTTGAGCTTAAATGATTGGAGCTATTTCAATGGAGGGATAGAAGATCTAGATTCTAATGTAGATAGTCTTAAGGAGGCAATTGACGTTCAAATTGCAACTGTTCAAAGTAACTCTTTGGACAAATATGTTCGTATATTTTCTATAATCGGTCTAGTGCTTCTTGGGTTCTCTCTTTTGATCACCTTATTTAACAAACCACTTGACAGATTAATGCATGGAGTTAAATAAATAATCCATTATTATAATATAATCAATTAAGGCCTTCAGTAATGAGGGTCTTTTTTTTGGGGAGAGATGAGGGATGAGAGATGGTGCGCTTTGCTCAGGTGAGAGATGAGTGAAGAGAGATTAGAGATAAGAAAATAAGAGAGTCTGTTCACTAAAGTGTGTCATTGGTTAAAAATCTATCTTCAAAATAGTCACATAAATCCCTGCGGACATTAGACCAACCGAACATGGTTCCATTCCACCT
>LXNJ01001400.1_pt1 | contig 14452 bp, 13 predicted proteins | sample 809081 | NCBI WGS metagenome assembly LXNJ01 (sample SAMN04870510, study PRJNA318959) | sponge metagenome | biome: sponge; feature: marine sponge reef; material: water | host: Petrosia ficiformis | place: Greece: Milos, Mediterranean Sea | collected 2013-05-29 | depth 5-7 m
CGGGGGTGGGGGGGATGGAGGGCCTCGCACGCGTCGCGCTGGGCGACCCCGTGCCGCTCACCGTCGAGATTACGTTAGAAGCAGCGAACGAGCTTGAGCTGGCCGCGGGGTCCCGCGTTTGGGCATCGGTCAAGGCTACCGACATTCACGTTACCGAGGCCTGACCGGTGGCGTGTCACTTCACTCAGTAAACGGAGCAGAGATTCGCGATGAGACAATCCAGGAAACGTTCAAAGGGGCTTCACGTCGGCCGGTCTGCCAGGACGTTCACGGTGGTCGCGCTTGGAGCCCTGGGAGCGATGGCCGGGGCGTCGGGCCTGACCGCCCAGGACCTGACCGGCGCTGACAAACCCCCCGCCGCGGAAGCCCGGCAGGAGGTGCTGGACGTGATCACCAGGCTGTTTGACGGGATGCGGGCCAACAGCTCGGAGATGGTGGCTTCGGTATTCGCCGGTGAGGCCGTGATGATTACGACCGAGGGGCGCGACGGGAGCCCCTCCCACGCGGTGAGGGCGGCGGGCGGGTTCATCAACGCGGTCGGTCAGGGCACTACGGCCTGGGACGAGCCCTACTGGGACGCCGTTGTCCGAATCCACGACCACCTGGCCATCGCCTGGGTCAAGTACGCGTTCTACCTGGGGACCGAGTTCAGCCACTGCGGAGTTGACGCGTTCATCCTCGGTCGGGTCGAAGGCGAGTGGAAGATCACGGCGCTGGCAGACACGAGACAGACCGACGACTGCGGTCTCCTGCCCGGCCCCACTCCCCCGGAGCAGTGAATCGGGGAGGCTGACCGCCCGGACTGGTACTAGTGGCCGGCCACCACCGCGGCGGGAGTTGAGGGGTTGGTCCAGATGTCCGTGTCGGGATGGATCGCCGCCCAGGCAAACCAGAATGCATGATGGGCAGTTGGATGCCGCGTCAGCTCCTCCCCGGCGAGCGGCCCGGCAACCGCCTGCCCGGCAAAATTCCAGCTGGTTCCGGTCTGCGTATCCACACGCCGCCGGTCATCAACCTCGAATGTGAGGTCCATCCCGTTTGCCCGGGCAATGAAGACCCCGGCGTTGTCCGCGCCGGAGTTCCAGAAGGCCACGACCGGCTCCCCGTCGACGGAGGCGTTGGCGGCCCACACCCGGTCTTGATTCCCCTCTTGAATTTGCTCGGCCAACCGCTCCATGGCGGCCAGCGAGAACGCCACCCCGCCACCCCGCCCGTCAGGCACGCCGACAACGCGCTGTTTCGGCAGCAGCCTGCGGTCAATGTCTTGCGCCAGCGGGTACGGCACGTAGGGATTGCTCGGCAGTTCGTAGTTCCCGTAGGGATAGAGGGTGTAAGGAAAATCGGTCCCGGCCACCCTGCCCACGATCCACGTGTCCGGGAAGCTGAAGAGCCATGACAGCAGGGTCATCTGCTCGTAGGGGACCGTCTCCAGCGCAATCCCGTCGTGCACGCCGCATACCGCCTCGGCGCGCATCTGCGAATACAACGTGCCCGACGAGTCCGCCATGACGAGGCCCGCTTCATCAACGTAGGTGGAGACCGAAAAATCGCCTCCGTCGGGGGGCGCGCCCGAAAACACCCGGCTGCTGCCGGTGAGAGGCGAATAGGTCACCGTGAGACGCTCGTTCCCCTCCAGGTTCACGACTTCGTGGTACCAGAGCAGCTTCAGCGGCACGGCCAGGGGCTGACCGTTGAAAATCAGGCCGATTACCTGATCCTCCCACGCGACATAGCTCACCAGCGGAGCGTTGAGGCGCCGGGCGACTACCGGATTGTGGAGGGCCGGGATACCGGTTCTGTTTTCGCCCCCCTCAACGAGCCCGGACGCTGGCCCGGGACAGAGGTCTTCCACGGGCTCGACGGTGGAGCACGCCCCAAAAAGAAAAAAGGCCCCCGCGGCAACCTTGCGAGCCGCCGCTTGCGGACACTTCGTTGTCGGCCGGCCCGGGGAACCAACCCCTAGATGAACAGGGCTTCCCGCTCGGTTTCTCCGGCCTGCAGCGGCTCGGGTCCGGTCGAATCCCTGCTCTGGAATTTCTCCCTTGCTTCCTTGACCGCCAGCTTGGTCCGGTCCCACTGGCTCTTGCCGGCCACCTGCTGGCCAACGGCCACCAGGAGAGCCCCAACCCCGAAGGCCAACAGTACGTTGCGTGTTTTCATTTTCTCGGCCTCTCCGCCCCAGAATGCCCACCCGGCCACCCGGCCCGAGTTTCTTCATTATTCTCACAGGTAAGACGTATCGAGAGCGCATTTCGTGACAGTCGCCTAAGCCCCGTCCGAGGCGACCGAGAGCAGCAATTTCCCAAAAACACCGCCGTTCTCAAGTCGTTCGCAGGCCTCGCGTGCCCGGGACAGCGGCAACACCTCATCGACAACCGGAACCAACGACCCGTCGAACACCTTTGCCATCACGGCGGAGAACTCGCTCTTGTTCGCCATTGTGGACCCCATCACGGATGTCTGCATCCAGAACATTCGCGGAATGTTAACGACTCCACGCCCCCCGGTAGTACCCCCGTAGACCACCATTCGTCCACCGCGGCCCAGCGTGCGCAGGGACTGTTCCCAGGTCGCCGTGCCGACGCTGTCCAGCACAACATCAACCCCCCGGTTCCCGGTCTCGGCCCAAACCCGCCGCGAAAAGTTCCCTTTCAGACGGTCCACAACCACGTGCGCGCCCAGGGCCGCCGCGCGGGCAACGTTCGTCGGACCGGAGGTGACCGCAATCACACGCGCACCGTGATCGACCGCAATCTGGATGCCGGCCGTGGAGACTCCTCCCGACGCCCCAGTCACCAGCACGGTCTCGTCCGGCCGGAGCTTGGCCCGGCCAATAAGCGCCCGCCACGCGGTCTGGTAAGCCAGCGGCGCGGCGGCCCCCGTTTCAAAAGACACGCCCGGGGGCAAGGCAATCAGGTTCCGGGCCGGCACCGCGGCGAGCTCCGCGAACCCCCCCGGGGTGTGCTCGCCAATAATCTGGTACCGTACGCAGAGGGGATCCTCGCCCCGCCGGCAAAACTCACATTCGCCGCAGGTCAGGCCCGGGTTCACGGCCACGCGGTCTCCGGCACTCCAACCTTCGACCCCGCCTCCGACTTCCTCAATCACCCCGGAAAAATCGGATCCACCCACGTGGGGCATCTCCAGCTCCAGACCTGGCAGGCCGCGCAGGGTCCACAGGTCCAGGTGGTTCAGCCCCGCGACGCGCACGCGAACCAGCACCTCGGCGGTACCCGGGCGCGGGTCGGGGAGGTCACCGTAGGCGATCTCCTCGGTACCGCCGTGACTCCTGAAAAAAGCTGCCTTCATGCCGGTATGGTAGGCACTGCGGCGACGCGGCGGCAACCCGCCGCCAGCTCTTTTCTGGTTGAGAGAAAGCCCTCAAGACGGTAGTTTTGCGTGCTGTTCCGCCTCCGAATCCGGGGCCGGCTCAACACAATACAACCGGAAGAAGTGTGGCATGACGGAAACCCTCCTTTCCATCCGGGGCCTGCGCGCCTCGGTCGAGGGCGAAGATCAGGAAATACTCAAGGGTATCGACCTGGATATCGGGCGCGGCGAAATCCACGCCCTGATGGGACCCAACGGGTCTGGCAAGAGCACCCTGGCCAAGGTCATCGCCGGGCACCCGAATTACGAGACCACCGCGGGCGAGATCGTGTTCCGCGGACAGGACCTGCTTGAGCTGGAACCCGACGAACGCAGTCGCGCCGGGGTGTTCCTCGCCTTCCAGTACCCGGCGGAAATTCCGGGAGTCACCATTGCCAATTTCCTGAGAACGGCCGCCCAGACCCGTCTGGCGGATGGCGAAGAGATGGACATTTTCGGCTTCCAGGGCCTTCTAAGAGAGAAGATGGACCTGCTCAAGATGGACGAGTCGTTCGCGACGCGGTATGTGAACGACGGCTTCTCGGGAGGAGAGAAGAAGCGCAACGAAATACTCCAGATGGCGGTGCTCCGGCCCGCGCTGGGCGTGCTCGACGAAACCGACAGCGGGCTCGACATCGACGCGCTGCGGATTGTGGCGCGCGGCGTGAACACGCTCTCCTCGGCGGAACCTGATCTGGGGGTTCTGCTTATTACCCACTACAAACGCATCCTCAACTACATTCGCCCTGACGTGGTGCACGTGATGATTGACGGACGCATCGCCGAGAGCGGAGGCCCGGAGCTGGCCGACCGTCTTGAGGCCGAGGGCTACGACTGGCTGCTGCGCCCCGCGTCTGCCGCCAACTGAGGACTTACATCGATATCGATCGCGGTTAGGAACGACCGCCGCACAGGACTGACATGCCAAAGAACGAAACGATCGCCCAACTTGGGTTGGACGAATACAAATATGATTTTGTAACCGACGACGAACCGGTCTTCAAGGCCGTCCCCGGTCTGTCGGAGGAAATCGTACGCCAGATTTCAGCGCACAAGGAAGAGCCGCAGTGGATGCTGGACTTCCGTCTCAAGGCGCTGCGGATCTACGAAGCCAAGCCCATGCCCGACTGGGGCGGGGACCTCTCCACCCTCGAAAGCACGCTCGACGACATCTATTTCTACCTGCGGCCGCAGGAACAGATGGAACGCTCGTGGGACGATGTGCCCCAGGAGATCAAAGACACCTTCGAGAAGCTGGGCATTCCCGAGGCAGAGCGTAAGGCGCTCGCCGGCGTCGGTGCCCAGTACGAATCGGAGATGGTCTACCACTCGCTCAAGGAGCAGTGGGAAGAGCAGGGCGTGATCTTCGAGTCCATCGAGGACGGGCTGAAGAAACACCCCGAGGTGTTCCGCAAGTATTTTTCGACGGTAGTGCCCAGCGCGGACAACAAGTTCGCCGCCCTGAACGCGGCCGTGTGGTCCGGCGGGTCGTTCGTATACATCCCGAAGGGCGTCAAGGTCGACATACCTCTGCAGGCGTACTTCCGGGTCAACGCCGAGCGCATGGGGCAGTTCGAGCGCACACTCATCATTGCCGACGAAGGCTCCGAGGCGCACTACATCGAGGGCTGCACGGCACCTGTCTACACCACCGAGTCTTTCCACTCGGGTGTGATCGAGATCGTGGTCCACAAGGGGGCCAGGTTCCGCTACACCACAATCCAGAACTGGTCCAACAACATGTACAACCTCGTAACCCAGCGCGCGCTGGTGCACGAGGATGCCAAGATGGAGTGGCTCGACGGGAATCTCGGCTCGAAGCTGACCATGAAGTACCCCTCTTGCTTCCTGGTCGGCGAGCGCGCTCACGGGGAGATTCTTTCGATTGCCTACGCGGGCGACGGCCAGCACCAGGACACCGGCGGCAAGGTGGTTCACGCGGCCCCCGGCACCACGTCTCAGATCACGTCGAAGTCGATTTCGAGAGGCCACGGACGGGCTTCGTACCGAGGTTTGTGCAAGGTCTACGAAGGGGCCTCGGCCGCCAAATCCAACGTGGAATGCGACGCGCTGCTGATTGACGATTCGTCCCGCACCGACACATACCCCTACATCGAGATCGACGAGAACTCCGCCTCGGTCGGGCACGAAGCCACGGTTTCGAAGGTGGGGGACGAGCAGATCTTCTATTTGATGAGCCGGGGCCTGGACGAGGCCGAAGCGATGGCGATGATCGTTCGCGGGTTCATTGAGCCGGTCGCCAAGGAATTGCCCCTTGAGTACGCCATCGAGCTGAACCGGTTGATCGAGCTGGAAATGGAAGGGTCCGTAGGGTGAATCCCGTCACGGCCACGGCCGCCCCGGTGACCGAACCGGCTTCGCTGGCCCGCATCAGGCGGGCAGCGTGGGACCGTTACCGGGAGCTTTCCTTTCCGGGCAGGAAATCGGAAGAGTGGCGGTACACCGACCTCCGAGGCCAAGCGCTGGACACGTTGCGGTTTGCGGGTCCGGAGGCCGGCGGGTTGCCCGGGGTCGTGCCGTCGGATGATACTTCGGCCGAGGCGGCGCTCGCTCGGGTGCGGAGCATCCTGGGGCGATCGCGCGACCGGGCCGGCGTCGTGGTGCAGCTGGCCAACCGGATCATTCACATGGAGCTCGACCCTTACCTGGCGGCACGGGGCGTGGTGCTCTGTTCGCTGGCCGAGGCCGCCTCTACCGGGGGTCTGCTCGAGAACACGCTCCTGAAGGAGACTCCGGGCGAGGCCGAGGAAAAGTTGTGGGCGCTGCACCTCGCGGCGTTTTCCGGCGGATACTTCCTGCAGGTCCCGCCGGGCGTGGAGATTGACGCGCCCGTGCACGCCTTCCGCATCGTGGAAGGGACCGGCGAAATTCAATCAACGCATTCGGTCATCTCGGCCGAGCGCGAGTCCCAGGTCACCGTTATCGACGAGTTTCTCTCGGAGTGCGACCGGGCCTCGGACTGCGTGTCGTTGCACGGAGCCACCGTCTTGGCGCAGGCGGGTGCGGCCGCGCGGTACGTGGCGATTCAGCGTTTCGGGCAGGGAGTGCGGCATTTCGGCATGCAGCACGTTGCAACGGCCAGGGACGGGCGCACGGTCACGTTCAATGCGGGGCTCGGAAGCGATCTGGCCCGGCTCGATGCTCGCAGCCGGCTCGACGGTCCCGGGTCCAACAGCCAAATGCTCGGCCTCTGGGTCGGCGACGGCGAGCAGCATTTTGACCACCACACCCTTCAGCATCACGCGGCTTCCCACGCCGGCTCCGACCTTCTTTTCAAGGGAGCTCTCACCGACAAATCCAGGGGTGTTTTCAGGGGCCTGATCAGGGTGGACAAGAACGCCCAGCTCACCGACGCCTACCAGACCAACCGGAATCTGTTGTTGAGCCCCGATGCCAGCGCCGTAGCGCTACCCAACCTCGAGATTGAAGCCGACGATGTTCGCTGCTCGCACGGTGCGACTATCGGCCAGGTTGACGAAGATCAGATGTTCTACCTGACGAGCCGGGGGTTGACTCGTTCCCAGGCCGAGCGCTTGCTGGTGTTCGGGTTCCTGGACGAGGTGCTGTCGCGACTGCCGGTGGCGGGTGTCCGTGACCGGGTGTCAGCGGCCATTGTAGAAAAGATCAACCTGTGAGCGATTTCAGAACCGTCGCCAAACTGGGTGACCTTCTGGAAGATGTTCCGATGGAGGCCGAAGGCCCCGACGGGGCCGTTGTTCTGATCAGGCGCGGCGACGAGGTCTTCGCCCTGGACGATTGCTGCTCTCACGAAGAGTACCCGCTGTCGGAGGGCGAGGTCGAAAACGGCAACATCATGTGCGTGTTGCACGGTGCGACGTTCGACATCAAGACGGGCCGGGCCACCGGGCTCCCGGCGGTCATGGGGGTCACTACATATGCAGTCAGGATCGAAGGCGAAGACGTCCAACTCGACTTTTCCTGACCTTCTGGTTCCGAGGTGAGTCTGGATGCTGTTCGGGGGGACTTTCCGGTCCTCTCCCGTACCGTAAACGGCCGGCCGCTGGTGTATCTGGACAGCGCCGCCAGCTCGCAGCAGCCGCACCAGGTAATTGAACGCGTTGACCGCTACATCACCCAGCAGCACTCCAACGTGCACCGGAGCGCTCACACGCTCAGCGGCGAGGCGACCGAAGCCTATGAGGGAGCGCGGGCGGAAGTAGCCGCGCACATCGGTGCCCCCAGCCCCGGTGAGATTGTGTTCACCCGCGGGGCCACCGAGGCCGTCAATCTGGTTGCGTCCAGCTGGGGCAGCGCGTTTCTGGAGCCCGGCGACCGGGTGCTGCTGACCATCCTGGAGCACCACTCCAACATCGTGCCCTGGCAGCTGCTGGCCGCGCGGATCGGTATCGAGTTGGACTTTGCAGACATTACCGGCGACGGCCGGCTCGACCTGGACCACTACGAGGCGCTGCTTCGCAGGGAACCGCGCCTCGTCGGCTTCACCCACGTTTCGAACGGGCTGGGCACCATCAATCCCGTCGCGCAGCTTACTCGCATGGCGCGCGAAGCCGGGGCACTTGTCTTGATTGACGGAGCCCAGGCCGCGCCGCACCTGCAGGTGGATGTCGGCGCCATCGGGTGCGACTTCTATGTGTTTTCGGGCCACAAGATGTGCGGCCCGACGGGCGTCGGTGCTCTCTGGGCGCGGTCCGGACTGCTCGACGCCATGCCTCCCTACCAGGGGGGCGGCGAGATGATCAGCGAAGTCACCACACAGGGTTCGTCGTGGGCCGCGGTGCCCTACAAATTCGAGGCGGGCACACCCAACATTGCAGGGGCGGTGGGGTTGGGAGAGGCCGTTCGCTTCTTGAGGTCGGTGGGGCACGTGGCGATCGCCGCGCACGAGGCAGACATCATCGAGCACGCGCTGGCACGCTTGCGCGAAGTTGAGGGCCTGCGGCTCTATGGCCCCAATGAGGCGTCAGACCGGACTGCGGTCTTTTCTTTCACCTACGGCGACATCCATCCCCACGACCTGGCCACGATTCTCGACCAGCAGGGTATCGCCATTCGCGCCGGGCACCACTGCAACCAACCGCTGATGGACCGTCTGGGTGTGTCGGCCACCGCCAGGGCCAGCTTCTACCTCTACAGCACCCGTGCCGACGCCGACGCGCTCTGCGAAGGCCTGGGGACGGCGGCGCAGCTCTTCGGTGGCATCGCGGCACCGCCAGCCTTTTAGATGCCCACTCCCCCTCGTCCGGACCGTGCAATTCCAGCCGCTCTGAGCGGGCTTTACCAGGAAGTCATTCTTGACCACTACCGGCGGCCCAGAAACAGGGGGCAACTGGAAGATGCTACGCATCACATCACGCTCAACAATCCCCTCTGCGGCGACGTGATCGAGCTGATGCTGAAGGTCGCGGACGGCAAGATCGAGGTCGCCAGGTTCATGGGACGCGGTTGTTCGATCAGCCTGGCGTCGGCATCAATGCTAACCGGCCGGGTGGCCGGGCAAACCACCGGTCAGGCAAGCGAAATCTCCGCGGAATTCACGCGTTTGCTTCACGGAGACCAAGCCCCCCTTGCAGATGCACGGCTGGGCGACCTGCGCACGCTGGCGGGGGTGTCGCGGTTCCCCGTCCGCATCAAGTGCGCACTGCTGGGCTGGAACTGCCTGGACGAGTTGCTGAGACCCGAGAGCGCCGAGTCTGAGTGAGGGTCGGCCGGGTTCTCTCCAACGCAGGCGGAGTTTACACGGTTGAAACCGGCGGAACCGTGGTGGAGGCCCACCTCCGCGGGCGGGTAAAGCAAAACCGAAACGTCGTGTCGGCGGGCGACCTGGTCGAGATCGAGCAGTCCGCCGAGGCCAAAGTCATTGCCTCTGTTCTTCCGCGCGCGAACTGTCTCGCCAGGCGCCGGGCCGGCCCCCGCGTGCAGGTGCGCGGCGTGACCCCCTGCCGCGGTTCGCCGAATACGCTAACCAGCGGAAAAACGGTCCCGGGAAGCGAACAGGTGATCGTGGCCAACCTGGATCAACTGGCAGCCGTATTCGCCGTTGGCCGGCCCGGAGCGAATTGGTCCATGGTGGACCGCCTGGTCGCGCATGCCCGGCTCGGGGGAATCCACACACTGCTTGTGCTCAACAAGACCGACCTGGGCAAGGTGGATCCGCCGCAGTTGGGAAACTATCTCGACCTGGGCCTGGAATTGCTGCGGGTCAGTGCGGTCACGGGAGAGGGAACCGACGCATTGGCCGACCGGCTGCGCGGCCGCGTAACGGCGCTGGCCGGCCAGTCCGGCGTCGGAAAAACCAGCCTGCTCAATGCCCTTGTTCCCGGGCTGGGCCTCCGCGTGCGAGAAGTGAGCCGGGCGACAGGCCTCGGCCGGCACACCACCGTTCGCGCGGAGCTGTTTCCTTTTCTGGGCGGGGGCTATGTCGCCGACACGCCAGGCATCGGATACATGGCCATGACCGACTCGGACCCGGCCCGCGTGGAGGGCGGTTTCGCCGAAATCGAGGATGCCGCCGCCGGCTGCCGTTTCAGCAACTGTCTGCACCGCGCCGAGCCGGGTTGCGCGGTAACCCGGGGCGTGCGCCAGGGTGCGATACCCGGGCGCCGCCACCGCAGCTACCTGCGACTCCTGGAAGAAGCTGAGGCGGTGCTACCCTACTAGACGGGCGGCGCTGCCGGCGAACGGTGCCTGGATTACCCGCCAATCTGGAACGTCAGCGTAGCCCAGTTGGACTCGTAATCCAGATCCGGGTCGTCGGGGGTCTCCACCAGGTGAATCGTGCGCACGTACCAGCGCCCGGCCGCGCTGATCGGAATCACGGCCACCCCGTCGCCGTCGGTGCGCGTCTGCACGGTCTCAACGTGGTTGCCGGCCTCGTCGTGGGCGTGGTTCTCCTCGTGGTTGGCATAAATCAACTGACCTTCGACAGGTTCGCCGGCCCGCAGGAACCGGACCTCCAGCTTGTCGCCGACACCCGTCTCGTACGGGTTGGCCAGCGGAATGAACTCTGCCGGATAACCGAGGTCCGCGGCCCACTCACCGCTGCGCTCATCACCCACCTGAACAATCGCCTTGACGTGCTTGCTGTAGCGCTCAACCGCGTCGTCGTTGGTCTTCCCGGCCGCGGCGCGCTGTTCGATCGCGTCGGTAATGCCGTCGTGGACCAGGTAGGCGTTGAAGTCTTCCGCCGTCATGGCAAGGTCGCGCGCCGCGGTGGATACCCCAATCGTGTAGGTGCCGGCGTCCCCGGTCTCAAACGTGAGTACCGCCGTGTCCACGCTGTCCGCGCTCCAGTGATAAATGCTCGAATCGCTCCAGGCCGACTCGGGCGGGTTCGCGGTTCCGCCGGGACCGACGATGCTCACATCGAGCATGCGGTCTCGGGTGATCACGTTCTCGCTCAATTCCCACTCCCCGTTGATCAGCTGAACGGTTGCTCGGGAGTTGGGTTCCAAGAAGTAGCTGTCCAGCTTCAGGAACATGGTATGCCCGCTCAGGGCCACTACCGCCGCCAGCGTAAGGGCCGTTGCCACGACCACGCGGACCGGCTTGGAACTTGGACTATTGGACATTTGCTTTCTTCTCCGTGAAGGCTCGCGGCCCGATTTCAGACGCTGGTTCGGGCGTCGGGGTCCGGCAATCTACCAGGGGCAGGCTCCGCGGCGGCGGGCTCCAACCCGCCGAACCGAAGGAACAGTGCCGGCACCACAATCATGTTCAACACCGTGGAAGTGATCAGCCCGCCGAGCACGACTACCGCGAGCGGGGCCTGAATCTCTTTACCCGGCTCGCCGATGCCCAGTGCCAATGGGATTAGCGCAAGCCCCGCGGTGAGCGCCGTCATCAAGATGGGGTTGAGTCGCTCCAGCGAACCCTGGCGGATGCACCGGGCCACCGGCACTCCCTCGGCGGCGAGGTCACGGTAGCGGCTAACGAGAAGAATCCCGTTTCTCACGGCAATCCCGAAGAGTGCCACCAAGCCGATGAGGGTCGCCACGTTCAGGGTGCCCCCAATCATGAACACCGCCCCGATCCCGCCGGCAAGCGCCAGGGGCAGATTCACCAGCAGAAGCCCCGCCGTCCTGACGCTGCCAAACGAACGCATCAGAATCAAGAAGATCGCAACCACCGAAAGAATCGAGAGCAGGGTGATTCGGCGCGCGGCCTCCTGTCCGCTCTCAAACTGACCCCCGTACCGTACGGAGTATTCCCGGGGAAACTCGATACCGGCCGCGACACGCTGGCGGAGTTCGTCCACCGCCCCGCCGATGTCTCGACCCGCAACATTCGCGCTGACAACGACCTTCCGCCGGCCGTTCTCGCGGTTGATGGCATTGGGTCCGACCGACGGCTCGATCCGGGCCAGCTCGGACAGGGGTACCGCCACGCCCGCCGGCGATGAAACCAGCGCCGCGCTGATCGACTGCGCGTTTCGCCGGTGCTCGCTCCCGTACCGAACCGTCACGTCGAATTGCCGCTGGCCCTCTTGAATTTTCGCTACTTCGTGGCCCGCGAAGGCAACATCAACCACTTCCGCCAGTTCACCGGAGGTCATTCCGACCCGTGCCAGTGCCCCGCGTCTGGGGCGGACATGCAGCTGGGGGACCTCGGCCTGCTGTTCCGTGTTGACGTCCACCAGGCCCGGAACTTCCTGAGCCACGGTCTCGATCTGGCCGGCGAGTTCCCGGAGGGTGCGCAGGTCGGGGCCGAACACGCTCACGGCCACCGCCGCACGAGTGCCCGACAACATGTGATCGATTCGGTGTCCGATTGGCTGGCCCACTGTCACCGCCACGCCCGCGTACCGGTTCAGTTTTTCTCTGACTGCTCCGGAGACGGTCTCCAGGCTGCGGTCAGTCACGTCGAGCCTGGCGTCGATCTCCGACTGATTCGACCCCTGGGCATGTTCGTCGAGCTCGGCCCGGCCGGTCCGCCGCGACACCGACGCGACACCGGGCACTGTTAACAGGTCCCTCTCCATGCGGGCGCCGATGCGGTCGGCCTCCTGCAAGGCAGTTCCTGGCGGGGCAGCAGTGGCAATGGTCAGAGCCCCCTCCTGGAATTCCGGCAGGAACGCCCGTCCCATGAGGGGGATGGTGGAAACCGCCCCCGTCAGCAGCACCAGCCCTCCCACCAGGACCGCTGCGGGCCGCGCCAGGACCCAGTCGAGGGTCCGCCCGTAGACGACCTGAAGTGACCTGGCCAGCCACGAGCCGGTTCTGGCCGATCCGTTGGTGTCTCCGCCAGAGCCCGCTGAACCCCCGCGCGTTCCCAGGTTCGTTATGCGGCACAGGGCGGGAGTTACGGTTACGGCAACCAGAAGCGACGAGAAAATGCTCACCACATAGGCCCAACCGAGCGGCCGCAGCATGCGACCCTCCACTCCCGACAGGAAGAACAGAGGAAGAAACACGATCGTGATAATCAGAGTCGCGCTGACGATCGGCGTGCGGGTTTCGCGAGCGGCGCGCCTGATCAAATCCAGGCGGTTGCCAAGGGACACCGGACCGGAGCGAACGGCGGCCGTCATGCGGCGGTGGATGTTCTCCACCACGATTATCGCGTCGTCCACCAACACTCCCACGGCGATTGCCATGCCGCCCAGAGTCATGGTGTTCATGGAGCCGCCGGTCGCCCGCAGCACGAGCACAGCCAGACACAGCGAAAGCGGCATTGCCAGTACGGTCACCCCGGTCGCGCGCAGGTTCCACAGAAACACGATCAGAATCGCAATGACCAGGAACGCGCCGTCTCGGACCGCGTCGCGGACGTTGTCAACGGCCAGAGCAATAAAATCGGACTGCCGAAACAGGGCCCGCTCGAAGCCAATCCCCTCCGGCAACTGGGCTTCCAGCTGGTCCAGTTCGGCGTCTATGACCCGGGTCAGGTCCAGGGTGCTGGCCTCGGGCTGTTTCTGGACCGAAAGAACCACCGCCGGCTCGCCGCCCACCGAACCCGTTCCGTAACGAACACCGGGGCCGATCCCGATCTCGGCCAGGTCGCGCATGAGTACCGGTGACCCCCGCCGCACCTCCACCACCACGGTCTCAAGCTCTTCGATGTTGTTGATCCGGCCCATTCCGCGGATCAGAATTTCCCGGCCGCCGTCCCGGTAGACCCCGCCCGACGTACTGCGGTTGGCACCCTCCAGGGCATCCAGCACCTGGTTCAGGCCCACGCCCCGGGCGCGCAGTTGGTCGGGGTTCACACGCACCTGGTATTCGCGCACCTGTCCGCCGACCACCACCACCTGTGAAACTCCGGGCAGAGCGAGCAGGGCCCGCCGGACCGTCCAATCGGCCTCCGTCCTGGCCTCCATCAGCATATCGGGCGGTGCGGTAACGCCAATCAACATGATTTCGCCCATGATGGAACTGATGGGACCGAGCACCGGGGGCTCCGCGCCCTCGGGAAACTGCATCGCGGCTGTCTGGATCCGCTCGGCCACTATCTGACGGGAGCGGTAGAGGTCGGATCCCCAGTCAAAATCGACCCAGACGATGGCAAAGCCGTACGCCGAGCTGGACCTGACCCGGCGCACGCCCGGCGCTCCGTTGACGGCCGTCTCCAACGGGAACGTGATCAGATTTTCGACTTCCTGGGGCGGAAGGCCGTGGGCATCGGCCAATACGGTGACCGTGGGGGCGGTCAGGTCGGGGAAAACGTCAACCGGCAGTTCGCCCGCCACCCAAATTCCCGCAGCCAGGACTGCGGCGGCGGCCCCCACGCTTTGCAGCGGATTATCGACCGACGCTCTGACCAGAGAGTCGAGCAGGCCGCCCTTCATGGATGTCGGCTCAGTGGGTGTGGCCGTGGCCGGCTTGTACGTTGCCGAGCGCTGCAAGCCTCACCTGGTATCCGCCGCGGGCGACAACTCGCTCGCCGGCTTCCACTCCGGATTCCACGATCACCCACTCTCCGTCCGACGGGCCGAGGCGCACGGCCCGCCGGACGAATTCGTCTCCACCGGTCTGGATGTAGATGACCTGCGCGCCGGCTTCGTCCTGCACGGCGGAAAGAGGCACGGCGGGCCCCGTTACCGGTGCATCAAGAGCAAACCGGACATTGGCGTGCATGCCAACTT
>LXNJ01001401.1_pt1 | contig 14436 bp, 13 predicted proteins | sample 809081 | NCBI WGS metagenome assembly LXNJ01 (sample SAMN04870510, study PRJNA318959) | sponge metagenome | biome: sponge; feature: marine sponge reef; material: water | host: Petrosia ficiformis | place: Greece: Milos, Mediterranean Sea | collected 2013-05-29 | depth 5-7 m
GGCGTTCCAGGCCGCTTCGGCTGTGGGGGTGGTTGGGGGTGTTGTGTTCCGCTGCGCTGTCGCGGAGCGGGTGCCGGCTGAAGCCGGCGTTCCAGGCCGTTTCGGCTGTGGAGGTGGGAGAGGGCGATCTGTTTCGTTGCGCTCTGGCTCAGCGGTTGCCGCCTTGGAGGCCGGCGCCCCAGGCCGGTCCACGGGGGCTACGCGGGGACGGGGGCGGCGGCGGTGATGCGGGCCTGGTTTTCGACGATCCAGTCGCGGGTGAGGGCGAGCCCCTCCTCGAGTGAGGTCTCGGGATTCCACCCGAGCCGGCGGATGCGGTTCGTGTCCATGCTGTACCGGCGGTCATGCCCGGGGCGGTCCGCCACGTGGGCAATGCGCCCCCTCCGCCCGCTGACCCGCTCGGCGAGATCCAGGATGTGCCCCGCCATCTCGAGGTTGGTCCGCCGGTCCCCGCCACCGACGTTGTAGGTCGCACCGGGTGTGCCGGCGCGCAGCAGCAGGTCCAGGGCCGCGCAGTGGTCTGCCACGAAGAACCAGTCCCGGACCTGCGAGCCGTCCCCGTAGACCGGGAGTTCCTCGCCGGCGAGCGCCTTGGCGAAGAACGTGGGGGTCATTTTCTCGTGGTGCTGGCGCGGACCGTAGGTGTTGGCCCCGCGGCTGACGATCACCGGCAGGCCGTGGGTGGTGCGATAGGCGAGAGCGAGGAGGTCCGCCCCGGCCTTGCTGGCGGCATAGGGGTTTCGGGGCGCGAGCGGCGCGTCTTCGCCGGCGTCGCCCTCCAGGATCTCGCCGTACACCTCGTCGGTGGACACCTGGAGAAAGAGCCGGCCCCGCTCGGACTGGCGGAACGCCTCCAGGAGAACCGCGGTCCCCAGCGTATCGGTGCGGGTGAAGACCTCGCCGTCGAGGATGGCGCGGTCCACATGGGTCTCCGCGGCAAAGTTGATGACGTAGTCGGCCCGGACCGCCAGGGGCCGGATGGTGCCCTGATCGCAGATATCGCCGTGGATGAACTCGTGCCGGGGGTCGGCGAGAGCGGTGCCCAGATTGTTGAGGGATCCCGCGTAGGTCAGCTTGTCCACCGTAATTACCCGGCAGTCCGGGTAGCGCGCGAGCAGGAGGTCCACGAAGTGGCTGCCGATGAAACCCGCGCCGCCGGGCACCAGGAATGTCGGGTTCGGGAGCATTGGAGACGGAACGGGCAATTGTGGGGCCGATCAGGCGATCCGGATGATGATTTTGCCGAAATGGGCTCCCCGTTCCATGCGGTCGAGGGCCTGAGGCAGTTCGGCGAGCGGATAGTGGCTGTCGAGGACGGGCCGTACATCGCTTTTCTCGAGGAAGCTCACCACGTCCCGAAGCGCCCGCCGGCAGTCCGTCATGATCCCCGCAATCCGGATCCGGCGCATCACCACGGGAGCGAACTGCACCGGGGCCTCGAGGCCCGTGAGAGCACCGAGCATAGCGACGGTGCCGCCGGCGGCGGTGGCCCGAATCGACTGGTCGAGGGTGCCGGCTCCCCCGTTCTCGACCACCAGATCGGCGCCCTCGCCACCGGTGGCTTCCCGCACCGCCTTGTCCCACGCTGGGGTCTCCAGCCGGTGGATTCCGGCATCCGCGCCCAAGGCGCGCGCCCGGTCCAGCTTCTCGTGGGAGGAGGAAGTGATGATGACCCGCGCTCCGAGCGCTTTCGCGATCTGCAGCGCGAAGATGGAGACGCCGCCGGTTCCCAGGGTGAGTACTGTCTGGCCGGGCCGTACCGGGCCCTCCGTGACGAGCGCGCTCCAGGCGGTGACGGCGGCAATCGGAAGCGCGGCCGCTTCTTCGTGGCTCCAGCCGGAGGGGGCGGCTACCAGCGCAGCTTCCGGGAGGACGACCTGTTCCTGGCCCATTCCCGGGCCGGGCCCGCCGAGCGTGGCCCTGGAGTACTCGCGCCGGAAGCGGCCATCTTCCCAACCGACCACCGGATGCGTGATCACCCGGTCTCCCGCAGCCCATGCGGTCACCCCTTCGCCGACCTCGACAACCACGCCCGCTCCGTCGCTGACCGGAACCTGGGGCAGCGGCAGGCGCGGGTTGTAGAGCCCCTTCAGAATCAGCAGATCCCGGTAGTTCAGGGATGCGGCCCGGAGGTCAACGAGTACCTGGCCCGGACCTGGCCGCTGGGCGCCGGACTCCTCGAAGCGCAGATTCCTGCTCCCAAACTGATGGAATACCCAGCGCTTCACGGTCGGCAGTGTACCGGCGGGAAGGGGGAATCCGGCGCGTCATTTGATGCCGGTGAGGTGAGCTCGTTCGCCCTTTTCGCCTTTGCCACAGGCTGCTAGGGTTCGCGGCCATGACCGCCGGCACGCTCTTCGACCGCATCATCCGCGGGGAACTCCCAAGTTACCGGGTGTACGAAGACGAGCAGGTCTTTGCCTTCCTGGACATCGGCCCGCAGAGCGCCGGACATCTGCTCCTGGTCCCCAAGGAGAGCAAGGAGACTGTGGGTGAGCTTTCAGACGATTCGGCCGCGGCCATCGGGCGAGTGCTGCCCCGCATCTGCCGGGCACTGGCCAAGGTGACCGGCTCGCCGCACTACAACATCCTCCTGAACAACGGCCGGCCCGCCGGCCAGGCGATTCCCCACGTACACTTCCATGTCATTCCTGCCTATGGCCGCCGCAGCGAGCCGGGGCAGGGGCTTCACACCGACTGGCGCCCGGGATCCCTCGGCGCCGGCGAAGGAGAACGGATCTCGGCAGGGATCCGCGAGGCCCTCGCGAACGAGGCAGGGCCTGGCGGTTCCTGATCCGTACTGGCGCCGCCACCCGGACATGATGTCGGGAGGCGGCCCGGGGAGAGCACGATGACGAAACGCTGGCGGCGAACCGGGGCGCAACTCATCTGGGAGACCCTCCTCGAGGAGGGGGTGCGTACCGTGTTCGGGTATCCCGGCGGCGCCATCCTGCCGGCGTATGACGCCATGCTCGACTACCCCATCCGGCACATCCTGGTCCGCCACGAGCAGGGCGCCACCCATATGGCGGACGGTTATTCCCGGGCGAGCGGCGAGGTCGGGGTGGCGGTCGCGACCTCCGGGCCGGGGGCGACCAACATGGTGACCGGGATCGCCACCGCGATGCTCGACTCGTCGCCCATCGTGTGCGTCACCGGCCAGGTCGGCAGCGCCCTGATCGGCACCGACGCTTTCCAGGAGACCGACGTCACCGGGGTCACCCTCCCGATCACCAAGCACAACTACCTGGTGACGGAGGTGGACGAGATCGCGCCGGCGCTCCACGAGGCCTTCTACGTCGCCCGTTCCGGCCGTCCGGGACCAGTCCTGGTGGACATCACCAAGGACGCCCAGCAGGCCTTCACCGGGCAGCGTCCGCGACTTGGGAAGGTGGACCTCCCCGGCTACCGGCCCGAGCCGAAACCGCCCGAATCCGAGCTGCAGCGGGCCGCCGAACTCATCAACCGGTCGGAGCGTCCCGTCATCCTCGCCGGGCACGGCATCCTGATCTCCGGCGCCATGGGCCAGGTGCGGGAACTCGCCGAGCGCGCCCGCATTCCCATTGCCATGACGCTGCTGGGAATCGGCGCGATTCCGGCAAACCACTCCCTCAACATGGGAATGATGGGCATGCACGGGGAGTCGTGGGTCAACCAGGCGATCCAGGAGGCCGACCTGCTGCTGGCTCTCGGCATGCGGTTCGACGACCGCGTGACCGGCAGCCTCAAGACCTACGCCCCGAATGCGGCCAAGATCCACATCGACATCGATCCCGCCGAGTTCAACAAGAACGTCCGGGTGGACGTGGGGCTCGCCGGGGATCTCTCGGCCGTGCTGGCCCACCTGTTGCCGGTGGTCGAGGCTCGGGACCGCTCGGAGTGGCTCGGGAGCATCCGGAGTTTCAAGGGGGACACCGCGGTCCGCGACATCCAGAACCTTCCCGACATGGGGAAGCTGTACGCGGCCCACGTCATCCACGACATCTGGCGCATGACGGGCGGAAAGGCGATCGTGACCACCGACGTCGGCCAGCACCAGATGTGGGAGGCGCAGTACTACCGCCACAACGAACCCCGCTCCCTGATCACCTCGGGGGGACTCGGCACGATGGGTTTCGCGCTCCCGGCGGCGGTGGGCGCCAAGGTCGCGCGGCCGGACGACGAGGTCTGGGTGATCGCGGGCGACGGCGGGTTCCAGATGACCATGTGCGAACTCGCGACCATCGCGCAGGAACGGCTGAAGCTGAACGTCGCGATCATCAACAACGGCTACCTGGGGATGGTGCGGCAGTGGCAGGAGTTCTTCTACGACCGGCGTTACGCCGGGACTCCCATCCTGAGCCCGGACTTCGCCGCCCTCGCCCGCTCCTTCGGACTCGGCGGCGAGGTCGTGAAGAACCGGAAAGACGTCGAGGGGGCCGTCGAGCGCGCCCGGGCCGACGATCGAACGGTGGTGCTGGATTTCCAGGTCGAAAAGGAGGACACCGTGTACCCCATGGTCCCGACGGGCGCCCGCCTCCAGGACATGATCCGGCGGCCCGAACAGGGGGAGGACGGCGATCCGGAGTCCGACGAGGAGCCGGTGGCCGCTGGCCGCACGGTGGAGTGGTGAGTTCGTGACGCCGGGTCCGGACGGCCGGATGAGGCCGCACATCTTCGTGGTGTGGGTGGAAGACCTTCCCGGGGTCCTGAACCGCGTCACCTCGCTCTTCCGCCGCCGCGGTTTCAACATCGAGTCGCTGAGCGTCGGGCCCGCGCGCGCCCGGGGAGTCTCCCGGATGACCATCGTGGTGCGGACCGACGCGACCACCGCTCGCCGGATGCTGGTCCAGCTCACGCGGCTCGTGAACGTGCTGCGCGCCGACGACATCACGAACGAACCCGCGGTCCATCACGAGCTCGCGATGTTCAAGATTCAGGCGACGGGGGAAGAACGTACGCAGGTCATCCAGCTCGCCGGCGCCACCGGGGCCCGCCTCGTGGACATCGCACCGGAGTCGGTGGTTCTGGAGGCAACGGCGTCGCCGCAGAAGATCGACGGGCTCGCCGAGGTGCTGCGTCCCTACGGGATCGTGGAACAGGTCCGGACCGGGCTGGTCGGGATGGCGCGCGGAGCCGCGAGCGTGATGACCGATCCCGACGCCCGCAAACCCCCCAAGCGAAGAAGGCCCGCGGCGGACGAGACCGGTGGGTCCCACTCTGTCTAATTCCGAACCGCAAGGCTGAAAGCCGCGGCGCGCGGAACACCCGAAGCGACCTTTTTCCGGCGAACCAACGTCTTCGCCACCACCGGAGGATTCCTTCCATGGCCAACATCTACTACGACGACTCGGCAGATCTCGAGCTGATCCGGGGCAAGAAAGTCGCCGTCTTCGGCTACGGCTCTCAGGGGCACGCGCACGCGCTCAACCTCCGGGACAGCGGGGTCGAGGTGAGAATCGCCCTCCACGCCGGCAGCCGGTCCCGGGTCCGCGCCGAAGCCGAAGGGCTGGCCGTGGTAGCCGGCCCGGAGGCGGCTGCCTGGGCCGACGTCATCACCGTCCTGACCCCGGACACCACCCAGGCGGGGATCTACGAGGAGCAGATCGCGCCGCACCTCGGCGCCGGCAAGACGCTCATGTTCGCCCACGGCTTCAACATCCGCTTCGGAACGATTCAGCCTCCGGCGGACGTGGATGTGTCCCTTATCGCCCCGAAGTCGCCGGGCCATCGCGTCCGCGAGCTCTTCATCGAGGGAGGGGGGACGCCGGCGCTTGTGGCCGTCGAGCAGGACGCTTCGGGCAGTGCGCTGGCGCTCGCGCTTTCCTACGCCCGCGGAGTTGGACTGACCCGTGCCGGGGTCCTCGAGACGACGTTTGCCGAAGAGACGGAGACGGATCTCTTCGGTGAGCAGAGCGTCCTTTGCGGCGGAGTCAGCGAACTGGTGAAGGCCGGGTTCGAGACCCTGGTAAACGCGGGCTATCAGCCGGAGATCGCCTACTTCGAGTGCCTCCACGAACTGAAGCTGATCGTGGACCTGATGTACCGCGGCGGCCTCAACTACATGCGGTACTCGGTGAGCGACACCGCCGAGCACGGCGATTACCACGGCGGCCGGCAGATCGTCACCGAGGAGACCCGCGCGGCGATGCAGAAGATCCTCGCGGATGTCCGGAGCGGAGCCTATGCCCGGGGCTGGATCGAAGAGGACCGGGCCGGTCGCCCCAGCTTCATGGCGCGCCGGCGCGAGGAACAGAACCACCAGATCGAGACGGTCGGCGCCGAACTCCGGAAGATGATGCCCTTCCTCGATGCGGTGACCCTGAAAGAGTCGGTCTGATTCGGCGGCGCCGGCCAGCGGCTTCCCCGTAACATTCGCGGCTTCGTCCGGGGGGCGACCAATGCTTCGAGTCACCGTTTCTTTCCTGCTGGCCGTCGGCCTGACGTTCGGCAGCTCTCTGGCGGCGCAGGTTCCGGCTCCGGCGCCGACTCCGGCAGAAGTCCTCGGGTTCGAGCCCGGCGACGACTACCAGCTCGCGCTCTGGGGCGAACTGATCCCGTTCTACGAGCAACTCGCGGCGGCAAGCGACCGGGTGGAACTGCGCCAGATCGGCGAGACCGTTCTGGGCAAGCCGCTCTTCGTGCTCTTCATCTCCTCACCCGAGAACCTCGCGGCGTTGGACCGGCACCGGGAGAACGCGCGGGCGCTCGCCCACGCGGAGATCCCGGAGGAGGAGGCGATCCGGGTGTCCCGCGAGGGAAAGGCGGTGGTCTGGATTGACGCGGGACTTCACGCCACCGAGGTGGCGCCGGCGCAGATGATGCCGCTCCTCGCCCACCGGATCGCGACCGGGGAGTCGGAAGAAGTGCGGAAGATCCGGGACGAGGTGATTCTGATTCTCATGCCCTGCATGAATCCCGACGGACTGGACATCGTGGCGTCCTGGTACCGCCAGAACCTCAAGACCCCCTTCGAGACTACCCGGCCGCCCGAGCTCTACCACCACTACGTAGGGCACGACAACAACCGCGACTGGTTCATGAACAACATGCCCGAAACGGCGGCGGTGAGCCGGGTGCTCTACCACGAGTGGTTCCCGCAGATCGTCTACAACCACCATCAGACCGGTCCGGCCTGGGCGCGGATTTTCCTCCCACCCTTTGCCGACCCGGTGAATCCCAGGATCCATCCCGGAGTCACCACGTCGGTGAACCTGATCGGTTCGGCGATGGCCAACCGGTTCGCGATGAACAAGATGCCGGGCGCGGTCTCCGACATGATCTATTCGATGTGGTGGAACGGGGGCATGCGGACGGCCCCGTACTTCCACAACATGATCGGGCTGCTGACCGAGACTTCCCACGCCTCGGCGAGTCCCCGGATCTACGACCCCGAGGACCGCCCGGAGTTCGTCGGCAACCCGCGCCGCGGACAGGCGGCGCCCACGAACGGAACCGACGTCTTCTATCCCTATCCGTGGCCCGGCGGGGAGTCGCCATTCTCCGATCCGATTCGCTACACGCTGACCGCGTCCATGGCGGTTCTGGACGTGGCCGCCGACCTCCGTGAGAAATGGCTCTTCGACATCTGGAGGATGGGCCGCGACGCGATCGAGGGGAGCGAGGCGGGTTGGATCGTCCCGGCCGATCAGTGGGACCCGGGAGAGGCCGCCGCCCTGGTGAACGTGCTCTACGACGGCGGGATCATCATCAAGCGCGTGGAAGAGGAATTCGAGATCGAGGGAGAGACCTATGGGGAAGGGTCCTACATCATCCCGGGGGCGCAGGCGTTCCGCGCCTATGCCGACGACCTGCTGGAGGCTCAGGACTACCCGGACCGCCGGCGCACGCCGGACGGACCGCCCGATCCACCCTACGATCTGGCGGGCTGGACGCTGCCGATGCAGATGGGGGTACGGGTCGATCGCGTCGCGGAGGTGCCCGATGCCGTGACCTCGCCGGTGGACGGTCCAGTCCGGGCCCCGGAGGGGGAGGTTTCCGGAGGCGGATCGTTCGGATACGCGATTTCGCACCGCCCCAACGCGGCGGTGATCGCCCAGAACCGGCTGCTGGCCGCGGGAGCGGAGGTGGCCTGGGCAGCCGAAGCGTTCCGTGACGGTGGGACCGAGTATCCGGCGGGAACGCTGGTGGTCCGCAAGTCGGACCCCGCCGACGCGGCGGTGGAAGGCATCGCCTCCGAGTTGGGGCTCGACGTGGGCGGGCTTTCCCGGGCGCCGGACGTGGGGTTGCTCCCGCTCGAGGCGGTACGCGTAGGGCTCTACAAGTCGTACGTCGCGAGCATGGACGAAGGATGGACGCGCTGGCTCCTCGAGAACTACGAGTACGACCTCACCAGCCTCTCCGACGACGATGTGCGGACCGGCGACCTGTCGCGGCTGGACGTCATCGTTCTCCCGCACCAGTCGGCGGATGCCATCCTGAAGGGCCACGCGCCGGGGACCATGCCCGACCAGTACACCGGAGGGATTGGCCTCGAGGGATCACTGGCCCTGAGCCGCTTCGTGGAAGAAGGAGGGATGCTGGTGACGCTCGACGGAGCGAGCGACTTCGCGATCGACCAGTTCGGCCTTCCGCTGCGAAACGTCACCGCCGGACTGGCCGACAGCCGCTTTTTCATTCCGGGATCCCTCATCCGGGCCACGGTGGACACCTCCCATCCACTGGCCTTCGGGATGCGGGATGAAGTGGCGACCCAGTTCGTCAGGAGTCGGGCCTTCGATACGGTGAGCCTTCCACGGACCCGCGAGGGCGGGCAGGAAACGACCATGGAGCCGGCCCCCGCCAATGTCGAAGCTATTGCCCGTTACGCGGACGAAGACATCCTCATGAGCGGCTGGGCACTGGGCGAGGAAGGCGCAATCGGCGGCAAGATCGCTATGGCCCGGGCGCCGATGGGCGCCGGTGACGTAGTCCTCTTCGGTTTCCGCCCCCAGTTCCGCGGCCAGCCCCGGGGCACCTACAAGCTGTTCCTGAACGCCCTGAACGGGGCCGCCGTGGAGGATCTCGGCGCGCGGTAGGCGGCTTCGGCGGACTCCGGCTAGAATCCGCGCCTCTCATGGCCAGAACCTGCAAGCTGACCGGCAAGCGCCCCCTCACCGGGAACGCCATCAGCCACGCCCACAACAAGACGAAGCGGCGCCAGCTTCCCAACCTGCAGTGGAAGTCGGTGTGGGTGCCGGAACTGGAGCGTTCGGTGAGGCTACGCCTCAGCGCCCGGGCCCTGCGCACGATCGACAAGAAGGGTCTGCTGGCCTACCTGAAGGACGAGGGGCTGCGCCTCAGGGACGTGCTCCCCGCCCGCGCCCACGCACGCAACCTTTAGGAAGCGCCCGGCTGCGAACGCTGGCCTCCGGGCCGGCCGCATCGTCCGTCAGGGCGACGAATCCACGATCGCCGAACGAGTCAGGCAGGCAGGAACCCCTGTCTCACGAAATCCTCGTCGTAAGTGAACGCGTGCCGGATCCGGCGGCCTCGCATCACCTCGAAGGAGAGCCAATCCACGAGGGAGACATTGCGCCGGCCGGCGGCGAACATGGCCGCGGTCGCACGGTCGTGGAGCTTCTCGTCGATCCAGATGACCTCAGCGATAGGCAGCAACCCGTCGTGGAGTTCTCGCACCGCCTGCATGCCCAGTCGCCGGGCGATGAGCGCGCTTGATTCCACGACGACGGCGTGATGAGTCAACAGGACGTGCTGCCCGGCGTAAACAGCGTTGAGCAATCGTTCCCAACTGCGTTTGGCGTCGTCGTGGAAGGGATCCTCGGCGTCGAGTAGTGCAAGAACCGCCGAGGTGTCGAGGAAAACGGGGGTCATCGCTTCGGCAACCGCCGCCTTGCCATCTCCTCCTCCAGGATCTCCACGTACGCCTCGTCGTGATTTTCGGCGAGGTCGCTGCGCCCGGAGCGGAATGCCCCGACGGGCCGCCTGGCCCGTTCGATGAGTTCGTCCAGTGCACTGCCGCCGCGGTAGGCGTTGAGCGCCTGGTGGAGCAGGCTGTCCGGCGACAAACCGAGCTCTTCCGCCAGCCGGTGCAGTCGCTCGGTCGCGTCTTCCGTGGGACTTGCAGGGGTGACACTTTGGGAAACGTCCGCACCGTGAGGCTGGACTCCCTCCTCCACCCCGGCAGCGCCCGGGTCCGCGGCCGCTTCCGCGTGGCGCGGAGCGGCAACCGGGACCAGGCGGGCGACGGGGCGGCCCCACTTGGTGATGGTTACGGGAGTGCGGTTGGCGGCGACCTCGTCCAGGATCCCGAGGCAGGTGTCCTTGAATTTGCCGGCGGAAATGGAACGCATGCAGAAAATATAGCCATGGCCATATCTCGCTGCAACCCCGTCGGCCTCCGGGAACGGCTGGTCCGGCGGTGCCGGTGGTTCCGTAGAATCGCCGCCCCGAGAGGAATGTCCATGAATCTGCGTTTTACCGTCGCCCTCCTCCTGCTGGCGGCCACCCCGTTGTTCGCCCAGCCCCAGCGTTGGCCGCCGCCTCCGATCATCCAGGGAGTCGCCGAGGCGTATCCGCCCGCCCGTCACGGCGGAAACTACATGCACAACTACTACTTCCCCCCGGCGCCGAGCAGCACCCCCTGGGCTCCCGCCTGGTCGCCGGACGGGAAGAGCATCGCCGTGGCGATGTCGGGCTCCATCTGGCGGGTGGACCCGGAAACGGGAATCGCGGACGAACTCACCTCCGGCCCCGGTTATCACTCGCTTCCGACCTGGTCTCCGGACGGCCGTTTCATCGCCTTCACCGTGGACCGGAATGGGCAGACGATCGGTCTCGCGATCAAGGATCTCACCACCGGGGAGATGCGCACGCTCACCAGCGACGAGTTCCTCTACACCGACCCCGTTTTCTCGCCCGACGGCACGCGGCTCGCCTACGTGTCCACGAAGCCCTCCGGCTACTTCAACGTCTACGTGCGGGATTTCGCGAACGGCGAACTCGGTTCCGAGGAGATCGCGCTTACCAGGGACGAGAACTACGGCAAGGAGCGACTCTACTTCGGCTCCTGGGACATGCACATCACGCCGGCCTGGATGCCCGATTCCCGGGAACTGCTGATGGTTTCGAACCACGAGGTGCCGCTCGGCTCCGGAAACGTGATCCGGACTCCAATGGCGGTGGACGGATTCGAGGAGGGAGTCACCGTGCTCGCCGAGCAGTCCCTCTACCGGACCCGTCCGGATGTCTCGATCGACGGGAAGCGGTTCATCTATTCCTCGACTGCCGGAGCCGCGGACCAATTCTCGAATCTCTACGTGCAGCCGACCGACGGCGGCTCGCCCTACAAGCTGACCTTTTTCGAACACGATGCCTTCCATCCCCGCTGGTCGCCGGATGGGGAATGGATCGCCTATATCGACAACTCCCGGGGCCTCCCGCAACTCGCGCTTCTCGAAACCTACGGCGGAAAGCGCCGCATCGTGGACATCACCCGGCGCAACTGGAGCCGGCCCATGGGAGTGCTCTCGGTGCGCACCGTGGACGATTCGACCGGCGAGGAGGTTGCCGCGCGCATTCACCTGACCGCCGCCGACGGGCGCTTCTACGCCCCGCCGGACGCCTACGCGCGGATCGGAGGCGCGGGTGAGCACTCCTTCCACCAGGCGGGGAGTTTCCGGATGGAACTTCCGGTGGGGGCCCTCGAAATCGAGGCCGTGCGCGGTTTCGAATACGAGCCGGTGAGTGCGGAGGTGGAGCTCACCGCCGGCGACGTAACCGAACTGACGCTGCGGCTGACCCGGATCACCGACATGGCGGCCAAGGGCTGGTGGAGCGGTTCCACCCATGTCCACATGAACTACGCCGGGAATCTCCACAACACGCTGGAGAACCTGATGTTCATGTCCGCCGCCGAGGACCAGGACGTCGTTCTCGAGCAGATCGCCAACAAGGACAACCGCATCCTCGACTACCAGCACTTCGTCCCCGGCGGCGGGGCGCACCCCCTTTCCACCGAAGAGCGGGTGCTGGTCGTGGGGCAGGAGTACCGGCCGCCGTTTTACGGCCATGTCTTCTACTTCGGGCTCAAGGAGCATCTGATCTCCCCCTACACGACCGGCTACGAGGGCACGGGAATCGAAAGCCTCTATCCGTCCAACACCGACATGTTCCGGAAGGCGAAGGCCCAGGGGGCAACGGTGGGCTACGTGCACTCCTTCTTCGGGGAAAACGATCCGCTCGTCGGACCGGACGGGAGCCCGGGCAGTCTCGGGGGAGCCAAGGGCTACATGGTGGACGCAGCGCTCGGCACGACCGATGCGGTGGAGTGGTCGTCCGCCTCGCGGGCGGGCTTCGTCCCGTGGTACGCCACCATGAACAACGGTCTCCGGGTCACGGCGGTGGGCGGCGAGGACTCGATCAGCAACATGCAGCGGTCCAAGCTGGTCGGTTCGGTCCGGACCTACGTCCACACCGGAGAACGGGGACTGGATCTCGATGCCTTCCTCGAAGGAATCCGGAAGGGACGGGCGTTCGTGAGTTGCGGTCCCGTCCTCGATTTCCGCGTGAACGGCCGCATTCCAGGGGACGACGTACAAATTCCCGCGTCGGGCGGTGAAGTGGAATGGAGCGCCTGGGTCCGGTCCCCGACGCCGCTCGAGCGGGCCTGGGTGGTCTCGGGCGGCGAGGAGGTGGCGGAGATCGCACTGTCCGAAGACCGGCGATCCGCGACGGCGACGGGCCGGCTCACGATGGACGAGAGCGGCTGGCTGATCCTCCGGGCGGAGGGATCTCCGGACGAGGCGCGCCCGCTCGACTGCGGCTACGCGCAGGCGTTCACGAATCCGGTGTGGGTCAGGGCGGGGGACCAGCCGGTCCGAAGCGCCGCCGCCGCCGAGTATTCGATCCGCTGGATCGACCGGTTGCGCGAGATGGCCGAGGAGTGGGAGTACTGGCGTTCGGACGCCGAGAAAGCGCACGTGTACGCCCAGTTCGACGAAGCCCGGGCGATCTACGAGGGATTCCTCGCCGAGGCGCGCGCTCTGGGGCGGGAGTGAGGACCCCTCGTGAACGCCGGAAAGGCCCGCGTGTGGTTGCCGGGACCTCGGTCTCCTGCCTGATACCCTCGCGCCATGAGCCTGATGGGACGGGCCCTCGGGACGAGGGCTCCTTTCGTTCCTGCGGGTGAGATCGACGAAGTCCTGAGCGACAAGCAGGTCCTGTTGCTCGATGTGCGGACGGCTCCCGAACTTGCCGAGGCGGGAACCATCCCCGGTGCGCTCCACATCCACCTCGGAGAACTCGCGGACCGCGTGGATGAACTGCCACGGGGCCGTCCGGTGCTCACTACCTGAATGGTGGGGCCACGGGCCGCGCGTGCCGCGGCCATCTTGGAAAACGCAGGATTCGAGGTCGTCGGGTTCTGTGGCCTGAAGCAATACACGGGCGTACGGGAGTTCCGGCCGCTCGACTGAATCCCGACAGGAGGTTCACAGTGAAACGGACACTTTCGCTTGGCGCCGCCGCCCTGGCGGCAGGCGTCCTCGGTGGGGGTTGCGGAGGCGGCGAACCCCCGGCCGAAGAGAGCATGGCCGCCGAACCGGCAGCGCCCGAGCCGGCCCCCCGGGTCGAGGCGCCGGACATTGACGCCGCGCTCGCGAACGGCGCGGTCCTGCTCGACGTCCGGACCGACGAGGAGTTGGCCGAACACGGCACGATCGATGGCTTCGTCCACATTCCGATTGACGAACTGGAGGCGAGGATGGGTGAGCTCCCGGCGGGAGTGCCCATCCTCACCGCTTGACAGGGTGGCGGAAGAGCCGCGCGTGCCGCGGAGCTGCTACAAGCAAACGGATACGAAGTCGTCGGTTTCTGTGGTCTGAGGGACTACGAAGGCGAACGGGTTTACCCGGGCGCGTCTGACGAATGAATCGCGAGCCCTAGACCCGAACGGTCCGGAACCCCGCCATGATGTCGCGGCGTTCGAGGCCGAAGAAGTTGCGGTAGCGGCCGGTCAACATCCGGCCGCGCGTCGCCCAGGCGCCGCCGCGCAGGACCTTCGTCCGGTGGAATTGGCTCTCGGAATAGTCCCGGTAGGAGTCGGGGCAAAAGCCGGGGAAGGGCCGGAACGTGTCCGCCGTCCATTCCCAGACGTTGCCGAGCATCTGCCGGCAGCCAAAGGCGCTGTCCCCGTCGGGGAGCGCTCCCGCGTCGAGGCACCCGAGGGCCCAGCCGTCCAGATTCGCGCGGTGCGGTTCGGGAGGCGCTTCGCCCCACGGATAAGTCCTCTTGTCTGGAGCCAGGCGGTCTCCGGCGGGTTCGCCGAGGGCGGCGGTTTCCCACTCGACCTCGGTTGGTAGCCGCCGGCCGGCCCAGGCGCACCAGGCGTTCGCCTCGAACCAGTTGACGTGGATGACCGGTTCGTTGGGCGAGAGTGGCTCGGCGCCGTCGAAGCGGCGCACCTGGAACCCGCCGCGCCCGTCCCGCAGCCAGTAG
>LXNJ01001402.1_pt1 | contig 14435 bp, 15 predicted proteins | sample 809081 | NCBI WGS metagenome assembly LXNJ01 (sample SAMN04870510, study PRJNA318959) | sponge metagenome | biome: sponge; feature: marine sponge reef; material: water | host: Petrosia ficiformis | place: Greece: Milos, Mediterranean Sea | collected 2013-05-29 | depth 5-7 m
CGGGGGCAGCCGACCCGCTTCCTCCCGCGCCGCAACCGCTTCGTGTTCAAGGTTCGCGTGCCCGCCGACTGGGGCGACCGGGAACTCGTGTGGACGCTGACGAGCCACGGGGTCACCGAGCACGCCTACGCATCGCTGCGTCCCGACTACATCGTGGACAACACCGTGATCATGTCGGAGACCGGCGCGCTCGGCGCGGGTTCCAGCAACGCCGAGATGCGGGCCAACGAGCCGCCGAAGATCACGCTCGAGGGTGAACGCACGCGGGAGGCGATCGTCGGCCAGCCGGTGACGGTGAGCGTCATCGTGGAGGACGACAGCCTGCTGCGGGCGTTCCGCCAGGGGCCGCCCGATCCGCCGGAGACGGCGGAGGACTCCGCGCGGGTCGACTCGATCGCGAACGCGTTCCCCAGCTTCAGCGGCCGCCAGCTCCGACCCCCGTCGCGAGTGACGGTGCAGAAGGTCAACGGCCTGTTCATGTCGTGGTTCGTCTATCGCGGCGAGGGGGAAGTGAGGTTCGATCCACCGCAGGTGAAGGTGTGGGAGGACACGCGCACGGGCGCGAACTCGCCGTGGGCGCCGCTCTGGCGCCCCCCGGACCTGCCGGAAGATGGCCGCTGGACCGTGACGGCGACCTTCTCGCAGCCGGGGACCTACATCCTCCGCGGCCGCGCCGACGACGGCGGCCTGTTCGCCGACGAGGAAATCACCGTGGTGGTGCGCCCCGCCGCCAGCTGAATCTGCCGGACGGAAGCAGGCTGGGCGGAGCCGGGGCCGGGTCTTCCCGCCTCTACTTCGAGCGCTGCCCGTACTCCACAGCTTCGAGCGCCTGGAACACGTGGACGGCCGCGCAGACGATGAAGCACATGAGGTCGAGCGGCTCGCCGTCCGCAAGCCAGTGGGTTCCCGTGTACGCGGCCATGGAGGCGTTGGCCAGCGAGACGCCGGCCGCGCGGACCCGACTCTGCAGGAGTTGACCGAGGCCGGGGACGAGAAGGCTCGCGAACCCCGCGGCATGCGGCGTCAGCTTCATGTGGCTTCGGCTCGCTTGCGCCAGTAGCGGGCGAGGCCCCACCACGAGTCGCCCGCGCCGAACGCGTTGACGTAGGTGTCCACCGGCTCCGCCGGCATGCGTCCGCGCAGGTCTTCCTCCACCCACGCTGCGAAGTTCCGGGCCCGCGCCGGGTCGGCCGACGCATCCGGGTTCGTCGGGTCCTCATCCCCCAGCGACTCGCGCACGGTGCGGGCCCAGCGCGCGAGTTCGTCGCGGAGTTCGGCGAAATGGGCGCCCGGGTCCTCGACGGCCCCGAAATGGGTCGGAATGATGCGGTCGGGATCCCACTCCATGACCCGCGCCATGCTCGCGTTCCAGGCTTCGATGTCGATGTCGGGCACCGGCGTGACCGGGATCACTCCCCCGGGCGGGATGCGGATGCCGCCCACATCGCCCACCCACGCCGTCCCCCCGTCCTCCTCGAAGTAGGCGACGTGGTGCTTCGCATGGCCGGGCGCGTAGGCGACGCGAAGCGTCCGGTCGCCGAGCCGCACCGTGTCCCCTTCGTCCACTGCGGTGACGGACTCCGCGGGAACCGGAAGGAACTCTCCCCACAGCGTCTCCATCCGGTCGCCGTAAATGCGGCCGGCGGAGGCGAGAAGACGCTCGGGCCGGATCATGTGAATCGCCCCGATGGGATGGACGTACACCCGCGCTTCGGGAACCCGGCTCACGATCGTCCCGGCGGCCGTGGCGTGATCGAGGTGGATGTGCGTGAGCAGGACGGCGCGTACGTCGGCGAGGCCGAATCCGGCTTCCCCGAGCCCGGCCTCCAGCGCCGCGAGACAGGTCGTGGGCCCGGGGTCGACGAGCGCGACGCCCTCGCCGGTCTCCAGGACTCCGGTGCCGATGGCGAGATCGAAACCCTGGAACTTCAGGTCGACGATCGAGGTCCGTTCGTCGAGGGTGTGAAGCGTCATCTATTCTCCCTCATTCTCCCTGGGGGCGGGGCGGGGCGCAGTTCGATCCAGAGACCGCCGGCGTTGCCGAGCACGATGTTGTCGGAGACGGACTCGGATCCGCCGCGTACGGTCAGCGACACGACCGGCGCCGAGCCGGGGTCGGCCATCCACAGGCGTGCGTCGACGACGTACACGGTGCCGCCCCGGATGCCGACGGCGCGGCCATACAGGTGCTCGGGGTGTCGAGACGGGCCGCAGTCGCGGGCCCCGAAGGCGAGCAGGAACCGCGTGAGGCGCTCCGGATCCTCCACCATGATCCAGACGGCCTGCAGACCCCGGGCTCCGTTCGCGTGTCCGGGCGCCCCGGGCAGGTTCGGCGGCTCTCGTGCACCCGGATCGGAGTCGACGAGGAACACCGGGTGCAGCGGATGGTCCGGCGGGAAGGACGCCGTTCGACCCGCGCCGGCACCGGCGGCCGCGAGATCCGGTTCGACGTCCCGGGCAACGGCGACGAGTTCATCCAGGCCGGTCGCAGCGGCCCCAGCGGCCCCAGCGGCCACGTCGGCCCCAGCCGCCTCATCGGCCCCGGAGAGAGCCAGGTACGCTCCACCCCCGCCATCGGCGATCAGGTCGGCATAGCGCCGCACCTCGGCGGCGCCGGAGGCGTCCGGATCGGCCGAGCCCCCGACGGTCCGGAGTTCAAGCCGGGTCCCGTCCGCGAACCCGATCTCCGCCGTCTCCATCCCGTTCGCTTCGCCTCGCCCGTCCTGGACGTGGAAGCCGAACTCGTCGGTGAGCCGGTTCGACAGGGCCTCGAGGTCGTCGACGGCGACGGGTACGTGGTCGAGGCGCAGCAGGGAGCTCGGGGCCACGCACGCCGCCGGCGTGCCCTGGGCGAGGGCGCCCGAAGCCGTTCCGAGCAGGGTGGAGGCGACGATCGCGATCATGCGTGGCTGGTAGGTCATGCGGACAAGATGTCGCCGGGACGGCGAGGTCGATAGTTTGCCCGCCATGAAACGACCTGGACCCGACGAACACGACGACTACTACTCCACCTACATCGACCGCGTGCCGACGGATCGACCCCTGGCGGATGTCCTCGGCGAAGCGCCCGACGCGCTGGAGGCGCTGCTCTCCGGCCTCCCCGGAGAACGCGAGACGTTTGCGTACGAGCCGGGCAAGTGGACGTGCCGCGAAGTCCTGGGCCACGTGATCGACACCGAGCGGCTCTTCTCCTACCGGGCGCTCCACATCGCCCGCGCGGATTCGGCGGAGCTGCCGGGAATGGATCAGGATGAATGGGCCGCGGCCTCCAACGCGGCCGGTCGCCCCATCGCGGAACTGCTACGGGAATTCCGGGGACTGCGCGCCGCGAATGCGGCCTTCTTCGCCTCGCTCGACGAAGACGCGCTCTCGCGCCGGGGCGTCGCGAGCGGCAGCGAGTGCACGGTGCGGGCGATCATCCACATCATCGCCGGGCACGAACTTCACCACCGGGAGATGCTCAGGGCACGATACCTGCCCGCCCCTCCCGCGAACTGAGGAGATCGAGATGACCGAGATCGCGCTCTTCTACCAGCGCCCGGGCTGAACGAGCTGCAAACGCACCCGTGCGGTGTTCGACGAGACCGGCGCGACGATCGCGGAGGAACGATCCGCCACGAAGGCTCCGCTCACGGATGACGACGTGCGCGAACTCCTCGCGACCGCCGAGCGGGTGGTCGTCGCCAGAGGGAGGAGCCGGCGCGATCTGAGTCCCGGGGAAACCGAACTCGACGCGCTGAAGGGGCCGACGGGGAAGTACCGCGCGCCGATCGTGCTGGCGGGAGGCACGCTTCTGGTCGGCTTCAGCGCCGAGGCGCTCGCCGAACTCTGAAGCCGAAGTCGCCGCGGATCGTGTGGCCGTCCTGCGCCATGGCCCGCCACATGACCTCGTAGTCGCCGTCCGCGAGCCGCTCGCCCACATCCAGCACGACGACGCTCGGGTCGTCCTCTTTCGCGGTCGCCGGTTCCAGGTCGAGGGGTTCGCCCCCCTTCGGCAGGAGCCGGACCGACGTCCCGGCCATCTGCGGGGCCTGCGTGAACCACAGCGTGACCGTCTCGGGGCTGGCCGCCACCGTCTCATCCTTCTTCGGAGACGACTCCCTGAGGGCGAGGTGGGCGCAGACGTAGATGCCCGCCGTCGCCAGCACGGCGCCCGCTCCGGCGACTGCCCCCTTTCGGATCCACCTGGTCATAGACACTTCATTGAACTCTGGTCATTGAACTTCGCTCCGGTCCTCGTGCGCTCCTGAGTTGTTCGGCGAGTAGATGACCGCGGGTTCACCGCCCGTCCCGCAGAGGTCGGGTTCATAATCCTGAGTACACCTTCATGATGCTACCCGTTCTGCGGTCCGCGGCGAGCCTCCGGCACCCGTACATCGACCCCCAGCTGCCTGAGGCGGCGGAGGTGATGGCGTGCGCGGCGGGCCTTGTCGCGCTGGAAGTGGTCTGGTCCGAGGCCCTCGTGGAGGGTGCCCGTCGAGAGCGTGTGCCGGATCGCCGTGAGGATCGCCTGCCGGAATGAGACACGCCGGATCGCTCGCCGTTTCAGGCCACGTCCTCGCGCGCGGTTTTGGCCGCGCGCGGCACCCGAGCGCCGTGGACTCGGCGTCGGCGAGCCCGGGGAGTTCATCCGTGGCTTCCGCAGCCTCGAGCTGCCGGGGCGTCAATTCGTGCGGGTGCATCCGTCCAATCTACCTCTCACCTACTCCGTCGACAGCTTTCCGTAACGCAGAAACAGGGCCGGGACGACGATCATGTTGAGGAACGTAGAGGTCAGCAGGCCGCCGAGGACGACGACCGCCAGGGGAGCCTGTATCTCCTTCCCCGGCTCACCGATCCCCAGCGCAAGCGGGATGAGGGCGAGTCCCGCCGTGAGCGCCGTCATCAGGATGGGACTCAGACGCTCGACCGAACCGCGTCGGATGCTGTCCGGGAGCGAGACTCCGCTTTCGTGCAGATCCTGGTATCGGCTTACGAGGAGCATCCCGTTCCGCACTGCGATGCCGAAGAGCGTGATGAAGCCGACGAGCGTCGCGACGTTCACGGTTCCGCCGATCAGCAGCACGGCGAGCACGCCCCCCGTCAGGGCAAGCGGCAGGTTCACCATGAGGAACATCGCGGTCCTGAAGCTCCCGAAGGCGCGGAACATGATGAGGAAGATCGCACCGATCGAGAACAGCGAGAGAACGATGAGCCGCCGCGTGGCGGTCTGGCCGCTCTCGAACTGGCCACCATACTGAAGGTAGTACTCCGGCGGCAGATCCAGCTCCTCGGCGACGCGGCCCTGCAGTTCCGTCACGGCCCCGATGACATCGCGCTCCGCCACGTTGGCGCTGATGACGATCTTCCGCTGGACGTTTTCGCGGGTGATCATGTTCGGACCCCTCGTCTCCACGATCGAACCGAGTTGGGACAGAGGGACCATCGGCCCGGCCGGGGTCGCGATGAGGGCGCCGGCGATGGCGTCCGTATCCGCCCGGTACTCGTCCGCATAACGCACGACGAGATCGAAGGTTCGCTCTCCTTCGCGCACAATGGACACAGCTTCGCCCTGCATCGCGATGTGGACGGCTTCGCCCAGCGTGCCCGGCGTAACTCCATAGCGGGCCATGGCCCGGCGGTTCGCGCGGACCTGGAGCTGCGGCACTTCCGCCTGCTGCTCCACGGCGACGTCCACGAGCCCCTCGACCTCCTCGGCAATCGTCGCGAGCTGACCCGCGACGTTGCGCAGCTCCCCGAGGTCCGGTCCGAAGAGGTTGATCGCGATCGCGGCTCGCGTACCGGAGAGCATGTGATCGATGCGATGGCTGATCGGCTGGCCGACCGTGATGCTGGTTCCCGCGATTCCCGCGAGATTCCCGCGCGTCCCGCCGAGCACCTCCGCGAGTTCGTGGTCTGCCAGGTCGAGCCGCGCTTCGATTTCCGAGACGTTGACGCCCTGTGCGTGTTCGTCCAGTTCGGCACGGCCCGTACGTCGCGATGTCGAGACCACCCCCGGGGTCTGAAGCAATTGGCGCTCGACCCTCCTGCCGATTTCGTCGGATTCCTCCAGCGAAGTGCCCGGCACGCTCACGACCGTCACGGTCAGCGAACCCTCCTGGAACTCCGGCAGGAATTCGCGGCCCAGGGCCGGCACCACCGCGACTGTGCCCGCAAGAAGGAGCGCCGACCCGATCAGCATCGTCCCCGAACGACGCAGAGCCCAGTCCAGGACACGGCTGTAGAGCGATTCGAGATGCCGAACCAGCCACGGGTCCCGCCGCTGTCGCAGGGAATGGTCTGCGGGGAGCAGCAGATAACACAGCGCGGGAGTCACCGTGACGGCAATGACAAGGGATGCGAGGATGCTCACAATGTAGGCCTGTCCGAGCGGCTGGAGCATCCGCCCCTCGACGCCGGAAAGGAAAAACAGCGGCACGAAGACGATTGTGATGATCAGGGTGGCGTTGAGGATCGGATCCCGGATCTCTCGCGCGGCGCCCCGAATGAGGGGCAGGACGGCGATCCGTTCGCTGCGCGGCCGCCGGACGTTGTCCCGGTGCCGGCGGTGCACGTTCTCGACGAAGATGATCGCGTCGTCGACGAGGGCGCCGATGGCGATCGCCATCCCGCCCAGCGTCATGGTGTTCACCGTGCCTCCCAACGCGCGCATTACGATGATCGCCAGCGCGAGCGAGAGGGGGATCGCGAGGACGGAGATCAGCGTGGTTCGGACGTTCCACAGGAACAGCAGCAGGATGGCGATGACGAACAATGCGCCGTCGCGCAGGGCGAGGATCACATTGTCGACGGCGAGCGAGATGAAGTCGGCCTGCCGGAAGATCTCTCTTTCGAAGCCGATCCCCTCGGGGAGTTCGGTCTCGATCCGGTCCAGCTCGGCGTCGACCCTCCGCGTCAGCTCCAGAGTGTTGGCATCGGCCTGTTTCTGGATCGACAGGATGACCGCCGGCTCGGCGTTCACGGATCCGGTCCCGAACGTGATGCTGGGTCCGACCCGTACCTCGGCGACGTCTTCGATCAGGACCGGAACCCCCTCGCGGGTGGCCACGACCGTGACGCCGATGTCGTCGACGTCGGCCGGCCGGACGATTCCGCGAATCAGAATCTCGCGCCCGCTCGACCAGAAGACTCCCCCGGACACGTTCTCGCTGGAGCCTGCGGTGGCGACGAGCACGTCCTCGAGTCCCACCCGATAGGCCAGCAACCGCTCCGGGTCGACTAGAATCTGGTATTCGCGCACATCGCCGCCCTGCGCGACCACCTGGGAGACGCCGGGCACGGCGAGCAGCCGGCGCCGCACGATCCAGTCCGCGATCGTGCGCGCCTCCATGAGTTGCGATGGGGAAGCCCTGATGCCGACCAGCATGATCTCTCCCATGATCGAGCTGATGGGAGCCAGCACCGGCGCGTCCACCCCCTCCGGGAGGTCGAGCGCCTGGGACTGCAGCCGGGCGCCGACGATCTGTCGGGCGAGGAAGATGTCCGTACCCCACTCGAAGTCGACCCAGATGATGCTGATCCCGTGGGCGGATCTCGAGCGGACCCGACGAACGCCCAGCGCCCCGTTCAGGGCGGTTTCGATCGGGAAGGTGATCGCCGTCTCGACGTCCTCGGGCGCCAGCCCGTGCGCGTCCGTGAGGACCGTGACGGTGGGAGCGGTCAGGTCGGGGAAGACATCGACGGGGAAAGTGGCGGCGATCCAGCTGCCGCCCACGAAGAGTCCCATGGCGAAGATGAGCGCCAGGAAGGGATTCTTGAGGGAGAAGCCGACGAAGTGGTCGAGGACGCCCCGCCGCTTTGGTGCGCTCATGCCGGCTCCGTCAGTGACCGTGACCGTCGGACGACGCGCTCGTGCCGAGAGAGGCCAGGCTCACCTGATACGCACCGGCGGTGACCACCTCCTCACCGAGATCGACGCCCGAGGAGACGAGCGTCCAGGATCCGTCGGACGCGCCCGCATCGACGACGCGGCGCTCGAAGGTGCTCCCGGTAACCTTGACGTAGACGACGGAGAGACCGTTCTCATTCTGGATGGCCGCGGCCGGAACCGCCACGCCCCTCTGCGGGTCGCCGAGCAGGATCCGCCCTTCGGCCAGCATTCCGACCTTGAGCGTTCGGTCCGGGTTCGGGACCGCGAACCTGACCGGGAGCGTGCGGTTGTCCGGGTCGATGACGCTTCCAACCGACAGCACCCGGCTCGCCGTGTAGGCGCTCGCGTCCCCTTCGACGGTGAACCAGGCGCCGCGGATCCGGTTCGCCTCCGGCGCGTAGCGCGCGGGAACCCGTGCGACGAACCAGAGCGTCGCCGCGTTTACGATCGTGAACGCATGTCCTCCGATGTCGACCTGCTGGCCCAGAGCCACATCTCTCGCGACGATCACGCCGCTGATCGGGCTGCGCAGGCGGTAGAGACCGGAATCGACGTCGCCGTCACCCACACTGTCGCCTACGCTGCCCGGTGTGCCGCCGATCGCTTCGAATGCCGCCTCGGCGACGTTCAGGTCGCGTCGCGCCTCTTCCAATCGGCGCTCGGAGATGGCGCCCGCCTCGAAGAGTTGCTCGGCCCGCTCGGCCTCACGTTCGGCCGCGACGACATCGGCGCGAGTCCGCGCGTAAGAGTTGTCCAGGCTGATGGGCGCGATCAGCGCCAGCGTCTGTCCGGCCCGGACGAAATCCCCGGGTCCCAGGGAAGGTCCCTCCACCCGGACGAGTCCCGCCACCGGGGCGGAGACCTGGACGAGCCCGCCCGGGGGCGCCACCAACTCGCCGGCGGCCGGGATCGAGGCCGGTATCTCGCGCTCCTCGGCGACCGCGACCCCGAAGGGGAACGACCACTGTTCCTGCTTGGAAAGTGCGATCGGTCCGGTGGTCGCGGGCGCCGCTTCCACATCCTCCTCGCTCGCGAAGACGACGAACGGCCCCGCCAGGATCGTGTATTCGCGTCCCTCGACCCGCAGACTGAATTCGGCTTGCCAGGTTCCCGCCGCCGTCGGGGTCGGCACCGCTTCATAGATGCCCGGCGCCTCGTCCTCCGCCGAGACGTTCCGGCGGGTGCCGGACGGCCCGATCATCGTTAACGTCACCGCATCGGCTTCGACCGGCCGCCAGCCTTCCTGCGACGTCAGATGGATCTCCCAGGGCTCCTCGCTCTCCAGTCCCTCGATCTGGTGCGGGTATTCCACGAATAGCTCGATGCCATCCGCGAGCCGCGTCAGCGACCCGCCGCCCTCGAGGATGTCGTGCGCCTCCTGCCCCACATCGGCCGCTTCCCCGCACGCCCAGGATCCGAGTGCGGCCAGCGAGCCGAGGATCCGAACGTGGACGAAACTTCGTTTCATCGTTCCTCCTCCGGCGCCCGTCCCATGGCGCGAAGCAGATCGTAGTAGTCGATCCAGGCGGCGGATCGCATGGACAGGGCACTGAGCCGAGCGTTCCGGAAGGTGCTCGCCGCGTCGAGCAGCTCCAGAAGCGCCATTTCATTCTCGCCGTAAGCCGCCGTCGCGGACGCCAGAAGCGCCTCGCTGTCCGCCAGCAGGCCGTCGGCCGACGCTTCGAGACGGGAGCGACTGGAGGCGTACCGATCCGACGCGATCAGAAGATCGTTCTCCGCCAGCCGTCGCCGAAGATCGAGGCGATACGCGGCGGCGGAACTTCGGGCGTCGGCCTCCTCGCGGGCGCCTCCTCCGCGATCGAACAACGGCAGCGGGAGATCGAGGCCCAGGCTGAGCCCGTGGAATCCGTCCTCCTGGTGCCGGTATCCGAAGCCGATCGTCGGAATCGGCACCCAGCCGGACCTCGCGATGGAGAGTTCGGCCTGTGCGGCGTCAAGGTCCCGAGCCGCGGCCTCCAGATCCGGCCGCCCCGGCAGGGCGCCGAGCGCGTCCTCCCGAGTCACCCGCGGCGGCACGCCCTCAAGCTCCGCGGACGGTCCGACCTCCTCGCTGCCGGCCCCGGGAAAGATCAGCGCGGCCAAATGCCTGCGGGCGGCACGGGCCCGGAGTTCCGCCTCGGCCACATCCTGCTCGGCCTGCACCCGCTCCAGCCGCAGCCGCCGGGCCTCGAAGGCGGAAATGTCCCCCGCTTCCAGCCGGATTTCGGCATCCTCGGCCACCTCCTGGATCACCGACGCGGCGTGGCGCGCGGTGAGTTCCGCCGCCTCGGCGAACCACGCCAGCGCCCAGGCCTCGCGAACCTCGAAGGCGAGCTGAATGGAGTCACCGCGAAAGCGAGCTACGCCGGCCCCGACAATGTGCCCGGCGGCGCGGCGCCGGGCCGCGGTACGGCCGGGCCATTCCAGCGTCTGGGAGAGCCGCAGGATCTCTTCCCAGTGCTGTTCCAGCTCGTGGTCGAGATCGTCGCGGCTGATGGAAAACGACGGGTTGAAGTAGGCACGAGACTGGCGGGCCGCTCCCGCGATCTCGGCCGCCTCGGACCGCGCGATCTTCAGCGCGAGGCTGTTCTCGGCGAACGCTTCGAGAGCCTCCGCCAGCGAGACCCGGCGTACCGCCTCCCGGCTTGGCATGTCCTGAGCGGCGGTCGCGCACGGCACGGCGAGGAGCGCGCCAAGCCCGAGGAGCATTCGTAAACCCGGAGAGGGCCGCGACACGTTCATCATGGGTTTCGGGCGGTGGCCAGCAGGTGGTCGACATGATGCGACTCGATGCAGCGACCGACCCTGGTCTCAACCTGAATCGTGATGTGGTGAATGTTGAATTCGTCGTACGCGATGTCCCGGATCCGGTCCAGCAGGGGTTCGACCCGCCGATCCGATTCGTAACCGGGCTCCACCAGGAGGTGCGCCGTCAGCGCATCGTATCCGGGAGAAATGGCCCAGCAATGCACATCGTGAATCGTCGTCACGCCCTCGAGTTCCTCGATCTGGTGGCAGAGGGCGTAGACATCGATGTGTTCCGGCGTGCTCCCCAGAAGCACCTGCACGACCCCCGACAGCAGGCGCCAGGTGCTCGCCAGGATCGCAATGCCGATCAGCACGCTGAGTGCCGAGTCGGCAACGTGCTGGCCGAACGCCCACACCAGCACGCCCGCCACGACGACGGCCACGGCCCCAAGCAGGTCGGTCATCATGTGCTGCAGCACGCTGGCGACGTTGGTGTTCGTCTGAGCCGGCCCGTGCAGGATCGCGAGGGCCGAAATGTTCACGACCAGGCCGACCGCCCCCACGATGAGCATGAGTTCGCCCTGAACCTCGGACGCCCCGGAGAAACGGCGGTATGCCTCGAAGAACACCGCGATGGAAATGCCCCAGAGCAGCAGCGCATTGACGAGGGCTGCGAGGATTTCCGTGCGCTGCAGACCGTACGTCCGTTCCGCCGAGGCCGACTGGCCCACGAAACGGGTAGCCCCCAGCGCGAGCGCGAGGGACACCGCGTCCGCGAGCATGTGTCCGGCGTGGGCGAGAAGGGCCAGGCTGCCGGCGAGATAGCCGCCGATGACGGCCGCGAGCATGTACCCGACGATCAGCACGAGCGCCGCGATGAGGCTCTGCTTGCTCGCGCTGAGCGAATCCTGAGCGTCGGAGGCTTCCGGGTAAGACTGCGGCATGGCGACTACCGGATCTTGTTAGGGTTTGTGCTGGTCCCGGGTTCGTCGTCCCTCTCCGTCCTCGGCGCCCCGGGCCTACGACCTTCGCGTACTCTCGCGGGGACCGCTTCCTGCAGCGCTTCGGACTCAGCGGCGATCCTCGACCCGTGAGGTTTGAACCTACCGGGAATCGCAAAAAACGTACATGGCCCTCCTCCGCCCGCTCCTACCGCCCGGCGCGGGGGTGCGGACGCACGCCACCACGGCCTTCTTGTGCACGTCGAGGCCCGCGCACCGCTCGTTCACCACACTGCGGGGTGGGCGCCGAAGACTTCCTCCGGCCCGGCGTCACCTTCGAGGAACTTGACCGCCTCGCCGCCCGAGGCTTCGTGCGGATACCGGCTCCGCGGGTGGCGACGAGGAAGGCCGTCGCGCACATCGCCGAGGCGGTGAGCCGGCCCGGGAGCGCGCCAGACGTATTCAGTCGTGAATGTGGTCGTGGCGCCCCTGGTGGAACACGACGTGAAGCAGCGATCCCGCGACGAACGCCTGGTAGATTTCAAGCGCGGCGTGCTCATCCGGGAGTATTCCCGTGCCCGCCGCGAACCCGATCACCGTCGCCAGGAGGATCGCTCCGATTCCCGCGATGGCCACGGCGACGCCGTGCCGAGGCTCGAGCAGCCACCAGATCAGCAGCCCGACGGCGACCCGATGCAGGACGACGGCGAAGGCGAACGGAGCGCTCGCCGTGGCCGGCATCAGCGCGCCGCCCTCCAGCAGCGCGTGCAGGACCATCGAACACACGCCCAGGAGGATGGTGAGGTTGTCCGTGTGCCGCGCCACCGAATGGGAGATCTTCTCGATGAGATAGAGCACGCCGCCTCCCAGCACGACAGCGATGAGGGGTGCGATCTCCCGATGGATCCAGACGTGCGGGAGAACCTGCGCGGCGACCAGCACGGGGAGGACCACGAGAACGACAGTGTCGATGACACGGATCGTCTTCGGGCGATTGTGCAGCCAGACGTAGAGTAGGACGCCAGCGACCGGCGCCAGCAGCGCAGCTATGAACGGACCCATTCAGAACCTGTCAGGGCTTTTCGGCGCCGCGTTTCGCGACGGAGGCAATGTGGGAACAGCCGCCGGGCCAGGCCGGCGGCTGTTCCCGGGGCAGATTGTACGGCCCGTTACGCCGGACCGTGATCGTCGCAGTGCCCGGCGTGCGAGTGATGCAGGTGCCCGGCGACCACGTAGTCCGTGTGCCCATCGTGCTCCACGGCCTCGTGGCCGCATCCGTCGCCGTGCGTGTGGTCGCTGTCGTGCCCGTCGCAGTCGTGGCCATGACCCTCGGCCGGGCCGTGGTCGTCGCAGTGGTCCCCGTGCACATGGTGGAGATGGCCGTCGACCACATAGTCCGTATGGCCGTCGTGCTCGACCGCCTCGTGGCCGCAGTCGTCTCCGTGCTGATGGCTGCTGTCGTGGCTCTCGCAGCTGTGGTCGTGCTCGCCCATCGCTTTCCTCCTTGTGGTTTCGACTTTCCGGTTCAGGGTTCCGGGTTCCGGAACTTCGGTTCCTACATCGTCCTCCGCGCCATCGGCAAAGCTAATGCGACCGCGTGGTGGCGATGAGGTGATCGACGTGGTGGTCTTCGTTGCAATGCTTGGCGCTGGCCTCCACCTGCACCGTGACGTGCTGCAGGTTGAACTCGTTGTAGGCGATCTCCCGGATCTTGCCGAGAAGACTCGTTGTGTCGTCCTCGTGCTCCGGATCCACCAGGACATGGGCCGTGAGCGCGTCGTAACCCGGCGCGAGCGTCCACACATGGACATCGTGGATCACCGTGACTCCGTCGATATCCTCGATCTGGTGGCAGAGCTTGTACACGTCGACGTGTTCCGGCGTCCCCTCGAGCAGCACGTGCACGACCTTGGCCAGCAGACGCCACGTGCTGAGCAGGATCAGAATCCCGATGAGGACGCTCAGGATCGGGTCGGAGATGTACCAGTCGAAGGCCCACACGAGCACCCCGGAGACGATGACCGCCACCGAGCCCAGAATGTCGGCGATCACGTGGGCCAGGGCGCCTTCGACGTTCACACTGTGTTTTGCGGACCGGTGCAGCACCCAGGCGGCGGCGAGATTGGCGAGGAGCCCGAGCGTTCCGACGATCAGCATCAGGCCGCCCTCGACCTCGGGTATGTCCCGAAAGCGGTGGTAGGCCTCGAAGATCACCCATGCCGAGATCAGCCACAGTGTGAGGGCGTTGATGAGGGCCGCGAGGATCTCCAGCCGATGGTAGCCGAAGGTGCGCTCCACCGAGGCGGCGCGCGTCGCGAAGTGCACGGCGAACAACGCCAGGCCGATCGAGGCCGCGTCCGTGAGCATGTGTCCCGCGTCGGCGATGAGCGCCAGACTTCCGGACAGGACGCCCCCGACCACCTCGACGAACATGAAGCTGGCGATGATCAGCAGGGCGACGGTCAGGTCGCGCTTGCTGGCGTTCCTCAGCTCCTCCGAATGATCGTGGGCGCCGAAAATGCCGTGGTGGTGATGGTGGTCGTGATCGTGACCGTGGTGATGGTGGCCATGGCCGTGATGATCATGCCCGTGATCGTGGTCATGCCCGTGATCGTGGTCGTGCCCATGATCGTGGTCGTGCCCATGATGGTGGTCGTGATCGTCGGCATGGCGATCATCATGATCGTGTCCGCGCCCGTCGCGACCACCGCTGAGGTTCATGGGAAACCACCGCCATCCGAGATGGTTGGCCTGATTAGCTGCCCGGAGCAAACAAGCTAGGGAAGGTCTGAACAGGCCGGCAGATCGGCCGGTCTCAGGCTGAATGGCGCCGACTTGGTCGTCTGCCGCCCCATAAAGGGGCTCGGAGAGGCCAA
>LXNJ01001403.1_pt1 | contig 14433 bp, 17 predicted proteins | sample 809081 | NCBI WGS metagenome assembly LXNJ01 (sample SAMN04870510, study PRJNA318959) | sponge metagenome | biome: sponge; feature: marine sponge reef; material: water | host: Petrosia ficiformis | place: Greece: Milos, Mediterranean Sea | collected 2013-05-29 | depth 5-7 m
CGTGGATCCGGATTCGACGTCCGAAGAGCTCGTATTCAATCGTACGATTACGCTGCGCGATACCTGGGCCCGGATGCAGAAGCAAGGGAATCCGGCAGACTTCGGGGGTAAGCGTTAGAGCGATACCAAATGAACGAAACGACAATGCCCATGCGGAAAACCGCATGGGTATCGTTGTTTGCGCCATGGTTGGCGGGCAGCCGAAATATCGGGATCCTATTGGGAAGGAGGTTCACCGTTCTTGTTGAAGGGCGGAGGCGTTTGGAATCGTGTCCCCCTTGCCGTCTCGTCAGCGATCCATTTTTCAACCTGTTGTTGCATCTCCAGACGGCCCTTTTCCACGCCCTTTTTTAAATTTCTTGCCTTTACCCATTCAGTTATTGCGCCCATTGCGTCTATCGCCTCCACGGTGTACCCGGCAATACATCAGGGCATATTGCTTTCGTCTGGTCTACCCCGCCTGGATTGCTTTTTCCACGCTATTGTTCGATCTGACTCAGAAATCCTTCAATGAATAAATCATACCCATCAGAGCTTCATTTTTCAAGCGATTTTTCTGATTGACCAGGCAAGTTTCTCAAGACGAAATCCGCCAAGAGAAGCCGATATAGGCGTCAACTGGCGGCTAGTGTGCGAACCTAAGACCGAAGGCGATCGTCAAGGTTGCGACGGCCATGTGGCCCGGACTTGGATCGTCGTTAAGTTCGGCGATGTTCAGACGCAGTTCCGCGAAGATTTCAGGCAGTCTTCGCTCAATTTGCGCGCCAATTCCCGCCACACCCTGGTAAACGGGTCCGAGCTCACGAATGGCGTTCTTCCCTGAGGGTGTCTCCCATAATCCATAAATCCCCATTCCCACACCAAGATATGGTGCGACCGGATAACCGGAAACATAGCGGTATCGGAAGAACAGCAGAGTTGTCCTGAGAATTCTCTCAAATTCAATCGCTTTCACGTTAGCGGTTCGCGCTTTCGTGGACAATAGTGCGCCAGAGACCCGTTCACTGTAAAAGTTGCAGGCGCTCAGGCCAAGGTCCATGGAATCTTCTCTGAGGAAGAAGCATCCCCCGAACACGACGCCCGCCTGTGTCCGATCAAAGTTGATATGGCCCGATGCTCCACCATCTTTCGAAGGAATCAGATCCCCAAAAACACGGCTGTCACCAGGTACGGAATAACCGCCAAAGACACTCATACCCAATTCCTGCGAATTTGACGTACCGGCCGCCAGCAGGAAAATGATCACGAAACCGATAGCACGATACATACGGTCCCTCCACACGATGAATGTCACGCAGAGGTATAGAAAACAACAAGCGTGCCAGCAGGGTTTGGGTTGCTTGATTTTTGGGTTGGGGCGGGAATAAATTCACAAATATGCGTATATTTTTATTAATATCAATTATTTATATTTCTTCATAATTTGCTCCTTGCCCTTCGACCGTGCCGTTCATAGTTCGAGGGGTTTTTGTCTTTCGTGGCTTACGTGTGAATCCGTAGCACGCCTGTGGCGATCCATCGACAGTTGCTGCGGTGGAATTATGCATTGTAAATCACGTGCGGGTCGTTTATTGTAATACGGCAGACCCGGCGGACCGGCTCGGCGTCACCGGATTGAAGGGGAGTCCATGTCACCAACGCAGTTAAAGCTGAAAGTGATTTGTTCGCAGTTACCGGGACTCCGTTTCGAAGACCCTTACAAACACGAACCCAGGGTCAAGGAGCCCGTTTATCTGGGAATCCAGCGTGGGACCGAGGTGATCGAACAGGTCCCGGCCGATCGGTGTCAGGTGGTGTTCGATCCCGAATTCAGGATAGGGACGAAACCCGACGGTTCCCCCAATTTTCTCGGTCCGTACGCCCAGGGCAGGCCAGGGGACCGGTTCTTCTATCTTTCCTGGGGGATAAAGCGGTCCGATCGATTCAACATGTTCCGGCGGCTGAAGATCCGCCTCTCTCACCTCGAATGGCCGGAGATCGACACGGCGCTCGAGACCGGCGAACCGATCGTCGTGAGGCTGAAGTTGACCGACGACCTCGGCGGCCCGGCGTGCGGCACGCCGGACGAATCGCGGATCGCGTGGGAACCGTAGTTTCTCGAACAGACTGATTGGGCTTGAGAAGAGAAACAGGGCTGGGATTGTATCGATTTCGAGGACTGAAATATGAATAGACGGATTCTGAACGTCTATGCGGATACGTCGGTTTTTGGTGGTGTATTCGATGACGAGTTTACTCGTGCCAGCCAGTTGTTTTTCGATATGGTTCGGCGGGGAGACGTTAATCTGGTGACATCTGTTGTGGTGAGAGAGGAACTTGGACCCGCTCCTGCCGAAGTTGTGTCCTTGTTTGAAGAAATGCTTAACTTTGCAGCAATTGTAGAAATAACCCAGGAGGCTCTGCAGCTACAGGAAGCTTATATGAGTGCGCAGATCGTGAGTGAACAATGGGCAGCGGATGCACTTCATGTTGCCCTGGCTACGATAGGAGACTGTTCGATAATCGTGAGCTGGAATTTCAGACATATCGTGCATTTCTCCAAAATCCCCTTGTACAATGCGGTAAACACACTTTCAGGATATTCAGGTATTGCGATCCATTCCCCCGTGGAGACAATCTACTATGAAGACGAAGAAGACCTTTGATTGTGTTGAAATGAAACGACGCGGCACGGAACGAATCCACGAGCAGGTCGCAGGTATGACAATCGAAGAACGGCTGTCGTTCTGGCGGGAACGTACCGAATCGCTGCGCGAGCGACAACAAGCGGTAATTGCGAGACGCAAATCGACAGGGGATTGACAAGGATTCTGCGCAAGTTCAAACCGGATTTCGAGGGCAGGATGCCCTGGTGTCCTGTCCCAAAAATACCTCACCATTCGGCCGCCTGTCTGCGTGCGTGAGATAGCACGCACAGGCAGGCCGATTCATCCCGTCTCGCTACGTTGGGCCGACCTGCCTAGACGCCTGCACTCAGGCGCCTTGCGAGCCGGGCGAGGCGATGCGAACTCCCAAAGGAGGCAGGCGCAGTACCGTGGACGCGAAGACCCGTGAGCAGTTTCCGCAGTCTCAGACTTTCACGATAGGTGAGAAATGCCCGTTGAAGCCGAGGAATTGGAGTTTTTGGCGACGGAGGAAAAAGGCGAGGTGTCGGCGTTGATCGCGCGGCCGGGCGGGGCGGATGCAATGCTGGTGCTCGGCCATGGGGCGGGCACCAATATGCGCCATGCGTTCATGCAGGGCCTGAGCGATGCGTTGAACGACGCGGGCATTGCCACGTTCCGTTTCAACTTTCCCTATTCCGAAAAAGGAGGCGGTATGGACGGCGAGAAGGTGCGCCTCGCCACCGTGCGCGCCGCCGTCGCAACCGCGTTGAATCACGCGAATGGCCTGCCTGTCTTCGCGGGCGGACATTCCATGAGCGGACGCATGTTTTCCATGGCCTGTTCGCAGGAATCGATGGATGGATTGAAGGGCATCGTGTTTTTCGCATTTCCATTGCACGCCGGAAAACCGAATTCAGAGCGCGCGGCGCATCTGCAGGACGTATCCGTACCGATGTTGTTCCTATCGGGACAGCGGGACAGGATGGCGGACCTGAAGCTGCTCGAGCCCGTCGTTCGCGGACTGAACACTGCGACGCTCCACGTTGTGGATACCGCGGATCACGGATTCAAGGTGCTGAAACGAAGGCATACGGACGAACCCGTTCTGGAGGAACTGGCCAGGGTGGCCGGCCAGTGGATGCGGGGACGTTGAGAAACCACGTCGATCACGATTTCAGGCGCGCCAACATCGGGTCACCGATAGGAGGGACGTTGTAATGAAGGAAAAAGTAAACCTGTCGGAAATCGAAGAGATATCCCGCCATTCACCCAAACGGAAATTCCAGGTGTCGCGGAAGGACGTGTCCGGATCGCTGGAAGCCGGTGTGGAGCCATTCGCGATCGACTGGGTGCGGTTGCAACCGGGCAATACAAACTTTCCCTATCACGCGCACCAGATCCAGTGGGAGTTCTACATTGTGGTCAGCGGCAGGGGCGTTGTCAGGCGGAACGACCGCACGTTCGACGTGGAAACCGGCGACGTGTTCGTTCAGCCGCCCGGCACGGCGCACCACATCCGGAACCCGAGCACCGACGAAGACCTGATCTACTACGTCATCGCCGATAATCCCGTGTGCGATCCATGTTATTATCCGGATTCGGAAAAGTGGGCCATCCGTCCCCCTGGCAAACTGGGCCGTATGACCGACGCGGAGTACTATGACGGAGAAGAGTAGAAGGGTCGGGCGTTCATCCGCGAGGCTGACCTTGATCCGAAATTCTTCGGGGAAGTAAAACCGAAAATATGCAAGTGGATAAAGGTGATTTAACGGCTGATTACCAGGATACACCAGGTCACTGGACGTGAACTGAAAGAATATCCTTTTTGACGACCGTTACGCCCCGCTTCAGGGGTTTTCGTCGCGTTGCCGAGTTGCTTTTTTTCGAATTGGGCCTGACGCCAGTTCTTGCGGGAATTTATGGTGCAAAAAAGGGCGCGGCTTTGCCGGCGCCCTATTTTTTTTATCAGGCGGATCTTGACACGGCCGTCAATATGACGTATACTTTTTGAATATTAATACGTCATCCTCGTGAGGAGAACATAATGCAAACCAAACTCACCCTGAGGCTGGACGAGGATCTCGTCCGCCTCGCCAAAGCATTCGCGAGGTCCAGCGGAAAGTCCGTCTCCCGGATTGTGGCCGACTATTTCGCGCTCTTGGGAAACGAGAATCGCAATAGAGACACCACGCCCGCGGTTCGCGCTTTGCGAGGGGCGTTGCGGGGTGCTAACGAGGAAGACTACGGGAGGTATCTCGAGGAAAAATTCCTGTGAAAATCCTCTTTGATAACAATGTGGTATTGGATCTTCTGCTGGACCGAAAGCCGTTTTCAACGACCGCCGCCCGGCTCTTTTCCAGGGTCGACGAGGGTGACTTGTCCGGGTTTATCTGTGCAACGACCGTAACAACCGTCCACTTTCTTGCCCGTAGGACGGTTGGCGATCGGCGGGCACGGGAAGAGATAGGGAAATTGATGGACCTCTTTGAAGTCGCGTCGGTAAACCGGGTGGTCTTAGAAGGCGCCCTGGCGTCGCGTTTCTCAGACTTCGAGGATGCGGTATTGCATCAGGCCGCGCTGGACGTCGATGCGGACGGAATCGTGACCCGAAACGCGGGCGATTTCAAACGCACAGCGATTCCTGTCTATGCGCCCGATGAACTGGATCGCCTGGTGCAGGTGACGGGGGCGAGTATTTCAGACTGTTGACATAGCAGTGGCATTTGATCAGCGGCAACTGACCTGGAAGTCGTGAAGGAACTTGGGGTGATTGCGTCGTGCAAAGCGGATAGCACCTGGGGAATCCGGGAAAACTCCAGGCTGAGCAATCTGACCTAATGACTACTCTGACGGAAAACGGATTGTGTCAGAGGTCTAATACGGCTATATTTCGATTTTCGCATGCTTTGCGATGGGTTGGTTTTTCTTTCAGCAGGAGAGTCGGGTGTGGGAGATCTCTTGGAAAAGGAAATTGTATTTCGTTTGTATATGTACGAAGACGAGGAGTTAATCGACTTAGTTGAAGAGTACACATTAACCGCGCTCGGTGATATACCAAAAACTGGTGATTATATCATTAGTCCCTGGGTTTTGCCGAGTCTTGATCGAAAAGACCCTAAGAACCGAACGATATATGAGGTCGTTTCACGTTACTTTTTGCCCAAGAATGGAAAGGAAGAAGATTGGGTGTATATTGCTCTTGTCGTAAGAGAAAGAACAATGAACAAGGCCGAGTCTACGCTCCTTTTAGCTTCTCCATAATTCGCAAAGGATGAGTTTATGAGTATTGCCGTTATGGGAGTGCCGGTTGCGCGAAAGATGGGAATTCACATTTTTCATTCAGCTGAACAAAGTAAGGCACTGATTCAACAACGCGAAGAACAATCCGCTGAGGAAGAAGCTCTTCGTAACCTGGAGGAGACGAATGCTGTCGTATTGGCAACTACAGCTGAATGGTATGAATTCCTGGAGTTGCTCGAGCAAGAGCCTGAAAATTACGTCAAAGTGTGCCCAAATGGAGATGTAGAACGCACAATTAGAGGCTTGGAGCAATTTGGACGAAGCGTTCGAAAACCCAATTGGGTCAGTCTAGGTGAAGATGCTAAACGGAATTGTCCTGAATTACATGAAAAATTCAAAATAGTGGATGATAATCTAATAGCTTTTGTAGCACTCTTACGTGAGATAAGTTGGAGTTTATCGAATTTGCATAAGGCAGATAATCTTGATGAAACACAGTTGATACTGGTGGAGTAGCTTCTAAGGGGAGGAGGTGACGGTGGGTACCAGTGAAACTGTATTTCTACCAGTCGTAGAAAAGATATACTACTTTGATTCTAATGTAAAAAAGGACGCAGAGAAATTAACTAAACCTGCGCGAATTCGATTTGACGAATTCTTAGCTGATTTACGACTTGGAAAAATCCCCCTGACTGGCAAGAATATCGCGCGACAAGGCGGCGTCTTAAAATACCGGTTAAACGATAGTATTCGAATTGCATTCATTGTTCAAGGTGATAAAGAGAAGAGGGTGGTAATTTTAGGTATTGGTGACCATCCTAAAATGGAAAGAATCATGTCTGGATTGGAAGCCATGATGAAGCAATACAGGAGAGAGCGGCTGTAGTACACCGGCCACACAAAGACATTCATCGAAAGCCCCGGAGATCCGCTTCCCCGGGGCTTTGTTCTGGCGTAACCGCGGACGGCTCATGGAACTGAAGCAACCAGGTATTCCGCGGTGGAATCGTCACAACCGACGACCGCGAACTCACGGCGCGCGGGGATGAGAAAGGTATCGCCTTTCTCCGCGCGGAAGGCGTCGCCGCCGCCCTGGATCCCGGCGCTTCCCTGAATAAACGTGACCGCTGACACGGAGGTACCGGGTGGGTGGTCGATCCTGTTTCCGGAGGGGATAAATCGTTCAAGTCGAAAATGTTCGGACTCGATCAGGAGGGTCTGGCCGGAGCCTGCCGAGGGCAGCGTGGACGAGGCAACGGGTTGCCGGCGCGGGCCTTCGAAATCGATGACCGCAAGGGCGTCGTCAACATGCAATTCTCTGGGTTTTCCGTCGGCGCCGGGGCGGTTGTAGTCGAAAATGCGAAAGGTGATGTCGCTGGATTGCTGGACCTCGTACACCATAACCCCGGCGCAGAGGGCGTGTACCGTCCCCGGTGGGATGTAGACGACGTCGCCGGGGCGGGCGTCGAAAAACTCGACGGCATCCGAGACGCGGCTGTTGTCGATGGCATCCGCAAAATCGGACCTGTCAACGCCGGGTTTCAGGCCGCACGCGATGCGTCCGTCTTCCGATTGGAGCACGTACCAGGCTTCCATTTTCCCGAAATTCCCAAGATGCTTCATCCGGGCGTATGCATCGTCGGGGTGGACCTGGATGGATAGGTCCTGGTGCGCGTCGAGCAGCTTGACAAGCAGGGGAAATTCGCCGCCGTAGCGGTCGAAAACCACCCCGCCAAGCAACTCGCGGCCGTGCGATTCAACCAGGCCGCGAAGGGACCGTCCGGCAATCGGGCCGGCCGCAACGATGCTCTCCATGCCCGGGTGCGCGGAGATTTCCCAGGACTCGCCGTAGCGCCGGCCGGGCGGCAGGGCCTTGTCGAACTGTTCCTGCAGGCCTCGACCGCCCCAGATCATTTCTCGGAAATAGGGTTTAAGAGGAAGAACGCCTGGTAGCATGGCTGGATCCGTATTCGGTGGTTTGGATAGCCCGGAAGATCACGCGCCGTTCAAGATATCCGGTATGTTTCCCGATGTCAATGGCGTTCCGCTCAACGGACCTCTCTGAAAAAGCTGTCAGCGTGAATCGGTGAGACGGGAGACGGGAGACGGGAGCCGTTAGCCGTGAGAGGACATCTTTGCCCGATTGGTTCTGCCTCTACGCCATCGGCAAGATATGAAACCGAACGGGGCTGACAATCTCTACCCTCTTCCGACTACCCGCCTTCAGGCGACCTCTCCCCCCGGCCCCCTCTCTAATGGGAGAGGGTGAGGGAACCACGGATTCGGCCGTAGTCAGAATTCACCGGGTCTCGTCGTGCATTTTGACCCTCACATCCGGAAGCGGCTTGTTTGCTGCGAGGATATCTATTCCGCTTGCGGCATTTTGGCTCAGGCATTAGGTTAAGGATCTGCCGGACCCGGGAAAGCGCCGGCGCCTGTAACGGGCGCACCGACCCTTATCGGGATATGCCACCCGACCCTTGTAGAAGGCTGGATATGCCGGGCGATAGAATCGTAGAACTGGAGCGGCAAATTGGTGAACTGATGGCGGAACTCCACGCCCTGCAGAAGGAAAACCCGGCAGCGCCGGTTTCCAATTACACGTTCGAAACGTTGGCAGGCGAAACCACACTGCTCGACCTGTTCGGCGACAGGGAAAGGCTGCTGGCCATCCACAACATGGGCCAGGGTTGCCGCTATTGCACGCTCTGGGCGGACGGCTTCAACGGACTGCTCCCGCATCTGGAGAACGCTCTGGCAGTGGTACTCCTGTCAAAGGACCCTCCGGAAACCCAGCGCCGCTTCGCAAACGCTCGCGGGTGGCGTTTTCAACTGGCCTCACACGGCGGCGGAGACTACATCCGCGAGCAGTCTGTCATGGAGGGACACGACAACTACCCCGGCGCGGTGGTCTACCAGCGCGACGGGGACACGATTCTCCGCAAGAACGCGTGCGTTTTCGGGCCCGGAGACATCTACTGCTCAATGTGGACGCTGCTGGGCCTGGCGGGCCTCGACGAAGAGAATTGGACGCCTCAGTTCTCGTACTGGCGGCGTCCCGACAGCCTGGACGACGGCGGCAAAAACGTACTCGACTGAGAGCTTCGTTAAGCCGGGGACACGCCGCGAGTCGTCCCCAGGACGGCTTTTCTATTCTCCTTCGCGAATCGACCCGAGGTCTCGGTGAATCTGATTGTGTTGTGCAGCGACACCTTTCGAGTGGACCATCTGAGCTGTTACCGGGACGATTCGCCGGTCGATACACCCAATATCGACCGCCTGGCCGCGGAAGGCGTGCGATACGATTCCGCGTTCGGCGAAGGCATACCCACCCTGCCCGCCCGCCGGGTGCTCTATACCGGGCGGCCGATTTTTCCGTTCCTGTGGGCGCCTCAGAAGTGGGACCGGGTGCAGCTTGCCGGCTGGCATCCCCTGTTCCACGAGGACGTGACTCTGGCGGAGTGGCTGGTCGAACGCGGATACGTCACCGGGCTGATCAGCGATCTGCCTCACCAGTTCAAACCCGGCAAGAACTTCCACCGGGGGTTCGTTCAGTTCAACTGGGAACGCGGACAGGAAATGGATTACGTAGTCGCCGGGCCCCGCGACGTGGTTCCGGTTGACAGGTTCGATCCCACCGGGGTGGGCTCGCCCGTGCTGACGCAGTTTCTGATGAACAGCCGGGACTGGAAAGACGAGACCGACTGGTGCAGCGTTCGGGTGCTTCGGAAAGGCATCGAATTCCTCAGGGAAAATGCGCGCCAGCAGCCGTTCATGCTCTGGCTGGAGTGTTTTTTCCCGCACGAACCGTGGTTTGCCCCTCCCGAACTGGTGGAACAGCATTACGAGGGGGACGACCACGACGGCGTGGAGTGGATTTTTCCTCCTTCCAGCACGGACGGGATGAGCGAAAACCAGGTCCATCGGGTGCGGGCGCACTACCGGGGCCTGTGCGCGTTGATCGACCGGTGGTTCGGCCGGCTGATGGAAACCGCGGAAGACCTCGGGCTGCTGGAAGACTCGATCGTGGTCTTCCTTTCCGACCATGGCACGATGATGGGAGAACAGGGGCAACTCCATAAAGGCCCCGGCCGGCTGCGCTGGCAATGTACGCAGGTGCCGCTGATCATCCGGCATCCGGACGTGGCCGCCTACGGCGGAAACGTTGTGGAAGCATTCGTACAACACCAGGACCTGATGCCCACCCTTCTGGGATTGATGGGGATCGATGCCCCGGATCGATGTCTGGGCGAGGATCTCCTCACAGGAGAAATTGAACACGGGCGGGAACACGTGATTACCGCATTCGGAAACTACGCCAGCGTTCGCAGCAGGACCTGGAATTATCAGACACCCTGGGTGAAGAACAATCCTGTGCCGGCGGAGGGAAACAGGCAACCTCTGGCGCCGCAGGAGCTGTACGATCTGACGTCGGACCCCAATGAACTGGCCAACGTGGTGAGAGACCATTCCGACGTCGCAGAGGAATATCACAACCTGCTCATGGCGTATATTCGGAAAAACAGACCGGTGACCGGGGGCTCACTGGAAGTTGGCGAATCGGCCCTGTCACACGTGCCGCTATTCGATCAGTCACGGTTATAGTTGTTTTACCGGGACGCGGGCAAATCCGTTGAAAAGCGCGGCCGCCCGCCGCCCGGCATACACTCCAAGGAGGTTTGAGATGGCCGAGAAACTGCGGGTTCTGGTTCATGGCGCGGGCTGGGTTTCCACGCAGCACATCATGGCCTTCACCAACAACCCGAATACCGAGGTCGTGGCCGTATCCAGCCGGAAACTGTCAAGCGCGCGGACCCGCGCCGAAGAGGCCGGCCTGGAGGGCATCGGGCTGTACGATAGCTACGAGCAGGCCCTGTCGCACGACGGGGTGGACATCGTGTGCGTCTGCACCCCGCAGCGTTTTCACGCCGAAAACACAATCGCCGCGGCGGAGTCCGGAAAACACATTGTTATCGAGAAGCCCATCGCCAACAGCCTGGACGAAATCAGGGCCATGCGCGAGGCCGTGCACAAGGCAGGCGTGCGGACGGTGGTGAGCTTCGTGCTGCGGTGGAATCCGCTGTTCGAGACCATCAAGGCCATGGTCGCCGACGATGCCCTGGGAGACGTCTTCTACGTGGAGACGGACTACCAGCACGATATCGCAAGCTGGTGGACGGGCTGGGACGAGGCCAGGAAGACGAGCACCGGCGTGAGCGCGTTCCTCACCGGGGGATGCCACGCCATCGACTCGCTGCGCTGGTTCGCCGCGCAGGGCGAGTTCGAGGCCGCCCGACCCGTGGAGGTCTTCGCCTATTCGGGCGGTTATCGGAAGGGTCTCAAGAAAGAGTTCGACTACCTTGCCAACAAGTGGGTGGACGGCCTGCCCCTGGAGTACGACGATCTTGAAGTCGCCCTGGTGAAGTTTTCCAATGGGGCCGTCGGAAAGGTCTCCGTGAACTACGGGTGCATCATGCCGTACTCGTTCCCGGTCGAAATCTTCGGGAATAAGGGAACCGTCAAGGACAACAGGGTCTGGTCGCACAAGTATCCCGGGCAGAACAACTGGGTGGAGATTCCGGCCATCCTGCCGGACAGCGCGGACGTGACGCACCACCCGTTCCAGGGGCAGATGGACCATTTCGTGGAGTGTATTCAGACCAACACGGAATCGCACTGTAACCTGGACGACGCGATTGTCACGCATGAAATCGCGTTTGCGGCATTGCAGTGTTACGAAACCGGACAGCCGGTGAAACTCCCGCTGATACAGGACTGATTCCGAAACGGACGAGGCAAGCCGGCGATGTCCGGTTCGGAACCGCCGGTTTATCTCCGGGTCGGAAAGGGATCGTACATAATGAGAAAACGGAATCTGTTGTTTTTCGGGGTGGACAGCCTCTGGGCCGACCACATGAGCTGCTACGGGTACGAACGGCTGACGACGCCCTACGCGGACCGGCTGGCCACGCAGGGGGTGTTGTTCGAGAAAAACTACAGCCCGCATATTCCAACCACCTCCGCCTATGCGTCGATGCTGACCGGCATGGATTGTTTTTCCACGCAGGTCGTGGCGCTGCGCCACCAGGGCGGACTCAGACCCGAGGTGGCAAGTCTTCCCGAGATACTTCGCGACGCCGGATACGATACGACGTGCGTCGGTTTCACGGGCAACCCCGGTTCGCGGGGGTTCGACAGGTACCTCGACTACGAGGCATGGGGGTCCTGGGAGCAACGGCCCCTCCGCAAGGCCGAGTGGCTGAACGACGTTACGATTCCGGAACTGGAACGGCTCGCGGCTGCCGACCGGCCCTTCTTCCTGTTTTTACGGCATATGGACCCTCACGCACCTTACCTGCCGCCTCCGCCGTACGATACGATGTTTTACAGCGGTGACCCGTGCGATCCCGCCAAAACATCGATGGAGCCCGTGCGGAATTTCAAGCCGTTTCGGGACTTTCATCTCAGCTGGATGCCGCCCGGCATCACCGACGCGGACTACGTAATCGCGCAGTACGACGGCGAAGTTGCGTATATGGATGCCTGTATACAGCGGATCCTCACCCGCCTGGAGGAACTGGGTCTGGCCGAAGAGACGCTGGTCGTATTCAACGGTGACCACGGCGAAACGCTCGCCGATCACGATTGTTATTTCGATCATCACGGCATGTACGATTGCACGCTGCACGTACCGCTGATTCTGCGCCTGCCTGGCGTGCTGCCGGAAGGTCTGCGCGTGAACGGCTATACGAGCCATCCGGACCTCGCGCCGACCCTTTTGGAGCTTCTGGACGTGCAGGCAAACATCGAATTTGACGGCGACAGCCTCCTGCCGCTGATTCATGGGCGGCGGGCGTCAAACCGGTCTGAATTCTACGTCACGGAGGCCACCTGGATGCGCAAGCACGGGTGGCGCACGCCCGAGTGGAAGCTGATTGTGGCGCTGGAGCCCGATTTCCACGGGAAGCCGGAGGTGGAGCTCTACAACATGGTGACGGACCCGGACGAGAACGTGAATCTTGCGGAAAATGAACCCGGTGTCGTGCGGATGCTTCGAAACCGCATGGACGCCTGGATTGCGAGACGCGAGGCGGAAACGGGCCTGACCAATCCGATGTTCACCAACCTGCAGTGGCACGGCACCCGTCACAAAGGCCCCTTTCCAAGTTCGAAAGCGGCGTATGACTCACTCTATATCGGGTCGCCGAAGACGGCCAGGAAACTGCAGGCGAGGGACGCCGGAGAAGACGAAGAAACAAACGGTGGCGAGTCGTAAACCAGGTCCGGATGGGCTTGCCGCCGTACTCACGTTGAAGGAGATTACCCCATGAGCAACGGATTTCCGCTCCTTGAGGTTTCGGGATCGCCCTTGAGTCGCGGTCAGGCGCACGGAGAGGTGTTCCGGGAGGAGATTCGTGCGCTGCTTCCGGTCTATTTTGACCACCTGGAACGGCTCAGCCGCGACCACCGGGTGCCGGTATTGAGCAAGACACGGGTGCTTGAAATCTCGGGGACCTACGCAGAACCCGCAGCAGCATACGCCGTGGACCTGATGGAAGAGGCAAGGGGAATCGCAACAGGCGCCGGCGTGCCGATTGAGGAGATCATAGCGCTCAACGGCTTCCTGGACATTTTCGACTATCTCTCGCCGAACTTTATCGGGGCGGGTTGTACGACGTTTATGGTCCCGGACATGGAAGGCGGCGCACGGGCTGCAATCGGCCAGAATTACGACCTTGTAGAGATCTTCCAGCCTGCGGCGGTACTGCTGAGAATCACCGGTGCGGGACCGGACGCGCTCATGTACACAACCGCGGGAATGCTGGGTTGCGCGGGCTTGAACAGCGAAGGCATCGGCGTGGTTATCAACAACCTCGTCCCCGGCGACGCCGGACCCGGCGTTCCCTACCCCTTCGTGATCCGGCGGATTCTCGCCTCGGTTCAGATCGGAGACGCCATCGACGCCGCGGTCTCCTCTCGCCGGGCGTCCGGCATGAACTATGTGCTTTGCGACCGTCACGGGGAAATCTACAACCTGGAAACCACCGCAGACGACTACGAAGCCACCAGCCCGTTCGACGGACCGATGGCGCACTCGAACCACTATCTGGCGGACCGCCTGAGACCGCTGGAACGGCGGGCACACGATCAGCGCGGACAGAGCCTTGCCCGCTGGGGCCGGGCCACACGGCTTCTGCGCAGGTCTGCCGATCCGAATGCGGACACGATCAGATCGGCGTTGAGCGACCACGTGAACAGCCCCGTTTCGATCTGCAGGCACAGCGTGAACGGATGCGGGCAGACGATTTGCGGCATCGTTCTGGAGCCGTCCAACGGGCGGGCGTGGTTCGCCAGGGGCCCGTGCTGCGAACACGCGTGGCAGGAATACCGTCTGTTCGAAACCGCGGGCCGGCAGGTCGCCTGAAGGACCGTCGCCGCCCGCTGCAACTATCCATCCTCCTGACGGGACTGCGCTCCGGCGCACTAGAGAAAGTTATCGCAGATGGCCGTGAAAATCGAACGTTGGTTCAGAGCGCCCTACGCCATGCCGAACGGCGTACAGGCAACCGACGACGGTATCCGGGTG
>LXNJ01001404.1_pt1 | contig 14432 bp, 10 predicted proteins | sample 809081 | NCBI WGS metagenome assembly LXNJ01 (sample SAMN04870510, study PRJNA318959) | sponge metagenome | biome: sponge; feature: marine sponge reef; material: water | host: Petrosia ficiformis | place: Greece: Milos, Mediterranean Sea | collected 2013-05-29 | depth 5-7 m
CTCGCGGTGCAGGGCGTCGCGCACCTTCAGCTCGGCCATCTCCATGAAGTCGTCCACCCGGTTGACCTGCTCCAGCGACTGGTTGGTGGTGTCGGCCGAACCCAGCACCTTCACGTTGGCCCGGAACTCCTCCCGCAGCGCCGGGATCTCGCTCAGCGCCTTCTCCAGGCCGGTGCGGTTGCGGGCCATGCCGCAGTTCTCCCACACGATCTTGCCCAGCTCCCGGTGGTAGTGGTCCACCGACTTGGTGCCCCGCTTGGCCAGCCAGCCCCGGGTGCGGTCGTCCACCTCGGCCACCGCCGCTGCGAAGGCGGGGTCGTCGGTCGGCACCGGCGCCGCTCCCAGCTTCGGCGCCAGGTAGTCGCCGATGGTGTAGGGCAGCACGAAGTAGCCGTCGGCCAGGCCCTGCATCAGCGCCGACGCGCCGAGGCGGTTGGCCCCGTGGTCGGAGAAGTTGCACTCGCCCAGGGCGTAGAGGCCCGGCACGTTGGTCATCAGGTTGTAGTCCACCCACAGCCCGCCCATGGTGTAGTGGGTGGCCGGGTAGATGCGCATGGGGGACCGGTAGGGGTCCTCGCCGGTGATGCGCTCGTACATGTCGAACAGGTTCCCGTACTTCTCCCTCACCAGGCTCTCGCCGTCGCGGGCGATCACGTCGGCGAAGTCGAGGTACACGCCGTTGCGCAGCGGCCCCACGCCCAGGCCCTGGTCGACCACCGTCTTGGCGTTGCGCGACGCCACATCGCGGGGCACCAGGTTGCCGAACGCCGGGTACTTCTCCTCCAGGAAGTAGTAGCGGTCGGGGTCGCCGATGTCGGCTGCGGCCCGGGCGTCGTCCATGTTGCGGGGCACCCAGATGCGCCCGTCGTTGCGCAGCGACTCCGACATGAGGGTCAGCTTCGACTGGAACTCGTCGCTGGCCGGGATGCAGGTGGGGTGGATCTGGGTGTAGCACGGGTTGGCGAACGCCGCCCCCCGCCGGTGGGCCCGCCATGCCGCGGTGACGTTGCAGTTCATAGCGTTGGTGGACAGGTAGTAGACGTTGCCGTAACCGCCGGTGGCCAGCACCACCGCGTGGCCGCTGTGGGCCTGCACCTCGCCGGTGAGCAGGTCCCGGGTGACGATCCCGACCGCCTCGCCGTCCTTGACCACGATGTCGAGCACGTCGGACCGGTTGTGCAGGGTGACACCGCCGGCCGCGATCTGGGAGGCCATGGCCTGGTAGGCGCCCAGCAGCAGCTGCTGGCCGGTCTGGCCCCGGGCGTAGAAGGTGCGGCTCACCTGGGCGCCGCCGAAGGACCGGTTGGCCAGCAGGCCGCCGTACTCCCGGGCGAACGGCACGCCCTGGGCCGCGCACTGGTCGATGATGTTGAGCGACACCTGGGAGAGCCGGTAGACGTTGGCCTCCCGGGAGCGGTAGTCGCCCCCCTTGACGGTGTCGTAGAAGAGCCGGTAGACCGAGTCGCCGTCGTTGCGGTAGTTCTTGGCCGCGTTGATGCCGCCCTGGGCGGCGATGGAGTGGGCCCGCCGGGGCGAGTCGTGGAACGTGAACGCCTCCACCTTGTAGCCCAGCTCGGCCAGCGACGCCGCGGCCGACGCCCCGGCCAGCCCGGTGCCCACCACCAGGATCTTGAAGCGCCGCTTGTTGGCCGGGTTGACCAGCTTCACCGAGAACTTGTGGTTGTCCCACTTGTCGGCGATGGGCCCGTCCGGGACCTTGGCGTCCAGCAGGACACTCATGTGACCACCCCGGACCGGCCCGGTTGGCTGCCGTGGTTGCGTGGAGGCTGCGCCGCTGTCGATGGGGTGGTCGCCGTCGTGGGATGACACCAGCGGCGCCCTGCCCGCGCCGGCATCGGGCTCAGCGGCGGCGTTGCCCGGGTTTCCGCCACCATCGCTGCTGCCGTCGCCGCGGTCGCCGTCATGCGACCACCCCCGCCTGAACCATGATCGGGAAGCTGAGGTTGCCGACCAGGATCGCCCCGGCGATCACAGTGGCCAGCCCCCGCCGCAGGTGGTTGAACCGGGGATTGTTGACACCGAGCGTCTGGAACGCCGACCACATGCCGTGGTAGATGTGCACCGACAGGGCCACGTTGGCCACGATGTAGATGATGGCCACCGGCAGCGACGACAGCGACTCCACCACGTTGTGGTACACGTCGCCCCGGATGTAGTCGCCGCCCAGCCACCAGCCCCAGGTGAGGTCGGCCAGGTGGAACAGCACGTAGAGGCCGACGATGGGGCCGGTCCAGCGCATGGTGCGGCTGGCGAAGTTGACGGCCACGTAGTCCTGGCCCCCGGCGTAGCGCTTGTTGCCGCTGACCCAGTTGGCCTTGGGGCTGCTGCGCCGGCTGATCTCCTTGAGCGACCATGCGCTGTGGATGTGCAGCACGAACATGGCCAGCAGCCCGATGCGCATCACCCACAGGATCAGCGTGCGGGGCACCAGGTGGCCGCCCAGGTCCCGTAGCGCCTCGGCGTACTCGTTGATCTGCGTCGGGCCCTCGTACAGGTGCAGGTTGCCGATCATGTGAACGATCACGAAGGCCAGCAGTCCGATCCCGGTGACGGCCATCACGTACTTCTTGCCGACCGAGGTCTGGTAGATGTTCAGCGGCCAGGGAAGCTCCCGCCGACGGCGCCGAAGCGGCGGAACCCGCTCGCCTGAGCCCGCACCGGTGGGGGTGACCGTCCGCGCCATCCCCCCAAACCTATCGCCCACGCCCCACTCCCCGGACGCAGCCCCCAGCCCACACCAGAGCGATCTGTGTGAGGGGTGTTGCCTTGCAGCCGATCAGGGCATCGGGTCGTTGGCGGCCTCGTGCCACTTGCCGGTGAGGCGGTCGCCGAGCTGGCCGACGAGAGCGAACACGGCGATGCTGAGCAGCGACGAGAGGATCACCGCTCCGAACATCTCAGGGGTGTCGTTGGTGGCTCGATGGAGCTCGATCAACTGCCCCAGACCGCGCTCGCCGCTCCGGAAGAAGAACTCGCCCACGATCGTGCCGATGACCGCCAGCCCGGCCGAAATCCGGAGTCCTGTGAACAGCGCGGGCACCGCGGCCGGAAAGTCGAGCTTGACCAATCGCTTCCATCGGCCGGCGCGGTGCATTTCGAAGAGGTCCACCTGCTCCTCCGACGCCGACTGCAACCCGAAGAGGGTGTTGGCGATGATCGGGAACAGGGAGATCATCACCGCCACCAGGACCCGGCTCCAGAAGCCCACACCGAACCAGAGGGCGACCAGCGGAACGATGGCCAAGATGGGGATGGTCTGGATCAACACGGCCCAGGGATAGAAGGACCGCTCGATCCAGCGCGCCTGGCTCATCAGTACGGCGAACAGGATTCCGAGGGCGATCGCCAGCGCCAGCCCGGTCATCGACGTCTTGGTCGTGACCCAGAGGCCGTCCACCAACCCTGACCGCGTGTCGCCGTCCGCGAATGCTCGCGCCCAGACCTCATGCAGGGGCGGCAACAGGAACCGCCGGTGGGGTTCGAGCACCTGGTAGGTGAGGACGTACCAGCCACTGATCATCACGATCAGCAGACCCAGCGGCGCGGCCACGAATTCGACAGCCGGGCGCCGCCGGTGGCCGCCCGCACGGCCGCGACGCCAACGTCCCCGTCGCGCCCCGCCGTCGACGGTGTGTTCGGCGTTCATTGGGTGGCGAGGGGTGTGGCGGACGGTGTGTTCGGTGTTCATGGGTGGCGGAGGGTGTGGCCGACGGCGTGATCGGCACTCATCCGCGGTGGCGGGTCCGGCGGGCGGGCGCATACCAGGCCCGGGTCATGAATCTCCCCAACAACCCGGAGGCGACGAAGAGGGTCAAGCCGAGCATCGACGAGAAGAAGATGGTGGTGAACAACAGCGTGGGCTGCACCCGGGAGTGATAGATGGACAGGAGCCGGCCGAGGCCCATCTGGTCACCCCGGCGGAAGAAGAAGTCGCCGACGATCGATCCGATGACCGCCATGCCCGCGGCAATGCGCAAACCGGTGAAGAACGCAGGCTGGGCGGCTCGGGCCCGGAGCTTCCACAGCCGTGTCCGCCAGTTGCTCCCGTGGAGGGTGAACAGGTCCTCCAAGCCGCGGTCAACCGACTTCAGGCCGAACAGAGTGTTGGTGATGATCGGGAACACCGAGATGATCACCGCCACCAGCACCCGGCTGCGGAACGCGAAACTGAACCACAGCCCGATGATCGGGACTATGGCGATTATCGGGATGGTCTGGAGAACCACGGCGTAGGGGCTGATCATGCGCTCAACCCACCGGGCCTGGCTCATCAACACGGCGACGGTGACCCCGAGAACTACCGAGATGGCCAGTCCGAGCACGGTCACCTGGCCGGTGAGCCACAAGCCGGACAGGATCTCCGACAGATGGTCCCATTCGAGGAAGCCGTCGGAAACCGTCGACTCCACAGGGGGCAGAAGCACCCGTTGACGGTCGGGGGTCATCACAACCTGGCTGACTAGCTCCCAGGCGCCGATGACGACGGCGCAAACGATCAGGGGTGGTGCGGCCGAACGCCACCACGGATGCCGGCGGCGGCGCAGTGCGTCATCGATGGCCACGAGGCCGGCGGCGGCCCGTCGCCAGGCTGCCACGAGCGAGCGCGATGGGCTGCGAGCGCTCCGCCGTGGGGCGTCGTGTCTCCCGCTCTGGTTCGCTGAGTTCACAGGCCCCTCGGGCGACGGCCTCGCTTAGAAGCCGCGCGGGCAGATGAGGTGGACTACAGAACTCTCTTGCCGTTCCAATGAACCTCTGAACTCTCGGAGGATCAATCCGCCCCGACTCCCAGTGCCTTGCGACATCGTTCTAGTGGTTGGCGCCTGCTCGCTCGGCCTCTGGCTGGGAGACGGCTGAGAAATGCGGTGTCAGCGCGACGCGCAAGCCTCTGACCTCGGGTCTTGTGATCGAGAATTGCGCGAGTCGGGACTTGCTCATCGCTCTGTTAGAAGCCGATCGACGGATCGATGAACTCGTTGGTGGCGATGTCCTCGGCCCGCAGGCCGTCCTTGACCTCGGCGCCCGCCTCGACGAAGACCGGCGCGATCTCGTCGATCAGCGTCTGTATCCGGTCCATGTCGAAGTTCCCGAATGTGTCGTCGGGGCCGTTGGACACGATGCCGAGGTCTCTCATGACCGTGATGGCGTCGGCATTGAGCTGCTCGCTCAGGCTCCAGAAGGTCGCCTGGGCTTCGACGATCTCGAGGATCCGGTTGTTCATCGGCACAGGATCGTTCATGTAGTCGATCCAGCCCTGCTGGAACACGGGAATCAGCATCTTGAGGCAATCGCCGTGCTCGGTGATCGTGTCAGGCCGTACCACCAGCGGCGACTGGTAGTGCGACCAGCCGAAGTCGTGGGTCAACAGGTAGTCGAGCGGCTTGCCCCAGTCGGTGATCACGTTCTCGTACAGCGACGCGGCGTTGGTGGCGAAGCTCTGGAAGACGATTCCGCCGTTCGAGGCGAGGAACGCGGCGGGAGAACCGTCGAACGACGCGTCGAGCTGATCCCGGCTCAATTGGCCCGTCTCCACGAAGTACTCGATCGAGATTGAAGGATCGAAGTGGAGCACGGTCACGCCGGCGTCCCGGATGTCCTCGATGCTGGCGAAGTCGTAGGTCCCGGGGTCCCAGAGCATGGCCAGCGGGCTGATCTCGAGGTTCGCCATCACCGCGACGGTGGGGTTCGCGCCCGACTGCTGGATCGACTCGCCGCCGTCGACGTAGCCGAAGAAGATCTCGGGATCCTGGTACATGACGCTGGTCACCGGCTGGAAACCGATGAACTGGCTGCCGGCGCGGACCTCCAGTTCCAGTCCGGTACCGGCCAGCGGCCCGCTGTAGGTGCCGCGCTCCCCGTCGATGATCCCGTTGGGTCCGATCACCTGGTAGGTGCCCCCGTGCTCGGCCTCGGGGAACCAGTTGGTCTGGACGACGATCTTCGCCGGGCAGACATCGGTGAACGCCATCGCTTCCTCCGCGTCGGCGGCAGGTTCTTGGGCCATCTCCGTCTCGGCGGCAGGCTCCTCGGCGGCAGGCTTTTCGGCGGCGGGTTCGGGTTCCTGACTCACCGGCTCAGGCTCAGATTCCTCCACGGCCGGCTCTGGGGCCGGGGCTTCGGTGGTGGGAGCGGCGTCAACGTCGTCGTCATCGTCACCGCAGGCCGCGGCCACCAATGCGAACACGACCATGAGTGCCGCAGGGACTCGCAGAAGCTTGAGCACACCGTGGCTGCCGCGCATCTGAACCACCTCGCCGGGACATAGGGGTTGACTACCGATTCCGGGGGGACTCGCTCTTCCTGTCTATCACTCCCAAGTGAGCCCGGCCAGAGCCAACGGCCGCTTCATCGGGCGCGGTAGCTTCGGCGGGTGGCTGCGGGTGGCTCGATGCGGCTGTTGGACAATCGCGAGTTCGTTGAGGACATGCACCAGGCGCTGCGAACAGCCGAGCGGCGGGTGCTCGTTCAGGTGATGACCTTCGACGGCGACGCGTCCGGGCTGGCGGTGGCCGAACTGATGACCGAGGCCGCCGGCCGGGGCGTGGACGTCCGCCTGATCGTCGACTGCTTTGCGCTGCGCTACGTCAGCGACCGCAAGGCAACCGACCCGTCCGTGCGGGACGAGGCCGTGGAGACGAGGACGATGATCCACCGGCTCGAGGCCGCGGGCGTGGCCGTGACCTTCACCCAGCCCTTCGGGCCGGTGCTGTTCTTCGGCCTGAGCCGCAACCACAAGAAGCTCTATGTGATCGACGACCACGCCTACCTCGGCGGCATCAACATCAGCGACCACAACTTCGCCTGGCGGGACTTCATGGTCCGCATAGCCGACCCCGCAACTGTGAACACGCTCGCTGAGGACTTCGCCCTCACCGAACGGGGCGAACGGCAGTCGCTGAAGGGCCACATCATCACCAACTCCGAGATCGAGCCCGCCTTCAAGGACGTCGTCAACGGTGCGACCCGCAGCCTGGTGCTGGCTTCCCCGTACTCCCTCGACATCGGGATCGTCAAGCTGCTCGAGCAGGCTCGGGCCCCCGACAAGACGGTGATCATGGCCCGGCACAACAACTTCCGCTGGCTGCGGGCCGCCGAGCCCCACATCTGGGGCCGCCTGGTACGCAGCGGCGTGGACCTGTGTACTTACCCGGACTTCTTCCACGCCCGGTTCCTGCTGGCCGACGACGACAGGCTGCTGATCGGCTCATCGAATTTCAGCCGGCACAGCTTCCGCTGCAACCAGGAGGTCTGCCTGCTGATCACCGACGCCGGGTTCATCGCCGAGTTCAAGAACCGGATGCTGGCCGACACCGAGCCTCTCGCGCCGGCCCAAACGGTGCGCCGCAGCCTCGCCGGAGCTGCCTGGGGCAGGGTGGTGGCCCGCTTCTACTTCCACGTGATAGTCGGAGCCGCCCAGGTCGTCGCCCCCTTCGCCCCCACACGCGCCCGCCGCTGATCCGCCCCAGAGTGGGGCCTGCGGGGTGCGGGGCTCGCGGGGTGTGGGGCTGTGGTGGTGCTGTCCCGGTGCGAGACCGTCCTGGCGTGGGGTTTGCGGGGTGTGGGGCTGTGGTGGTGCTGACCCGGTGCGAGACCTTCCCGGCGTGGGGTCTGCTGAGGTGGGGTTGATGTGGATGGTGGGCCGTGTGGGGCGGTTTGGCCATCAATTTCGGGGAGGGGGATTGCGCCGGCAGCGGCGGGGTGACACACTGATAAGCAGCGATTATCGGAATGGGAACCACACAGTGACGATCGCGAAGCCGGTCTGCGCAGACCCGGTGATCCTGAACCAGTGGCACGTCATCAGCGCCCTCGACGAGATCGGCGTCGGCGTCGTGAACGACACCCTCCTGCTCGACGAGCGCGTCAGCTTCACCGTCAGCGGGGACGGCGAGTGCCTCGTCTGGCGCTCATCGCCGGCCCTGCCCGCCGGTGCCCCCGCGGATCCCGCCGTGCTAAACGGAGCAGAGGCCCTGCCGGCCAAGCCCGAGTACGGCTACCTGTGGACCAGCCTCGGCGATCCCCCCGCCGATCTGTTCCCGCTGCCGGAGTACCACCATCCCCGCAGACGCAACATGAACGCCGGCACCGTCGGCGTGGCCACGTCCGCGCCCCGGGCAGTGGAGAACTTCCTGGACCTGGCCCACTTCCCGTACGTCCACGAGGGCTCGCTGGGGGTCCAACCCCACACCGAGGTGGTCGAGTACGACGTCCAGATCCGCGACGGCGAAGTCCACGCCACCAAGTGCGACATGCTGGTGCCCAAGGTCGGCGTCAACTTCGACGCCCCGGTGGTGATGCGCTACCGCTACCGGGTGCCCCACCCCTATTGCGTGATGCTCTTCTACGACAGCCTGCCCGACCCCTCCGTCGAGGACATCTGCGCCATCTGGGTGCAGCCCATGAGCGCCGACCGGGTGCGGGCCCACAACTACATGGGCGTCATCGACGACACCAGCACCGACAACGAGATCAAGTCCTACCAGCTGCTGATCTTCGCCCAGGACAAGCCCATCCTCGAGAACCAGCACCCCAAGCTCCTGCCCCTCGACCCCCGGGCCGAGACCCCCATCCGCGCCGACCGCTCGGCCATCACCTACCGGCGCTGGCTGGCCGACCTGGGCGTCACCTACGGCGTGGTGCCCGCCCCGGTCCGAGGCTGAGCGCCTCGTCCGAGACGGGGGCAAGATGATCGACGATCCGGTGCTGGTGAACGACTGGCACGCGGTGGCCCGCTCCTGCGATGTGGGCGACCAGCAGGTGGCCGGCGCCCGCCTGCTGGGCGAGGACCTGGTCGTCTGGCGCCAGGACGGCACCGTCATGGCCTGGAAGGACCTGTGCGTGCACCGCGGCACCCGCCTGTCGCTGGGGCAGGTCACCGGGCTGGGCCTGGAGTGCGCCTACCACGGCTGGACCTACGACCAGTCCGGCAGCTGCGTCCAAATTCCTTCCCGGCCCCAGCAGCGACCCCCGTCGAGGGCGTGCGCCACCGTCTATGCGGCGACCGAGGCCCACGGCTTGATCTGGGCCTCGCTGGGCCGGCCCTCCAACTCGCCGCCGCAATATGACGAGTGGGACGACCCCGCATACCGCCACGTCCTCGGCGGCCCGTACCCCATCAGGGCCGCCGCCCCCAGAGTCATCGAGAACTTCCTGGACGCCAGCCACTTCCCGTTCGTGCACGAAGGCATCCTCGGCGACCGTGACCACGCCGAGCTCGGCGACTACGCCGTGGAGACCGGCCCCGACGGAATCACCGCGCTCGACATCAACACCTGGACCCCCAACCCCGACGGCTTGGGCGAGGCCAAGATGGCCCAATGGCTGTACCGGGTGCTGCGGCCCCTCACCGCCTACATCGCTCTGTCGGTTCCCGGCGGCGGCCCCGAGCGCTACACCATGTACTTCGCGGTGACCCCGGTCGACGAGCACAACAGCGTCGGCTGGATGTGGAACTCGATGAACTACAACCACGACCTCTCCGACGAGGAGTTCGGCGCCTACATCGACGAGATCGTCCTGCAGGACATCCCGATCGTGGAGTCCCAGCGGCCCGAGCTGCTGCCCCTGGAGCTGCAGGCCGAGCTGCACGTCCGGGCCGACAAGACCGCGGTCGCCTACCGCCGCTGGCTCAAGGACCTAGGGCTGACCTTCGGCACGTCCTAGAGCCCGCAGCCGGCTCGGCGGGCCGGCGGGCCGCGCCCTAGCTCAGCCGGGGGGCGGGGAGAAAATCCCGGGCATCGGCACGAAGCCGGGAATGCGCCTCACCCGGTCGGTCCAGCGCCTCAGCGCCGGATAGTCCATCCGCGAGATGCCGCCCTCCTCCGAAAGCACGACGTCGGGGAACAGGGCGATGTCGGCGATGGTGGGGTGGGCACCGGAGCACACCCAGTCCAGCCCCCGGCGCTCCTGGAACCAAAGGTGCTCGTCCAGCACCCGGAACAGCCGGTGGGCGCCGGCCTGGCAGGCCTCCAGATCGAAGTCGTACTCGAGGTTGACGCACAGCCGGGCGGCCGACGCGGTGTTGGTGGTGCCTTCCGCGAACAGCATCCACGAGGCGGTCTCGCCGACCAGCTTCGGATCGCCGGTCGGGTACCACTGCCCGCTGGGGTCGTATTCGGCCGCCAGGTACACCAGGATGGCGTGGGCGTCCCACAGGATGTAGCCGTCGTCGTCGATCACCGGGATGTGGCCCAGCGGGTTGATCTTCTTGAACTCCTCGCTCTTGTGCTCCCACCCCGGGAAGAAGTCGACCGGGACCGTCTCGTAGGGCACATCGAGGATGCTCATCAGCAGCCGCTGCTTGTAGCAGTTGACCGACAGCACGTAGTCGTACAGCTTGATCATGGCCGCATCCCCGCCGTGTCGTACAGCTTGATCATGGCCACGGCCTCGCTCGGCGCTTCGAGATCTGCATGATTCGCTCCCCGTTCGCTCGGCCTCTCACAGGTCCAGCACGAGACGGTCGGATGCGGCCCGGGACACGCAGGTCATGATCCGGTCACCAGCCTGGTGCTCGGAGTCGTTGAGGTACACGTCCTGATGGTCGGGCTCGCCCTCCAGCACGGTGGCCACGCAGGTGCCGCAGGCCCCCTGCTCGCACGACGACGGCATGATCACGCCGTGCCGCCTCAGCACCTCCAGGATCGTCGCCCCCGCCGGCACGGTCACCGTCATCGCCGAGCGGGCCAGGGCCACCTCGAACGTCGACGAGTCGTCGATCTCGTTGGTGTTCTTGAAGTACTCGAAATGGACGGCATCGTCGGGCCAGCCGGCGGCCGCAGCCTCGCGCCGCACCGCCTCCAGCATCGGCCCGGGGCCGCACACGTAGAGATTGGCGAAGGTCTCGTAGCCGACCACCAGGCGCCGGATCTCGGCCACCGTCTCATCGGGCGACAGCCCCAGATGGCGCACCACCGACCGGCCCAGACCGTCCACCACTTCAGCGAACGCGATGTGCTCGGCGGACTGGGCGAAGCAGTGCAGCTCGAAGGCGAGCGACATGCGGTCCAAGGCCTGGGCCATGGCCAGCAGCGGCGTGATGCCGATGCCCCCGGCCACCAGGATCGTCCGGTTCGAGTCCCGCCGCAGGGGGAAGTTGTTGCGGGGCTCGGAGATGGCCAGCACGTCACCCTCCCGCACGGTCTCGTGCAGGCAGCTCGACCCGCCGTTGGAGTCGGGCTCCAGCTTGACGCCGATGCGGTAGCACGACGACTCCCCGGGGCCGTTGGTGAGCGAGTACTGGCGCACCAGCCCGTTGGGGAGGTGCACGTCGATGTGCGCCCCCGGCTGGAACGTGGGCAGAACACCCTCGAGAGGGGCCAGCTCGAAGGCGGCCACCCCGGCCGCGGTCGCAGACTTGCGCTGCACCTGCACCCGCAGAGCGGGCTGTCGGCCGGCCGGCGCGTCCGGCACCTCGGCCAGATGCAGCGGAACCTGCTGCAGCACGGGAACCATCGGCTCGGGGACCGGCAGCGAAGCGGCCTCGGCCTCGATCATCACCCGCAACCCACTGAGCTCGGTGGCGTGATGGCGCCAGACAGCCAGCTGATCGTCAGCGGGCGGGGTCTCGGTCAACACGCCCCGGATCACGCAGCGACCCGAGTCGACCGGCTGCACGAAGAACACCACGCTGGACTGCGAACCGCCGGCCCGGGCGGTGAGCGTCACCGAGTAGTCGTCGACGCGATCGACGGCCATCTCGGCCGCCTCCGCATCGAGGCACCCGCTAGGCGAGAAGCGGTGGGCCTGCAGATGCCGCACCGCCAGCTCAACCGAGGCGTTGACCGGCAGGTTGCGCAACCCGAACGGCCTCCCCGCCTCCAGCGCATCGATCGTCGGCGGATCGCCCACCGGCGACTCGCCCGACCAGATCAGCCCGTAGCGCTCAACCGACGCGAAGGTCCGGTTGCAGATGGTGCGGGCCGGCGCGTCGGCCGGATGGGCTGGGATGTAGGTGCATCCCGCCGACCGGTTGGCGTAGCGCCAGCCGTGGTACTGGCAGCGCAACTCGGTCCCGTCGTTGGCTCCGATGGAGAGGCGCACCCCCCGGTGCAGGCAGCGGTTCTCCCACACGTTCACGAAGTCGTCGTCGGCCCGCCACACCGCCAGCTCCCGGCCCAGCAGCTGGGCGTGGTGGACATGGCGGTAGGGCACGTCGTGCGCCGACGCCACCGGATGCCACAGAGTGAACGGATCGGCTGTCACTGGATCATCCTCCCTGCCTGCTCAGACCGATGAACGGGTACTCGCAGACCCGGGCCGCGCTGGTCGAATGGTTTGAAACCGTGCTCCGGGGATGATAAGAAGCGGTTATCACCCTGTCAAAAGCACCTGGGGAGGGAGCAGACATGAAGAGGGCCCGATGGTTCTTGGCGGTACTAGCCGTGGTCGCGTTCGTCGCGGCGGCCTGTGGAGACGACGAGGAAGCGTCGGCACCGGCGCAGCCCGAGCCCACGCAGCCGGCCGCGGAGCCTGCCGAAGAGGCGATGGAAGAAGACATGGCCACCGAAGAGGCGATGGAAGAAGAGGCGATGGAAGAGGACATGGCTGAAGAGGAGGCCATGGCCGCGTCGGACGGATCCGGCTATTCGGTCGCCTTCGTGTTCGACCTGTTCGTCGAGGACGGCGGGTGGAACACCACCCACTACCGCGGCGCCCAGCAGGTGCAGGAGGCGTTCCCTGGCCTCGACGTGCAAATTCTCGAGGAGATCTCGCCCGGTCCGGCCGCCACCAACGCGTTCGAGGATCTCGCGGCCGATGGAGTCGACCTGATCATCGGCACGACCTACTTCATGCCCGACGTGATGCCGGTGGCCGAGCAGTTCCCCGACACGAAGTTCCTCACCTGGGCCGGCTGGCAGACCGCCGACAACGTGGGCCATTTCGACGGGGCCACCGAGGACGGCCGCTATCTCGACGGGCTCATCGCGGGGAGCGTCACCGAGAGCGGCGTCATCGGCTATCCCGCCGGCTACCCCATCGAAGAGGTCAACCGAGCCATCAACGCCTTCACCATCGGCGTACGCGAGGTCAACCCCGACGCGGTGGTGCAGGTCGTCTACATCAACAGCTGGTACGACCCGCCGGTCGAGCAGCAGGCCGCGGAGGCACTGGCCAACGGCGGCGCCGACGTGCTGGCTCACGAGCTGAACTCGCCGGCGGTGGCGTCGGTGGCCGAGGACCGCGGTCTCAACATCATCGGCTACAGCTCGGATCGCTCCGAGGTGGCTCCGAATGCCTGGCTGTCGTCGTTCACGTTCGAGTGGGGTCCCTACTACATCGACCAGGTCCAGCAGATGATCGACGGGACCTGGGAGCCCGCGCTGACCTACGGCGGCCTGCAAGCCGGCATGATCGGCAACAGCCCCTACGGCAAGGACGTGACCGACGAGATGCTGGCCCTCGTCAACGAGCGGCGCCAGCAGATCCTCGACGGCACGTTCGACTACTTCGCAGGCCCGATCATGGACAACGAGGGCAACGTCCAGGTGCCCGAGGGCGGCACGATTCCCTTCGAGGAGCGCACGACCTGCTGCCTGTGGCTCATTGACGGGGTCGAGGGCTCCATCAGCTGACACTGGGGTAGGTCGGGCCGGCCGGCGGACGGCCGGCCCGACCGCCTCCAGCGATTACGGTCAGAGCCTTGGCTTCAGTCGGCGAGACGATCCTCGAGGTACGGGACCTCAACAAGTCGTTCTACGGGGTCGCCGCCAACGACCGCGTGAACTTCGATCTCCGGGCCGGGGAGGTTCACGGCCTGCTGGGCGAGAACGGCGCCGGGAAGTCGACTCTCTGCTCGGTCCTGGCGGGTCTGTACCGGCCCGACTCGGGCGAGGTGCGCCTCGACGGGCAGCAGGTCAGCCTGCGCTCGCCCCATGACGCTGCCGAGAACGGGATCGGCATGGTGTACCAGCACTTCCGGCTGGTTCCCTCCCTCACCGTGGCCGAGAACCTCGTGCTGGGACTCAAGGACCAGGGCATCCGACTGACGTTGCGGGCGGTGGAGACCCGGGTATCCCAGATCGCCGAGGAGTACGGCCTCAGCGTCCACCCGAGCGCCTATGTCTGGCAGCTGTCGGTGGGGGAGCAGCAGCGGGTCGAGATCCTCAAGCAGCTGTACCGGGGCGCCCGGATCCTGATCCTCGACGAGCCCACCGCGGTGCTGGCCCCCCAGGAGTGCGACAAGCTCTTCGAAGTGGTGCGCCACATGGCCGACCAGGATCACTCGGTGGTGCTGGTCTCACACAAGATGGAGGAGATCCTCGGCCACACCGACCGGGTGACGGTGCTGCGGGGCGGGCGGAACGCGGGAACGGTGGACACTGCGGGCACCACCGCCTCCCAGCTCGCCACCATGATGATCGGGGCCGAGCACATGCCCGAGGCGGGCCAGCACACGCCCCCCCGCCTCGACC
>LXNJ01001405.1_pt1 | contig 14429 bp, 5 predicted proteins | sample 809081 | NCBI WGS metagenome assembly LXNJ01 (sample SAMN04870510, study PRJNA318959) | sponge metagenome | biome: sponge; feature: marine sponge reef; material: water | host: Petrosia ficiformis | place: Greece: Milos, Mediterranean Sea | collected 2013-05-29 | depth 5-7 m
CCAGAACCAGTAGTTGCTCATGTTCCCGAAGCCGTGGCGCTGGCCGGGGAAGATGAAGAAGTCGAAGCGCTTGTTCGCGCGGATCAGCGCCTCGGCCATGCGGAAGGTGCCGGCGTGGTGGACGTTGTTGTCCACGTCCCCCGTCGTGAGCAGCAGGTGACCCTTCAGGTTCGCCGCGATGTCCGAGTTCCGGTCGATGTCGTACTCGAAGTCCGTGACGGCGCCGGTCGAGTCCTTCACCTCCTTGACCCCGTCGTGCTTCTCCGACCAGTTGGCGTTGTAGACATCGTTGTTGTGGTTCCCGGCTGACGAGACGGCCACCTTGAAGAAGTCGGGGTAGACGAGCATCGCCGCGGTGGACATGAAGCCACCGCCGGAGTGCCCGTAGATCCCCACGCGGTCGATGTCGATGAAGCCGTGGCGGTCGGCGAGCTGCTCGATTCCGGCCTTCTTGTCGGCCAGACCGTAGTCGCGGAGGTTCCCGTAGCCGTAGTTGTGGTACCACTTCGAGCGGTCCGGGTGGCCGCCGCGGTTCCCGATCGTGATGACAATGAAGCCGAACTGCGCGAGCGCCTGCTCCGTCGTGTTGAGCGAGAACGACTTCGACACCGATTCGGTCTGCGGCCCGGGATATACGTACGCGATGATCGGGTACTGCTTCGCGGGATGGAAATCGTATGGCTTGTACATGACTCCGTAGATATCCGTTACCCCGTCGTCGGCCTTCACCTGGTAGGTCTCGGGGTACTGGTATCCAGCCGCCTCCAGCGCCGACAGATCGGCGGTCTCCAGGTCCATGATCCTGCGTCCGGAAGCGTCGAAGAGCGCCGAGGCGGGGTTGGTGTCGACGCGTGAATAGTTGTCGACGAAGTAGCGCGCGGATTCGGACACGACAGCCTGGTGGTCCTGGTTGCCGGGGTTGAGGAGCGTCAGGCCGCTGCCGTTCAGGCCGACGCGGTACATGTGCATGTAGTACGGGTCCTCGCCCTCCTCACGCGCGTTGGCCCGGAACACCGCGTATCCGTCCTCCTCATTCACTCCCATCAATGCGTCGACGTGCCAGGGGCCTTCGGTAAGACGAGTGCGGACCGTTCCGTCCGGCGCGTAGCGGTACAGGTGCGCCCACCCGTCCCGTTCCGACCACCAGATGAGGTCCCCGCCCTCCAGGCGGCGAGGCGTCTGGTGCTCCACGTACGTGTTCAAACGCTCCTCGATCACGGCGGTGACCTCGCCGGTCGCCGGGTCGGCCCGCATCACGTCCACACGGTGCTGGTCGCGGCTGCGGCGCCAGAAGTAGAGCTCGTCGCTGCTGTCCGACAGCCACTTCGTGATGTTGGGCTCGTCGCTGCCGCCCCCTCCGCCGCCAAAGAAGAAGAAGCCGCCGAAACCGCCGCCGCCCGGCGCGTTGAAGATCCCCATGCGCTGGTCCTTCCAGGGATCGTCGTCGATCTGCGTCATCTCGCGCGATTCCATGTCGAAGGCGTGGAGGCTGGTCTGCGTGACGTCCTCCTCGCCCGGCATCTCGTACCGGTAGCTCTCCAGCTTCGGCCGCGTGTTGCCCACGGCGTGGACGACCCACAGATGGCCGACTTCACGGCGGTCCTGGCGGGTGAGCGCGAAGTAGCGGGAGTCGTGCGACCACGTCGCCCCCGACCGCTGGCGCTTCTCGAACTCCTCCTCGGTCTCCTCGTCGTTCTGGCCGCGGCCCTGAAAGCCCCAGCTGAAGTCCTTCTCGCCGTCCGTGGTGAGCTGGATCTCCTCCACCTCCACGTCCTCTTCGGCTTCCTCGGCCTCGTCACCGGATTTGCCCCGGCGCGCTTCCAGGATCTTCTCGTACTCCTCGTAGCTCATCATCCACAGGTTGAATTCGCGGCTGAAGACGACCCAGGCCGTGTCCGGCGAGACGCTCGCCCAACCGGGGTGGCTGACGGGCTCTTCGTAGTCCTCGAGCTCGCGGAGCGTGCGCGTCGTGACGTCGTACTCGAAGTGGTGGACCCTCTTGCGCGTCCTGGGCCGGGGCGGGCCGCGCTGCTCGTCCTCCTGGTCTTCCTCAACGTCCTCTTCGTCGTCCTCTTCCTCTTCCACCTCCTCGTCCTGCGAGGACTCCACGTCGAACTGGATGGTGTTGGGTCCCGTGAAGCGGATCGCGCGGATCGGCAGGTGCTGCGCGTCCCACGGATCCCGCGTGATGCGGGTCAGCTCGGCGGCGATGCGGTCGTTGTCGAAGATCTCCGTCTTCGTGCCCTGGCCCGGATCGACGAGGTAGAAGTGTCGGCCTTCCGAAGTCTCCCACTCGTACCAGAAGCGGTCCGTGTCCTCGATCCAGCGCGGCGCGACGCGCAGGGAATGGACCAGGTCGTTGACCTTGTAGGGGGCGAAGCGGGCCGCCAGCTCGAAGTTGGCCGAGCCGGGTCCTCCGACCTTGACCGAGCCCTCCTCCTGGGCGGCAACCGGATTGGTTGCGGCCCCGAAGGCCAGGAAGGCCGTGGCGAGGAAGCCCATCGCAAGCGCGAGGGGCAGGCTGGAACTCGGACGGGTTACGGTGCGGCGGATCATTCCTGGCCTCCGTTGGGTGGGAAGCGGCGTGGGTGGCGCCGAGTGGCGCACTATACCGTGGACACGCATCTTCGCCGAATTGATTGTGGGTCGGTCTGGCGGGCCGAGGCCGACCGCGAGTGCACCGAAGAGAAATGGGAGACTTTGCGCGATGGTGCAAGCGAAGACCGGTATCGTTCTGATGTGTCTCGGCGTGATGGCGGCGGTCGCTCAGGCCCAGGAACCGCAGTCCCGTCCCGTCGTCACCGCGGCCGACTACGCCCGCGCGGAGCAGTTCCTGCCGGGCAACGCGGTTCGCCACCTGACCGGCGTGCCGACGGGCCCGGCGACGTGGGTCGGCGAGACGGATCGCTTCTGGTACCGGGTGCGCACGGCGAACGGGGAGCGATTCATCCTGGTCGACCCGCGGGCGCGCACACGTCGCGACGCATTCGACCACGGGCGGCTGGCGGCGGCGCTCTCGGTGGCGGCGGACACCGCCTACGATCCGCGCGCGCTGCCGTTCACGTCGTTCGAGTTCCTGGGCGATGGCGGCGCGGTGAAGCTCGATGTCGGCGCGGCAAAGTGGCGCTGCTCGCTCACCAGCTACACCTGCGACGAAAGGGACGCGGCTGCGGAATTCGGTCCCGCCGAGCTCGTGTCGCCCGACGGGGCCCGCGCGCTCTTCACCCGCGACCACAACCTGTGGGTGAGGGCGGCGGGAGAGGAGTACGGAACGCAGCTTACCCGGGACGGAGAACGCGACTGGGACTACGCATCGTCGCCGGAGGGAAACACCTCTGCCGTGACGATCCGGCGCTTCGGGGTTCCCGTGCCGCCCGCCGCGCTCTGGTCGCCGGATGGGCGCCTGGCCGCCACGCATCAGCTGGATCAGCGCGGCGTCCTGGAGATGCACCTGGTGCAGGGCGCCCCGGAGGACGGCTCGAAGCGTCCCCGGCACTACGCGTACAAGTACGCCCACCCGGGTGACTCGATCATCCCGCTGGCCCACATGGTGATCGTGGACACGGAAGCGGGCGTGGACACCGAAATGAGCGCGGTCACGCGGCTGGACGCGGATCCCCTCATTTCCGTCTTCCAGTCGCCCATCGCGTTCCAGAACGTGTGGTGGGCGGCGGACGGATCTGCCCTCTACGCCCTACGCTTCACAAGAGGAGACAAGGCCGTGAGCCTGGAGGCCGCCGACCCGGCAACGGGCGCTGTCCGTACGGTCATTGCCGAGACATGCGCCACGTATTGCGAGGCCACTCCGGCGCTGGGGTCACGGCCCAACGTGCGCGTGCTGGGGGGCGGCGCCGAAGTCCTGTGGTGGTCCGAGCGGGACGGATGGGGTCACCTCTACCTGTACGACGGGCGCACCGGAGAGCTGAAGCGCCAGGTGACGCGCGGACCCTGGCTGGTGCGGCGGATTCTCCACGTGGACGAACAGGCGCGGACGGCGTTCTTCACCGGTAGCGGCCGCGAAGGCGGCGATCCCTACCTGCGGCAGCTGTACAGCGTGGGACTGGACGGCGGTCCGGTGCGCCGCCTCACGCCCGAGGACGCCGACCATATGATCATGGCCAGCCCTCGCGGCGACTACTTCGTCGACACCTTCGGCCGGATCGACACCGAGCCGGCAACGGTCCTGCGCGACCGGAGCGGTACCGTCGTGATGACTCTGGAGACCGCGTCGCTGGAGGATTTGCGGGCCCTGGGCTGGAGCCCGCCCGAGGCGGTGGTCACCAAGGCGCGCGACGGCGTGACGGACCTGTACGGCCTGATCGTCAAGCCGACCGGCTTCGATCCCGACGCCGCCTACCCCGTGATCGACTACGTGTATCCCGGGCCACAGACAGCCTGGGTGCCGAAGAGCGTCGCGGATCCCATGTCGAGAGTCCTGTGGGATGCCCAGGCGACGGCGGAACTCGGAGCCGTGGTGGTCGTCCTCGACGGGCTCGGAAAGCCGATGCGGTCCAAGGCATTCCACAACTACTCGTATGGCAATCTGCAGGATGCCGGGGGTCTGGCGGACCACGTGGCGTCCATGAAGCAGCTGGCGGCGTCGCGTCCATGGATGGACCTGGACCGGGTCGGCGTCTACGGCTTCTCGGGCGGCGGCTACATGTCCACGCACGCCATCCTGACCCAGCCGGACTTCTACAGGGTGGCGGTCTCCGGGGCCGGCAATCACGACCAGCGCGGCTACATCGCGCTTTGGGGGGAACGCTATCACGGGCTCATGGACCCGGACGGCGCCAACTACGTCCAGCAGGCCAACGCCACCCACGCGGCCAACCTGAGGGGCAAGCTCCTGCTGGTCCACGGCGAGATGGACGACAACGTGAGCCCGGCGCTCACCATGCAGGTGGTGGACGCGCTCATCAGGGCGAACCGCACGTTCGACATGCTCATCCTCCCGAACCTGAATCACGGCGCCGGCAGCGACCCCTACTACATCCGCCGGCGCTGGGACTATTTTGTGGAGCACTTGATGGGGGCGGAGCCGCCGGTGGACTACCGGGTGGTTCCGTCCTGAGGGGTTCACGGATGGGTGCTGCGGAACGGACCCCTTGCAGTTGTATACAACATTGAGTACGTACCCATTGCGGGCTTGCGAGACGTTGGCCTATCTTGCCATCCCGTTGAAGCAGGAGTCTCACCCACACTCAAAGGAGAATCCCATGAGACAAAGCTTCCGTTTGAATCAGCCCACAGGACGTTTGTGGGGGCTCGCCGCCGCAGGTGTGGCGGGCTTCGTGGCCCTGGCGCTGACCGTTGCGCCGCTGGCCGCGCAAAATACCATCACCGGCACGGTCGTGGACGGCGGCACCCAGCGCCCCCTCGGCGGCGCGCAGGTGCTGGTGGAAGGGACCGATCTCGGCGTCCTCACGGACAACCGCGGCCGCTTCCTGATCCTCAACGTACCGGCGGCCACGGTAACCGTGCGGGTTGTGATGATCGGCTACCGTGAAGCCACGGCCAGCGCGGGCAGCGGCCAGGCGGTCACGATCGAGTTGCAGGAGACGGCGATCTCCCTCGACGAAATCGTGGTCACGGGGGTGGTCGGCGAGCAGTCGGCCCGGGCGGTCGGCAACTCGATCGGCCAGGTCAACGCGGCCGAGCTCGAAGAGCTGGCACCGGCCGCGGATGTGCAGCGCATGATCAGCGCGACCGTACCTGGTGTGCGCGTTTCCATGGCTGGCGGGGAGATCGGTGCCGGCGGCTCGACGCGGATCAGGGGCGTCGCCAGTCTCTCGCTGGGCGCCCAGCCACTCGTGTACGTGGACGGCGTTCGCGTGAATGGGCAGGAAAGCAACGCCGCCTTCGGCTGGTACGCCTTCAACGGCAACTCGCAGCCTTCGCGCCTCTCCGACTTCAACCCGGATGAGATCGAGAGCATCGAGATCATCAAGGGACCCGCGGCGGCGACGCTCTACGGAACGGAGGCCTCCAATGGCGTGATCCAGATCATCACCAAGAGGGGCCGGACGGGTGCGCCGCGGATCAACTTCACCATGAAGCAGGGCGCGAACTTCTATCCGAACGTCTACAACATGTTCCCCGAATCGTGGTACATGTGCGAAGGCGTGTCCCAGACAGTGGATGTGGATGAACGACTGAAGTGCCAACCGGGCAGCGTAGCTTCCTTCAATGTCCTCCAGATCGACCGCGACGTGTACGGCAACGAGTGGTTCCAGACCGGCCACGCGCAGTCGTACGGGGCAGACGTCACGGGTGGCACCCAGCAGATCACCTACTACGTTTCGGCCGACTGGGACCGTGACGAGGGCGTCGTCTCGTACAACTGGAAAAACCGCATGAGCGGACGGGCCAATCTGACCTACACCCCGTCCGAGAAGCTGGAACTGAACTTCGGCCTGGGTGCGATCCGCAGCAAGGCGCAGTCGGCGTCGGCCCAGCAGGCACTGCCAACGGCCATCATCTGGGCCTGTCCCTCGCCGGGCTGTGAAGCGGGTTCAGGGAAGCCCAGCGACATCGCCGGTGGGTTCCGGGGCTACATCGCCTACCTGCCCGAGGCCTACGAGGAAGACATTGAAGGCTTCCAGCATGTGGACCGCACGACCTTCTCGCTGGAAGCGCGTCACGAACCCTTCGAGTGGCTGACGCACCGGGCCATCGTGGGCGGCGACTTCAGCGGCGTCAGGAACTCCGAGCTCTATCGTGCCACCGGCCGTCAACCCGCCGGGCAGTTCACGCCCTGGGGACGCAAGACCATCATCAACCTCAACACGAGCTACTTCTCGATCGACTACCAGGCGAACGGCATCTTCGATTTCGGAGGCATGACCTTCACCACCTCGGGCGGCCTGCAGTATTACCAGCGGCAGGAGTCGTCGACGTTTGCCCACGGCGAGACCTTCCCGGTCGACGCACTCGAAACGGTTTCGTCGGGCGCGACGAAGCAGGCCGAAGAGGATTTCCTCGAGAACAAGACCTTCGGCGTGTTCATGCAGGAACAGGTTGCCATGGGCGACCGTCTCTTCCTGACCGGCGCCGTGCGTGGAGACGACAACAGCGCGTTCGGCACGAACTTCGACTTTGTCGTGTATCCGAAGCTGTCGGCATCATACGTGATCAGTGACGAGCCGGCCTTCCAGGACATGCTGCCCGGGGTCAACACGCTGAAGCTGAGGGCGGCCTGGGGGAAAGCCGGTAAGCAGCCGGATGTCTTTGACGCGATCCAGACCTATACGCCCACGGTGGGTCCCGGGGGTGCTTCGGTCCTCACTCCCGAGAACATCGGCAACCCGAACCTTAAGCCCGAGGTCGGAACCGAGATCGAGCTGGGCTTCGATGCCGGCCTGATGGACGACCTGATCGGCCTCGAATTCACGGTCTACAGCCAGACAACGAACGACGCCCTGGTCCGTGTGCCCGTCATTCCCTCGAAGGGCTTCCCCGGAGTCCAGTTCCGGAACATCGGGCAGATCAACAACAAGGGCATCGAGGTGGGGATCAACGGGCAGGTGTACAACTCCGGCGCCTTCAGCGTGGATCTGGGGGCCACATTCTCCACCTTCGACAACGAGGTCACCGACCTCGGAGGTCAGCCTCCGATCGTCCAGAGTTCTTCGAGCCTGAACCGGCAGTTCCACGTCGAGGGCTTCCCGCTGGGGAGCATGTTCTACAAGCGCGTGGTCAGCGCGCAGCTCGACGGCTCCAGCGGACGCAACGTCGCGACGAATCTCATGTGCGAGGGTGGCGAGAAGGCCGGCGACTCCGACTTCTCGTGGGGAGGCGGTTCGCCCGTTCCCTGCGCCAACGCGCCGGAGGTATACTGGGGTCAGCCGATTCCCAACGTCGAAGGCGGCATCTACACGAACCTGCGCATCGGGCAGAACCTGTCGCTGTATGCGCTGGTCGACTATGTGGGGGGGCACCACCTGAGCCTGGGAGACGTCAGCGCGCAGCATCGGTTCTTCATCAACTCCAGGGCCATCCTCGAACGTACGGACCCCATTCTGCTGGGGTATGAGGCACTCGGTGCCGGGGGCCTCGCGCAGTCGGGCGTCGTGGCAGGCGACTTCATGAAACTGCGGACGCTGTCGGCTTCCTATACAATGCCGGAATCCGTTGCCGAGATGATGTGGGCCAGCCGGGTCGCGATCACGGCTTCGGTCGACAACCTGTGGACGATCTGGCAGAAGTCGAAGGACTCCTTCGGACACCCGATCATGGACATCGAGCGCGCGCGCCAGAGTCCCGGTCAGTTCGGGCTCAACGGCTACGTGCAGGAGGGTTGGCCTCAGCTGACCCGGTTCGTGTCCACGCTTCGGTTCACATTCTAGATCACAGGAGAGATGAAAATGAAAGCAAGAAACAGACTGGCGGGTGCGGTCCTGTTCGCGGCTTCATCCCTCGTGTTCTCAGGGTGTAGCCTGGATGACATTCTCGCGGTGCATGTGCCCGGGAAGGTGCTTGAAGAGGCCTTGAACAGTTCGTCGCTGGCGGACGTGCTGACGACGGGTGTGGTCGCGGAGGTCGAGTGCAGTTGGAACCAGTACGTTGCCGGCGCAGCACACCACTCCGACGAATACGTGCCGACTTCGGGCAACCTCACAATGAGGAACTGGGGCCAGCGAAAGATCTACGCGTCCGATGCGGGGTATGCGCAGGGCACCTGCGGCGGCTGGGGCTATCCGATGTTCACGCCGCTGCACACGGCCCGCTTCCAGGCAGAGGACGTGTCGACGAGGTTGGCCGGGTTCCCCGCTGACGAAGTGCCGAACGTTGGGGCCTTGCAAGCGACGGCGGCCGTTTGGGGTGCATTCCCGCTGGTAGCGATGGGCGAGGGGTTCTGCCGCATGGCCATCGACGGGGGTGCCGTGATGCAGCCGGCCGAGGTCCAGGCCGAAGCCGAGCAGCGGTTCACTTCAGCGATCTCGCTGGCCCAGGCGGCCGGAGACGAGACGCTGACCATGCAGGGCACGCTGGGCCGTGCGAGGGTTCGTGTCGCGAAGGGTGACTATGCCGGCGCGATCGCCGACGCATCCCAGATCCCGGACGGCTTCATCGTCAACGTGAGCCGTGACGCCGCCGAGTCACGACGCTACAACTACTACTTCGAGCGGCTGAACGCGCCGACCGGGTTCCGGGCGCACGGTTCGGTGGCCGACGACTACCAGAATCTGACCATCGGCGCGGACGGGATGCCGATGGACGGCGGTGACGGGGTGAAGGACACCCGCGTCAACGTCAAGACCGACGGCACGGAGGCCGCAGACTTTGCGACGATCCTGTACTATCACGACAAGTACAATTCGCGTAGCGACCCGCTGCCCCTGGTGCACTGGCACGAGGCCCGCATGTTCGAGGCCGAGGCGCTGGCCATGCAGGGCGACGTCGCGGGGGCACTGGGCAAGATCAATGGTCTCCGCATGGCGGCGGGGCTTCCCGAGGTCACCGCGGATGTCGGTGCGGGACAGATCATGGACCTGGTCAAGGAGGAGCGTCGGCGGCAGCTGTTCGTGCTGGGCGGACACCGCCTGCATGACATGCTGCGTTTCGACATTCCGTTCCTGGGCGAACCCGGCTCCATCCATCCCAACGGTCTCGACCAGACCGGGGCGGAGTACGGCAACCTGACATGCTTCCAACTCCCCGAAGTTGAGATCAAGGGGAACGAGAACATAAGCGGCTGATAGTCGGCCGGAAGGAACCGGCCGGAGGAGGTGTTTTCGGGGCTGCCGCTCGGTGACCGGGCGGCAGCCCCGTTTTCAATAACTGCGACGTGGTGAACCACCACCGGGCAACCAGTTCAACAAAGGAGAATCACATGAGAACCCAAGCGCGTTCCAGTCCGCTGCCCTCCCTTCGATTGCCGCACATTGCCGGCGGGATGGCAGTGTTGGCCGTGGCCCTGGCGCTGACCGTCGCGCCGCTGGCCGCGCAGAATACCATCACCGGCGCGGTCGTGGACGGGAGCAACCAACGACCCCTTGTCGGTGCGCAGGTAGTGATTGACGGGACCGAACTCGGCGGCCTGACCGACAACCGGGGACGCTTTCTCATCCTGAACGCGCCGTCGGGAACCGTGACGCTTCGCGTCCTCATGATCGGCTATCGGGAAGCGACGGCGCAGGCCAGCGCGGACCAGGCGGTCACGATCGAGCTCCAGGAAACCGCCATCTCGCTCGACGAGATCATCGTGACCGGGACCGTCGGCGAACAGCAGGCACGATCGGTCGGCAACGCCATCGGCAACGTCGATGCCGCGGTTCTGCAGGAGCAGGCGCCCGTTGCCGACGTGCAGCAGATGCTATCGGCCACGGTGCCCGGGGTCCGCATCATGAACAGCAGCGGCTCGATCGGCGAGGGCGGGATCATGAGGATCCGCGGCGCGGCCTCGCTGACGCTTGCCGCCACCCCGATCGTGGTCGTCGACGGTGTCCGCGTGAACGGACAGGACGGCGACCTCGGACTGCTCGCCGGCGTCGGACAGGACGGTCGGCGCGCGCCCTCGCGTATCAACGACTTCGATCCCGACGAGATCGAGAGCATTCAGATCATCAAGGGGCCCGCGGCCGCGACGCTGTACGGGACCGAAGCGTCCAACGGCGTGATCCAGATCATCACCAAGCGAGGCGCCCGGGGCGCCCCCCGCGTGAACGCAACGGTGCGGCAGGGAGCCAACTGGCTTCCCAATCCGGTCCAACTGGTGCCGCCAACGTACTACAAGAGTGCGTCCGGCGAGATTGTCGAAGTCAACGTGCTCCAGCACGACAAGGAAAACACCTTCGGCCTGCTGACCTGCGACCCCGCCACTCAAACCGGGTGCCAGGCGAACGGCGGCCGGGACTGGTTCCGCACCGGACACAACCAGTCCTACGGGGCTGACGTCAGCGGCGGCACGGAGACCGTAACGTACTACGTGAGCGGAGAGTTCGACCGCCAGGAAGGGCCGGTGCCCTACAACTGGCAGAACTCGCTGCGGGGCAGGGCGAATCTCACTTACGCCCCCAACGAGACCCTCAGGTTCGACTTCAGTCTGGGCGCAAACCGCTCCAAGCTCGAGTCCGCGTCGGCGCAGCAGCCGTTGCTTACGGCGGTGATCTGGTCCTGCCCGGCACCGGGGTGCGAACCCGGCAGCGGCACGCCACAGGCCCTTGACGGCCCGTCGCGCGGGTACATCGCGTACCTGCCCGAGGCCTACGAGGACGAGATCGAGGGCATCACGGATGTCGACCGGACGACCTTCAGCTTCCAGACCTCGTGGGACGCGAGGGATTGGATGAGGCACCGGCTGGTATTCGGCGGCGACTTCGGCAACCGCACCAACTCCGAGCTGTACCTGGCCACGGGGAATCTCGGGAACTTCTTCAACACCGGCCGCAAGACCATCGCCAACGAACGCACATCGTTCGTTTCGGCGGATTACCAGGTCAGCGGGGACTACTCGCCGTTCGAATCCATCACCCTCAGCACCGGCGCCGGCATTCAGTACTATGCGAGAACGTCGGAAGTACTGTGGGGACGGGGCGAGACCTTCCCGGTCAAGTCCCTCGAGACTATCCCGTCCGGCTCTTCCCGAAGCGCCGACGAGGACTACCGCGAGAACAAGACGTTCGGGGTGTTCGTCCAGGAGCAGATCGCGTTCGGCGACCGGCTGTACCTCACGGGTGCGGTGCGGGGCGACGACAACTCGGCCTTCGGGAGGAACTTCGACTTTGTCGTGTACCCGAAGCTCTCGGGTTCCTATGTGATCAGCGACGAGAGCTTCTTCAGAGAGAGCGTGGGTTTCATCCAGCAGCTCAAGCTGCGCGCCGCCTGGGGACAGGCCGGCAGGCAGCCGGATGTCTTCGACGCGCTGAGGACATACGAACCCTCGGTTGGACCCGGGGGGGCCTCCACGGTCACGCCCGAGAACATCGGTAACGAAGAGCTCAGGCCCGAGGTTGGAACCGAGGTCGAGGTGGGATTCGATGCCAGCGTCCTGGATGACCGTGTCGGCCTGGAGTTCACCTGGTACGACCAGACCACCAACGACGCGATTGTGTCGGTTCCGGCGCTTCCGTCCAGGGGTTTTCCCGGCGTCCAGTTCCAGAACATCGGCCAGGTCAAGAACTCGGGCATCGAGATCGGCGTCAACGCCAACATCTTCACGAGCGACGCCTTCAGCCTGGACCTGGGAGGCACCTTCTCGACCGCCAACAACGAGATCACCGACCTCGGCGGCCAGCCGGCCGTCCTGGAGAGTTCCACGCTGGGTCAGTACCACGCGCTTGGGCAGCCACTCTCGGCCATCTACATGAAGCGCGTCGTGAGCGCCGATCTGGCCGACGGGTCGGCCACCAACGTGATGTGCGAGGGCGGAAGCATACTCGAAAGCGGTGAGACGGCGGGCCTCTCGACCGGAGGCGGCGCGCCGGTTCCTTGCGCCGATGCTCCCAATGTCTACTGGGGCCAGCCGATCCCGAACAAGGAAGGCAGCGCCTTTGCGACGATTTCGATCGGGCAGAACCTGCAGCTGTATACGATGGTCGACTACGTCGGCGGCCGTACCATGGTGAGCGGCGACATCGCGGCGCAGCACCGGTTCTTCATCAATTCGCGAGCGATTCTGGAGCGCACCGACCCCATCCTGCTGGCGTATGAGACGCTTGGCGGAATCGGTCTCTGGCAGTCGGGGATCATCGATGGCGACTTTGCGAAGCTCCGGGTCGTTTCGGCCAACTACACCTTGCCCGACTCGTGGGCCGAGCGGCTCAACGCGTCCCGGGTCACGCTGAACGTCGCGGCCAACAACCTCGCGACGCTCTGGGTGGGACAGGCCGAGGGGTTCGGAGTGAAGCAGATGGATCCGGAGGTAGCCCAGCAGACGGGCACCACGCGTGGCCTGACCGCCTACAATCAGGAAGGATGGCCACAACTCCGGACCTTCACGACCACCTTGCGGCTCACATTCTGAGGAAAGGAGCAGAACGATGACTACACAGACCAAATGTGCCGCACGGGGTGCCGCACGGGCGCTGCTGCTGACCTCCCTCGCGGCCACAACGCTACTCGGCGCGGGGTGCAGCCTCGACGACATTCTGGCCGTCGATATCCCGGGCAAGGTGGCCGCCGAGGATCTCAACGACCCGGCGCTCGCCGGCGTCCTGGTGAACTCGGTAGTGGGCGACACCGAGTGCGCGTGGAGCAACTACGCGGCGGCGGCTTCCCACCACTCCGACGAGTGGATCCCGACTTCGGGGAACCTGAACATGCGCGAGTGGGGCCAGCGCAAGATGGACCCGCAGGCGTTGTCGGGCGGGGTGCTCGCCACCGGCTCCTGCGCCTCGAACTACGGCGTCTACACGCCACTCCAGACCGCCCGATTCCTGAACGACGACGTCTTTGACAAGCTGGCCGAGTTCGACGCCGGTGACGTTCCCGGCAAGGCCCAGATGCAGGGCACGGTCAGGGCGTACGGAGGGTGGGCGCTCGTCGCACTGGGCGAGGGCTTCTGCTCGATGGCGCTGGACGGCGGGCCGGAAATGCAACCCGACCAGGTGCTTGACGTGGCGGTGCAGAAGTTCAGCGAAGCCATCTCGGGCGCCGGAGACGCGGCGGTCGTCACCTCATCGTATGGTGGCCGTGCACGCGCCAAGCTGGACATGGGCGACTGGGCGGGGGCCATAGCCGACGCGCAACAGATCCCCGAAGGCTTCAGGTTCGGGGCCGATCGTGCGGCCGACCTGGACAGGCGGCAGAATTACCTGCACCGCTGGCTGAACGACACCAACGACGGGATCAGCAAGCACGGATCGGTGGCGGACCACTTCCGCGACCTGACCGTCAACGATGCGGGGGAGCTGACACAGAACGACGGCATGCCCGATCCCCGGGTGGCCGTCCGCACGATCGGCAACCAGGCGTTCGACTTCTCGACGATCCACTACTTCACCGACAAGTACACGTCGAGGGCCGATGCCGCGCCCCTTACCTCCTGGGAAGCGGCCCAGCTGATCATCGCCGAGGCCTCGGCCCAGATGGGCGATGTGGCGACGGCCGTGGGCGTCATTAACAACCTGCGTGCGAAGGCGGGGTTGCCCGAATGGGCGGCCGGAGCGTCGGCGTCACAGGCCGACGTGATCGCCGCGGTGTTGGCGGAGCGGTCGCGCGAGCTGTTCGTCGAGCAGGGGTGGCGCTTCAACGACATGCTGCAGTACCGGGGCTCGGCGCAGCAGATCCCGTTCCTGGGCGAACCGGGGTCGATTCACCCCAACGGGCTCGACCAGACCGGCGCCGAGTACGGCACGGTGACGTGCTGGGCACTGCCGATCGTGGAGACCAACGGGAACGAGAACATCACGTGACGAGGCGGGGGGCGGGTCCGCAAGTTCGGGCCCGCCCCCGCTGTCCGCGGTCTACGGCCCCTTGCCCCGCCG
>LXNJ01001406.1_pt1 | contig 14429 bp, 15 predicted proteins | sample 809081 | NCBI WGS metagenome assembly LXNJ01 (sample SAMN04870510, study PRJNA318959) | sponge metagenome | biome: sponge; feature: marine sponge reef; material: water | host: Petrosia ficiformis | place: Greece: Milos, Mediterranean Sea | collected 2013-05-29 | depth 5-7 m
GGAGGGATTGCGGGAACTGGCTCATTACGACGCCATCTATCTCGGCGCCATCGGTCACCCGGACTGCCCGCCGGGCCTGCTCGAGAAGGGCATCCTCCTCACCATCCGGTTCGAGCTGGATCTCTACGTCAACCTGCGGCCCGTCAAGCTGTATCCGGGCGTGGACTGCCCGCTGAAGGACAAGGGACCCGAGGACATCGACTTCGTCGTGGTCCGGGAGAACACCGAGGACCTGTACGTCGGCGCCGGCGGCGTGTACAAGAAGGGCACGCCCGACGAAGTCGCGGTGCAGGAGTCCATCAACACCCGCAAGGGCGTGGAACGCTGCGTCCGCTTCGCCTTCGAGACGGCCAGGGCGCGCAACCGGCAGAACAAGGTGACCCTCTGCGCCAAGACCAACGTGCTGACCTACGCCCACGACCTCTGGGAGCGGGTGTTCTACGAAGTCGCCGAGGAATACCCGGGCATCACCGCCGACTACGCCCACGTGGACGCGACCTGCATGTGGATGGTGAAGAACCCCGAGTGGTTCGACGTCATCGTGACGACCAACATGTTCGGGGACATCATCACCGACCTCGGCGCCATGATCCAGGGCGGCATGGGCATCGCCGCGGGGGGCAACATCAACCCCGAAGGCACCTCCATGTTCGAGCCCATCGGGGGTTCCGCGCCGAAATACACGGACCAGAACGTCATCAATCCCATCGCGGCCATCGCCTCCTGCCAGATGATGCTCGCGCAGCTGGACGAAGCGCAGGCCGCCGACGCCGTGGAACGGGCCATCATCGAAGTCGTCAGTAAAAAGATGAAGAGCATGGACGCCGGCCGGATGGGGTACGGCACCAGCGAAGTCGGCGATCTTGTGGCCGGGGCGGTCTAACCGCTTGTTCCTTTGCGCACGTTCTTTGATGCGCATATGCCGGAACGCAACTCCGGTAACCTTGTTAGTTTAAAACAGAATTGGAACGAGCATCATGAATCAGCCCTTCGGTCTCCGGAGGGCTTTTTTACTGGATCACGCCGGATGCCCGCCACTGCGCGATGTCGTCCGCTGACGCCTCGATCAGCGTCTGAAGGACCTGGTCGGTGTGTTCGCCCAGGGCGGGGGCGTGCCGGGTGATTTCTGGAGGGGTTTCCGACAGCTTGAGGGGCGATCCGGCCACGCGAAGGGAGCCGGCGATGGGATGCAGGAGCTTCACGATCATATCGCGGGCAAGTACCTGGGGATCTTCCACGACCTGCCGGACATTCTGGATGGGCCCGCAGGGGATCTCGGCCGAGTCCAGCCGCCTCAGCCAGTCTTCCGTGGTCCTCAGTCTGAAGACGTCGCTGAGTATCTCGTGCAGTTCGGCGTTGTTTTCGGTGCGCAGGTTGTTGTCACTGAACCGATCGTCGCCAGACAGGTCTTCCCGCTCGATGACTTCGCACAGCCGGCGCCAGAGCACGTTGTTGCCCGCCGCGATCATGATCCAGCCGTCCCGGGTCTCCACGGCCTGGAAGGGCGTGATGGAAGGATGCCTGGCCCCGAGCGGCTCCGGGACAGCGCCCGTCATGTCGTACCGGGCGATGGCGTTTTCGAGCAGGGCGACCTGGCAGTCCATCATGCCGATGTCCACCATCTGACCCCTGCCCGTCTGCGTCCGCGTAAACAGCGCCGTGAGAATGCCGATACAGGCGTACAGGGCCGCGGCGATGTCCCCGATGGAAACGCCCACCCGGACGGGCGGGCGGTCCGGTTCGCCCGTTATGCTGACGATGCCGCCCATGCCCTGGATGATCATGTCGTAGGCCCCGCGCCGGGCATAGGGTCCCGTCTGCCCGAAACCGGAACAGGCCGCATAGATCAGTCCGGGGAACCGCTCCTGCAACGTCTCGTAGTTCAGTCCGAGTTTCTTCATCACGCCCGGCCGGAAGTTCTCCACCAGGACGTCCGACTTTCCGATCAATTCGAGGAGCAATTCGCGGCCGGCAGGATGCTTCAGGTTGACCGCGATACTCCGCTTTCCCCGGTTGACGTTCTCGAAGTAGCCGCTCACGCCCTCCTTGAATGGACCGAATCCCCGCGCCTCGTCCCCGCCGAAGGGTTCGACCTTGATGATTTCGGCGCCCAGGTCGCCCAGGGTCATGGTCGTGAAGGGGCCCGCGAGCACCCGGGTCAGGTCGATGACGCGTATGTCCTTGAGTGCGCCCATGGCATCGTTCCGATCAGACTAGATTGGAGGAGTTTGCAGGTTGTCCTGGTTCACGCGGACTCAGTCCGGCAGGACCCGGCTTCCGTCGTTGTCGACCGGGAGGACGCGGTACTGTCCGGACACGCCGTGCCGGGCAAAGGCATCGACCATGGCTTTCCCGATCCCCTCGTGGTTTTCCGTGGCCAGGGCAATGGCCGTGGGCCCGGCGCCGCTGAGGGCCGCACCGTGGGCGCCGGCGTCCAGGGCGTCTCCCGTGACTTCAGCCAGTCCGGGAACCAGGTGCTGCCGGTAGGGCTGGTGCAAACGGTCGGCCATGCCCTCCCGGAGCAGGGCGTAATTCCCCGTCACCATCCCGCCCACCAGCAGGCCTACGCTGCACAGGTTGTAGACCGCGTCCTCCATGGATACCGATTCCGGCAGGACGCCGCGGGCAACCTTCGTGTCGAGAGTGAATTCGGGAATGGCCACGACGGCCTGGAGGTCGGCGGGCACGGCGAAGGTCTGGTACACAATCGATCCCGCCCGCTCGCCGCTGACGGAGAGCCCGCCAAGCAGCGAAGGTACGACATTATCGGGATGCCCTTCCAGGTCGGAGCAGATGCGGAGGAGTTCCGGCGTCTCGAGGGGCCGTCCGGCGAGTTCATTGGCGGCCACAGCGCCCGCTACGATGGCGACCCCGCTGCTGCCCAGGCCCCGTGATACGGGAATCGCGTGGCGCATGCGCGCCTTGAGACCGGCGGGCTGCCAGTCCACGGCGTCGAAAACGGCCCGGGCGGAGACAATGCACAGGTTGCCTTCATCCCGCGGTACCGCACAGGCTCCTTCACCCTCCACGGCTACGTCCAGGCCGGATTCGGTTTCGGTAAACTCGATGGTGTTGTGGAGGCCGAGGGCCATGCCGGCACAGTCGTAGCCGGAGCCCAGGTTGCCGGTGGTCGCGGGTACGCGCACCCGCACAGAGGACATCAGCCGCGGTCCCGCTGACCGCCCGGACCGCCCGGACTGGCAGGACTGCTCGGACCTCCTGGACCTGCCGGACCGCCCAGACCGCCCGCGATAGCAGGCACGATGGATATCCGGTCTCCCGCCTTTACCGTGGTGTCGGTACCGTCCAGGAACCGGATGTCTTCTTCGTTGATGTAGATATTGATGAACCGCCGCACTTTACCGGACTCGTCGCAGATACGATCCTTGATGCCGGGATAGGATGCCTCCATGTTTCCGATCAGCGATTCGACGGTTTCGCCGTCTATTTCAATCTCGGACTGGTTGCCGGTCAACTTGCGCAGCGGGGTTGGAATTCGTACGGTAACGGCCATCTGACGGTTCCTCCTCTTAATCGCCCTGTCCTTCGAAATACTCTCGTATACTCAGATATCTTTCGCCCGTATCGCACAGGATGGTCACGATCCTGCCTTCGCCCATGTTCTCGGCGAGCCTCAGGCTCGCGCATACGTTGGCGCCCGCCGAAATGCCCACCAGGAGCCCTTCCTCCAGGCCCAGCTGGCGAGCGGTATGGTAGGCGTCCTCGTCATCGATCAACATCACGTCGTCGATGACCGACCTGTCCAGGATGTCGGGAACGAACCCGGCGCCGATGCCCTGGATGGCGTGCACCAGGCTCTCCACGGGCTTGCCCGATATCACGGGGGACAACGAGGGTTCCACCGCGATCACGCGAATGCGCTCGTCCTGCTCCTTCAGGTACTGCCCCACGCCGGTCAGCGTACCCCCGGTGCCCACGGCGGCCACGAAGGCGTCGATCTGCCCGCCGGTCGCTTTCCAGATCTCCTCGGCCGTGGTCTTCCGGTGTATCTCCACGTTGGCGGGGTTCTTGAACTGCTGGGGCATGAAGTAGTCCGGATTTTCCTGGAGGATCTCCTCCGCCTTCTGCACGGCGCCAGCCATGCCCAGCATGCCCGGCGTCAGGACCAGCTCCGCGCCGTAGGAGGTCAGCAGGATCCGACGTTCCGTACTCATGTTGTCCGGCATCACGAGAATGACCGTGTAGCCCCGTACCGCGGCCACCATGCTCAGGCCGAGTCCCGTGTTGCCGCTCGTCGGCTCCACGATCGTGCCGCCCGGTTTGAGCAGACCCCGCCGCTCGGCGTCCAGGATCATGCTCAGGCCCACGCGGTCCTTCACGCTGCCGCCGGGATTGTACGATTCGAGTTTGCCGATCAGGTCGACACCTGAAACCTGGTTTATCCGGTTCAGGCGAACCAGCGGGGTGTTGCCGATCAGGTCGAGCGCGCTGTCGTATATTCCGCTGCCGGACGCCACGGGCTATCCTTCAGATGTAGTACATGGAAAGGCTCTTCTGCGCCTGCCTGGAAATGTCTTCGAAGGTGATGCCGTCCATGATTTCGCCGAGCTGTTCCTGGACCCCCATCCAGACGTCCTTCAACACGTGCTGGCCGCTCAACTGGTCTGATATCTCGGCGTCGCCGGACAGGCTTTCGATGGAGATCAGGGCGCCGTCCATCGCCCGGATCACGTCGCCGAGGGAGATATCGCCAGGAGCCCTGGCCAGCGAGTAGCCTCCGGTCGCTCCGCGCTTGCTACGGACCAGGCCCGCGCGCTGCAGCTGCAGGAGGATCTGAACGAGGTATTTTTCCGGAATGGATTGTCGGACGGCGATGTCGCCGATATGGATGACTTCCGCCTTGTCGTGATAGCGTGTCAACTCCAACACCGCCCTGCACGCGTACTCCGCCTTGGCTGATACCCTCAAGCGTCCTCCCTGATCGCCGGGCTTTAGTTTACTAATTTAGTCAACATGATAAGAAGGGGGCGGCATGGAGTCAAGTAAATATGGATTGCGGACCGAGGGCGGATCAGGCGAACAGATCGGTATGGTATTCCAGGAAACGGCCCGGATCCGGAGGTTCCATGCGCAGGTTTTCGGGGGACGCCCCGCCCATGGCCGCACGGGGGGCGAGTCCGACCAGCTCGCTCTCCAGGACCTCGACCCCCGCGGCTTTGGCAAGGCGGGTGACGGCGTCGAAGACCTGGGCCATGTTCGTCTTCCGGTAGTCGGTCAGGTTCATGGAGACCTGCGCGAGGTGCCGCCCCGGCAGCAGCAGCCCAAGCGCCCGGACGCCGGGCAGGCCGCCGTTTATCTCCCGGATCTCGCGGGCGATCGCCCGGGCGATCCGTTCGTCGTCGGTGTCCAGGTTCACGTTGTACGCCACGAGGATATCTCGGACGCCGACCGCCGTGGCGCCCGCAGAAACGTGGACCGCGTCCGGTCCGGCGTCGGGCGTTCGCTCCGGTCCGGCGTCGGGCGTCCACCCGGGTTCCGGTCGGGCCCCTCGGTCCTCCTGGGCCTCGCGGGCTTCCTGGGCCTGCTTCACCAGGCCCTCGAACTCCCCCCGGCGTATCTGCGGAAGCTCACCGCGCCGCGCATTCAGGGCGGCGTGCCCGTAGAAATACACCGGAATCCCGAGCGCCCGGCCGATCTCCCCGCCGCAGGTACGTGCGAGTGAGACGCAGTCAGCGATGGTATAATCAGAAAGCGGGATGAAGGGAATGACGTCCGTGGCGCCGATCCGGGGATGCACGCCGCGGTGGCGTCTCAGGTCGATCAGGTCGCGGGCCGTCCTGCAGGCTTCGAATGCGCCTCTGGCCACGTCTTCAGGAGGCCCCATGAAGGTGATCACGGAGCGGTTGTGGTCCCCGTCCATTTCCATGCCGGCCAAGTGGACGCCATCGGTAGCGGCGATGCTGGCGGCGATGGCCTCCACGATGCCCGTATCGCGCCCCTCGCTGAAATTCGGCGCGCACTCGACGAGGGGCTTCATCACAGAATGCCGTATTTCTGAAAAGCGGCGGTGGCGGACATGCCGTTCTGAAGGGCCTGCCTGACTTCTTTCTCTTCGGCCGCCTTTTTAAACGCCGCGTTCAGTACCTGTTCTTCCACGGCCCGGGGAACGACCACGACCCCGTCGAAGTCACCGAAAACGAGATCGCCCGGAAACACCTTCACGCCGCCGCAGTCGATGGGCGTATTGTAGGCGATGACGTCGCTTCTTCCCTTCGAATCATAGGGCGCGATGCCGCGGACGAACAGCGGGAAGCCCATGTCGGCGATGGCCTGCGAATCCCGGGTAAACCCGTCGATCACGGCGCCGCGCGCCCCCCGGGCCTCCGCGGCGGTCGAGAGGAGTTCGCCCCAGAGACTGCTCTGCGTCGTGCCGTTGGTCTGCGCAACGAGCACGTCTCCGGGTTTCAGCGCGTCCACGGCTTCCAGTTCCAGCTTGTAGGGCTCGTCGGGGATCTCGTATACGTCGACGGACAACACGGTCAGCGCCCGGCCCACCACGACCGCGCCGGGATACAGGGGCCTGATGTCGTGCCGGAGGATCTGGTCGCGATAGCCGCAGGCATCCAGGGCATCGGCGATCACGGCGGAAAACAACTGTTCCTTCATTTCTTCGTAGCGTTCGTTACCTGATGTGCTGCTCAATTTAAGATTCTCCCCGCGACGGGCGCATCGTGCCGCGCGCTCGCACCGCGCGCATGTGCGCGTGGCGCGTTGTACCCGGATGCGTTTTAGCAGGACCGATTCAACCGGTGTTTAAGGCCGGTGCATAAAGAATGGTGCGTGTTCAGTTAAAGCTCTCTGCTGAAGGTCAGGACCACGTCGATTCTTCGGTTCTGCCCCCTGCCCCTGCGCGTATTGTTGCTGGCGATGGGCTGCGCGCTGCCGAAACCGGAGGAGGTCATACGCTCGGCCGCGACGCCGGATTGCTCCGCCAGAAACCGCATGACCGCGTCGGCGCGGGATTTGGACAGTTCGATATTCTTGGCCTCTGTGCCGGTGGCGTCGGTATGGCCCTCCACGGCAAGACGGGCCTGGGGATACAGCACGAGGAATTCCCCGAGTTTCATGAGCAGTCCATGAGCACCCCCGGGGATATCCGTTTTACCGGCCTGAAAAGACAACCCGATGAGCCGAAGGGTGAGCCGGTCGGGGTCTCGCACCACCATCGCTTCGCTGTCCAAAAAACGTTCCCGGGCCTGGGCGGCGGCATCCAGCTGGGTCTTTTCGTACAGATATTCCCTGATCTCCCGGCGTTCCCGGTCCAGCGCTTCCTTTCTCCGCTGTAGATCCTGCTGGTAGCTTTCGACCATGGACGACAGGCGGATCTGCTGTTGCTCGATGGCCTGGTTCAGGGAATCGACCTGAGTCCTCAGCGTCGCAGCATCCCCTTCAGCCCGCTGGAGCAGGAGGACGAGAGAATCCTGCCTCGCGGCGAGGGTACGCAGGCTCCGCGTCACAATCGCCTGCGGTTTATCCGCCAGGAAGTCGGCGGCGATCCCTGCCAGGTCGGCGGCCTGCCGGGCGATATCCTCGCTCGACAACAACACGCGCTCCCAGTTCGCAGGATCACTGCGGAGCGTGTCGACCCGCGTCGCGAGTTCGATGGCGCGCCGCACCGCGTAATCGGCGGCCAGGGCCTTGTTTCGGAGTGCGGCGGACAGGGGTTCTCCGCGGTCCAGGGCGCCGGTCACTTCGTCCACCAACCGGCGCGCCCGTTCAAAGGACGCCGGGGCAAAACGGTCCCAATCCTGTTTCTCGGCTTCCGACAGCCCGATCTTCGCCGACCCGATGAGCGACATCTCGATCACCGACGTCCTTGCGTCATCGTAGAGCATGGCCGCTTCCTGCCCCTCGGCGAAGGCATCGGATACCCGGTCGTCTTCCAGCCTGGATATGGCCCGTTCGAGACGGCTCTCGGCAGCCTCGTACGCTTCCGGAACCATCGCGGGGGCATTCGCCCGACGGGCAGCCGCCCGCTTCCCCAGTGGAACCATCAGCACCTCGTTCACGCGCTCCAGACGTTCCCGCGCCAGGACCAGGGCGGCGTCGAATTCCGAATAGGCCCGTTGGATGTCCCGTGTCGATTTGCCGTCCCGGATGACGCCGGTATACCGGTCGTAGGTCTCTCTGACCTTCTTATAGGTATCGGGGATCAGGAATCCGGCGTCGAGATCGGAAAGCTGGTTCAGGGAGGATGTGGCAACGGCGATCTGTCCCGCCGGATTGCTGCTTCCGGAGCCCTGGGCCGATATTGGAAGGGGAGTTGCCAGCTGGCAGGCCAGAAGACAGGAAATGAACGCGGAAACCAGGAGTCCGGCACGCATCAGGTCAACCTCCGCCTCTCAGAAACGCCATGGTCAGCACGGGTTTGACATCGGGCAGATGTTCATCGACGGTGACATCGATCGCCGGTATGTCGCCCAGCCTGGCCAGGGGATGGGTCGTCGTGGTATGGTAGGCCAGCCTGATTTCCCCCGTTACGGAAGCGACCTCTACCGCGAAAACCGCCTTGTCCTCGTCCTCGCAGACCGATACGACGGCTATGCGCTCATCCCGCAACGCCCGACGCAATCCCCGGACGGCGTCTTCCAGCTTGAAGCCGTAATAGGTGTGGTGGGACACCGGCCCTAGGCCCCGCCGGCGATCGGCGGAAAGAAACTGACCACCGCGCCGTCGGTAAGCGGGGTGTCTTCAGCCGAGTGCTTGCCGTCGATCAGGATCAGATGTATGTGCCCGTCGGGGATGCCCAATTGCTCGATGATGTCGCTCGCCGTGGCCTGATCACCGAGTTCAAGCGTCGCCGTCTTGTTGACCGCGTTCTCGGGCAGGAATTTCCGCAGGGTGGCAAAGAGCTTGATGGAAACGGTCATGGAGCATCCTCTCGATTACAAGTAACTGGTAAATACCTGTTTTACAAATGGTTATGTATGACAGGACCCACCTGTGCGCAGGTGCGCCCCGACCGTTAACTTAACGGGAAAATCAGGGCTTAATCAAGGAGAAAATGATGGGGAATCACGCCCACTTGAACACCACCCCAAGCACATCCCTGGGGCTATCCGCAAGCATGTCGAAAACGGACTGGCAATCGGTGGGACTGGCTTCATGGGTGATCAGGTCTTCAATCGGGAGTTTTCCTTCATCCATGAGTCTGAGAACCAGGTCACGGTCCCTGCGCTTGCTCCAGGGATAGTAAAGATCCGCCTCATCGGGTGTTTTGGGCTGGTGGGCGCCCAGGACCGTGATCTCACGCAGATGCACCTCGGCGAAAAAGCTCACTTCTACCGATCCGCGCGGGGAACCGAGGGCGAGCAGACGGCCGCCGAGCCTCGGCAAGGTCAGCGCCATTGGATACACCGCAGGGACGCCGGTCGCTTCGATGACCAGGTCCGCACCGTCCGTCACGCAGTGCCGGCGCACCGCCTCGGCCACATCGGGTTCCTTCTCCGGGTTGATACATACGTCGACCCCGCGTTCACGAGCCTTTCGAAGGCGGAAGTCATCCAGATCCACGCCGATTACGGGTACGGCGCCGCTCAACCTTGCAAAGGTAGCGGCCAACTGGCCCACGATGCCCATGCCGGTCACTACGACGGCTTCGCCCAGTTCGGGACGGGCTACGCGGTGTCCATGCAATGACGTCGCACACATAACCATGAACGCCGCAGCCCTGGATGAGACTTCTGCCGGTACCTTGCTAATCAAGCCCGACAATATGGAATGACTTGCGTGGTTTCCCTGGCCGGCTACACGATCGCCGGGAGCCAGTCCCTGCACATCCCTTCCAACCTCAAGAACAACGCCGGCGTTGCAATACCCGGTATGTCTTGGGAAACTCGGCTCCCCGCTCGGCTCACACCCGTTTATATAATTGTAGATTTCCGTACCTACACTGACGGCCGTATATTCGTTTTGGACGAGGACGCCGTTATCCGGCACAGGAGGCAGTTCGTACTCCTCCAATGAAATTTGCCGGTAATCGGTGTTTACTAATCTTGTTGAATTCAATGTATGCTTTAAACCAATATGCAGATACTGTATATCGAAGCGCCTACGAGTGGATGTATCCGGCCTACTTGCGCAACTGCCTGAAAAGTAAGAGGATCAACCTACCCAGGAAGAATAGGACTAACACCAACAACGGAGTAACGACCAAGAAACGATACTGATCAACCAGATCGTACATAGGTGGGTAGAACTGCAAAAGGGCATAGAATACTGCGTGAAGCAGTAGACAGACGAGGCCTGCCTTCAACACTGCCCAGTCGACGTACCCCCTCTTCAGACGAGATCTTCTAGTAAGGACGGCCAGTTCTCTCGGTGCGTTTCCGAACTTTTCATTTATGTTTGTCATCGTGAATTTCAACAGTTTGACTTCGACAACTCATTCATGGTATCTTGTTATTCAATCAGCAGCATCGATATTCGTACAATTAGTGGTTGTTTTGTATTTGTTCGTTGACGTTTGTACAATTAGTTCAGTATTTGTTTATAGCTGTGGTGTACAGTTAGCTTAGTTTTTGTATGAACCATTCGTTAGTTCGTACTAATATATCTTTATCTGTACGAATGGCCAGGACGCATTGTACAATTATCATTTGTTTTGTACAACCGGCCACCATAACCCATTCTGCACCGATTTATAGTCCCTGGTTCCCAATCCTTTCTCGTACCCCTCCAAAACCCTACTTCGCATAATAGATATTATGTAAATCTACTTAGTCTCTAATCCGGTTCCCTGAGGGTCAGGGGGTGGCTCAGAACCACCCTGAAATCTCTGGATTTCGACCTGGAAGTCGTATTTTTCAGTGCTTCATGCTCACCGGAACAAGTCGAAATCCGGTTCTGTACTCTGTTCGCGGGGCTATTTCGACGTTTCATGCCTGTTTATTTCTTTTGTACAATTGGTATATGATCTGTACGACCTGCCGGCTATCTTTGTACAACAATATATCATGTTGTACAGCCTCCAGCCATTTATGTACAAATGTATGTCGTATTGTACGTTCTGCACGGTCACTGGCTCACTCGTACCGACGTTGACAATGTCCGTGTTCTGCTGAACGTCACTGAACTGATCACTCACCTTCCAGGGAAGCATAGCTCCAGTCTTCCAGCCGGACGAGTTGCGAACTGTCAAATTCGAATCCGACGCCGAATGGACTCGTCGTGACGCTTTCCATGTTGATACGGCCCTGCTGGATATGCATATATGGAAACCCGTCCTTGTGCATGCTGAACAGTTCAGGATGGCATTTCACCATCTCATCCTGTATCGCTTCGGGCCAGACCGTCAATCCCTTGAAGTAATGATGGCTGTTCCGTTCGGTGTGGTCAACCCCTAATGTGGCCAGCACCGCGAGGTCCTGCGCCAGGGCGATCGGTGCGATGTTGGACAGATCTTCGCTTGTCAGCACGTAGTGACGATCAGGATGCTGTGTCGACAGGTATTTCAGATAGGCCGCGTTGGACAGCCCCTTGAATACCCCTTTGCAGTTCTTGTAGCTCGTTCCCGCGTATCCGATTTCGACGGCCCGTTCCACGTCGCCAAGGTCTCCATCGGATTCATCGATGATGAAGGGAGGGCGGTCCGGCCATGTATGGAAGTGCCGCCTGACTTCCTCGTCCAGTGCGATGTTGCGGTGAAGGGGCTGCTCGACGCAGATCAGTCGCCGCAGAAACCCGGTCAGACCGCAGTCTGACCGCAATGCTTCCCAGAAAGACCGGAACGATTCCATGTCACCGTAATTCTCATTGCCGTCCAGGGTGAAGGCGTAGCGGTTCAGGCGCCCGTCGATGATCCCGGCCGTCTGCTTCAGGCGGTCCAGATCCCGTGCTTCATCGCCGAACAGCTTGATTTTGAAGTACGATATGCCATAGGTATCGACGACCTCGTCCAGCGACTGGGGCAGCCCGTCGTTGCACAACTCCTCCGGCGGTATGTCCGGCGTGGTCAGGGGGTCACCCAGGCCCACGGTATGGCGCACGTTGGTGACCGAAATCGGGGAACCGGGCAACACATCGGCAGGCTCCAGGCCCTTCAACCTCCTGTTCAACGCGTCGAAACGAATACCGTAGGCGTTGGATCGCACGGCCTGGCCGAAATTCGTGCCCTGTATGCGGCAGAATGCCTCTATCATGGCCCTTTCCACCAGGCTGTTTCCCAGGCCCCACAGGAGAGGCGCGAAGCCTTTCCCGTTGCCCCAGGTCTTCTGCGCCCGGTAGAGTTCCAGCCAGAGGGTGAACGGATCGTGCGCCGGTCCTATGGTCAGCACGGCATCGCTGGCGTGCCGGATGACGGCGATCATGTCCCCTACTTCGTCCTCGAGGGACGTCTCCGGGTTCTTCGTGAACCACTTCGGTGGGAGATGATCCGCCGAGTAACCGCGGCCTGTCCGGCCGTTTACTTCCAGTACCATGCCGAGTACCAGGTGCGGCACGGCCGTCATGGTTGAAATGCCGAATTTGAAGGGCATGCGGGTGCGCATGTTCTGGATGCGGAGGTCGATTTCTTTGATCTTTATCATAAAATCACTCGAGACAAAAGGCCTGTTGATCAGTCCTGAGTCAGGCGGACTTGGGCGGAGCGGCGAATAGTCGTCATATCGTTTCCACTGTGCATTTATCCAGTACACTGAACGTGATCGCCCGAGGACAAAGACAACACCACCACAGCACATGAAGGCGTCAGATCACCATTGAAATAACGGGACCGGGAGAGGCGGTGGCAAGTCCGATTTCATCTGCTTGTCAGGTCGTTCCGCAGCCGGCTTTGATTACATACCTGGACAATCGGGTTCTGTAACCAGACCATCAGCCCCGGCTCTTGATCATCCCGCTCAGCAGGGCCACGACGACCGAAATGATGAACGACGCGATCAGCGCGTCCCAGAAACCGCCCACGTCGAATCCGCTGACCAGCCACGCGGCCAGGTACAGCATAAAGGCGTTGATGACGAGGAGAAAGAGACCCAGCGTGAGCATGCTGATGGGCAGGGTCAGGAGGACGATGATGGGCCGTACGATCGTGTTGATGAGGGCCAGGACGACGGCCGCGATGACCGCAGTGGTGACGGAATCGACCTGGATGCCGGCATACACGTTGGTCACCAGCAGGATGGCCAGGGTCGTAAGGATCAGTCTCAGTAACATGGTTGTTTCCAGTCAGATCGTCTTCGTCTCGCGCCGCGGGTTTAAGCCGGGGTTTGGCTTGCTTCCGGTTTGATTTACTTCCGGCATGCCTATCGTCCCGTGTGGCCGTATCCACCCGCGCCGCGGTCCGTTTCGTCGAGGCGGTCGACCTCCTCGAATACCACGGAAGGCACGGCGCCGATAACGAGCTGGGCAATTCGCTCCCGGTCGCTTACCCGGTACGGCTTATCGCCGAAGTTGAACAGAATCACCCTGATCTCTCCACGGTAGTCCGAGTCGATGGTGCCCGGACTGTTCAGCACGCCGATCTTGTGTTTCAGCGCCAGACCGCTTCGGGGACGCACCTGCCCTTCGTATCCCCGGGGCAGTGCAATGGCGTATCCCGTCCCGATCATTTCCAGTTGTTTCGGCGCGATTTCCACCGGTTCGTCGACGCAGGCGTACAGATCGAGCCCGGTGGACCCGGGCGTCATCCGGCGCGGCATCGGGTGCGACCGCTCGGGCCGGGTCGAAGTGATGGGTATGACGACAGGCGTGCTCATGGGTCGCTCACAGGGCGATGGGTCCTCACAGGTCAATGGGGGTCGCTTACAGGGCGATGGGTCCTCACAGGGCGATATCGTCTTCGGATACGGGACCGACGGCCGTCAGATACGTGTTTTCCGGCGTGAAGATCGTCTCGGCCAGTTCGGTGATATCGGCCGCGGTCACTGCTTCCAGCTTACGGACGGTCTCGTCCACGCTGGAATAGGTATTATCGTAGATCTCCGCCCTGGCGAGCCGGTTCATCACGCTGCCCGACTCCTCCAGCGACAGGTACAGGCCGCCGGTCAGTTGAGACCGGGTGTCTCGGAGTTCGTCCTCCGGAACCCGTTGCTCGCGCAGTACCCGCAACTCGCGCCGGATCAGGTCGATCGTACGCTGCGCGTCCGACGGGTCCACCCCGGCGCTGACGCAGATCTGGCCGGAATCCCGGTAGAAATCCAGGTCCGAATAGATCGAATAGGCCAGGCCGGCCTCCTCGCGGATCTTCTGGAACAGGCGCGAGGTCATGCCGCCGCCCAGTATGGCGTTCAGCAGGAACAGGGCGTACTTCGATGGATGGCCGTAGGGCAGCGCGACACCACCGAGGCAGAGGTGCACCTGGGCTATGTCCTTGCTCAGCACCCGCTTGTTCTGCCGCCTCGAATCGGGCTGGACGTCGGCGTCGACATCCGGACCGTCCCCGAAGAAATCGTACTGGTCCCGCACGAGAT
>LXNJ01001408.1_pt1 | contig 14427 bp, 12 predicted proteins | sample 809081 | NCBI WGS metagenome assembly LXNJ01 (sample SAMN04870510, study PRJNA318959) | sponge metagenome | biome: sponge; feature: marine sponge reef; material: water | host: Petrosia ficiformis | place: Greece: Milos, Mediterranean Sea | collected 2013-05-29 | depth 5-7 m
GGCCGAGCGGACCGAGGCGCTCGACAGCGCCCGGCTGCTGATCACCCAGTACCTGGGCCAGCAGCCCCACATCATGAAGGCCTCGGGCGTGCCCGACTCGCTGCTGGACGAGGTGAAGGCCGTATTGACCTGGCCGGCCACCCTCGAACAGGTCGAGGCCGCATCGAAGCTGGTGCCCGACGAGGTGGTGCAGATGCTGTGCGCGGCCGGCACCGCCGACGAATGCCGGGCCAAGGTGCGCCACTACATCGACAACGGCTGCACCACCCCGATCCTGTACCCGCTCGGGCCGGACGCCAAGATGATGATCGACGCCTTCGCCGACTGGGACGGCTCCTGAACGAATAGCGAGTCCGCACCGCCACGGTGTCGAACCGCTGGCACCATGACTGACCTGCTCGTCCGCAATGCCCGCCTCGTGGCGGCCATGGACGCTCAGCGCACCGAGATAGCGGGCGGCTGGGTGGCCGTCACCGGCGGGCTCGTCTCGGGGGTGGGCCCGGCCGGCACCGAGCCTGCGAGTGCGGCTCGCACCGTCGACGCCGCCGACTGCCTGGTGACACCGGGCCTCATCAACACCCACCACCACCTCTACCAGAACCTCACCCGGGCCTTCCGCCCCGCCCTCGACGGCAACCTGTTCGACTGGCTGCGGACCCTGTACCCGCTGTGGGCCCGCCTCGACGAGGAGGCCGCCCACACCTCGGCATGGGTCGGGCTGGCCGAGCTGGCCCTGAGCGGGTGCACCACCAGCACCGACCACCTCTATGTCCATCCCGCCGGAGGCGGCGACCTGATCTCCGCCGAGATCGCCGCGGCCGCCGACCTGGGGGTGCGATTCCACCCCACCCGGGGGTCGATGTCGCTCAGCGAGAAGGACGGGGGCCTGCCCCCCGACTCCACCGTGCAGACCGACGACGTGATCCTGGCCGAGTCCGAGCGCCTAGTGGCCGCCCATCACGACCCGTCGCCGGCCGCGATGGTGCGGGTCGCACTGGCGCCGTGCTCGCCGTTCTCGGTGTCCACCGAGCTGATGACGGCCACCGCCGAGCTTGCCGAGCGCCTCGATGTGCGGCTGCACACCCACCTGGCCGAGGACATCGGCGAGGACGACTTCTGCCTGGAGGCGTTCGGGATGCGCCCGGTGGACTACTTCGAGCACTGCGGGTGGGGCTCGGACCGTTCCTGGATCGCGCACTGCGTGCAGCCCGACCCGGCCGAGATCTCACGTCTGGGACGCTGGGGCACCGGCGTGGCCCACTGCCCCAGCTCGAACATGATCCTGGGTGCGGGGCTGGCCCCGGTGCGGGAGCTGAGGACCGCGGGGGTGCCGGTGGGCCTGGGGGTGGACGGCTCGGCGTCGGCCGACTCGGGCTCGATGTGGACGGAGGCCCGCACCGCCATGCTGATGGCCCGGCTGCGCGACGGCCAGGCCGGCCGGGCCGGGCTGTTCTCCGCCCGCGAGGCGCTGGAGATGGCCACCCGGGATGGCGCCGCCTGCCTCGGGCGGGCCGGGGAGATAGGCGAGCTGACGGTGGGCGCCTGCGGCGACATCGCGGTGTGGCCCCTCGACGGGATCGCCTTCGCGGGGGCGTGGTCGGACCCGATCGAGGCGTGGCTGCGCTGCGGGCCGGTGTCGGCGCGCCACACCATCGTCGCCGGCCGACTGGTGGTGGAGGACGGCGAGTTGCGGGCGACCGGCACCGAGCAGATGCTGCGCGACCACCGCCGCATCTCCGTCGCGATGCAGTCCGTTCGCTGAAACGTTATAAAATGGTATCACATATGATTAAACAGGCTAGGGTGTGGCGGGGTCGGTTCCGGCCATCCGGGTATGCGTCTGCCAGTGCCGGAACCGCCCCTTCTGCCGGCTACAGCATAGCCGATCATGTTGAGAGCACAAGCATTCTGTAGAAAATCGCTCATCTTCGTTGCAAATGGTGCTAGCACGCAGGACGAGCCGGCGACGAAATCCCACCGGGAACCGGGGCGAGGTAGTAGTAACTGGAAACCACACCGACCACGAGGAGGGCACCGGCTGATGGGCGACCACGCAGCACGTGAGGAAATGGACTGGGCGCTCTACGGCAAGGGTGCCCGCGAGCTGGCCCACATTGTCGCCGACGACGGCTACCGGCCCGACATGATCCTGGCCATCGCCCGGGGCGGCCTGTTCTGCGCAGGGTCGTTGGGCTACGCGCTGTCGGTCAAGAACGTCTACGTGATGAACTGCGAGTACTACACCGGGGTGGGCGAGCGCCTGGAGGTGCCGGTGGTGCTGCCGCCGCAGCTCGATCTGGTCGACCACCGGCAGTCCAAGGTCCTGATCGCCGACGATGTGGCCGACACCGGCCACACCCTCAAGCTCGTGCGCGACTACTGCCTCGACGAGGTGGCCGAAGTGCGCTCGGCGGTGCTGTACGAGAAGTCGCACTCATTGGTCAAGTGCGAGTACGTGTGGAGGCGCACCGACCGCTGGATCAACTTCCCGTGGTCGACCCTGCCGCCCGTGGTGGACCTCGCCGAGGCCGGCTTCCAGGTTCTCGACGCCTGAGCTCGGATGCCCGGCGCCGAGGGTCAGGGACCGCAGCCGGGATCCGAACCGGTGGCGCCTGCAGCTGGGGTAGACCCGGCCGTGGTCGACAGGAACGTCACCCATCTAGCCGGGATCGACGACGCCTCGCTGCCGGTTCGTTCGATGACCATTCCCGGGATCAATGGATCACTCGAGGCCCGCATCCTGTCGACCGACCTGCGGGGGTCGAGCACCCGGCTGGTGCGCCTGGGCTCGGGGTGGGGGTCCGAGACCTCCGGCGCCTTCACCGCGACGGTGGAGCTGTTCATGGTCCAGGGCGCGCTGGCGGTCGACGACCATGTCCTGGAGACCGGCGACTACCTCCAGATCCCGCAGAACCGGGTCGTTGGCAAACTGCGCGTAACCCATGACGGCGCCGCCCTGCTGATGACATCCGGCCCGGTTCGATACCACCAGCACTTCCGGGGCGGGCCCGCCGATCTCAAGCCTGCACGGGCCTCCGACCAGGACTGGGTTCCGGTGCCGCAGATGCCGGGGAGGCTCATGAAGCCTCTGGGGAGGGGCCCCGTCGGCGACGTCTGGCTCGGTGGAGCCCACCAGTGGGACCACCGCGACGGCCGATGGCACAGCCATCCCCATCACGAGGAATGCTTCGTCATCGACGGCGAGATCACCCTCCGGGAACAGTACGAGGATCCGGACGAAGCGCTCACCGCTGGACCGGGCACCTACTTCTTCCGCCCGGCCGGCGTCCTGCACTGCGGACCGGGATCGCGCTGCGACGACACCGCGCTCACGTTCCACCGCACCTTAGGCGACCTGCACACCGATTGGGACCACGATGCGGCCGCCGAACCCGGCGCCGACTCGACGATCTGAGGCTCAGGCCAGCACGGAACGGACTGCCGCGGCCACCTCGTCGGGGCCGGGCACCACCGCAGCCTCCAGCGGCGGGCTGAACGGGATCGGCGCAGAAGCGGCGCCGACCCGCGCCACCGGCGCCTCCAGCTCCCCGAACAGCTCGGCGTGCAGCTGGGCGGCAAGCTCGGCGCCGAGGCCGCCGAAGCGCCAGGCCTCGTGGGCCACCACCGCCCGGCGGGTGCGGGCCACCGACGCCAGAACCGTCTCGAAGTCGAGCGGCACCAGCGACCGCAGATCGATCACCTCGGCCTCGATGCCCTCCTCCGCCAGCTGCGCCGCGGCGGCCAGAGCGTTCAGGGCCATCGCCGAGTAGGACACCACCGTCACGTCGGAGCCCTGCCGGGCCACTGCTGCGGAACCCAACGGCACCCGATGGTCATCGATGGGGACGGGACCGCGCTGCGCGGTGATCTTCTTGTGCTCCAGGTAGATGACCGGGTCGGGATCGTCGATAGCGGTGCGCAGCAGTCCCTTGGCGTCAGCCGGGTTCGAAGGAGCCACCACCTTCAGGCCCGGCATGTGGGTGAACAACCCCTCGAGACTGGAGGAGTGCTGCCCGGCGGAGGATCGCAGCACACCGTCGGATGCCCGCAGCACCATGGGCACCGACACCTGCCCCCCGAACAGGTAGCGGAACTTTGCCGCCTGGTTGACGATCTCGTCCATGGCGCCCAGCGTGAACTCGACGAAGCTCATCGACGCCACCGGGCGGAGTCCCGCGGTGGCCGCGCCCACGGCGACGGCCACGATGATGGCCTCCGAGATGGGCATGTCCATGACCCGGCGCGGCCCGAACTCGTCCACCAGGCCGCGGAACTGGCCGAAGTTGCCGCCCCACGAGATGTCCTCGCCCAGCGTGAACACCGCCTCGTCCTCCCTCATGGCTCGGGCCATCGCATCCACGGTGGCCTGACCGAAGGTCATGCGACGGGTCTCGGCGTCGTCTGCCCCGGCCGGTCCGTTCCCGGCCTCGGAGCCCCCGCCGACGCGGCTACGGACACGCCGGTCGGGCGTGCCGGCAACAGGGCCCCAAGCGGGCGCGTCGTCGAGGTCGTCGCCGCCGTCGGTCCCGGCGGACCAGTCAGGAGTGAAGACGTCCTCCAGGGCGGTCCCGGGGTCGGGGGCGGCGGCGGCCTCGGCCCACTGCTCGGCATCGTCCACCAGGTCGGCGGCGCCCTCCCACACGCTGGCCCTCTCGTCGTCGTCGAGCCAGCCCCGCCCGGCCAGGACCTCCTCCCAGCGCCGGATCGGGTCGCGGCGGCGGTGCTCGTCCACCTCGGAGGCATCGCGGTACACCTCGGCGTCGCCCACATAGTGACCCCCGAGGCGGTAGGTCTCCATGTTCAGCAGGGTCGGTCCCCCACCGGAGCGGGCCAGTTCGACCGCTCGGGCCGCGGCGGCCGCCACCGCGGCCACGTCGTTGCCGTCGACGGTCTCGCCGGCCATGGCGTAGGCGCTGGCCCGCACGGACAGGTCGTCCACCGAAGTAGTGCGCTGCCTAGCCGTGAACTGCGCGTACTGGTTGTTCTCGCACACGAAGGCCACACCGAGGCGGTGCACCGACGCGAAGTTGAGGGCCTCGTGGAACGTGCCCTTGTTGATGCCGCCGTCGCCGAAGAAGCACACCGCCACTTGTTCGGTGCCCCGGCGCCGGGCCGCCAGCGCCGCGCCCGCCGCGATCCCGAACCCGCCGCCCACGACGCCGTTGGCGCCCAGCATCCCCAGCGAGAAGTCGGCGACATGCATCGAGCCGCCCCTCCCCCGGCAGGCGCCCTCGGCCCGCCCGTACAGCTCGGCCATCAGCTCGAACGGATCCATCCCCTTGGCCAAAGCGTGGCCGTGGCCGCGGTGGGTGGACGTTATGTAGTCGTCGGGCCGCAGCTGCGAGCACACGCCGACGGCGATGGCCTCCTGGCCCAGGTAGGTGTGGACGAAGCCGGGCAGCCTCCCCGCCGCGAACAACTCCTCGACCCGGCTCTCGAAGACCCGGATCAGCACCATGTCGGCGTGCAGGGCCAAGGCCTCTGATCGGGTGGTCATCGAAGTCCTGCCATGCCCGCAGGCGTCCGTCTCGGGGCTCGGGGCCCGGATGCTGTGGTCATTGCCGTCAGCCGCCCCCTATTGCGCCGTGTAGCCGCCGTCGACGGCCAGGATCTGACCGGTCACCATCGCCGACGCCGGCGAGGCCAGGAAGACCACCGCACCCACCATGTCGGAGGGCTCGGCCAGCCGGCCCAGAGGGGTACGGCTCTCGAAACGGTCCTTCAGCTCAGGCTCGGTCTCCCACAGGCGGCGTACCAGCTGCGTGCCCACGTGCCCCGGCGAGATGGCGTTGACCCTGACGTTGTGCGGGGCCCATTCAACCGCCAGGGTGCGGGTCATCTGCACGACCCCGCCCTTGGAGGCCTGGTATCCCACGCTGCCTGCGAAGCCGACCTCTCCCAGGATCGACGCGATGTTGACGATGGAGCCGCCCTGGGGCTGTGCCGCCATGCGACGCCCGATCGCCCGGCACGTACGGAAGCTGCCGGTGAGGTTCACATCGATCACGCGGGCCCAGAGCTCGTCGTCGTAGTCGGCCGCTGCCCCCCGTCCTCCGATCCCCGCGCAGGTGACCAGCACGTCGATGCTCCCTGAGACAGCCTCGGCCCGATCGGCTAGAGCCTGCACCGACGCCTCGTCGCACACGTCGGTGGTCACGGCCTCGGCCCGATCGGCGCCGAGGCGCTGCGCCAGCGCCTGATTGGGCTCTTCGTCGGCGTCGGCGCACACCACGTAGGCGCCCGCGCCGGCCAACCCCGCGGCCATCGGGGCGCCGAGCCCTCCGGCCGCGCCGGTGACCACCGCGACGGTGCCCTCCAGCGAGAACAGCCCGCTCATCCGCTCACCCGTGCGCGGCGATGGTCGCCAGCACGGTGCCGACGGCGACCTCGTCCTCGTCGCTGGCTTCCACCAGGATCGTCAGGCGGCCCGACGCGGGGGCCTCCAGCTCGGTCTCTGCCTTGTCGGTGTCGACCACCACCACCGGATCGGAGACGGCCACCTCCGAGCCGTCATCGACGAGCCATTCCACCACGAGTACCTGTTCCACCACTCCCATCTGGGGCACCACGAGCTCGTGAATCACCCGCCTGCCTCCGATCGCGCCGGCCTGACCGGATCAGATGTGGCCATGGCGCTCCAGTCCCTCCCACGGTGAGGCGCCCTCGCGCATGTCCTGGCGCACCTGCGCCTCGGAGCCGTCGATCGACTCGGCCTGCTCCAGCACGCGCTCCTTCTCGCCGCCGGGAACGGCCAGCACGCCGTCGCGGCCGGCGACGATCAGGTCGCCCGGCTCCACGACGACGTCGCCGATCGTCACCGGCACCTGAGACGCCTCCATCTCCCAGCGACCGATGGCGTTGAGCGGGGACAGGTCTCGGTAGAACACCTGCAGTCCGATGTCGAGCAGGCCGTCGAGGTCTCGCAGGTTGCCGTCGAGCACCACTCCGGCACAGCCCCGCTGCTTGGCCGCGTTCCCGGTCAGCTCGCCGAAGTGGCCCACCTCGCTGCCGGGATTGGACGACACCAGCACCGAGTGGGGCGACAGCTCGTCGAACATCCGCAGGTACGACTCGATGCGCTCGATGCCGCGCTCCCAGCCGATCGCGGGGCGGATGGCCCGGCCCCGCAGCGTGTAGGCGATCCCGGCCATGGTGTCGTCACCCAGCAGCGGGCGCAGGCTGCTGGGCAGCACCCGCTCGGGTAGATCCAACTCGTAGAGAGCGTCGCACACCACCGACACGGAGACGCGCCGGTAGCGCGCGCAGAGCTCGGCGATCGGGATGGTCATTCGACTCTCTACCCGTCGCCGCCGGCCTCGCCGAGGTAGTGCAACGCGGCCAGGGCGTAGATGCTGGCCGACAGTGCGGCCCCGTCGGCGTCCATGTACTCGTTCGGGCTGTGGGCCCGGGGCAGCATGCCCGGACCGAACGCGGCCACCGTCGGAATGCCCGCGGTGAGCTGGAAATAGGGCGCGTCGGTGGCGCCCGGGAAGGCGTCGAGGTCGGGGGCGGTTCCCAGGACCTCCCGACCGGCTTCGACAAGGGCGCCGACCACCGGGTGGTCGGCGTCGATCTCGACCGGTGGAACCGTCAGGAACCAGTCGAGCTCCGCTCGCAGGTCCGGGTCGTCGGCCCTGGCGTCGTCGAGGAAGCGTCCGATGTCGGCCTTGAGCGACTCCTCGGTCATTCCCGGCAAGGTCCGCACGTCGCAGGCGAACTCGGCGTTGCCCGGGTAGACGCCGTAGAAGACGCCCGCCTCGGCCATCACGCCCACGTTGACGGTCGGACCGGTCGGGCACAGCGGGTGCTGGTCGTAGGTCAGGTAGGACAGGAGCTCGCGGTCCATTCGATCGATCAGGCGGGCCATTTTCACGGTGGCGTTGATGCCCGGAATGCGGTCCGAGATCGAGGAGTGCATCTGGGTTCCGGTCAGGGCCACCTTGAACAGGGCCGCGCCTCTCGACACCAGGTGGACGGACTGCCACTCAGCGGTGATGCCGCTGGGTTCGCCGATGATGGCGGCGTCGGCCTGAAGGTGGCCGTTCTCGGCCAGCCACTTGGACCCGAACACCGCACCGGCCTCCTCGTCCGCGGTGAACACCAGCAGCAGCTCACCGGCGAATCCCTCATCGGCGCTGCCGCTCTGTTGGGCGTGGTGGAGGGCGGCGGCCGCGTACATCATCCCGGCCACCGCGGCCTTCATGTCGCCTGAGCCCAACCCGATGAGGTGACCGTCGCGCAGCACCGGATCCCAGGGGTCGGTCTCCCAGGCGTCCATGTCCCCGGCGGGCTTGGTGTCGATGTGCCCCGACAGGACCAGGGTCTGGCCCGGCGCGTTGCCCTTCACCCGGGCCAGCACGTTGGGCCGTTCCTCCTGGGCCCCGACACGGGTGATGTCGTCAATGCCGAGTGCCTGCAGCCTCTCGGTGACCAGGTCGGCCACGGCCCGCTCATCGCCGGGAGGGTTGGGTGACGGGGTCCGGATCAGGTCTCGGGCCAGTTCGAGCACCTCGCGGTCGCGCCCGTCGAGATAGGCGCGAGCCCGATCCGCCATCGATCCCGTCTGCGTCGAACTCATAGCGCCATGCCCCTTCTGTGATCGTCCGCTGCGTGCGCTCCCATTCAGCCCCCTATTCGTGGAGGGCCTTCGCCAGCCGGCGGACGCCCTCGGCTATCAGCTCCTCCTCGGCGGCCAGCGAGATCCGGGCCCAGCCCCTCCCGGCGGGCCCGAACACCGAGCCCGGCGCCACGCTCACCGAGTGCGAGTTGAGCAGATCCAATGCGAAGACGAAGTCGTCGAGGCCCGAGCGGGAGACATCCAGCAGCATGTAGAGGGTGCCGTCGGACGCCACCGCCCGCACTCCCGCGGAGGCGGCCACGTCGAGGGCCACCTCGCGGCGGCGGCGGTAGGCGGCCAGCATCTGCTCGTACGGGGCGCGGGGCCCGGTCAATGCAGCCTCGGCCGCCTTCTGGGAGATCGTGCTCGGGCACGACACCAACGGCTCCTGCAGCTTCCGCAGCACGTCGGCCAGCGCGACCGGCGCGACCGCGTAGCCGACGCGCCAGCCGGTCATGGCGTAGACCTTCGAGAAGCTGCACACCGTTATCACCCGGCCGTCGGGGTCCAGGGGCGCGGCCGCGGTGTGCACGCAGCCGGCGGACAGCACCATCTCGTCGTAGACCTCGTCGCACAGCAGCCACAGGTCGTGGCGAGCCGCGAAGTCCACAAGCTCCTGCATGAGTGAAGCCGGGTACACCGCTCCGGTCGGGTTGGCCGGCGTGTTGACGAACAGGACCTTGGTCCGTTCCGTCACCTGAGCCTCGAGAGCCTCGATCTCGGGCATGAAGCCTGCTTCGGCCGCGAGGGGGTAGAACACCGGCCGACCCCCCAGCAGCGTGACGGTCTCGTCCATGTTCGGGAATCCCGGGGTGGGCAGCAGCACCTCGTCGCCCGGCTCCAGCAGCGCCAGGTACACCGAGTACAGCGCGTTCATGCCCCCGGGCGTCACCACGATCTCGTCGATGGAGGCCTCGATGCCGTTGACCCGGCGCAGCTTGCCGGCGAGCAGCTCGCGCAGGCTGGTGAGACCGCCGTTGGGCCCGTACCCGGTGTGGCCGTCGTGAGCGGCCCGCGCCGCAGCGTCGATCACGTGGGCGGGCGTGGTGAAGCTGGGCTCGCCCACCTCGAGCCGGATCACGTCGCGGCCGATGCGGGCCGCGGCATCGAACAGCACCCGGATCTCGGACCGGCGCAGCGCGGCGGCGTTTTCGGCTGGAGACTTCATGATCCTGCGGGAATGGGTGCTGTCACGGGGCCTGGGCCGCCGCCTGCGCCTCCAGGTCGGGACGCTGGCCGGGATCGAAGTAGCGCAGCGCCCAGTCCGCGCCCTGCCAGGTGATCAGACGGCCGTCACGGGGCACGAGCCTCACCAGGTAGCGCTCCCAGCCCCACGACATCTTGAGCTGCTCGGGTCCGTCGGGACCGGTGTAGCGAACAGCCATCTCCTCGGCGACCGGCACCCACTGGGAGCCCTCCCCCACCGCGGGGCCCTCGACGATCTCTGCCGTGCACTGGGCCAGCACCTTGCGGATGCGGGGATGGGCGAGCTCCTCGATGCACACCGCGCAGCGGGGCTCGCGCCGCAGGTCCTCCACCCATTCGGAGCGCTTGCGTCCCACCACCAGGAAGGCCTCGCCGTCCCACTGGTACCACAGGGGCACCACCATCGGCCATCCATCGGGCTTGACGTGGGCCAGCTTGAGCAGCCATGTGCTGTCGGCGCCGGCCAGGAACTCCGCCACCTGGTCGGAGGGGATCCCGCCGGCGCCGGAATCCTCCTCGTAGTAGCGCTCCTGCTTGAATTCGCTCATCGATAACACCCCTGGATCGACCTCGGGCCCTGCGCCCGTGAGGTAACCGGCCGATACTGACACACCGGAGACACACCGTGACAATCGAGAACCTGCCGGCCGTCGAGTCCGCCCCGGCCGGAATCTGAGCGACCGCCACCACCGGAATCGAGGACTGGAGACCTGCCATGACAATCGAGAACCTGCCCGGAATGGCGGTCACCGTTGAGAGGGACGTGCCCGCCACCATGCGCGACGGCACCGTGCTGCGAGCCGACGTGTACCGCCCCGCGGACCTGCCTGCGGACGGCGTCCCGGTGCTGCTGTCGCGCAGCCCGTACGACAAGCGGGTCAACGTGTCGACCTTCGGCAACACCCACCCCTCCTGGTACGTCGGCCACGGCTACATGGTGGTGATCCAGGACACTCGGGGCCGCTACAGCTCTGAGGGCGACTTCTACCCGTTCGCCCACGAGATGGAGGACGGCTACGACACGGTCGAATGGGCCGCGGGCCTGCCGGGCTCCAACGGCGACGTCGGCATGTTCGGGTTCTCCTACGTCGGGGCGACCCAGCTGCTGGCCGCCGTCACCCGGCCCCCTTCACTGAAGACCATGGCGCCGGGCTTCACCGGTTCGCAGTACTACGAGGGCTGGACCTACAACGGCGGGGCTCTGGCGGCGGCCTTCGTGTGCTACTGGGCCACCGTTCTGGCCGTCGGCTCGGCGGTGCGGGCCGGCGACCGGGCCGCGGCCGAGTCCCTGTCGGCGGCGCTGGGCGGGGCCGAAGCCTGGTTCTGGCACCTGCCCCTGTCGGAGTTCCCCCCGCTGCAGGACAGCTACGCGCCGTACTTCCACGACTGGCTGGAGCACTGCAACTACGACGACTACTGGCACCGCTGGAGCATCGACGCCGACTACAGCCGCATCGACGTGCCGGCGCTGCACTTCGGGGGCTGGTGGGACGTGTTCCTAGGTGGCACGGTCAAGAACTTCAGCGGACTGCGAAGCGCAGCGGGCAGCCGTTCCGCCCGGCACGCCCAGAAGCTGCTGATCGGCCCCTGGACCCACATGCCCTGGACCCCGACGGGGCGTTGCGGCTGCGAGGGCCCGAGCACCAACGAGATCGACGACTGGCATCTGCGCTGGTTCGACTGCACGCTCAAGGGCGTCGACAACGGCGTGCTCGACCATCCGGTCACGGTGTTCACCCTCGACGGCGGGTGGCGCGACTTCGACGAGTGGCCGCCGCCGGACTCGACAACCGAGGAGTGGTACGTCCACTCCGGAGGGCGGGCCAACTCCAAGTTCGGAGATGGCCGGCTGGACCGGACCGTCCCCGGGGCCGAGCCGCCCGACCTCTTCGTCTACGACCCGAGCGTTCCCATCCCGAGCCTGGGCGGGCATTCGTGCTGCTTCGACACGATCACGCCCATGGGCCCCGCCGACCAGCACGGCGCCGAGGTGTCCCGCATGATCCTGGTGTACACCTCCGAGCCCCTCGACTCCCGCATCGAACTGCTCGGCGACGTGTCGGTCACGCTGCACGCGGCCAGCACCGCGCCCGACACCGACTTCACGGCGCGCCTGTGCGTCGTGGACGAGACCGGCCGCAGCACCAACCTCCAGGAGGGGATCCTGCGGGCCCGCTACCGGCACTCGCTCAGTGACCCCGAGCCGCTCGCCGGGGGTGAGATCTACAAGCTGCGGATCGACCTCGGGCCGGTCGGCGCGCACGTGCCGGCCGGGTCGCGCCTGCGGCTCACCATCTCTAGCTCTGACTTCCCGCAGTGGGACCGCAACCTGAACTCGGGCGGCCGCCCCCTGCGCGAGAACATCCTGGCTGCCGTGCCGGCCACCCAGACGGTGCTGCACGACGCCGACCACCCGACCCGCATCACCCTGCCCGTCCGCCGGCTCTAGCCTCGGCCCAGGGGCCGAGCGGGCAGGCCGCCCAACAAGGAGACTTCATGTGCACCACCGGCGTAATGAGGATCGGTGACGGCGACTACCTGCTGTTCAAGAACAAGGACTTCGGCCGATCCCATTTCGACGACCGGTTGGTCACTGAGCCCGGCGTGTTCGGGGTGCGGGGCGTCTCAACCTGGGCCGGCACCGACCCCGACCTAGACGAGTTCTCGGGCTTCTCCATCGGCGCCAACGAGCACGGGCTACTGTGCTGCGACTCCAACGTGCGCACCCTCGAGGGGCACGCCAACTACGACGAGCTGACCGAGATCGCCCTGCGCGAGGGCCGCGACGTCGGCTCTGCTGTCGCCGCGGTGGGCGAGGCCGTCGAGTCCCGCCCCTACCTGTGGGCCAACCTGATCATGATCGACGCCTCGGGCGCAGCCGCGGTGGAGGTGCGCGGCGACCGCATCGAGGCGACCGAGTTAGCTGCGCCGGCTGCCCGCTCCAACCACCATGTCGAGCTCAAGCCCCACCCCGGCAACGACGACACCGTCACCACCCGCAAGCGCCTGGCCGCCGCCCAGCGCCGCGTACAGGAGGCCAGCAGGATCGAGGACATCTTCGAGCTGCAACGCTCCCACGACGACGGCGACACCGGCATCTGCAACCACGAGGGCTACCGGACCGTCTACTCCTATGTGCTGCGACACAAGGGCGACGCCACTGCCCTGCACGTGGCCCAGGGCCAGCCCTGCGCCGACCCCCAGCGGGTCACATTGACCGTGCCTCTCGGCGGGAACTGGTCCGCGGACGCAGCACGCCAGTTCCGGGCCTCGTACCCGTCGGCCCAGGCGTTCCACGACCGCTGAGGGACCGGTCCAGCCCGCGCCGGCCGCGACTGGCGGCTGTCTGACCGTTTGGTATACAATCGCCGCGCTGGTCGCCACCACGGTCGTGCCGGCCGCGTGTACACCACTCTGGAAGAAGGGGGCGTCCCATGGGGACTTCATGGATAAGAGATGAGTACGGCTCGGAGGTCGCCGAACTGGCCGACCAGTACCAGGCCAATCAACTCGACCGGCGGGCGTTCATGAAGCGCCTCGGCCTGTCGGGTGTCGGGGTGGCCGCCGCGGCCACCATCCTGGCCGCCTGCGGCGACGACGCCGACGACGCGCCCGCGGCTACCACCACCGCGGCCCCAGCCACCACCGCGGCCCCCGAGCCCTCGGGCCCGACCCAGGGCGGCACGCTGCGGGAGGGCTACAACCGCGACGTCTCCAAGCACGACCCGCTCACCACCAACTGGTACGACCCGGCCTTCTTCGCCATCTACGAGGCCATCCTGTCGAACGACCCGTCCGGCGCTGATGTGCCCCAGTTCGCCTCAGGCTTCTCGGTCTCCGACGACGGCCTCACCTACACCTTCGACATTCCCGACGGCAAGCTCTCGCACTCCGGCGGCACCGTCGACGCCGAGATGGTGGCCGAGTTCTACCGCTCGGTGCAGGCCTTCAGCTTCATCGCGGGGCTGGCCGCTCCGGTCGACACCTACGAGGCCGACGGCAACACCGTCATCATGAAGATGAAGAACCCCTGGGTGGGCGCCCTCGGCCCCCACAAGACCGGCTACTGGCGCATCCTCAACATCAACACCTGGAAGGACAGCTCCCTCAACGCCGACGGCACGCTGAACCCGGAGTCGTCCTACGGCACCGAGTTCGCCGACGGCACCGGGCCGTTCACCCACGAGGAGTGGCAGCCGGGCAGCCACGTGCTGGTGAATCGTTGGGCCGACTATCCCGGCTCGAACACGCCCTTCTTCGAGAACAAGGGCCCGGCCTACCTCGACGCCATCCGCTGGTCGGTCATCACCGAGGAGGGCCAGCGGGCCACCCAGCTCGAGAACGGCGACATCGACACGCTGATCAACCCGGCCCACATCGACATCGGCAGGCTGGAGAACAACCCCGACCTCACCGTGATCCGCCATCCCGAGTGGTCGGGCTTCCATCTGGCCATGAACCGGGACTACGACGAGTTGTTCGGCGACGTGCTCACCCGCCAGGGACTGTCGCACTCGCTGGACCGCGAGGGCATGGTCAACGCCATCCTGGCCGGCAACGGCGCGGCCACCTACGGGCCGTTCCCCACCACCGACCGCCAGTAC